>ENA-ORUO01001661-ORUO01001661.1-human-gut-metagenome-genome-assembly--contig:-NODE-1661-length-20342-cov-13.598856_pt1 | contig 20342 bp, 18 predicted proteins | sample MGYA00242082_ERZ509215 | MGnify/ENA primary metagenome ERZ509215 (study PRJEB26280, sample SAMEA2338829) | human gut metagenome | biome: human gut; feature: human-associated habitat; material: faeces... | reverse complement strand
AAATAAAGAACTTTCGCTCACAATTCAGGGGAGTGAAGGATAGAGCTTTCTTTCTATTTAGACTATCTAAAATTTATGCGTAATTTAAGAATCCCTCAGGTTTTTACGTTGATCCGGAAAAACATCAGCATCTTTTATACAATAATTCTCGATGTTTTCTGAAAATACGTACAAAAAAATAAGTTGCCCGCTTCAGAAAAATCTGAAATCAGGACAACTTTTTGCTTTTTGTTGTATTCAAAATTCATCTACTCCACCTTCCCACCTTATCATTAATTCAGGTAAGAAGCCAATTCGGTTGCGGTTACATTTTTTGCCACAATAATTCCGCGGCTATCTATCAGATAATTCTTAAAACCGCGCTCCAGGTCGTATGCCCGGAATATTTCCGAATCGGAACCATCTGTTTCCACATAGCAGTCGTTCTTCAAAAGTCCGTCTTGCTTTACCGTTGCGTTGAAAACCGAAACATAACGGTCGAAAGAAACAGAAATCATCTTTATCTGGCTATGTTTATCTGCCAGATGCCCCAATGCGGCATTTTTTTCTCTGGACGCCGCATCGTAACTTGCCCAGAAGCTCAACAACGTATAACCCTCACGGGCATCGTGCAGGTCGAGCAGCTGCACTGAATCGCAAAGCATCAACTGAGGGGCTGCATCACCCAACTTCAGTTTCTCTGCAGGGATACTCTCTTTACTAAAGCTAAGAGAGATTAGGGAACCAATAACTAATACAACAAAAAACCATTTTACACTTTTAATCATGTAATTTGATTTTAGTTAATACTATCCGGGACTGCCCTTTCACAGTGATTTCTACCCGGAACATTGCTTGATGAAATGCATCTTACAAACGAAGATTCATATCATATTTTTGAGAAATCTACCGCAAAGATAAGCACTTTTTATTTTATGACCTAATAAAAATGCTATATTTTATGTTTTGCAACATATTTTCATATTTCAGGTTGTCCAGAATCTTCGCAAATATCTATGCAAGTTTATGAGAAAACAGTATATTTGCAACTAATATCAGCATTATATACATGGATAAGACAAATACCGAACTCGTATTAATACGTATCAGCGGTCTGGACCGTCCGGGGCTTACTGCCTCCATAACAGATATCCTTTCAGGATATGATGTAGACATAATGGATATCGGTCAGGCAGACATTCACAGCACTCTTTCGCTGGGTATTCTTTTTAAATGCAGCGAACAAGATTCGGGTAATATTATGAAAAACCTGTTGTTCAAGGCTTCCGAATTGGGAATAAACATCCGGTTCTACCCTATTTCACGCGAAGAATACGAAGAATGGGTAAGCATGCAGGGGAAAAACAGATATATTCTTACCTTATTGGGAAGAAAACTGACTGCCCAACAAATAGCAGGGGCAACCAAAATTCTGGCGAACCAGGGATTGAACATCGATGCCATCCGTCGTCTGACAGGTCGTGTTCCTTTGGACGAACAAAAAGCCCGTGTACGTGCATGTATTGAATTCTCCGTACGTGGAACTCCCCGTAACATTGACGAGCTTCAGGGAGAATTGATGCGTTTAAGCAGTACGCTCGAAATGGACTTTTCTTTCCAGAAAGATACTATGTACCGCCGTATGCGAAGACTGATTTGCTTTGATATGGATTCCACGCTTATCGAAACAGAAGTAATAGATGAACTGGCGAAACGTGCCGGTGTGGGTGAACAGGTACAAGAAATCACCGAACGTGCTATGCGTGGAGAAATAGACTTCCGCGAAAGCTTCAAAGAGCGCGTAACTTTGCTGAAAGGACTGGACGAAAGTGTAATGAAAGACATTGCCGAGAATCTGCCTATCACTGAAGGAGTAGAGCGACTGATGTATGTACTGAAACGTTACGGCTACAAGATAGCTATCCTGTCGGGAGGATTCACTTATTTCGGCAACTACCTGAAAGAACGTTTCGGCATCGACTATGTAAGTCAAGCTGGCCGTATCAAAACCAGCAGAAAAAATTATTCAGGCAGCCTATATCTGCTATGAAGCCCAAAAGCTGGGTATAATAGAAAGCCTTTTCAGCCAGCAAAAGCCAGAGCGCGTAATTATATTTGCTTCCTCCAAGCTGAAAGTTAAGGAAGTTGCCAAGTCACTGAAGCGCATGAATCTGAACGTAGGAGAAATGCATTCCGATCTGGAACAGAATCAGCGAGACGCCATTATGCATGAATTCCGCAACGGACGTATCAGTATGCTGGTAGCAACCGACATTGTAGCGCGCGGCATCGATATAGATGATATCCGACTGGTTATCAATTACGATGTTCCTAATGATAGCGAAGATTATGTACACCGCATCGGACGTACAGCACGCGCCAATAACGACGGATGCGCCATTACTTTTGTCAGTGAAACAGAACAGTCCAAATTCAAGCAGATAGAGAACTTCCTGGAAAAAGATATCTATAAGATTCCTGTTCCTTACGAACTGGGAGAAGCTCCGGAATATGCACCACGGGAAGCACGCAAGAAAAATCCTTCCGGAAAAGATAAAGGGAAAAAGCACACTTACAAAAAACGTCCGAGAAATAAGTCTGAAAAAGCATGAATCCAATTATAAGAACCATATTCTTATACGAAGTATTCACTTTGTACAGCATTGATAACAGACGTTTTCTAAGTTTTTACTTTGCCTGACACAACGACCGACAAATCTATTTTCAAGAAACAAAGTATATTTCTTCCATAATCATAAACTCCCGAAAAGTTACTTCAAACCAGTAACCTTTCGGGAGTCTTCTTAATGCATCCCTATTCCTCTCCTCGCCCGAAATGTAGGAAACAAGAGAACTTACTTATTTAGAAATGAAATACCCCGGCTGAATATGCAACCCGCTTTCTACAATGCGTATAAGCTCATCACGCATTTTCTGAACAAGTTCCTTATTTTCTTCTGCTACATTAGAATGCTCTCCCGGATCGGATAACAAATTATATAGCTGATCAGCCTTTGGATTATTCCCCAATTCTGTATTGGTCTGCTTATTGACAGCAGGACCGTTTGCCGCAGGAATATACTTCCACACACCATCCGTTATCGATAAATTGTTATGCAAGTTCTGTTCCACAGCCCAAGAACGACCTTTCACATCAGCTTTAAGCCATGAATCCAGATGATTTTCACTATCGGGCGCACTACTTTCCGGTAAATTTACTCCACACATCGAAGCAAATGATGCAAACCAGTCGATCTGACTTACCAGATTGTCTGATACTCCAGCAGGAATCTTTCCCTTCCAGCGAATAACGCAAGGTACTCTTGTACCTCCCTCATAACTGCTATACTTACCACCTCTGTATACCCCGGTAGCCTGATGATTTCCCAGCAGCTCTACTGCCTGATCTTTATATCCGTCATCAATAACAGCACCGTTGTCACTGGACAGAATTACAATAGTATTATCATCCAGATTCAGTTTTTTCAATGTTTCCATCACCTGTCCTACAGTCCAGTCGAAAGACAACAAAGTATCTCCACGAGGTCCTAATCCACTCTTTCCGGCAAAACGTTCATGAGGTACACGAGGTACATGAATATCATTGGTTGCCAGATAGAGGAAGAAAGGTTCTCCCGACCTCTTGCTGCTTTCTATAAACCGGATAGCATGAGTTGTTATGCTATCAGCTATGTCTTCATCTCGCCATAAAGCACTCTTTCCACCTTTCATGTATCCGATACGAGAAATACCATTCACGATAGACTGATCGTGTCCGTGTGACGGATGCATACGCAAAAGCTCCGGATTATCTTTTCCTGTAGGTTCACCGGGGAAATTCTCGGTATAGCTTACATATACAGGATCATCAGGATCGAGCCCTACTCCTCTACCATTTTCCATAAAGATACAAGGAGTACGGTCTGCCGTAGCAGCCATAATATAAGAATAATCAAAACCGATATCAGCCGGATTAGGTTTTACCACTCCATTCCAATCTTGCTTTCCTGCTTCATTTCCCAGCCCGAGATGCCATTTTCCTACCACTCCAGTCTGGTAGCCGGCTTCCTTAAACATGTCGGCCATGGTATAACGGTCGGGAGTAATGATCATGGCAGCATTGCCGGCTGCAATTCCGGTTCCCTTTCTACGCCAGGCATATTCTCCCGTAAGCATGGCATAGCGCGAAGGAGTACTTGTAGCCGCAGCACAATGGGCATTTGTAAAACGGATTCCCTCAGAGGCCAGTTTTTCAACATTGGGTGTACGCACTGCTGAAGTACCGTTACAGCTCAAGTCACCATAACCTATATCGTCAGCATAAATAAGCAGTACATTCGGACGATCGGACTGCTGCTGTGCAACAGCCGATGAATACAAAGCCAAAGCACCTATCGGCAAAAACAGTTTTTTCATAGTATAATAGAGATTTAAATCAGTAGCAATTATATCTAAGTCGATTATCTTTTCGCATTAAATCTGAACCCCAGTCCCAGCATCAGGTTATTAGGATCTTTAAATTTATAAAGTTGGTATCCTACGTGCAGAAACAGATTTCTGGTAATATCCGTTTTCAAGGCTACTACCTGATAAAACGAATCCGTATCTGCTCCTTTGCAGACGACGTTCCGCCCTACACCTAAATTAATGGAAAAGACAGGCATTACAATCTCAGCACGGAGGGAAACACCCACTGCAAACTGTTCTTTGAAAGGAGGACGATGAAAGTGAATATTCTCTGCATCAGGACCACTTATCGTATTGGCAATGTGGTCGGCTATGTTAGCACTCTCATCGTACTGCGCATCCAGCGACAGACCGGCACGAAAGTAATGACTGAAATTATACATCGGATTAAAATTCAATCCGCCAACAGCAAAAGAACCGGGAACAAGCACCGCAGAACTTTCTGTAGGGAATACTCCCTTTTTCTTTAGCGCACCGTACACAATAAGGTCATAACTTATATACGGATCAAACGTTTTCCTGTTCCGGCAGGAAGTATAAGCCTTGTCATGCAACTCAAGTTTCTCCTTATTGCCGAAATAACGTATCAATCCGATACTTCCGCCTATCGTATTGACTCCGGAATTGGGATATCCCGTATTGCCGTTTGAGTAATGTGTCACACCTACTCCTGTCCGCAGATTCGTACGGGCATCAATCTGCCAGTTAAGCAGCAGACCAAAGTTGATATACGCATTTATTTTCGAACCAACTACATTGTTCATAGGATTCGTTTCCTCATCATATTTCTTCCATCCGAAAGACGCTCCAAAATTCCACTCATAGTCGAAAGACAAACGAGGGGTTATACTCATTATCCGGGAAGTCTGGAATGCATAAACAGCCAGAGGATTTCCTATTTCTTTAGAATTGAAGAAAGTATTATACCCCACTCCGATTCCCTGTATAGCGTGCGGGTAGATTTTCCCCCAATAAGTGTCAGGCGAAAACTTGAATCCATACTTCACATGTCCGGAAAAGGTCTTTCTGACCGGAGTCTGAGCTGCATTCACGCCTTTAAAGAATCCGTTTGTAGGAAATGTATAGGCAGGACGAAGATCAACTCCTACCATATGAATCATCTTTCTGTCTGTACTGTCTTTTTCGCCTGCCACCGCACAAACAGACAGGCACAGAAACAGACACAGAAGTATAAGTCTGCTAGTTTTTCCACTCATCTCATTCTATTTTTTCAGGAATTATACAAAAGTCGTACAGCCCCTTGCTATAAAGTTTCCCTTCAAAAGTCCGCTTTCTTCCTGTAGGAGGAATGGAAATGTACAGCTTATAATCTATCCAATATTGCTCAATCATATAATAGACTGAAATTTTCCATTTTTCACCGGGAGGAATGACATATTCCTTACCTGCCAGATCGGATTCGATGGAAGTTTTAATTTCCTGAGAATTGATTCCGACCTCTGCCTTTGTACTTCCCAGAACCGGTTGTTTATCTACGAAATCGGGTATGACTACCAATGGCAAAGGAGTTCCCAAAAAGCGTTTATACAGTTCCTCTTCATTTACTCCATCTTTATTTCTAAAAGAAACTTCACGCGAAAAAGATGTTTCCAACGGAGTGAAGTGCCAGCTTGTCGGCTGATCGGATTTGCTGTTATTCACTACCAGCGAATAGTCAGGTTCCAGCGTATTGTCAGAATATAACAAGCTTTTCCAATCATATACAATACTGTCTACTTCGTATTTTGAGGTTTGGGCCAATGACACTGGAATAGATTTCATCTCATATTCATTGCCGACAATTATTTCAACGTCAAGAACCGACCTGTTCATGTTTTCTCCCGCATAAATACAAAGTTCTCTGCCATTCCTCTTCTCTACCCTGAAGTTGCAATATTCATAACCCAACTTTATAACGGCATTGGCTCCATTCTCCAAAGGCAGGTTTCTTCCATCAGGTTTTCCCTCAAGGTCACAAACTACTCCCCACACATTTTCAGAGGCTCCATATATATTCAGGATATCCCAGTTATCCGACTTAAAATTTATTCTGGCAACAGAATCTGTTTCCGACAACTGCACCACCGGAACTTCAGGCAAATAATCGTCTATAAAGACTCCGCTATTGCATCCGACGGCAGATACCAATAAGCCCAACCACAATATTTTCTGTATATTTTTCATTTTTTATCTCTACATGAATATTTCCAACCTTACATACAGCCTGCAAACTTATCTCCCAGGAGGCATGATAACCGGTGATCCGCCCCGCTTGTCAATCATGACACTTCTTAATACTTCATAGAGAATCCCACCAACATCGATGCCTAAATCGAATTTATTGAATTTATAGTAAGGTGTAACAATCGGAACAGTCTGCCATCCCCGTTGGGGATCGTAATATCTCTGTGCTCCTACCTCCATACCAAACCGGTCGGTAAAATCATAGCCCACAGTAGCTCCGAATGCGCTCCTGTTAAAACCATAACGGTTATCCGGAGAATATGAGCCGAAAACATTTATATGGAGTCTGTCAGCAGGACGGTATGTTACGATACCGGAAACTCCCAAAGACTGTCCTACACTCTTCGGGAAATTATACTTTACCGCATCCACTCCCGCCTGAATAGAAAAATAATCATTCAGGTCATAACGATAAAAGAACGAGGCCTGATTTACTCTTCCCAGACCAGGCAATGTTTCCTGCATACCACTACCATAAAAATTAGGAAGGATTTGTCCACCCGTCGCATAATCTCCATAAAATCTGGGAGAAGGATTTGTATAATAAGGAGGTATATAGAAAGGCTTGCGCAATTTAATTTCTATTTTCTGTTCGTCCGGTATCTCATTTACTGGATCACTCAGTGTGTTTTCCTTGAAATCGGCAGCATATCCACCCGGTTGTGGAAAAACGACGGCACCCTCAGACAATATTTTCAGACTGTCTTTTTCTTGCTTAATACTATTTACTTTCATGTTTTCCTGAGCATAAAGTCCTGCACAAGACAAACAAAGAAGTGATAATAGCATGATGTTTCTCCACTTCATATTCTTCATAGTTTGAGTTATGGATTCAAATATAGATGAAATAATTCATATAACAGCCAGATCTTAATCTATTTTAATACCCGAAAAGCAATATATCAAATAGACTGACATTTATCTCAAAACTCATTAGAATACATATCCCATTATTGGGGGCTCTACTTTTTATCCTTTTTGAAAATAGGTTTAATATATTTCTTGAAAATTTTTCCCACTTCAATGGTAGTTGAATTATTCAGCATATCATACGTTCTACCCGCTGATGGTTTAAGAGTGCGTCCGTAGTCCGTCTGAAGCCTTTTACTGAAATCTGGTCCTTCTTTCATGATGAGTTCAGGAGGACGACCTTCCATTGTCACATCATAAACAGGATCTTCTCCTCGTTTAGTCCAAATAGAATAAGGACACATACGAATATATTTCTTCGGCTTCTTTACCATAAAAGTATCCGTCAGATTTCGAGGTATTCCTTCGTCAAAAGGATTCTTAAACTCCATCCATTTCTTTTCAAGCGGAGCTTCCTGAGGTTTATTATAATCCATGCCGCCCGGAAGGAAATCAAACTGAATGAGTTTTACAGCTTCTTCATTCAGCTTAATTTCCTTATCTTCCTTCTGCTGCCCCATAACAGGAATTACTATCAGCAAAAGGAATTTTAATACCATATATCGCCAGATACAGTTCATTCTGCGTTTTTTATTCACTCATGTTCAATCGTGACATTTCATTTTCAGCCGCACTGCGGTTATTCATTGTACGTTCTGTCCGGAAGCGGTATGTAACAGTAAAGCCAACCTTACGCGTGTCTTCCTTTCCGATACTGTTCATGATAATATCATTCAGACGGGCTGCACTGCGTATTTTGTTCTTATTGAAAAGGTCATACCCATCGAGCGAAAGCTGAAGCCTGTCATCCAGGAATGATTTTTTCAGACTCAGATTCAGAGACGTGTAACTCTTCGATTCGTACAGCTGATAATAACCTCTGGAACCATAATTAAAATCGGCAGATAACAAGAATCCGGAAGGAAGAGTGAAGCTATTGTTGAAATTCAGTATCATCAAAGGACGACCTGATTTCAGCATACTTCCATCCGGTCCAGGATAATTGAAGAATGTTTTCATACAGGTAAGCGTGAGTGAAGGTATCCACCACTTCACCGGATATTGCAGGTTTATCATACCCGTCAGATTATGCAGTTTGTCAAAATTATCCATGTAGCTGACTGTAACCGCCGAATTTCCCGGCATACTGTAAAATGCCGTTACCAGCGGATTGTGCGTACAGGTATAATTCAGGTTAAAGAACAGGAACTTATAAAACAGCATATAGTTCAAGTCATGAGTCAGAGCCTGTTTCAGGTAAAGATTTCCTTTCTGATAGGTAAACCGGTCTGTATACACGGCATTATCATTCATTACACCAAAAGGAGGACGCTCCGTATGAATGGAGTAAGTAAGAGACTGTTGCAGGCTCTCCGTATTATAACTTAACGAAACAGAAGGCAGAAAATTGTGATAGGTCTGGTTCTGACTTTTGCTATCATTGGTTTCCCTCAGATCACTTCGTATGTGTTCGTAACGCAAGCCTGCTCCCAACGACAGGTTATTCCATGTATAATCGTATGACAGGTAGAGAGAATTCTTCAACTCAGTATTACGAGTACGGCCATTATTCAACGCACGGATATATTCTATATAGTCCGTTCCGCTTGTATGACTAAAATCATATCCCAAGCTGAAAGTTCCCGCTTTCTCGGTTTCATACGACAAGCTGAATTTGGCAGCAAACAAATCCCAGTCTGCTTTACGGTGATAGTCCATAGACGTTTCTGCATCGTCGCTTTCCCATTCACGAATATTCCCCCGGCTACGATCAGTCTTGTGAAGATAATCACCGAATACGTTCATTTTCCAACCATTCTTCCAGTCGTTTATATAATACAGATTAAAATGGTTGCTGACGGACTTGTCGGACACATCACTGAGATTCTTAATAAAAGTAGAAACACCCTTATCCGGTATCATGGAAAGAGTTTCATTTGAGGATGTATTACCTTCGCTGTATTTGCCTTCATATTTCAATCCAACCTCCGATTCTGGTGAAAAATGATAAGAAACACCACCCGTATAAGCATGGCTTTCGTTAAAAATCTGCTTTTGACTCAAATTAGTAAGATTCCAGATAGTATCACTTTGAGTCTGCTGATAAATATCAAGATCCGAATCCTTCTTTCCACGATCATAATTGTAAGAAAAAAAGAAATCCCAGTTTTTATAGTTGTAGCTTCCATTCATCCGGTAATTCTGGCTGAAATGATTGCCCTGCAACAGATTACCGCTGACATTAAAGGCAAGTCCTTCTCCCAGACGTTTGGTCTTGATTTCAATTACCGCACGCTGCTCCGAATGATAACGTACGTCAGGATTCGTCATCAGTCTGACAGACTGAATCTGGTCAATAGCCAGATTATTCAGTTCTGTTTGATCTGTAACCTCTCTGCCATTGATATAATACGTAGGTGTACCTTTTCCTATCACTTCAATGGCGTCACCCCGCTGCTGTATACCTGGTATCTTACAAAGCAGATCATTCAGAGTGGTTTGTTTGGCAAGAATAGTGTTCGGCACATCAGCAGTAATTCCATCCCGGTTCAGTTTGAAAGGTTTCCTGTACGCTGTAATCTCCACTCCTTCGAGTTCAGTTTGTGAGAGCTCCATCCGAGCTATCGGCAGGGTAATGTCCGCATTAACAAGTATATTCTTATACAGCATCTCATAGCCCAAATAGGAATAGCGGATAATATAGCTGCCACCATCGAGTGATGCGCTATATACACCGCAAGAATCTGATACCGCACCTGTTACAAGCGTACTGTCTGACTGATTCAGAAATGCTACATTTACCATCGGCATCACTGCATTTTCTGAATCTATGATTTTTCCTTTAACAAAATGCTGACCATAGACAGGCATTATGATGAAACTGCCTATTATACCTAAAACCGTTGTTCTCATTGGCTAAATTTACACAATAATCTTATTCAAAAATTGTAGCTAGAAGCGTATTATCTTTCCAGCATTCATGTTAATTATTTTTCCTATTGTCTGACTTCAAGCCGAGCTTAAACTACACAAATAGATAATAAACCTACTCTTAATCTTTGGATACTGAAAATATTCAGCATCTTTAATTAATCAATTAGTTCCTAATATTTGACTATAACAAGTCTTTAATGTAGTAAGTCGATTATTTTTTAATGCCCGAACCGTGAAGTGTCTACTTCTTTTACCTCCTGTTTTTTATATCCGCCAAAACGGTATGTAAAGTTCAGAGATACTGTACGGGTGTAGAAAGAACTGTTCATATCCAAATACTGACCTTTGAAGCGAACCTTCATATCCGGCATGCTGGAATTAAAGATGTCACTGCAACGTGCCGTAAGCGTACATTTGTCTTTGGCAAAGTTCCACTTCATTCCGGCTGTAAGATTGAATGTGCTTGCTAGATCCAGCGTTCCCTGAATGAAAGGTGTTTGTACGTTCCCTGTCAGCTCAAACGAAAGGTTCTTTCCAACCTTGAAAGTATTATCAAGTGTTCCGACAAATATCCATTTCTTACGATCAAAAGGTATGTCAAAAAATTGGTCACATTTCTGTCGTGCCTGCATACCTACAAGTGTAAGCCTTGCATCATACCAGTTCCCCATACTGAACGGTACAATGATATTGGCTCCTATCATACGCATATAGTTCCAGTTAGTGTTCTTGTATATCAATGCCAACCGGTCGGTTGCCTGATAAGGAGACTGAGCAAAGTAATCGGATGTATGTTTATAGAACAGGCCAACGATATACTTCTGTTTCAATATATAGTTTCCATTCAGATTATAGTTCGTCATAGGTCTTAAACCAGGCGTTCCCTGAATTTCAGAATATCCATTCAGATAGGTGACTGAAGACTGCATATCCCAGTAACCAGGATATGTCTTGTCTGTTGACAGGGATAGCTGGAAAATATGTTGCGGACTTTTCAGATATGTCAACGAGGCTTGCGGATAGACCGCCCATTTGTGATAATTGCCAATAGTATAATATTCCCCAGTAGCCGAAACAGTGAACGAAGTCCCTGTTGCCCAATTCTTGCTCAGCGAGAAATAGAAATTAGTTGTCTGCTCTTCCAGCTTAGCATCAGTATTTTCAGGTTTTATATTACCTGTCACATTATTATAAGTCTGAAAATCGTAGTTTTTTGTATAGAGATAGGAAACACCGTAACCTATACCCCAATTATTGGGCAGACTATGTTTCTGGTCTGCATAAACAGAGTAACGGTCAATACGCTGGCCGCCGGTCAGGGTATATGCGTTTTCACTATTATCTGTAAGCTGTGTTAACATTGTCTGGTTATTATCAGAAGTGAATCGGGTATAATCACCGCCTAATTCGAGTCCGAAACCGGAACTGTATTGTACAGCTATGTTATGCATCTTATTTTCTGTAAATTTATCGAGAGTGGATTGCTGAAAACTTCCGTCTGCTATACTACGACCGTTTCTGTCGGGAGTAAAACTTCCGGTATAAGCAATATTCAGACGATTCTTTTCATTGATATTGTATTCCAGAGCCGTTCTTACATTATGCATCCTGCTTTTGGTACTTAGTTTCTCATTTTGAGTTATTTCATAAACCTTATCGCCTAATGTATGTCTGGAGAACAAGTCCGTATATTCCATTATTTTGGCATTGTCGGCCCCATACATTACATCCAGAGTTACTTTAGGCGTAGATAATCGGAAATTACCATTCGCACCGCCACTACTGAAATATCTGTTCTGATAGTATGTACTCAACTCTCCCTGAAATGAATAGTCATTTGAGCGTTTCATCACCACATTGATGACAGCTCCACGCACATGAAATTCAGGGGGGGCACTGTATATGACTTCTGCTTTCTCTACACGATCTACCGGTGTATTGCGCAGCAATGTTTCCAACTGATCTGCTGTCATAGTCGTAGGCTTGCCGTTCATCACAATTGTAAGAGAACTTGCTCCTGCAAGAGAAAGAGTCCCGTTACTCTCCTGCACCCCCGGTAGTTTGGATATAGCCTCGTATGCATTGTTTACAGCCCGTTTCTCAGAAAGTACCGAAAGATCATATCCAAGCCGCCCGTCTTCTACTTTAACCAATGGTCTTTCACTCTTAATTACCACTTCCTCCAGATTATAGTCTTTCGGCTCTAGTGTAATGATGCCGACATCATGAGCCCGACCTTTTATTTGTCTGGTCTGATAAAGTAAGTGCTGGACAATAAGCTGATAACTCTCCGGCTCCGGTTTAAGCATAAATGTACCGTCGGCCGCAGAGATGGTAGCCTCTAAATAAGTTGAATCCGGTAGTTGCATGACAATGGTCGCACCTTCTACCGGTTGTTGATGGATGTCTACTATTGTTCCTTTTATCTGGCTAAAGGCCCAAACCGGCAATGCTGTATACAGCAATAGTCCTATCAATCGCTTTGATTTCATTACATTTATTTCTTACGATCGTTTTCTAAAAACTGCCTCTCTTCTTATGCAGTTTCCTGCTTTACCAGTTTTCTGCTACAAATGTATAAGATTATATCAGAAAAGCTTCCTCTTTTCCCTTCTTTAAAATAAGGCATAATAAACTTTAACTGAAAAACGATAGTGTATCGGAATGATAGGAATAATAAAAAAAGTCCTGAAAACCGGTCAAGTTTTCAGGACTTCTCAATGTTTTGCCTCACGGCCTGGTACACCCTCAGGGATTCGAACCCTGGACCCACTGATTAAGAGTCAGTTGCTCTACCAACTGAGCTAAGAGTGCATCCACTATAAATTGTCAAATTTCCCGTGCAACTTCATCTGAAAGTACACCCTCAGGGATTCGAACCCTGGACCCACTGATTAAGAGTCAGTTGCTCTACCAACTGAGCTAAGAGTGCATTTCCTTTCGTTTGCGGGTGCAAAAATATAATCTTTATTTGAATTGACCAAATAAAATGCAGGCAAATCTGAACGATTTCCTGCATTTTATTTTTCTATTTTCTATAACAAGCTGCTATACAAGCTTATACTCATCTTCGTAATAAAGGTGTTGTAGTGTACATTGTTTATATTCGAACAGCTCTTCGGGCTTAAAGAAACGGTTTACCTCTTCTGCAGCCGTCTTGGGAGAGTCGGATGTATGGATAATGTTTTCCTGAGAACTTACACAATAATCACCTCGTATTGTACCCGGAATGGCAACACGGCCGTTTGTAGCTCCTGTCATCGAACGGACGATCTGAACGGCATCTACTCCTTCGTAGCAACAAACAACTACCGGACATGCCATCATCGATTCTTTTACGCGCTGAAAGAAAGGCTTTCCTGCCAGATGCGCATAATGTTCATTCAAAAGTTCGTCTGTAAGCTGCATCATTTTCATACCTGCCAGACGCAAGCCTTTACGTTCGAAACGAGAGGTAACTTCTCCTATTAAGCCACGTTGTACGGCAGATGGTTTCAATATAACCAATGTTTTTTCAAGACTCATAGTGTTTTCCTTTTTAAGTTTAACGGTGCCAAAGATAAATCTTTCCTGCAAAAAAGAAAAGTTTTAGGCAGAAAAAAGCCTCACAGACTTGACTTTAGCTAATTTTTTACTGGTTCTCCGCCAAAGCTTCCTTCTCCGATCGGCAAGTTTGCTCCAAAAGAACGTGATGTTTTTAAAAAAATTGTACGAACTTTCAGGCAAAATTGCTGATGTTTCTACTAATTCTTCAGCAATTTTTTCACAAGACAACCTGATATTATTTTAAGGGCGTCATATGAACATTCAGACAGGTGTGAAGTTCGTTTTGCAATCTTTCCCGCACCTCATCCATAGCGACCTCATGACCAAGTTCTCTGGAAATGGAAGTCACACCTTTATTTATAAAGCCGCACGGATGAATATAACTGAAATAGCGTAAATCCGTATTCACGTTAAGTGCAAGTCCGTGCATCGTAATAAAATGGCTGCTGCGTACACCTATTGCACAGATTTTGCGTTCGTTCTTTGTTCCTGTGTCGAGCCACACACCGGTTGCCCCGGCTACCCTGCCCGACTCTATACCGTATGACGCACAAACTCTGATGACCGCTTCTTCCAATGCATGGATATAATCTTTCAGTCCCAACCGGAAATCTTCGAGATTCAGTATCGGGTAACAGACCAGCTGTCCCGGACCGTGGTAAGTGATATCTCCTCCGCGGTCTATATGGAATAGTTCCGCCCCAATCTGCTTCAGCTGTTCTTCACGCAGAAGCATATTGGCTTCTTTACCATGTCTGCCCAAGGTATAGACATGAGGATGCTCACAAAATATCAGACGGTTTTCACAGGTTTCGCCACTACCACGCTGATGCACCAGTTTATCGAATAATTCTTGCTGTCGGCTCCATGCCTCACGATAGGGAATCGTTCCCCAATATTCTGTTTTCATAGCTGCTTCGTTAATGAACATTGTTCCTTTCCAGACAAACTTACATATTTTTTTATTTCTTGCCTTCCGGCTATCCGAAAATCTTTATCAAAACGACAGAAAGAACGTTCTTTTTTCATGTTTTATTCGAGAACTTGTGTTATATTTGTCGTATGAGAATGCAAAAATCAACAGACTAAAAAATAGTATCATGAAATCAACCAGAATTTTACTGCCGTCACTCATATTCGGCATTGCAGGCGGGTTTGCACTTACAGGATGTATCGAACAGAAACAAACAGCTGCTGCCGAACCAGACATGCTGCAAAAAGACACAACAGTGTACTTGCAGGAAGGAAAGGAAACTCCGTCATGCAAAATCAGCATCAGTTATGCTTATCTGAAACCGGCATCGGAGAAAGATTCCATATCACGGCTTATCAATGAAAAAATACAGGAAGAAGCTTTCGGCAAACAATATGTCAAATTGACTCCCGAAGGACTTGTATCGGCACTGGCTAATGATTTCATCAAAAATTATAATACGGATGTCAAAGAATTGTTCGAAGCTGATATGCATAACGGCATGAAGGCCGAAGATGTTCCGGCATGGTATAATTATGAATATCAGATAAAGACTGCACTGGAAGCCGGAAAAGACAGTACCGTATGGAATTATTCTGTCGTAAACTTCCAGTATACCGGAGGAGCACATCCCAATACGCTTGCCAAATATATGAATATCAATGCTCAGACCGGTAAGCTTATTACTGCTGATGATGTATTCCGCAAGGAAGATAATGCAAAAATCTGCTCACTGATCATGAAGGAGCTGATAAAGGAAGTCAACAAAAAAATGGAGACCGATACCATTTCTAGCATAGAAGGGCTTCAGTCGGTAGGAATATTGCTGGATACGGATATTTATATTCCGGAGAACTTTATGCTGGGCAAAGACGGGGTCACATTCTATTATAACCGTTATGAAATAGCTCCTTATTCGGCAGGTGACTTCAGCCTGACCGTTCCCTACGATGACATTAATGTTTACTTAAAATAACCATTTGCATACATGGATATTATACTGAAATATTTTCCTGATTTAACCGAAACGCAAAAAGAACAGTTTGCCGCGCTGTACGACTTGTACACTGACTGGAACAGCAAAATCAATGTCATATCACGCAAGGATATCACAAACTTGTACGAACATCATGTGCTTCACTCGCTGGGCATTGCCAAGTTTATCCAGTTCAAGCCGGGAACACGTATCATGGACCTGGGCACGGGAGGTGGTTTTCCGGGCATACCGCTTGCTATTTTATTCCCCGACTCAACGTTTCATCTGGTAGACAGCATCGGAAAGAAAGTCAGGGTTGCTACCGAAATTGCCAATGCCATCGGACTGAAAAACGTTACGACACGCCACTGCCGCGCTGAAGAGGAAAAACAAATGTTCGACTTTGTAGTGAGCCGTGCTGTAATGCCACTGACCGATCTGTTGAAGATTATCCGCAAGAACATCAGCAAGGAACAGCATAACGCATTTCCCAACGGACTGGTTTGCCTGAAGGGAGGAGAACTTGAAAAAGAGGTTTTTCCGGTAAAGCACCAGACAATGGTAACCGAACTGAAAGATTTCTTCTCGGAAGAGTTTTTTGAAACGAAGAAGGTAGTATATGTCACTGTAAACAACTGATTAACACATAAGGACAAATGAAAATAAAACGCTTCGAATTTAATATGTTTCCCGTAAACTGTTACGTTATTTCCGACGAAACAGGGGAAGCTGCAATCATAGATGCCGGCTGTTTTTTTCCGGAAGAGCAACAGATGCTGAAACAGTATATTGCCGATAACAAGTTGACAGTAAAGCATTTGCTGAATACTCATCTGCATCTGGACCACGTTTTTGGCAATCCTTTCATTCTGCGTGAATTTGGATTGAAAGCTGAAGCGTGCCAACTTGACGAGTTTCTGCTGGCAAAATTGCCCGACCAGTGCCGCATGTTCGGTTTCAGCCCGAATGAAGCCCCGGTAGGACTGGGACACTACATCGAAGACGGAGAAATAATACGCTTCGGACATACGGAATTACAAGCCATACATGTTCCGGGACATTCACCCGGAGGCATGGTATATTACTGTAAGGCAGATGCTTGCCTGTTCAGCGGTGACGTACTGTTTCAGGGAAGCATAGGACGTGCCGATCTGGAAGGAGGAGATTTCAACGAACTGATAGAACAGATTTCGTGCCGGTTGCTGACTCTGCCGGATGAAACACTGGTGTATCCGGGACACGGAGAACCGACTAGTATCGGAAAAGAAAAAATGGAAAATCCGTTCTTCAAATAGAAACATTATCCTGAATAACATAAAAAACGTACCGGCATTTTACTACAAATGCGGTACGTTTTCGAACCTGAATACTTTTACCTTTATTAATACCTTAAAATCATGAAAACAGATGTTTTTGCCAATCGCCATATTGGCATTACCGAGAACGATCTTCCCAAAATGCTGGAAAGAATAGGAGTAAAGACATTAGACGAATTGATTGATAAGACCATTCCTGAGAAAATCCGGCTAAAAGCTCCGTTGAATCTGCCTCCTGCCATGACAGAACGGAAGTTTGCCGAACATATCGGGAAACTGGCTTCTATGAACAAGATATATAAATCGTATATCGGTACTGGCTGGTACGATTCGATTACTCCGGCTGTCATCCAACGCAATGTTTTCGAGAATCCGGTATGGTATACTTCATACACTCCTTATCAGACAGAAATATCACAGGGACGTCTGGAGGCTTTGCTTAATTTCCAGACGGTAGTAAGCGACCTTACCGCTATGCCGCTGGCAAACTGCTCGCTGCTGGACGAAGCAACGGCCGCTGCCGAAGCCGCTACAATGATGCTGGCACTGAGAAGCCGTACACAACAGAAAGCGGGAGCCAACACGCTGTTTGTCGACCGTGAGATATTCCCTCAAAACCTTGCAGTAATACGTACACGTGCTATTCCTCAGGGAATAGAGGTGAAAGTGGGTGACTATAAGGAACTGGAATTTACACCCGACGTGTTTGGCTGTATCGTACAATATCCGAACAACAGCGGTAATATAGAAGATTACCGTGAGTTTACTGAACGTGCCCATGCAGCTGGTTGTAAAGTTGCGGTAGACGCGGATATCATGAGCCTTGCGTTATTGGTTCCTCCCGGCGAATGGGGAGCTGATATCGTATTCGGAAGCACACAGCGCCTCGGTATTCCGATGTTCTACGGTGGTCCTTCGGCTGCTTATTTCGCAACGCGTGATGAATATAAACGGAACATACCGGGACGTATCATCGGACTGTCAAAGGATAAATACGGAAAGATTTGTTACCGTATGGCTTTGCAGACTCGCGAACAGCATATCAAGCGCGAAAAGGCTACATCGAATATCTGTACGGCACAGGCTCTGCTGGCTACCATGGCTGGCTTCTATGCTGTCTACCACGGTGCTGAAGGAATAAAAGATATCGCCAAACGTATTCACAGTATTGCCAACTGGCTCAACAAACAGTTGCTCCGTCTGGGATATATAGAACGTAACTCGCTGTTCTTCGACACACTCCGCCTGGGATTGCCCGATCATGTTTCGGCACAGAAGCTGCGCACAATAGCATTAAGCAAGGAAGTAAATCTGCGGTATTTTGAAAATGGAGATGTAGGCTTCAGCATCGACGAAGCTACTACCGTGGCAGATGCGAACCTGCTGATGATGATTTTCGGTATTGCTGCCGAAGAGCCTGTACATGAAATAGATGACATTCCTGAATCGTCGTCACTGAACAGAGAACTGCGACGCCGGTCATCGTATCTGACTCATGAGGTATTCAACCGTTACCATACCGAAACGGAAATGATGCGCTATATCAAACGTCTGGAGCGTAAGGATATTTCACTCGCCCACTCCATGATTTCACTGGGCTCGTGTACGATGAAACTGAATGCTGCTTCGGAAATGCTTCCTTTAAGCAATGCTTCGTGGATGAACATGCATCCGCTGGTTCCGGAAGATCAGGCACAAGGCTACCGTACGCTGATAGAAAATCTCTCGCAGCAGCTTATGACGATCACTGGATTCGAAGGTATCACGCTTCAGCCAAACTCAGGGGCTGCCGGAGAATATACGGGACTTCGCATCATCCGCAGCTATCTGGAAAGCATCGGACAAGGACATCGTAACCTGATTCTTATCCCAGCTTCGGCACACGGAACAAATCCGGCTTCTGCTGTTCAGGCTGGCTACGAAACATTAACCTGTGCCTGCGACGAACGGGGTAATGTGGATGTGGAAGATCTCCGCCAGAAAGCAGAAGAGCATAAGGATCAGCTTGCCGCTCTGATGATTACTTATCCTTCCACTCACGGTATCTTCGAAAGTGATATTGCCGAGATATGTAAAATCATTCACCGATGCGGCGCTCAGGTATATATGGACGGCGCAAATATGAATGCACAGGTAGGACTGACAAATCCGGGAACAATTGGTGCGGATGTGTGCCATCTTAACTTGCACAAGACGTTTGCCAGCCCTCACGGTGGTGGCGGTCCGGGTGTAGGACCGGTTTGTGTAGCCAAGCATCTGATTCCTTTCTTGCCGGGACACAATCTTTTCGGAAATGAACAGAATGAGGTTTCTGCTGCTCCTTACGGCAGTGCCGGTATCCTGCCTATTACCTATGCCTATATTTGCATGATGGGAGCTGAAGGACTGGAAAGAGCGACCAAGACAGCTATACTGAATGCCAATTATCTTGCTGCTTCGCTGAACGATACATACGGTACGGTATACCGCGGAACAAACGGATTTGTAGGACATGAAATGATTCTGGAATGCCGGAAGGTTCACGAGGAAAGTGGAATTACCGAAAATGATATTGCCAAACGACTGATAGATTATGGATATCATGCTCCTACTCTCTCATTCCCTGTACATGGCACACTGATGATTGAGCCTACAGAAAGCGAAAGCTTATACGAACTGGATAATTTTATTGACACCATGCTCAGTATCTGGCACGAAATAGAGGAAGTGAAAGATGGTAAAGTTTCGAAAGAAGATAATGTACTGATCAATGCTCCACATCCGGAATATGAGGCAGTAAGTGACAACTGGCAGCATACATACAGCCGAGAAAAGGCGGTATATCCGATGGAAAGTGTACGCGAAAATAAATTCTGGATAAACGTAGCACGTGTAGATAATACGCTGGGCGACCGTAAACTGTTGCCTACCCGTTACGGAAGTTTTGACTGATCCGGCTACATAAAAAAATATTATTGCTGTCCGATAAAATCGATTGAATATAAAAGAATATCGCTCG
>ENA-ORUO01001653-ORUO01001653.1-human-gut-metagenome-genome-assembly--contig:-NODE-1653-length-20392-cov-3.141073_pt1 | contig 20392 bp, 16 predicted proteins | sample MGYA00242082_ERZ509215 | MGnify/ENA primary metagenome ERZ509215 (study PRJEB26280, sample SAMEA2338829) | human gut metagenome | biome: human gut; feature: human-associated habitat; material: faeces... | reverse complement strand
CCTGTTTCTGGTTTCTGTTCCATATAGACGGAATTTGTTACATAAAAAAAACAGGACATTCTACTTTATTGTGTAAAATGCACTGTTTTTCTTTTCTTTTTTGTGTATTATGATGCTTTTTCGTATATTCTGTTTTTTTTGTTACTAATCTGGTTACTATTCGTACCATTACACCCTATGACCTTAATGAAATAAATCTTCCATATCATTTTGAAACAGATCATCTGTATCGTTATTGACGCCCTTCAATTCTCTTCCGATTAATTCCAAAATAAAAACGACTGCCATCTGTGATGTCAAATCATAATTTTCGTCTTTCTTATACTCTGAAACATAATAATTTATATTGCAGTCACTCATCTTCGCTAAAGAACAGTTTGCCTTATTTGTAATAGATATCAGGCTGCTCCCTCTTCTTTTCAACTTTTCTGCCAACATCAGTGTCTGTTCCGTCTCTCCTGATACAGACAATGCGATTGTAGCTATTCTCTCACCTTTTCCACGAAATACTGGCGTGAACGGATCATCAATAGCAAATGAAAACCAGCCTACATTATTAAAATATCTTGCTCCATACTTTCCTATAATAGAAGAATTTCCCACACCTACAAATATAATTGACGATGCCTTTATAAGCAACTTCACAGCTTCCTGGATATTCTCAGCAAATGCCTGTGTCTGCACCCTCTCAAAGAAATCTTTAACCGCAGTAAGATCCATATTGATTTTCTTCTGTTCCTTGCTGCTGACTTCCTGTTTTAATTTCAAACGGAATTCAGAATATCCCTCGCATCCTACCTTTTTACAAAAGCGAAGGATCGTCGTTGTTGAAACATGAACCTCCTCTGCCAGTTCACGTACTTTCATATATACTACTTTCTCTTCATTGCTGATGATGTAATTATACACATCCATCTCCAACTGATTAAAAGATTTTATCATCTCATGCGTAAACATATGAATTCAGTTCCTTTCTATTTTTTCTCTCTATTCCATTCTTCTGATTATTCACTCAACAACTGGCTTGCTTCCTTCCAGCACTGCCGTCCTGCTGCCAGGATGGAACACGGCTGATCCAACGTGATCATTCCGCCCTCTGCTGTTGAGATAAATCCTCCTGCTTCCATCACGATCAAAGATGCTGCCGCATAATCCCACGGATACAGCATCAGTTCAAGATAGACTCCATTTGCACCGGATGCCACACGGCAGATATCAAGTGCTGCAGAACCACCTGCACGAATTCCAAGACTGTTCAGATACAGCTTCTTCGCATGGTCAAAGATTCTGTCTGTATCTTCTGTCTGATACCGTGCAGTTCCGAATGCAACCAGATTATCTGCAAGTCCTTTATCCGAACAGTGAATCTCTTTTCCGTTCAGCTTCGCCCCTTCGCCTTTCACAGCAGAATACATTTCTCTTGTGTAAGGGTTGTAAACACAGCCAAACAGCATTCTTCCAAACTTTGTCAGACCGACTGAGATACAACTGTGCTTGTAATCAAAGATAAAGTTCGTCGTTCCGTCAATCGGATCTATAATGAAGCAATATCCATCTCCAAGTTCCTGCTGCATCCCGTCTTCCTCTGCAAGAAATGTCGCTTCCGGTATAAGCTGACGCAGGTTCTGAATCAGATAAAACTGAATCTCCTTGTCATGCTTTGTCACAAAGTTTGCGGTTCCTTCTTTATCAAAAACTGTCAGTTCCTCGTCCTGTGCCTGAAGCATCAGTTCCCCTGCCAGTGTCACTATCTTCATGATTTCATCGTATAACATGTTGGTTATAGTCCTTTCCTGTTTATTCATCCAATCTTACAGATTCCATTTTTCTATACTGCTGATTCTGCTAATACTTCTTTGTCTTTCTATCTTATCATGATTTTCTACATTAATCTATATAGAACAAAGAATGTGCTCGGCACATTCTTGCGCCTGCGGCGGTCGCTTGCGACGCCTACCTTGTACGCCGCAGTGCGCATCCTAAGCGGAGCGTTTTTTTATATGTTAGGAAAGAACTTTCCTAACATATAAAAAAACATCTGTAACCGGCCAATTCAGGCTGTGCAGATGCTTTTTCGTATTTTCATCCTCTATTTCATCGCGTCTTTAATCGCTGTCAGAAGCTCATCATAAGTCTCATATGCCGGAAGTTCCGGATGATCTGCTTTGATCTGCTCTGTGCTGCGGAACAAGAATCCTGCCTTACTTGCCTGGATCATGCCAAGGTCATTGTGGGAATCTCCGCTTGCGATCGTGTCGAATCCGATAGACTGCAGTGCTTTCACAGTACTCAGTTTAGACTGCTCTACGCGCATCTTGAATCCTGTGATCTCGCCATCCTCAGCTACTTCCAGACTGTTGCAGAACAGTGTCGGCCATCCGAGTTTCTCCATCAGCGGTGTGGCAAACTGTGTAAATGTATCACTGATCAGGATTACCTGGCTGAATGTGCGGAGCTCATCTAAGAACTCTCTCGCTCCCGGAAGCGGATCGATCTTTGCGATTGTCTCCTGGATCTCTTTCAGTCCGAGACCATGCTCTTTCAGAATTCCAAGTCTCCAATTCATCAGTTTATCATAGTCAGGTTCGTCTCTTGTTGTCTTCTTGAGTTCCGGAATTCCACTCGCCTCTGCGAATGCAATCCAGATCTCCGGTACAAGTACTCCCTCTACATCAAGACATGTTATATACATCGTAATATTCCTCCATCTGTTTCGTTCTCTAATCACTTTATTACTTTACTGTAATGTATTGATTTTAACATATATGCTACATATTTACTACTTATTTTTTTACGACAGTGAAAAAGGAGACCAGATATCTGATCCCCTTTCCCATCTTCTATTACTCCATAATAGGTTTCAATGCTTCTGCAAGCTTCTCTTTCTCAGCTTCTGCCTCTGCAAGATCTTTACCAAGTGTTGTGTAGTAGATCTTGATCTTCGGCTCTGTTCCGGATGGACGAACGATTACTGTCTCGTTGTTCTCCAGTTTGTAAACAAGTACGTTAGCCTTTGGAAGTCCTGTTTCTTCTGTCTTCTCGTAATCGATCACGCTGGCTACTTTGTATCCTGCGATCTCTTCCAGAGGATTCTTACGAAGATTTTCCATGATTCCTGACATCTTATCCATTCCGCTCAGTCCCGGGAATTCAAAGCTATCGATCTTGTTGAGATAACGTCCGTACTGTGCGTAGATCTCTTCCAGTCTCTGTTTCAGTGAGCTTCCGATGCTTCTGTAGTAAGCGGCCATCTCACAGATCAGCATAGATCCGATGATTGCATCTTTATCACGTACATAAGGTCCTGCAAGGTATCCGTAGCTCTCTTCAAATCCGAAGATAAAACGGTCAACTTCTCCTGCTGCCTCGAGGTTCGCAATCTGATCTCCGATCCATTTGAATCCTGTCAGTACGTTGCGAAGTTCTACTCCGTAATGCTCTGCAACTGCATCTGCAAGTGGTGTAGATACGAGAGATTTCACTGCTACCGGTTTCTCAGGCATTGTGCCTTTCTCGATACGTCCTGCTGCGATGTAGTCAAGAAGAAGAACTCCGACTTCATTTCCTGAAACGAGCTCGTAAGATCCGTCCGGGCACTTCATAGCGATTCCTACACGGTCTGCATCTGGGTCTGTTGCAAGCATGAGGTCTGCGCCTGTCTCTTTCGCAAGATTCAGTCCCAGCTCAAGTGCTGCAAAGATCTCTGGGTTCGGGTAGCTGCATGTTGTGAAATATCCATTCGGGTACTCCTGCTCCGGTACGATTGTTACATCTGTGATTCCGATGTCTTTAAGTACACGTGTTACCGGTACTAATCCAGATCCATTCAGTGGGCTGTATACAAGCTTCAATCCTGCACTCTTGCACAGACCCGGACGAACCTGACGGGACTCGATCGCCTCATACAATGCATCCTTACAGTCATCTCCTACGAAACGGATCAGACCTTCTTCAACTCCCTGAGCGAAAGACATATACTTCGCACCTGTAAGTACATCTGTCTTCTGGATCTCTTCGTATACGATTGCTGCTGCATCATCTGTCATCTGGCATCCATCCGGTCCGTATGCCTTATATCCGTTGTACTTCGCCGGGTTGTGGGATGCTGTTACCATAACACCTGCGTTACAGTTATAATAGCGTGTTGCAAAGGAAAGTGCCGGTACCGGCATCAGAGCATCATAGATTCTTACTTTAATTCCGTTCGCTGCAAGAACTCCTGCTGCTGTCTTCGCAAACACATCACTCTTGAGACGGCTGTCGTAGCTGATCGCTACTGTCTGTGTACCGCCCTGTGTCTTTACCCAGTTAGCGAGTCCCTGTGTAGCCTGACGAACAACGTAGATATTCATTCTGTTTGTTCCTGCTCCAAGAACACCACGAAGTCCGGCTGTTCCAAACTTCAGCGCAACTGCGAAACGCTCCTTGATCTCATCATCATTTCCCTCGATTTTTGCTAATTCAGGCATCAGATCTGCGTCTTCCAGGTCTGCTGTCATCCAGCGCTTATACTCTTCCTGATACATCTTAATCACTCCTATCATTTACTTAAAATGTAAAATTATTGCAATTCAGCCATACAACGTAAGACCGTCAGTTTATGACCACTTCGTTGTATGGCTGAACTGTTTCTAAACTTTACAAGTCTAGTCATATTATACCATGCAGGTAGATTTACAGCAAGATTACTTGTCTATTTTAACAAGCATTTTCCATTACATAGAAATAATTCCCAATACATTTGCAATAGAGCTAAGTAAAATAATGACCAGGAAGATTGGTGCCAGATATTTCAAAAAGAACATATATAACTTCTTTCTCTTAAATGCAGATGACTGTTCGATCTCTCTTGCGATTCTTTCAAATCCAACAGTACGAACGATCAGGAAGCATGTTGCAAGTGCTGCAAGCGGCATCATCACGGAATTTGTCAGGAAATCGAAGAAATCCAGACATGCCATTCCAAAAATCTGAATAAAACTCAGTACTCCATATCCCATAGAAGATAAGGTTCCGATTATAAGCATAACAGCAGCCATAAGGATACAGCATTTCGGTCTGCTCCAGTGAAGTTCATCCTGGAATGTAGATACGCTTGTCTCCAGAAGTGAGATTGCACTTGTCACTGCTGCAAGAAGTACCAATATGAAGAACAGGATACCAGCCAGCCTTCCAACGCCCATACTTGCGAATACCTTCGGAAGTGTGATGAACATCAGAGATGGTCCTGCCTGCAGATTGTCCGGGTTTCCACCAGAGAATGCAAATACAGCCGGAATGATCATAAGTCCTGCGAGCATTGCGATTGCTGTATCGAAAATCTCAACCTGTGTTGTACTCTTCTCAAGATCAACGTCTTTACCAATATAAGAACCATATGTATACAAAATTCCCATCGCGATTGACAGGGAGTAGAACATCTGTCCCATTGCCGCAACAACCGTCATTGCTGAGAAGTGCTTTGGATTCGGAATCAGGAAATACTTCACACCTTCAATTGCTCCCGGTCTTGTTACAGAATAAATTGCTACGATAACCGCAAGGATAACAAGGATTGGCATCATAATCTTAGATACTCGCTCTACACCATTCTCAACTCCTGCCAGGATAACGCAGAATACAAGAATAGAAAACACGATGAACCATGCTTCTACCTGAAAAGAATCTGAAATAAATTCTGTAAAATATCCGTCCTGTGCAACAGTCTGCACATTTCCTTTCAAATACTCTGCAAGGTACTTGATAACCCAGCCACCGATCGAACTATAATACGGCACGATCAGCATAGGGATTATTGCATTGAGCCATCCGCCGATCTTAAATGATTTTGTCTTACCAAATGTCTGAAAAGCTCCAACCGGACTTTTTCTTGTCATTCTTCCAAGTGCTGTCTCTGACATGATCAGAACATATCCAAAAGATACTGTCAGAATCAGATAAACGAGAAGGAAGATTCCCCCTCCATATTTCGCAGCCAGATACGGGAATCTCCAGATATTTCCCAGGCCGACTGCTGAGCCTGCAACAGCAAGCACATATCCGATTTTACCCGAGAAGCTTGCTCTCTTTGCTGATTGTCCATTGTTACTCATAAATTGCCTCCCATCACATAACAGTCTGTACTGCTATTTTCCCATCTTTTTTATAGCCTATACTGTTCTATTCTACCATTCACAATCATGAATAGCAACAAAAAAGAGCGTTGACAGCGCTTTTTAAAACACATTTAAAATGCTATCTCGGCTCATTTTTATACGTTTTTATAATTTCCCTTCTATTTCTGCTCTTTCAAGCAATCTCTTAATCCCTATATTCCATGTTCCGATCTTCACTCCGGCATTGATCGCACGCTTACATTTCCCTATTGTCTCAAATGCTTTCTGAAGTGTTTCTTCCCGAATCTCCTCAAACGGTTCTTCCGTGATCACTTCTGCTGCCAGTAATCTTGCCAGCCGGTAATCCATATCATTTTCATATAAAATACCTGCCGCAAACGGGATGTGCTCCTTCTGAAGTCTTCGATAAACCGGGATTCCAGTTCCGCCGGAAGAGATCACGAACACTTCCGGCTCACCCTCCGGCGCAGGAAGTTCAATACTTCCAAAAAGCGGGTCAAAATATCCATTATTGATTCCATACAATTCGCGAATGATTTCTTCTGTAAATACTTCTTCCGGACTTCCGTAATGTGAAATCGTCTCGCCTTTGACACAGATGATCTTATCTGAAATCTTCTGTGCCAGATCGATTTCATGAAGAGACATAATCACCGTAATCTTCTTCTGCCTTGCCATCCGCTCAAGGATAGACAACAGCTCCAACTTATATTTTACATCCAGGAATGAAGTCGGCTCATCTAAAACGATCACATCCGGGTCCTGACAGATTGCTCTCGCCAGCAGAACGCGCTGCTTCTGTCCGTCACTAATCGCATTAAAATCACGGTTGCCGAGCTCCTGCGCATGCACCGCCTGCATTGCCTCTTCTACCAGACATTCATCTTCCTGCGTCAGAATCCCAAGTCGTCCTGTGTAAGGATAGCGTCCGGTCGCCACAATATCATGACAAGTCATCAACTCTGTCTTGATCCGATCCGTCAACACGACCGCCATCTTAGACGCAAGCTCTTTGTACGGCAGTTTCAGAAGAGAAGTATCGTCAAAAAATACATTTCCTCCAACGACTTTCAGCTGTCTTGTAATACTTTTTAAAATCGTTGACTTTCCTGAACCATTCGGTCCGATCAAAGTCACGATCTCCCCCTTGTTGATCCCGATATTAATATCACGGATCAGGGAGTTTCCATTATAACCTACCGACAGGTCTTTCATTTGAAAATAATAATCTGCCATCTTATTTTCTTCCTCCCTTCGGTATCATCATATAGATAACGATCGGTGCACCCAGAATAGAAGTCACCGTACTGATATTCAATTCTACCGGTGCCAGTGCCATTCGTGCAATCAAGTCACAGATCATACAGAACACAGCTCCCATAAAGAACGTTCCCGGTATGACCACGATCGGTTTTGACGTTCCAAATGCCTTCCTTGCAAGAAACGGAACTGCGATTCCCACAAAGGAAATCGGTCCCGCAAATGCTGTCACACACGCTGACAGAATACTGGAAAGCAAAATCAAAATCACGCGAAACGTCTTGATGTTGACTCCCATACTCTGTGCATATGCTTCTCCCAATTGATATGCACTGATTGGTTTGGACAGGAAAAATGTAAACAGCACCGCAAGTCCGACAACCACTGCTGCCACACGAATATTGCTCCAGCTCATTCCGGAAAAACTTCCCTGTGACCATCCATGCAGATTCACAATATCAGAATCATCCGCAAATGTCACAACAAAATCCGTGATAGCCGAACAGATATATCCGATCATGATCCCCCCGACAAGAAGAGACGCCATATGCTGCACTTTTTTCGACATCAGAAGGATAAATCCCGTCGAGATCAGCGACCCGATAAATGCTGCAAGAATCAGTGTATACGAAGAAAATCTTCCGATATATTTCAAATACACGATCATTGTAAGTGCCACGACCATTTTCGCTCCGGAAGAAATTCCGAGAACGAAAGGTCCGGCAATAGGATTAGAAAAAAATGTCTGCAGCAAAAAGCCCGAAAGAGACAATGCACCACCAAGCAGCGCTGCCATCAGAATTCTCGGAAGACGGATCTTCCATATAATATTGTACTCTGTCGCCGCTCCTTCTTTCAGAAAGAGAATGCGCAGAATCTTAGGCACCGGAATATGAACATTTCCGGTATTGATATTTAGCACTGTCACAACACAAAATACTGCTGCAAGAATCAGAAATACCGCTGTGTATCTTGTACGCCGTCTGAAATTTTCCTGATGAAAACTTGTCTGCTCCATTCTTCTACTCCATCTTTTCAAGAAATGTCATCTGAGATGCATCACCGTCTGTCAGCATCAGATGCATATCTTTGATCAGCTCTCCGACTGTATCTGTTGCCTGATATAAGTTCTTTCCGGTATACCAGACATTTCCGTCTTTCACCGCCTTGAATTCAGAGAACAATTCATTCTTTGCTTCCAACTCACTGATACTATTTATCTGTCCGTCGATCGTCCCGTTGTAGATCAAATAATCTGCATCTACAGCAGTCGCATAGAATTCCTCCATCGTCAGTTTAACAGATGGTGCGTTGCTGTCCGGATTCTTCAGATCTTTGAACGCATATCTTCCACCTGCGATTTCGATCATTGACGGAATATAATCGTCAGATTTTCTCACAACGATTGAACCATCTGTACTCACATAGAAATAAGCAACCGTCTTTTCCGTGTTCTCGAATCCTTTCAGTTCCTCGATCACATGAGCCTGCTGGTCAAAAAATGTATCCGCTTCTTCCTCTTTATTCAAAAGCGCCCCATAAAGCTTGATCCACTCGGTTCTTCCAAGCGGATGTGACTCATAACTGGAGTAGTCTACAAATACCGGAATCCCAAGATCTTCGATCATTTCCTGTACCTTCGGTGTATGAAGGATCATCGTTGATTCGATTGCCAGATCACAGTCTCCGTCAACGAGAGTCTCATAATCCGGTTCGCTGTATTTTCCCGCAAATGTCATCGCTCCGGATTCCATTGCTTCCTTTGCACTCTCTACATACCAGCCGGAAGCCTCAAGCCCGGAGAATTTCACCTTGTCAATTCCGCCGATTGCATCAAACAGAGACATGGATGCTGTCGCCGCCATATAAATATTCTCTGTCGGCTGCCGGATCACAACAATATCATCCGCCAGATTTTCCGGTTCTTCTTCACCTTCCGGAACGATCAGATATTGCTTATCTTCATGGACATCGATCAACTTATATCCATCCTTATAATAGTATACATCGAATTCTGTCGCGTAAGTCAGATCCATTGTAGATTCATAAGTAAGTCCTTCAATCTCCGGTGCTTTTTTTGTCTTGTCGGTTGCATCTTTGGTCTTATCCTTTGTTACATCTGTACCTGCTGAATTATTACCGCTGTTTCCACCGGAGGCTGCGGTAGAACCGCAGCCTCCGAGCAGAAGTGCAGCTGAAAGCATTAACGCTGTGATTCTGCATCTTCTTATCTTCATTCTATTTTTCTCTCCTATTTCTCTGCCGCTGCTACTGCCGCATCAAACTTCTCGTTCGTCAGCTCTTCACATCCGTAGAGAACACCGTAAACCTTGATCCACTCCTGCTTTCCAAGTTCTGTCTTTTCCTCGGAAGAACGATCAACGAATACCGGAATTCCAAGCATTGCAAGCTTTTCTGTCAGCTCTTCGAACTGTTCCGTCTTCTCTTCTACTGTCAGAGTCTCTTTTGTATCTTTACTGTCTTTATCTACTATTTTGTCAGAATCTTCTCTTGGAAGAATATCTCCTGTAAACAAAGCAAGATTCACTTCACTCTTCACAAGGTTCTTCAACTTCAGCTTGTCCGCTGTTCCTGCATATGCAACTTCAGCATTCTTCTCTCCGTCTTTTGCTTTCATCTTATCAGCAATCTCGGATACTGTACAGTCTTTGCTCTTCATTCCAACTGCCGCAATATTATCAAGAAGATCGAGATCTTTCATCATATTCAGAATCTCATCAGACTCTGCATAAGTATGATCTGTCGGTTTTTTCACAATGATCATATCCTGCTCAAGACCAACCGGAACTTCCACATCCTCCGGAACGATCAGATATTTCACAACATTTCCCTTGTAAAGCTCTGCTGCCAGTTCCTGTTCGCTTGTGCCGTTGTTATCCGAAGCTGCGGATTCCTCGGCAGAAGCATCTACTTTGCTTTCTGCATCTGAGTTCTTAGAATCTTCTGATCTATTGATTGTAACAGAAGCTACTTTCTTCTTGGAAGACTTCTCTTTATCTTCTGCAGACTTCTCATTTTCAGACTTTGTTTCCTCTGCTTTTTCAGGGTCTCTTGCTGTGTCCTTCGTCATATCGATTTCAAGAAGTACAATCCCCTGATCATAATGATAAATCTTGAAATATTCTGCATAGTCAAGCTTTGTCTCTGACTGATATTCCAAACCTATGATTTCAGGTGCTTTTTCATCCAGCTTCTGGTTACTGCTTGTTGAAGCATCTGTTCCGTTTGCAGATGTTCCTCCATTCGCCGCTGCAAGATAAATGAAAATCGTATATTCTATCTCATGTGCGACAGACATTTTATCTGTCATTCCAATAATCTTATTGTTCTGATTCAATGCAACCGGGATAACAACTGTCGCTGACCCGCCGCCCTTTGTTGTGTAATACTTATTTCCGTTCGCTTTCACATACTGATAATGATCACTGCTGAACACGAGTGTTGCATAAGCCTGTCCATTCTGGATCGTCACTTTATTACAAGTAATCTGAACCTTACCTGTTCCACCGGACCAGGTAAAACGATCCGGAGTGTATACACCGTCTTTCAGTGTTGTTCCACTGTCTACATGAGAAGTAGAACCACTTGTATCGGATTCGTATTTTGATACATTATCTGCTTTTCCGTCATTTCCATCTGTTTTTCCTGAATTAGTTCCAAATATAGAACCGCCTGGGAAAGCAGAATTGTTTGTTCCTGTATTACCTGTATTGTTGGAACCACCAGTAGTTCCGGAATTTCCTGTGTTTCCGTTGTTTCCGGAATCACCTTTATTCTCAGAATCTGTAGAATTAAGATCGGCAATCTTCTTCATTGTCTCTGACTGGAAAGTCAGCGTTCTGTCATACCAGATTCCTTTTTTAATGGAATATGCTGCTACTGCGATTTCCTTATCCAACGCTTCTACCGGAACAGTATAAGTATATTTTCCTTCTTCATTCACCTGATATGGAATCCAGGATGACTGATCTGCGCTTGCAGCCTCTTCCTTTGTTCCCATGTACAGATAGCCGTAACCGGTTCCGCTTAATGTAAGCACAGCACTCATTTTTCCGTCTTTTGCTGTCAGAATACAATCCACTACTTTAAACATGGAAGAACTGGAAGTTACGTCCATACTGTAGATTCCGTTTGCTACTGTTGCTTCCGGTGCTGGATTCGGATTTGGAACCGGATCCGGTGTCGGTGTTGGAGTTGGTGCCGGATCCGGTGTTGAGGTTTCTCCCGGATTCGGAATGTACATCCATAAGTACTGTTTGTCATACCAGGTCTGATCTTTTGACTTTCTCAAAGATACCGGAATTGTCTGACCTGCTTTTTCTTTCGGCACATTGAAATGAAATGTCCATGCACCTTCTTCATCCTGTGTTCTTTCTATAACAGATGCCTTCAACAAATCATCTTTTGAACCAAGATATAGCGCATCAAATCCTGTGTTGTTTGTCTTGATCGTGATATCAAGTTCGCCATCCTTTTCAACAACTGTTGATTCACTGACCTTGAACATCTTGAACTCTTCAGCGTCTTCTTTTACTACTTTCACAGATTCTCCTGTTACAGAAGGCGCCTCCTTTAGTGGCGGAAGTTCCGGTTCCGGAGTATTCGTAGAATCGTTAGAATCCATAGAAGGTTCTGACTTGCCTGTCTCATCTTTTATCTGTGTATCCTTGTTATCAGTTTTTTCGTCCGCAACCTGATCTGAGACAGTTGTGCCTGGATTTTTCCCGGTGGTTTCTGTATCTTTCTCTTCTGAGTTATTTTCTAAGTTGTTTTCTGAATTATTTTCTGAGTTATTCTCTAAATTTGGTTTTGTTTCTGCTTCGATTGAATTCTGATTATCTGATTTATCCGAAGAATTATCAACTTTATCAGATTCCTCTGTCTGATCTTCTTTTGTTAAATCGTCATCTCTTTTATCTTCTTTAACATTTCCTGCGTCTTCTGTCTGACTCTCATCTTGTTTCTTATCTAGATCAGCTTCTTCCACCTCAACAGTTTCCTGTAAATTTGTCTCACACTGCTGCTCATTTTCTGCCGCATATGTTCTTGTATAAGACAATGGTGAAATCACCATAGAACCTGTCAGCATAAGCGCAAGCCATCTGCTCTTATTTTTCATTTCTTTTTTGTCTCCTATTAAGTTATGAATTATAAAATACGGAAAATGGATAGAATTATCTTGAATCGAATGAATGATTTTTTCGGTACAATCAATTACTCGTGATCTGGAATTCGTATATTCCCCGCACCAACGGCCGGCAGGTTTCCTGACTTACAGATCTTCTATACAGAACACCTTCCCGGTCTCCCAGTGGATGTGCGGACTCTCCACACTTGTCTGTATAGGGGCGGTCTTCTGAAATCTAATTTCTAAGAAGACCGCATCTCTGCTCACAGTGACGAGTTCGTACAGGTCTTGCACCTGTTTCCCTTTTACCTGTTTCAATCAGGATATGGAAATATATTCTCTGATCAAACAGCACCGAACGCTATTATTTCTGACTAACTATAACATTTCATTATATTGAAGTCAACTATTCCGCCTTCACAGCCCAGCGCATCTTCGTAGATCTTGCTCTTCCGTTCTGTGCACATTCCTGCGCTGACGGACGCACAACATCTCTCGCATATTCGGAATAGATTCCTTCTTTATATCCTGCTTTGAGTGCTTTTTTTACAAGCTTGTCCTCTCCGGAATGGAATGTAAGAATTGCTACTCTTCCACCTGGTTTCAATGCTCCCGGAAGTTTTTCCATAAATTCATACAGTACTTCGAATTCATTATTCACATCTATGCGAAGTGCCTGGAATGTTCTCTGGCAAGTCTTTTTGATAATGTCCTTCTTTTCTTTATTATTCGGAAGGAAATCCAAAGTCTTCTCGATGACATTTCTAAGCTTTGTTGTTGTATCGATACGATTGCCTCTGCGAATCTCATCCGTGATCGCTTTCGCCAGCTCTTCGCAGTATGGCTCATCTGAATTCTCGTAAAGCATTCCGGCAAGCTCTTCCTCGGAAATGTTGTCGAGTCGTTCTGCTGCGCTGATACCTTTCTCCTGGTTCAGTCGCAGATCCAGCGGTCCGTCAACTTTGAAGGAAAATCCTCTCTTCGGATTGTCGATCTGCATAGAGGAAACTCCAAGGTCCGCAAGGATAAAATCAAATCCTCCAACTTCTTTTGCAATCTCATCGATCGTGCAGAAGTTCTGCAGACGGATACTTAAAATATCTTCTCCGAATCCCTGATCTGCCAGACGTTTTCTTGTCTTCGCAGACTCTTCCGGGTCAACATCTGTTGCATAGATGTGCCCCTCACCTTTCAGACGTTCCAGCATTGCTTTCGTATGTCCACCGTATCCGAGTGTCGCGTCAAATCCTGTCTCACCCGGCTGGATTTTCAGAAAATCAAGGATCTCATTTACCATGATGGAAATGTGCATTCCGGCAGGAGTATTTCCCTTTTGGATTACATGCGCGATTGTATCCTTGTATTTCTCCGGCTGTAACTCTTTATATTTCTCCTCGAATTTCTTCGGGTATTTTCCTTTATATCTCACACGACGCTTGTGCGGTGTCTGTGATTCTTGTATGTTCTGATTGTTCTGTTCGCTCATTTCGCTCTCCTGTTCTTATCTTTACAACGTATGTACAGTATACCATGAAAGTTATTCACAATATACCATGAACTTTGAAATGTTTTCCACATAAGTCTTCATATTTTTCACCTATTCGCATTTCTTTACCGGAACCTGCATGGATTCGCTATTTTATCCGGCGGCATATCTTACTGCCACGTTCATCACTCCCGCAAGCATCATCACAACCACCGGATTCAGTTTTGTCTTACGAAGCAATAACAGACAGATTCCAAAGATCACCACCATAGACCATTTTGTCGTCGCAAACTGCACAATTCCATCTGTCCAGAATGCAGTGTGCAGAATTGCGATTCCTGCGGATGCGATCAGTGCAACAACTGCCGGTCTTAAGGATTCCAGCACGCTCTGGAACATTTTCATTTTCTTATATCTTAAATAAAACCATGCGATCAAAGTTACGATAATACAAGACGGCAGAATGCACCCACAGGTCGCCGCAACAGATCCCGGAACTCCCGCAATCTTGCTGCCGACAAATGTTGCCGCATTGATTGCAATCGGCCCAGGTGTCATCTGGGAAATCGTGATCAAATCTGTGAATTCTGTCATCGTAAGCCAACCATGCTGTGTCACAACCTGTTCTTGGATCAGAGGCATCGCCGCATAACCGCCGCCAAAGCTGAACATTCCAATCTGAAGAAAGCTTAAAAATAATTTCAAATAAATCATTTCTCTTCACTTCCTTTCTTCGTGATCTTTTTCTCAATTAATGCGCGGAGTACTCCGACAATTCCACAGATCAGAATCACATAGACTACATTTACCTCAAATATGCAGGAAGCTATAAATGCCCCGACCATAAGTACGTATGACAAAGCATCTTTCTTCTTCACAATTCCGGCACCCATGTCATATGTCACAGATGCGATCACGGCGCCCACTCCGGCCTGCATTCCTTCGAGCATTAAGCTGATGATCTGGTTATTTCGAAATGCCTGATAACCGGCAGAAAGTATCGATATAATAAGAAATGGTGGGATTACTGTCCCGGCAATTGCTGTCAGAATCCCCGCAATTCCAGCCAGTTTATACCCAATCACGATTGCTCCGTTCACTGCGATTGCTCCCGGTGCCGACTGCGCGATCGCCACAAGATCCAACATTTCTTCTTCCTCAATCCAATGATATTCATCTACGAACTTTTTCTTCATCAGGCTGACGATCACATAACCTCCACCAAATGTGAACGCGCTTAAGTAAAAGGTTGACCAGAAAATCTTCCACAATTTTTTATCTTGTTTTTCCCCTTGCGTTTTTTCTTGTTGTTCTTCCATATATTGTCCTCGTATATTATGATTATGCGAATTGCGTAGCACTAGAACTCCCGCCACACTATATGCTATTGGCAGGCAAAATCCCCTAACTATGATATTCTTTCTCTTGTAGTCTATCGCAATCAAAATGATTATGCAATCGCCTTGAATTTTTTACATTATATTTTCCTTTTTGAAACCTTAATTTTATCTGAATTTTCCCTATTTGGAAAATGATTATGATACAATGAGAACAGTAATATTTATCATAAAGGAGATTGAAGTTGAAAAACCTATTTTTTCGATTCTCTTGTGCCGTTCTCCTGTGTTACTGCCTGACCGGATGCGGTAGCATACAGCACAAATCCAGTACGGACACGGCGCAGGCGCAGGGTACTAAGGCACCACCCAAGACAGCGGATGATTTTTCTATCTCATCAGATTCTGAAAATGAAACTGTAGATGAAACTTCTTCTGCTGATGCCGCCACCCCATCTGCTTCTGAATCTGAATCCGTAACTCAGCAGGAATCGCTGACCGGCGCAGCGGCTCTTTACAGCAATGGACAGGAGATCAGCTTTGACCCTTCCTGGCAATACGCAGACTTTTCTGCAATCAATTCTGGAACAGCTACTATTTATCTTGCAGATTCTGACCGCAAGGATATCGTCGTTGGCGTGAATGCCGGACATGGAACTTCCGGTGGTGCTTCTGTAAAGACACAGTGTCACCCGGATGGTTCTCCAAAGACAACCGGCGGAAGCACTGCTCAGGGTGCAACTTATGCGACTGCAGTTTCCGGTGGAATGACATTTAACGATGGAACTGCTGAAAGCACTGTTACACTTCAGATGGCTCAGATTCTGAAAGAAAAGCTGCTTGCTCAAGGATATGATGTCCTTATAGTGAGAAATAGCGACGATGTCCAGCTTGATAATGTTGCCCGCACCGTACTCTGTAACAATGTAGCTGACTGTCACATCTCACTCCACTGGGATGGAGATGGATTGGGATATGACAAAGGCTGTTTCTACATTTCTGTGCCGGATGGTCTGAAAAGTATGGAACCTGTCGCTTCCCACTGGCAGGAACATGATGCACTTGGGGCATCTCTTGTAGAAGGACTTCGTACAGAAGGAATGACCATTTACCAAAATGGTTCTATGAATATTGATCTGACACAGACTTCTTATAGTACAATTCCGTCTGTTGATATGGAACTTGGAAATGCAAGCTCTGACCACAGTGATTCCACACTAAATAGTCTGGCTGATGGTCTGGTTCTTGGACTCAATGCTTATTTTGGAAATTAGAATTCTTATTGAGTTATTTATTTTATTTTTTAAGGAGGTTATTATGGAGCCACTCATTCGTGTTAAAAATATGTACAAGATCTACAATCCTGGAGAAAATGAAGTCCGCGCACTAGATGATGTTTCTCTTGAGATCAATCAGGGAGAATTTATCGCCATTGTCGGACATTCCGGTTCTGGTAAATCTACATTTATGAATATGCTCGGCTGTCTTGACACACCTGATTCCGGGGAATATTTTCTGGACGGAAAAGATGTTGCCAATCTCTCAGACAATGAACTGTCTGATATCCGCAATCACAAGATCGGCTTCATCTTTCAGGGATTTAATTTGATTCCAAACCTGGATGCACTTGGAAATGTAGAACTTCCACTGATCTATCGCGGACTTGGAAAGCAGCAAAGAAAAGAGATTGCCGGGGAAGCTCTATCGAAAGTTGGACTGGAAAATCGTATGGATCACAGACCGAACCAGCTTTCCGGTGGACAGCAGCAGCGTGTCGCTGTAGCCAGAGCAATTGCCGCACAGCCGCCGATCATCCTTGCCGATGAGCCGACCGGTAACCTGGACAGTAAGTCGACTATCGAGATCATGAATATTCTGAAAGACCTTCATAAGTCTGGAAGAACAGTTATTATCATTACACATGATGATGAAATTGCTAATCAGGTTGATCGTGTTGTCCGCATTATGGATGGAAAGATTGTGAGTGATAGTGTAAATTCGTAGCAATTTAAATCTTTATCTGCAATTACAGAGAGAGGGCAGTACTTTACAATTTCTCAATCGTTGAATCACTGCCCTCTCTTTATGTTTCTTATTAGATATTTCTTAGTAGAATTTCTAATTACTTCTATTCACTTTTTATTCTACTGATACAAGCTCAATCTTGAAGTTCAGTTCTTTTCCTGCCATCTCATGGTTTGCATCGAAAGTGATTGTTGTCTCTTCCTTAGCTGTTACTTTTACCGGGAATGGCTGTCCATACTGATTGGACAGGTAAACCTGCTGTCCCACTTCAAGGTCTTCAGATCCCGGGAGTTCTGCAATCTCTACTGTGAAGATAGCTTCCGGATTCGGCATTCCATAAGCTTCTTCCGGCATCAGATGGATGTCCACTACCTGACCAACTTCCATATCAGCTACTGCTGCATCAAATCCTTTGATCATCTGTCCTGCACCACATACGAACTCAAGCGGCTCTCCACGATCATAAGAAGAATCAAACTGAGTTCCGTCATTGAATGTTCCTTTGTAATGTGTACGGCATTTCTTTCCAACATTCTTTCCTTCCATTGTAGTGTGTGATCCGCATCCGCCACCGCAGCTGCTTCCACAAGAATGTCCCTCTTCATGATCTCCACAGGAATGTCCTTCCTCATGGTGATGATGATCACAAGTAGCTCCTTTGGATGCAAGCTCGCCTTTCAGGTATGCCTCTACTGCCTGATCCGCATCTCCCTGTGCTCCTGAACATAATTCAACACCAGCTTCTGCAAGTGCAGTCTGTGCACCTCCACCGATTCCTCCACAGATCAGAACATCTACATTCTGTCCTGCAAGCAGTCCTGCCAGTGCTCCGTGTCCTTCCCCATTAGAACCGATCACTTCACTGGAAACCACCTTATTATCTTCCACTTCATACACTTTGAAAGTCTCTGTCTTTCCAAAATGCTGGAAAATATTTCCGTTGTCATAAGTTACTGCAATTTTCATTGTAAAATCCTCCGTTTCAAAATTCCCTGTCAGACTAGTATAATCCATTACGCAGGTAAAAGCAACCTTTGTGTAAATGCGACGTTGCGCTTTGTAACAGTTACTGTTCACACAGTGTGCGACCAGCAACGCAAACAGTATCATTGACACAATCTCCTCAAGACACTATACTTGTTATAAAACTTACTCCAAACCATCAGAAAGTGAGCACGACCATGGAATATGAACACATTACCCATTCCTTTGAACCAATATATAATGAAGACTCCGAGATTCTGATTCTTGGAACTCTTCCTTCTGTAAAATCACGGGAAAATAATTTCTACTACGGACATAAACAAAATCGATTCTGGAAATTGTTGGCGAAACTTTGTGAGGAGGAAACTCCGCAGACAGTTGAAGAGAAAACGGCCATGTTGCTCCGCCACCATATCGCCATCTGGGATGTTATTCAAAGCTGTGACATCAAAGGCTCCAGTGACAGCAGTATCAAGAATGTGACACCAACTGATTTGAAACAAATCTTAGATCATTGTCAGATTCGACAAATCTATGCAAACGGAAATAAAGCCGGAGCTCTTTATAAGAAATATCAGCAGCCGCTGACCGAAAGAGACATCCTTGTGCTTCCTTCCACCAGCCCGGCCAATGCCGCCTGGTCACTGGATCGTTTGTACGAAAAATGGAGTGAGATACTGAGGTGAATTATATTGCCTCAGTTCTCACTCCATTTTTATTCGAATAAATTACTATTTCAAACAACTTAGATTATTCGCTAACCTGCGCTCTTCTCTGCTCAAACACTGCTGCCAGTCTCGGCAGAATCTTATTGCACGCCATCGTGTATGCCGCGCCAAATACATTTGCCCCGATACGAAGCGCTACCGCATACGGCATCCCAAACAAGCCGGATGCAATCGACAATGCACCAAATGTATTAAACGCTGTCTGCCATGCATACCCTGCAGAATATCCGACTCCAATTCCTCCGATCATTCCGATGTATGGATACATTGACTCCGGAAGCACCAAATACAGGATAACAAATAACAGACATCCTACTATATTAAATGCAGCTCTCTTTCCTGCTCGTTCTTTACAGTCATCCGGGAATGGAAGACAAACAGACATGCTTGCGATCCCCGCCCACATTGCTCTCGGAAGTCCAAGCAGTGACATGAATAACATTGCACTGGAAACAACCAGTGAAAGACGAATGTACCATCTGTTTCTTGCGGAGTTAATATTGAACTCGCGGAACAAATCAAGAAATGATCTTCTATACGGTCTGTTCTTCTGATTCTTATAGAAGATTGCCATACACAATACCATTCCAACCAAAAGGCCAGCCACGCGATACAAGTACTCCTGTCCGGTCACATCATATCCTTGAAGAAGAAGATATCCAAGAACAAATGTAGAATGATTGTACATGATCACATTGTGACATCCCAGAATCATAAGAAGCAAAATACATACTATATTAATAAAGAATGCCGGAACCGGTGACACCATATTCGAAAGCTTCGGTCCTGCAATCAATATTCCAAAGATTCCGACGATGGAGGCCAATCCGTGCGTTGTACGAATCCCAAAATCTGCCTGTCGAAGAACAAGCACCGCAAGAAGCACTGTAACGCCTACTACACTGTTGTTATTCCCTGTGAAATGACTGTATAAAGAAACTACCGCCACACAAAATGCCATTACAAGATAGACTTTAAAATTATAAATAAGAATGTGGCGATACCTTTCCTTCTTGTCTTCTGTCGCTTTGATCAGCTGCTTAGATGCAACTGAACTGAGCTGTAACTCCTGATAAAATGTCATATATCTCTTCCTCCCACTGTTATTTTTCTTCAAAAGATCAACGAGAAACTATAATACAAATCCATCTCGGAGTCAATAAAAACTTTATTAAAGTTTTCTGATAAATCTGAATTATTCAAACAATATATAGAATTTAATTTTTAGACTTTACAAAACGCAGGCTCTATGATAAGATAGTTTGTGTCGAGCGGAAGTGGCGGAATGGCAGACGCGCTAGATTCAG
>ENA-ORUO01001631-ORUO01001631.1-human-gut-metagenome-genome-assembly--contig:-NODE-1631-length-20608-cov-4.789520_pt1 | contig 20608 bp, 28 predicted proteins | sample MGYA00242082_ERZ509215 | MGnify/ENA primary metagenome ERZ509215 (study PRJEB26280, sample SAMEA2338829) | human gut metagenome | biome: human gut; feature: human-associated habitat; material: faeces... | reverse complement strand
GCAGCCGCCGGAGCGGTGCTTAAGCCGTAAGGCGGGAATTATGCGGTATTGCCTTAAGAATAACAACACTTCCCTGGCAAATTTTTACGTTTATCGGGGAAAGTGTTTGAAAAATGCGGAGAGAGGTTGGAACGGAAGCGTTTTTTGGAGGTAACGAAAATGGCGGGGTGGATGCAGCACAACAGACAAGAATGAAAAAATATACGATGCTGCGTTGCTGGTGGCGTGCGGCGGCTTGTACACACCGCAGTACACACCGGTGTACATACCCCACACGGTAGCTGGCGTTTTGTGGCGATATATGCAGTGTGCAAAGGGTGATAAAAGTATAAAAAGAATACCGCATATTCAACGCAATAGCGTTAAATGTGCGGTATTTGGCGGAGTAAGAGAGATTTGAACTGTAATGTTAAGTCTTTTCTAATCTTTTCCTGTCTTATCTAATGTTTTCTAATGTGGCGTAATACCGTCAAATATATGCTCTAATCTTATCTAATCTTTTCTAATGTTATCGTCTTAGGGGTAATCGTTGGGGTAGAAAATATAGGCGCGTTGGGGTATGGGTTGGGGTAAAAACGGAAGTCCCATAAAGTGGGATCGTGCCGCGCTCCACAGTGCCGCCAGACAACCCCTTAGACGGACGTTGCGCAGTATGCAGAAAAGTATCCGCCGGGGATGCTGGAGGCCATACGGCGCGGCGCTGGCGGCTGAGAGTGCCGTTTTGCCGATGGAAAGAAAAAAGAGCAGTCCCGGCGGGATGCTCTTATCGTATCGAGGTATTCGTTGTCTGTCAATCTGCTTTCGCCGTGGCAAGCTGGGCGCTGAGGTATCCGGCGCAAAACACATCGGCGATGAAAGTATAGAAGTCAAGCGGATTGGTGGGGCGGCATCCGTAGATGTCGGAAATCTGCTTTGCCCACCGCATATCAGCGGCATTGTTGTACACGTCACGGATGCGGATATAATCCGCTGGGTCGATGTGGTATTTGGGCTTGCCGGGGTCAACTTGATAGATGAAGAAGTAGCGCGGGATGTACTCATCGGGGATGCCCAGCACTTTGACGGCTCGATCTTTTGCATCCTGCGGCCACGGTGTGACGCCGTCAAGGTATTCATCAAGTGCGGCAGTATCAATGCCTGCCTGTCTGGCAAATGCACTCATACTGCCGCATTTGGCGGTGATGAGCTGTGTCAGATTAGCGTAGTCGAAAATCATGGTGTATACCTCCCTCAATCGTCATCAGGGCATTCCGGCTCTGCGGCTCTCAAATCGACCTCAATGCGGGTCTTACTGCCGTACAGGGTAATCTCTTTAGAATCTGGCCATATCCTCAGCGCCGTCAGCAGGTCACTGTACGCAGTGCTGTACTCGGCAAGGATGCGGGCCTCTGTGCGCGTCAGAGTGATTTTGTAGTATCTGCCGTGCGGCATCAATGCAGCTTTCATCGTGTAGCCCCTCCTCTCTCAATGTGCCTCATGGATTTCCCAGATTGTCATAGTGTGGTTGCCCGCATCGGCGGTGTACCTATCCCATGTGACGGGTTTCTGCTCTCCGTGGCGGTTGTCGACAAGATGCCAGTTATTGCATCCCCGGCAGATCAGGCGCTCAGTAAACGGCGTGATTCGTGCTTTCTTGGATTTCTCAGCCTTGCCGCTCTTTTCCAGAATCGCCATGAGGTAGACATCATCGGTAAAATATCGCTCTGCCTCGCACATCGCCTCGATCAGCGTTTCACCGTCCAACTCGTGGATGTTGGTACTTTTCGGCGCGGCGGCCTTATAGTCGATGTAAACTGCATATTCCTTTTTCATTTTGCGGCCTCCCTCTTTGCTTTCCATGCGTTGTATCGGGCGAGGTTGTCCGGGTTTTCATAGAACGTCTTGCAAGCGGCGTAGAGCGTATCGCCCAGAACCCGCTTTTCTTTCTCCGGCATTTTGTCAAAGTCGATTGTGATGCTTTCCATGTTATGCCCTCCCAAAGCGCCCGTATGGCCTGATAGCACAGCCTTTGACGTGTTATGCCTCGAGGGGGTGTACCTGACTTGCGCCGAAGAAACTGGCCGTATACTGGGCATCATTGCCCTTGCTGGCCCAGATCAGGACGGCTTGAAACAGCGCCTTGCTGCCGTGGATGACCTCGTAGCCGCTGCGGTGCCAGTCAGCCCATGTGCGGCATTCCTCAGTGACCCCGGCGGCTGCTTTCGCGGCCTCAACGGCGGCATCATTGACGGGGCGGGCCTTGGCGGTCTGCCATGCGCGGTGCAGCGCCTCGGCAAAACTGATCGCGGCCTTGCGGAAGATGGCCCATGCACGGCTCATAATTGCGGAGAGATCGTATTTCATGCTGTTGCTCCTTTACAGTGGAGGGCAAACCGTGCTATAATGGGCTTGCCCTTTTGGGTGGTGCGTCTCGCGTTTGCTTTGGTCGGCTGGTGCGAGGCGCTTTCTTTTTGCCTTGAGGTTTCAGGCGGCCAGTGCCCGATGCAATTCCGGGACGGCCCCCGGCATAGTATGCAGTCTGTTCTCTGGCGCTTATCGGTGTTCCCTGACGTTTTCACCGTGCCTTTCCCTTTCGACAACATCAGTATAGCATAGGTGTACACTTATATCAATGCGCAGATCGCACAAAGATGTACACCTATATTTGGTACAAATTATACTTGTACACCTATTGCATGAGTGGTATAATATAAACACGATGGAAAACTGTACATTTGAAAGAGGGTGAAACCGATGGCAAAAGCTCAGACAAAAGCCACAAACAAATATCACGCCAAGGCATACGATGACCTGCGCATAATCGTCAAAAAAGGTCAGAAAGAGGTCATCAAAGCTCATGCTGAAAAGCATGGAGAGAGCATTAACGCCTTTGTGGGCCGCGCTATTGCGGAGACGATGGAGCGTGACAGCGCTGCCGATCAATCCGAGGAGGCACACCATGACTGAAAGCACAAAGCCCACCACTCCCCCGGAGGATGCCTGCTCAGTGTTTGCCGGGATGGATGACGCATTCTTTGCCGAGGCCCACCGCATCATAGATGCCCGTGGTGACCCCGTGGCAAGTGCCATGTTGGAGAGGGCTGAGAAAGAGGCGCGGGCATACGCCGCCGGGGAACTTTCCTCCGTGGAGCCGCCGGAGATGGAATCCGGCGTTGACCGCTGGACATCCAACGGATACGGTATTGTGAATGTGCCTCTCACGGATGAACAAAAAGAACGCATCGCAAAAGTAAATGCAGAACTTGCCGCGCAGAACGAGGAGGATTGACAATGGCGGAGGAGAAAAAGTTCAAAACCATTGATGAAAAGCTGGCAAGCCTCACGCCGGAGCAGGCAAAACACCTGTTTAACCACTTGAATGATTGCTATCTACCCCATACATCAGAGGAGCGGGCCGAGGCGGAAAAGCGCCAGCGTGAGCAGGAACAGGAATAATGAGCAGGAACAGGAATAAAAAGAAAAGCCCCGGCGGTTGACATATCCGCCGGGGTTCGGTATAATATAGATAACAAAAGGCGCTGCGACAAGCGGTTGGCCCTTTGCGATGAGAGGTTTAGATCAAAGACCTAAGAACCGTCACCGTGCCGGGTGGCGGTTCTTGCTTTTTATCACTAAACTCAGCGTAACGGTCTTTTGACCGATATGGAAAGTCAATGTAAAACGCATTGCCTCACCCCCTTTCGGGAAGTGTGGCCAACCGCCTGCCGTTGTGTGCAGCGCCTGCCGTCCATGGGAGCGGCACAGATAGCATACCATAATTCAAGCCGCCTCGCAAGGGCTGTTTTGCTGAGGCGGCAATTTTTATGACGAAAAAGAGAAAGACCCGCCGGGGCAGTCGAGAAAATCGGCTATACCCCGGCGGGCTTTTATGCGGTTATGCGTGTAGCCGGTGCTTCAAACACCCCCATATCTAAGGATGCGGTTTTTCTGTGACCGCGTAACCATTTTGCTGAGAGCGTCAATGTCAATATAGACATCGCTGTATTTGATGATGGCCTCCCGCAATTTTCGCAGTAAATCGTTGGTTTCAGACTGCCGCTCATCAATATCACTAAACCGCTGGAGAAGATCGTCAGAACTTATGCTGATGCCGCCCGATGCAGGCGCGTCCATGACCTTACATTTGGCGGGGATGACAGTACCCGCCGCAATGTCCGGGATAGCAAGCTGGCCCGCGCTGGCAATCATGCTGGAGATAGTATCCATCTGCGGGATGTTGTAGTTGAGTTTGGAAAAATCCATCCCGGCGGTCACGCTTTCGGCCAGAGCATCAATGGCGCTCAGGGGCTTGTTCTGGCTGTTGTTGATGCCGTTTTGCAGGCCCACATCCAGATAATGGCCTATCTCAGCCCATACCACAGAGGGCGAGTGAACGCCTACTGCGTTTTTCATCGTGTTGGTGAGGTTTTGAGCGAGGCTCTGCACCTTGGAGGTCAGCGCGTGCCATGCGTTCTCAATGCCATTCTTGAGGCCCTGCACCAGATTGGCGCCGATGTTCGTCCAGTCGGAGGCTTTCAGGATGCTTTTGAGGGCATTCCATTTGCTTGTGACCGTGGTAGTGATTGACTGCCACTTGCTGGACGCAGTGGACTGGATATTCTGCCATGTCGATGCAACAGCGGTTTTGATGCCGTTCGCGGTGGCGGCGACACTGGCCCGCATGGAGTTGAATTTCTGCGAGGCGGTGGTCTGGATGCTGGAATAGGCCGCCACTGTGTTGCTTTTGAGTGTATGCCCCGCCGCTGCTTTCAAGATAGGTCTTTTGCCGTTCAAACTGCACAAGTTCAGCCTCGGCGTTTTCAATTTGGATGGCAAGCCGCTGCCATTCCCGCGAGGTTTTGTCGGTGCCCAGTTGCTCCATGACATCCCGGCGGTCATACAGTTTGAACAGCGCCTGTTCGGCCTGCAAAATGGATTTTGTCAGCCCGTCATATTCGGTGGTGCTGATCTGCGACTTGCCCAGAGCGATGAGCTTTGCTTTCAGATTGGCCACGGAGCCGCTGGCCTTTTCGATGTCGGCATCGAACTTGCCTACCTGTGCATCGGTACTGAATCCCCGGCGGATGCTGTCGCCCAGTCTGCCTATCTGGCTTTCCAGCGAGGTGACGACCTTGCGGGTGCCCGCGAGGGTTTTATCAAAATCAGCAGATGTGAACATATCGGGCAGATAGGACTTGAGCGTCTGCGCCGCCTGTGCAGTCTGTTGGGCGGCTGACTGCATCTGAGCGGCAGAGCGCCCCGCTGAGGTGCCCATCCCATCGGCAATGTTCTTCATTGCGTCATTGATGCCCAGCATGGCAGACGCAGCCGCCGGGGCATCGGAGGCCATGTGCTGGAATTGTCCTGCCACGGCCTGCGCGGCGCGGCTGCTGGCGGCGTTTACCTGTTCAGCACTGGCCTTGATGCTATCGAGGTTTCGCTGGATTTTGTCTGCGCCTTTTTCAAAGCCGCTGTTATCCAGTTGTGTATCAAATTTCAGGGAACCGTCACTATTCGCCATTGATTTTCACCTCCTCCCGCCAGGTATGAGTACGTTTGTTTGGACTTTGTATTGACATAAAGAGCATACCTCCGTTATAATTGATTGCGGGGTATACGCTTTCCCTCTATGCTTCGCCACCTCAGTATAAAAGCCGCTCGGTCGTTTCGCCGGGCGGCTTTTCTCATTTCTTGGCTATCCAGCCCGCGAGAGCAATCAAGGCAAGAAAAAAGACAGGGTAAACCAGCAGCCAAAGAGCGCTGCAGCAGAGGGCCAGCAGAACCGGCCCGATGATAGCGCCAACGAAAAAGGCAACAAACGCGATAAAAAGGATCGCTGCAATGATTTTATTGAACATAAATACTCCTCCTCGTAGGTATCAGACCTGACTGAACAGACCCTTGACAACTTGTGTGCAGAAAAAATCGCCCTTGACGCGGGCAAAGGGGCGGCACTCTGCAAAGCAAGCCGCCGCCACACCTGCGCCGAACATCCGATCAACCAGCGCATAAAGACTTGCCTCGGCGGTCTGAATGACGGCGGCATCCGCAGGATGCTGTGCTGTGCCGTTGGCATGGGTGCTGATTCCGGTCAGCGGTTTGCAAAGACGGTCAACCTCTCGCGCGTATGTACCGCCCATAAGACGTAGCATGACGGGGCTGTATTTCAGCCTTACAGTGCGGTCAGGCCCGCCATTGGATGATTTGATGGTAATGGTCTTTTTCATGTGTGCTGTTCCTCCTCAGTGCCCGCGCACGGCGGCGCTGTGGGCTTCTCGCCGCGCAATATGTGAATGTGTATACCCCCGTGAGAATCAACCTCAGAGGGCGTGTCTGCCGCGCTGGAGGGTGGTAGATATGGATTGATGCCAAACTGTCCCGGTGTTCCCGGCTCTTGCCCCAGAACGCGCAGCAGCAGGAACAGCGCCTCAATGTCGCCGCCCATCACGGCTTGAATGAGCGGCACAAGCATTTTTACCATGAGGGTTGTGTTTCCGTTTACAGCGTCCTCGAAACACTCCAATTCTGCACTGCCCTTGAATTTGCCCCGCCGGGCAGGCAGTGACAGCACGGAAAGAACAGCATCTTTAACCAGCGCGGCCTCCCGTGCCTCGCGGCGCTTTTTGGCAGCGGCTCTGCCGCCAGCGGACTGGATAGCCCGTGCCCGCTCGGCTGGCATGGTGCTGAACGACCTCAGGCCCGCCGTATTGCGCTTGCTCATGCCGGGGCCTCAGTCTTTGCCAGATAGCGCTTGACCCGCATACGGACAGCATCGGCCTGCGCCCATCGTGCGCCGTTCTTATACGCATCGGTGGCGTTGAGGGCATCGGCAATCTGTACCCAGTTCAGGCAATCCACAAAGCGCCAGCGGAAAATCTGCTGTGTTTCCGCATCGGGGATGGTAGCGAGAAACTGTTCCAGCATGTGCCGCTTGACATCCCGGTCTTTTTGCAACTGCCGGATGTCGGAATCCAGCACGGCGAGACATTCAGCATAGCGCTCCGTGCTGGATACTTTGGGGCCGGACCCGCCGGGCATCCCTGTGAGCTTTGCCCCGGCGGGTGATGTGGCCTGCATATACAGCTCGCCGCGCTGATCGATTTTGTTTTGGAGCGCCTCGGCGGCGTAATGATAGGCGCTCAAGTCTTTTAGTGTCACGGATTACTCCTCCTTGTAAAATAGACCCGCCGGGGCAGTACTGTGGAGAGTGTAGCCCCGCACTCTCCCGGCGGATAGTGGTACGCTGCACACGCCCTGCCGCGCAGCGCCTTTGTGTGTTGGTGGGCATCCCGCTCTAAGGCGGTCTGTTGGCTATGGATTTATGGGTCATTTGGCAGATGCCTCCCCGAATCTCGCATCTTTTGAACTGGTTATATCGGCCAAGTTAAAGCCCAGTTCTGCCAAACCGAACGCACGGCCAGCGGCGGCGATCTGCTCCGGCAGTTCTGCAATCTCTTTTGTGAGGGTGCTGTACTCCTCGTAGGATTCGCAGATTTCAAGCCGATTTTCTACAAACCGCTTGCGAATCAGCAGGGCTTGCAAAGCCTGATACTTTTCTTTGACCTCGGCAGGCCAGAGCGAGTTATAATCTTCATAAAACATGATTTTTTTCTCTCCTTGATGGCGGCATATACATTTTTTACATACATTCACCTTTTTTCCCTATAATATTGAATATGCCGTATATTGCTATATGGATGATGATATATAGGGTATTTTATAAATTATAGATATAAAATGTATAGTATATATAGAGTGGTAATAATTGACGATAAAAGGATGAAAAAGCCTCTGTGCATTTGAATTTGAAATGTATTTGAAATGTCTGGATTGTACAGGTTTTTTTTCGGTCTATGCGTTTTGTATAGGACAGCGCTATACAAGTTGCATAGACTCGCGGGAAAAACCACGGGCTGTTGAACTGTACGGTCTGGCATCGACGCACGATTTCTGCCAGCCCTGCAAACGGTTCAGAATGGCATTGATTTCTCGTGCATTTGCCTTGCCCATATCGGCAGGGGCATGATTAAAGCATTCGCACCATACCTCAATAGCACAGATGTATTTGCGCTGTACTGTCGGGATGTTCTGTCCCTTGCAGGCACCGGCCCAGTAATCGCGGCGCTTGTCCAGCGGCCATTTTCGCCAGTCTACCGGGATGGGCTTCTCAATGAAATCGGCTATCATGCCCTCTTGAGGTAGTTCCTCCCGGTGTTCCTCGGCGTGTTGCGCGGCGGCATCGGCCAGAGCGCCGGTCAGGAAAAGCGGCTCTCCCATCATCCAGTAGCACTTTGCCTCCGCCCATAGCTGGTCTATTTCGGCATCGGTCAAGTCCCATACATGATGCTTTATCGGCTGAACGCCGACATCCACTGGCCAGAATCGGCGATTGCCCGTGGTGTCCTGCAGGAAGTCGCTTGTATTGGTCGTGCCAAAGAATACGCACCGCCGGGGAAGTTCTTTGACGTTGCGGCCATAGGCGGCACGGTAGCGGTCAGAGCGCAGGCTCAAAAACTGCTTTATGCGGGAGACATCAGAACGCCGGAACGCATCAAGCTCAGCTACCTCTACCAGCCATACGCCTTGCAGCAGCTCGGATGCCTCCTTGCCCTCAAAGGTGCGGATTGAATCATTGAACCAGCCCTTGCTCATGCGGTCAAGCAATGTGCTTTTACCGATGCCCTGAGGGCCGCACAGTATCAGCATATTGTCAAACTTGCACCCCGGATCCATTGCGCGCGCCGCAGCGCCGACAAAGGCTTTGCGAGTGACAGCGCGAGTGTATTCGGAATCCTCAGCGCCCAGACAGTCAATCAGCAGTGTGTCCAGCCGGGAAACTCCGTCCCACGCCAGACTCTTGATGAACAGCTGTACCTCGTTAAATGTGTGTTTAGCCACATGATTTGCCAGTCCCGCATCAATTGATGGCCGCTTGGTGATTTTGTATCCACGCTCCATGTATCCGTACAGACCGCTGTCATCAGAATCGGCCCACGCCCGCCGCTTGAATTTGTCAGGAGTTTTGTTTAGGTCTGCGCCCCACGGCAACGGGTGCAGCACTTCGATGCGCTCGCTAAATTCGTTGTAAAGGATGCGGCCTTGCAAATTCGGGTCATGTTCAAGAATCAGTTCGACATTGCCGATGGTCTGCTTGGCCTTGCCACTTTCATCACGTTCCAGCATGGTGCGCCACATGACATCATCCCCGGCGGGTGTGCTGATTTGGCAAGCGTTCTGCATGGCTTGCAGTTCAGCAGCCTCCTCGCGGGCCTGCGTCTGCTTTACGGCCTCGTTGTTCATGGCGAGGTCACACATGGCCTTATAGCTGGGCCGTTTGTGTATGGCAGTGTCAGGCGGCAGATCATCGTCCTGAGCGCCGAAAAGGTGCAGGCGCACAAGGTCGAAAGCGTTTACCAGCCGCCCGGAGCAGGGGTCTGTCGCGTGGTGACTGTACAGAAACTTCCCGTTATCATAAAGCACTGCGCCGCCCGCTGTACTGCCGCCTGTGTAGGTATATCGCTCGTCAGCGGTGTTGCAGGGAGTGTAAATGGTGGGCAAAAACTTTGCGATGGCGGCGGATACATCGTAGGTGCGGCAGAACATGCCCACAATACCGTCTTTTGCTGTAGGGTCGCCCTGCCTCGCTATAAGGTGCTGGATGCGCGGCAGAACGCCGGGAATTTGTGGCCATTCAGCGGCATTGTGCCAGTCGTGGAACGTACCGAGAATATCATCCGCTGGGGCTGGTGCGGCATCGCTACTGTCAAAGATGGGGTCAACATCGCTGCAATGCGTGGGCCAGTACATGAGGCGGGATGCTTCAAAGGTGGTTGGGTCTGCCCATTCCATCCCGATGCTCGCGGCAATACGGCGGGCCACGGGTTCATATTCATCGGGGGTTACAGTGCGGTCAAGCGGAACAATGACGCGCAGGCGAGGATTGTTAGGACAGTGTTTGACGGTGGAATAAACCGCATAGGCACAGCCCAAAGCGTGGACTTTTTGCAGTAGGACATCGGCTTGCCCCGCCGGGATGCTGTCAAAGTCAAGCGTCACCAGATCGCGGCCCGTGACGGCAGCAGCTTTGCGCCGAGAGCCGTTTAGAGTGCCACCCACAAAGCCGCCCACATCCTTGAGCGCGTCCTGCTGGGGCTTTTTCAGTCTCAAATAATCATTGTATGTACAGCCCAAAGGTCGCGAGGTGCGCAGGCGTTCGCAAAAACCTTGCCATGACAGCGATTCGGGTCGCCAGTTCTTGGATGCACGGGATTCCCCCGTGCTGATAGTGAGTTGTCTGTTCATGCCGCCCTCCATCATGCGCCCATGCAGGCGGTTTCATTCAGCCAGCGGTAAAACGCCTGCACAGGAACGCAGACCCGCCGGGGACTTGTCCAGATTGCGGGAAAATCTGCGCGGTGAAACAACTCATAAGCCGCCGGGGAACCGATGCCCATGATGCGGGCCACATCGGCCACAGAGTATGCGGCGTGGCCCGTCTGCGGGTCGGTCAGAGGATATGCACAGTCGTTCGTGTAGCCTTCGCCCTGCTGCACGGTAGCCGCGCTGATGTGGGTATCGCTTTTCATGCTTATGCCTCCTGCTGGTGCTGTAAGCGCAATTTTTCAATGGCGGTGAGAATCTTGTCTCTGCGCTCATCGGTAAGTGGGCGGCGCATCCATGCACAGAGGGAACTCTGGCTGATTCCCACCGCATCAGCCAGTTGCCAATAGCGGATGCCGAATTGCGTCATTTTTAAGCGGATGTCCATGTTTTCCATAAAATTTTCTCCTTTAAATATTGACTTTAATATTTTATTGAAGTATGATGATGTTATCAATCTTTAATAAAATGTTATTGTAATTATTTTAATACACGGAACGAACAATAGCAATAAAACCAACAGAGTTAAAATAATTTCGTATAATTTTAATTATCGGAGGGACACATGGCTACTGCAAAAAAGAAGAAAAACGCCTACCCTGTAAGCATGGAGGCGATTGAAAGAATTGATGCTCTTATAAAAAATATTCCATCCGAAAAAAATCCGCAAAAGTGTATGAGCGATGCGGAATTTGCAGAAAAAATCGGTGTATCAACGGTTATGATGAGCATGTATCGAACAGGAAAGCAAGGAATAAGCCCTAAAACCGCTAAAAAAATCGCGCACATTGCAGAGCAAACAGTCTGTAGCACGTTTAGCGTGAATCCAGATTATTACCGAGGATTGTCAGACGAAATTGATTATGAAACGGCACAACGAAAAGAATACCAAAATAAAACAGAGGCATGGTTCGCTCAGTTCAAGGAAACGCAAAAGAGAATCACAGATCGATTGGCGTTTGGGTCTAACGACCCGGAAATGATTGAACGCACGATGATAACGAAATATTATGAACCATTTTTTGATCGTTTGGGATATGAATATTTGTTCAACGGTGCAGCGAGAGATTTCTACAGTGTGGCGGGAGTCAATGAGTGTCTGGCCCATACCCTGCGAGATGGTGAGAGCGGAGAAGAATTGAATCTCAGCAACGATGAACTTGAGACATTGATAGTTGCCGCAAAGAAAGCTGTTAGGTTCGAGTTATTTCAAATAAAGGAGAAAAGAAATGCCGAGAAAAAGTAAGAGCGGCCTCAAAAATGCAAACGGCGCGGGGTCAATCCGCCAGCGGTCAGATGGATTATGGGAGGCCCGCTACTGTGTAGGCACAGACCCCGGCACTGGCAAGCCTATCCGCAAGTCGGTCTACGGGAAAACTCAGAAAGAGGTGCGGCAGCGGCTTACCGAAATAACCCGCCAGCTTGATACAAACTGCTATGTCGATCAGGACAAGCGTCCGTTGGGGATGTACCTTGATAGCTGGATGTCTGAGTACGTTGAGCCGGTGCGTACACCGTATACCATTGTGACATATCGAGGCGTTATCAGAAATCATCTCAAGCCAAACCTCGGCGCGGTGCGGCTGTGTGACCTTACGACCGATCAGGTGCAAAAGATGGTGCGCAAACTGGTAAACGCCGGGAAAGCGCCGAAAACGATAAAAAACACCATGACCGTGCTGAACAGTGCGCTTGAACAGGCAGTGAAAGAACAGGTCATTCTGCGCAATCCTGCCAAATACGCAAAGTTGCCATCGGTACAAGCCCCGGAAATCAAAACCTTATCCGTGGAGGAGATTGCCGCTTTTATGGATGCGGCAGAGGGATGCCAGTATTATGCGCCGCTCATGTGCTGCCTATTTCTGGGCTTGCGTGAGGGTGAGGCGCTGGGCCTTGCGTGGGAGCATATCGACTTTGAAAACGGCAAGGCTCTGATCTGCCAGCAGTTGCAAAAAGAGAAAACAGCGCACGGGGCATTCTACATCAAGCACTCCACCAAAACAGGCCAAAGCCGCACACTCGATCTGCCGGACTTTCTGATGGACATCCTGAAAGAAGAACAGCACCGCCAGACGCTTGCCCGAATTGCCGCCGGGCCTGCATGGGGCAATGAATGGGGCCTCTGCTTTACCGATGCGCTGGGCGGCTGTATCAATCCGCATACCCTGTGGGCAAACTTCAAGCGTATTGCAAAGAGTATCGGCCTGCCGGATGCCCGTGTTCATGATCTGCGGCACACGAACGCAACTCTTGCACTGGTGAACGGTGTAGACCTGAAAACGGTGCAGGCAAACCTCGGCCACAGCACAGCAAGTTTTACCTTGCAGCGGTATGTCCACGCCACAGAACAGGCGCGGAGAGCGGCTGCAGACCAGATGCAACAGCTCTATGAAAATCAGATCAGGAAAAAAGCACAATAAAAAATGCCCCCGGCAGACACATGAAAAGCCATGCGCCGCCGGGGGCGTTCTTTTGTTTAGATAGGGGTATTATTGGGGTATAAAGAGCTGGTTGGGGTAAATGTTGGGGTAGAGAGACATTTTTACAAATCAAAAACCCGCATATCTTACGCAGATACGCGGGTTTTTGTTGGCGGAGTAAGAGAGATTTGAACTCTCGCGGCGGTTTCCCACCCTACGCCCTTAGCAGGGGCGCCTCTTCGACCTCTTGAGTATTACTCCACAAGTCAAAGTGATTCTATATATTCACTTGTTATCACAAAATGGCGGAGAGGATGGGATTCGAACCCATGGTCCGCTCGCGCGAATCGCTGGTTTTCAAGACCAGTTCCTTAAACCACTCGGACACCTCTCCACAGTGGCCACCACCAAGGTGCGATAGTTATATTACCATAAGCCCTGCAGAATGTCAAGCATGAAAATGAAAAAACAGCAAAAGAAATTGCAAAAATTAAAAAGAAAAAGAGAAAATACAATAAAATCACGCCAAATCGTCCAACACTTGGCGCGCGGCACGCACGGACGCTGTATCCGTCTGCTGGATATGCCACTCGTCCAAACCGGGCAGCCCCATGGGAACACCCTCGCGGCGGAACACCATCCGGCTTTCCAGTTCCGCTTTCCCACTCATGTGGTAAGCCCTTGCGCCCGGCAGGGCAGCCGAAAGCTGCCGGATCACCCCAGCGTTTACCCCGGCACCGATCAGTACTTCCGGACCATTGGTGCGGTCACGCTCTGCCAACAGGCTGCACAGAACGTCAACACCCTGCACACAGCTGGCGGCGGCACCGCTGGTCAGCACGGTATCAATTCCAAGGGCGGCGGCGTCGCGGTAGGTTTGCAATGGGTCGGCAGATACATCAATGGCGCGGTGTAGGGTGAGCCCAGCACCATTGGCGGCTTTTGCCAGCCGTGCGGTTGCGGTGCAATCCAGCGTGCCGTCCGGGTTCAGGCAGCCAATCACAAAACCGTTAGCCCCGGCACTGCGCAGCTCGGTGATCTGCGCGCACATCATCTCAATCTCTTCCGGCATATACAGAAAGTCCCCTGCACGCGGGCGCATCAGGCAGCGCACGGCAACATTGCTTTCGTGTCGGATCTGACGCAGCAGCTCGGTATAAGGGGTCAGCCCACCGGCCAGCAGTGCACTGCACAGTTCCAGACGGTCCGCCCCGCCAGCAATGGCAGCACGCGCCGATGCAAGGCTATCCACACAAATTTCCAGCAGCATAATGACCCTCCAAAACGATTTTTCTCACTTAATATAAGAGTAACACATTCCGGACGGGGTTACAATGCCTTTGCGCTACCAAAGAGCGCCGACAAAATTTAAGCGGCATGCCCACCGCGCATAACGCGCAGGGGTGGGGTGCCGCTTTGTGGGTGTGGCTGCGGGGCAATGGTTACGCTCCGCTTTTGCGTATTGGTATTGCGCAGGGCAATGCGTACCCCAGCAACTGCGTTAAAGGTGAAGCACAGCACGGCCCCAATGGCGAGGGCTGGCAGCAGGGAAAGCTGACCTTCTGCCACGGCGCAGACGACCATCAGCCCGCCAAAACCGATGGAATACAAAAGGACATTGCAGATAAGCTCGGTAAGTAGATTCATTTTCATAATTATGACCTCCGGGATCGTGCCGCAAATTAAAAAAACAGTTGCGAAAAATGCAATTAAAGTACAACGACAAATGCATAAGAACAACTTGAGGTTGTTTTATGAATCTAGAATAGTACAACTAGCAGTTGTTGTCAAGGGGTGCAAAACAACTTTTTCTAGAATATTTTTTCACGGAATCTCTTTACAAATACTACCTTGGGTTGTATAATGAAACCATAAAACTTGGCGAATGCCGCGGCTTGGGCTGGTGCATGGGTGCATCGCTTGACTGCTGCTTTATGTACAGCGCGGCAACCACAGTGAAAGTAGGAAAAACCATGTTTTCAGAACGACTGAGAGAAGCCCGTAAGGCGAAACATTATAGCCAGGCAGAAGTTTCGCGCCTGCTAGGCGTTACCCAACAGGCTGTTGGCAAGTGGGAGACTGGGCGCTCCACCCCGGACCCACAGACGGTTGCCCGGCTGGCAGAAATTTTAGATACTACCGCAGACATGCTGCTTGGCCTGCAAAGCAACGCAGACGCGCACGGCGCCGTTGGGCAGCGTGCGTTCAGCCAGTATACCCAGTGCCCAATTCCTGTTGTGGGGACGGTGCGCGCAGGGTACGATGCCCTTGCTTTTGAGGAAGATTACGGCACAGAATACGCCAGCGTAAAGGACCCGCAGAATTATTTCTATCTTGTGGTTAAGGGCGACAGTATGGAACCGCGCATTTCGGATGGCGATCTGGCCCTTATTCACCGCCAGAATACGCTGGATAACGGTGACCTTGGCGTTATGGTGTATGGTGATGGCAACGGTACCCTGAAAAAATACATCCAGCGCGGCAACGCTGTTGTGCTGCATCCTTTCAACCCGGATTATGAGGATTTGATCATCCGCGGGGAAGAATTGGACCATTTGTACATTGCCGGTAAGGTTGTGGAGACCAAAGCCAAGTGGTAAAAACCGCAGCGCGTTCCCGCGGTAATGCGGATGAGACCAGCAGATAACTGAATAAAATTTTTCCTACACGCCGTCTGCAAAACAATGCTTATGCGGCGGCGTGTATTTCTTATACCATTTTTTAGGGCACGTTATAAAACCGTGCTGGCTAGTAAGAGGAGAACGAACCATGCAGCTGGAAGATAAACTTGCGATTTTGGCGGATAGCGCCAAGTATGATGTGGCATGTACTTCCAGCGGTGTGGACCGCGCCGGGGTACACGGCAAGCTGGGGTGCAGCGTGGCGGCGGGCATCTGCCACAGCTTTACGCCGGATGGGCGGTGTATTTCGCTGCTGAAAGTGCTGTATTCCAACGCCTGCTGTTATGATTGCGGTTATTGTGTCAACCGCCGCTCCAACGATGTACCCCGTGCGACCTTTACCCCGCGGGAGCTTGCAGAACTGACAATCGGTTTTTATAAGCGTAATTACATTGAAGGGCTTTTTCTTTCCAGTGCGGTCATCGGTACGCCGGATTATACGATGGAACGCATGATCGAGGCGCTGCGCATTCTGCGGCAAGAATATCATTTCAACGGCTATATCCACGCCAAAACCATCCCCGGCGCGGACGCGGAATTGGTGCGGCGTATCGGTCTTTTGGCGGACCGGCTTTCGGTCAATATTGAACTGCCCAGCGAAGCCAGCCTTTCCTTGCTGGCTCCCGATAAAAAGAAGCAGGCGATTTTGAAGCCGATGGGCCAGATCGCTGTACAGAGTGCGCAGAGCAAAAAGGAGCTGGTGCTGTACCGCCACGCCCCGGCGTTTGCACCGGCAGGGCAGAGCACCCAGATGATTATTGGAGCAACGCCGGAAAGCGACCGCCACATTATGGGATTGGCGGAATCTTTATATAAAAAATACTCGCTCAAGCGCGTGTTCTTTTCGGCGTATCTTCCGGTTAACAGTGATTCCCGCCTGCCTGCGCTGGATGTGCGCCCGCCGCTTTTGCGGGAACACCGGCTGTACCAGGCGGACTGGCTTTTGCGGTACTATGATTTTTCGGCTTGGGAACTGCTGACAGAGGAAGAGCCGAACTTTGACCCTTATCTGGACCCCAAATGTACCTGGGCAGTGCGCCACCCGGAATTTTTCCCCGTGGAGATCAACACTGCGCCCAAGGCGGCCCTGCTGCGTATTCCGGGTATCGGGCCCAAAAGTGCATTGCGGATTTTGTCCGCCCGCCGCCAGCAGCACCTTGGAATGGCGGAACTCAAGCGGATGGGGGTTGTGCTGAAACGTGCCCAGTACTTTATTACCTGCAACGGCCGCGCCGCAGCCCACGGAACCCGGCAGGAAATCGCCGCGGCGCTGCTGGACCCCAAGGCATTTGCCGTGGGTACGCAGCAGCTTTCGCTGGATGACTTTACCCCGAAGGTTCTGCCGGATGCAGCGCCCGCTGTGCAGAAACTGGCCGCGGCGGGGATGCCCGCCCGCCAGGCAGCCTATGAGGTAAAACAGGAGGCTTTGCAATGTCTTACCCGGCGCATGTGACCGACACGGTGTACCGCTATGATGGAACCTTCCAGGGCTTTTTGTGCTGCATTTTTGAAAGCTATTCCCGCAAAGAGATCCCTGCCGCCGTCTGCGCACCTGACCGCGGGCAGATCAGCTTTTATGATTCGTGCGAGATCGTAACAGACCCTGCCCGCGCCCAGCGCGTTGCAAGAGGATTGGAGCGGCTCGGACCAACGGTAAAGGAACGCATAACAACAGGATTTTTATCGGATGACCCGGAACATGAGCTGATCCTGCTGCGCTTTGCGCGTATCTGCTTTGAAAAAGGCCCCGCTGCCGCGCGTGCAACAGGGGACCCGGATATCTGTGCGGCGTTTGACCTAGAACGGGCGGTCAATAATGAAGCCTGCAAGTATATTGAGTTCATCCGCTTTGAACAGCGTGATATGATGCTTGGCACGGTGATCCACCCCAAAAACAGGATTCTGCCGCTGCTGCGCGGGCACTTTTGCAGTCGGTTACCGGATGAAGACTTTATGATTTTTGATGCGACCCACGGCATCGCCATGCTGCGCAGGGACCGCAAAGTGCAGTATATGGTCATGGAGCATTATGATAAAAACACCGGGCAGGAGGAACTGGACTGGCAAAAGCTGTGGAAACGCTTTTTTGATGCCGTTACCATTGAACAGCGCCGCAATGAACGTTGCCAGATGACCCACGCTCCCAAGCGCTATTGGAAAGATATGTGCGAAATGGCGCTGCTGGGCCGGGGAACCGCTGGTAAGGCGGAGCAAAATGCGGAAGCAGCCCGATAAAAACAGCAGCTTTACCCCCTGTGCAGACATAAAAATTTGTGGTATACTAATATCTATATATTATTTGTATGCGTGTGTAAGATCACGGGCCGGAAGCAGGCAGGAAATTTGCCCTGCGGCAGACGGTAAAACAGAAAAGATAGGGGAGTTTCTGCATGATGGAAGAATTGCTGCATATTCTTGAAAAAAATGCCCGCCTGCCGGTGGAAGATATCGCCGCTATGATGGGCAAAACGCCCGCCCAGGTTGCCACTATGATGGATGAGGCGGTTGCCAAGGGGTATATCCGCGGTTTTGAAGCCATGATCGACTGGGAACAGGCTGGTATCAATGTGGTGGAAGCAGTGATCGAACTGCACGTTTCCCCGCGCAAGAGCCGCGGTTTTGACGAGATCGCATCGGTGATCGCCAGCTTTGACGAGGTGGACAGCGTTCTGCTGATGAGCGGCAGCTATGATCTGCAGGTCATCATCAAGGGCCACAGCTTCCAGGAAATTGCCCTGTTTGTGGCAAAGCGCCTTTCTCCGCTGGACGATGTACTTTCCACGGCAACCAGCTTTGTGCTACGCCCGTATAAGCGCGGCGGCAAGCTGTACCTGAACGAAGAAGCCGACGAAAGAGAGTGTACCGTACTGTGATGAATTACGATGAACTGCTTGCGCCGGCTGCGAAATCCATGCGGCCTTCGGGGATTCGCAAGTTTTTTGATTTGGCCGCCGAAATGCCGCACTGCATTAGCCTTGGCGTGGGCGAACCGGATTTCAAGACGCCGTGGACCATCCGGGATGCGGGCATCCGTAGCCTGGAACAAGGCCGTACGCGCTATACCGCCAATGCGGGTATCAAAGAGCTGCGCGCCGAAATTTGCTGCTACTTGGCCCGCCGCATGGAGCTGAACTACCAGCCCAGCGAGGTGCTTGTTACCGTGGGCGGCAGCGAGGCCATTGACCTGACCATCCGTGCACTGGTCAAACCGGGGGATGAAGTCATCATCCCGGAGCCTTGTTTTGTCTGTTATGAACCGATCACTTCGTTGACCGGCGGCGTGCCGGTGCACATTGCCACCAAAGTGGAGGATGATTTCCGCCTGCGGGCGGACCAGCTGCGCGCCGCCATTACGCCGCGTACCAAACTGTTGATCCTGCCGTATCCCAACAACCCCACCGGCGGCGTGATGGATGCGGCAGATCTGGAAGCCATTGCGGAGGTGCTGCGCGGTACCGATATTATGGTGCTTTCGGATGAGATTTATGCGGAGCTGACCTATGGGTTGGACCGCCACATCAGCATTGCCACACTGCCGGGCATGAAAGAACGCACCATCGTAGTGAACGGCTTCTCAAAAGCGTATGCCATGACAGGCTGGCGCCTGGGATATGCGGTTGGTCCGGAACCGGTGATCAAGGTGATGACCAAAATTCACCAGAGCTGCATTATGTCGGCCCCCACCACCAGCCAGTATGCAGCTATCGCAGCGCTACATTCCTGCGATGATTCTATTGAGATGATGCGCGATGAATATAACCGCCGCCGCCGCTATGTGGTAAAGGCGCTGAACGATATGGGCCTGACCTGCTTTGAGCCGCGCGGGGCGTTTTATGTGTTCCCCTGCATTCGCTGCAGCGGGCTGACCAGCCAGGAATTTTGCGAAATGCTGTTGAAAGAGCAGGAGGTTGCCATTATCCCCGGTGATGCTTTTGGAGCCAGTGGGGAAGGCTATGCGCGCATCAGCTATGCCTACAGCGTGGAACACCTGGAAACTGCCATGCGCCGCATCCGCACTTTCCTGAAAGACCACGGCTGGCTGGCAGAATAAACGGCAAAAACAGGAGCTGAACAGGATATGGTATATCAAAAACAATTGGTCGTGGTGTTGGCGCCTGCCAAGCTGAACCTTTCGCTAGATGTGGCTGGACTGCTGCCAAACGGCTACCATGACCTTGACATGGTTATGCAGACCATTGACCTGTATGAACGCATCACCCTGCGCCGCAGTGCAGACCTGACCCTGCGCCTGCCGGGCAGCTTTGTTCCGCCCAACGATAAAAATACAGCGTACAAAGCGGCTGTGGCGTTTTTCCATTATACCGGGCTGCTGGCCGGGGTGGATATCACAATCCAGAAGCATGTGCCGGTGCGGGCTGGTATGGCGGGCGGCAGTGCGGATGCTGCCGGTGTGCTGGTTGGCCTGAATGAGCTGTACAGCGCGCAGCTTTCAATGAGCGAGCTGTGTGCCATCGGTGCGGGCATTGGCGCGGATGTACCCTTTGCCCTGATGGGCGGAACCTGCCGGGTAAAGGGCGTGGGCGATTTGATTAAGCCGCTGCCGCCCTGCCCGGACTGCTGGTTTGTGGTGGTTATGCCCAGCGTTGGCATCTCCACACCGGAGGCGTTCAAGCGCTATGATATCATGGGAAGCCCGGTTCACCCGGACTGTGAGCGCCAGGAACAGGCCATCCGCGAAAACGATCTGGCTGCTATGTGCACCGCTGCAGGCAATGCGTTGGAACATTGCAGCGGCGCGGTGGAAACAGCCGCTATCTGTAAGCAGCTGAATGCCCAAGGCGCAGTAACCAGCCTGATGACTGGTTCCGGCGCGGCGGTGTTTGGTGTGTTTGATGATGGGCAAAAGGCGAAACAGGCCCAACAGGCATTGCAGGCCGGGTATGACCAGGTTTATCTGGCCCGCCCGGTGCGCGGCGGTGCGCGCGTTTTGCCGCGCCCTGCCAAAAAGGACCACACACCCAGGCGGGAAAAATAAGCCTGCTGGTTGCAGGTCTGCAGCATATGATCTGCCAATAGCTTTTGTGTCTTTGATTTTATGCCTTTTATGGTTTATAAAAACTATAGGCAATACTGCATAATTCTAAGTGCCGATACGGCGAGCGAGGTGCGGCAGATGCTAAGCCAAAA
>ENA-ORUO01001593-ORUO01001593.1-human-gut-metagenome-genome-assembly--contig:-NODE-1593-length-21164-cov-16.500640_pt1 | contig 21164 bp, 19 predicted proteins | sample MGYA00242082_ERZ509215 | MGnify/ENA primary metagenome ERZ509215 (study PRJEB26280, sample SAMEA2338829) | human gut metagenome | biome: human gut; feature: human-associated habitat; material: faeces... | reverse complement strand
ATGCCATGTTATCGATCAGAGCGCCGCCTGCCTTGACCAGCAGGAAGCCAACGGTATATGCTGCGCCGGAGGTTGCTGCACCGGGAACGCCCATAACGCCCGGAGCAAGGGCATAACCAAGACCCATCAGGATGCCGCAGATCGGCAGGACCGCGACGGGAAGCATCAAAGCTTTGCCCAGTTTCTGGAGATACTTCATCATAAAGCACATTCCTCCTTAAGAAATGTTTGTGTTTACAGACGCCTCTGGTTGCAGGCCGTCCATAATTCCGTAATAGAATAGTAACATATTTCCGCAAAAAAAGAAAGTCCCTTTCGCCTTTTTTCTATCAAAATGCATCAAAAGTCCTCATTTGGCAGTTTTTCAGTCGATAATTTTTGGATTTTCCGCACAAGGGTCGTCTTTGTGTTGAAAATTCTTTTCTTTTTACGTACATTTTGCCCAAAGGCTTGCATCCCACAGCCGAATCGGGTACTATACTATTATAAAGAACATGCGCCCTCTCAGGCCGCTTCGCGTCCAGCTCTCCCAAAGGGAGAGCCCTTGGCAAAACCGCAAACTTTGCATGGACTGCCAAAGCCTCCCACTTTGGGGGAGGTGGCATTGCGCAAGCAATGACGGAGAGGGCGAGGATGCAAAATAAAAGGAGACAGCATTATGGAATGGACTGATATCCGCCTGACCGTGGCCAAGGCCGACGCCGACAACGCCGAAGCCGTTGCCACCATGATCGCCGAGGGCGGCATCTATATCGAAGACTACAGCGACATCGAGCAGCAGGTGGCCGAGATCGCCCATGTGGATCTGATCGAGCAGGAGCTGCTGGACAAGCCCCGCGACACTGTGATCATCCACATGTATCTGGAGCCGGGCGCTTCCCCCGTGGAGACGCTGGCCCTCATTCAGGCCCGGATGGAAGCGGCAGGCATCGCCTACACCGTGGAGACCGAGGGCGTGGAGCAGGAGGACTGGCAGAACGGCTGGCGCAAGTATTATCACCCCCTGGAAATCGGCAAACGGCTGGCCGTGGTGCCCTCGTGGCAGCAGTACGACACTGACCGGGTGAAGCTGATCCTTGACCCGGGCCTTGCCTTCGGCACCGGCGGCCACGAGACCACCAGCCTGTGCATGGAAGCGCTGGACGAGCGGGTGACCGGCGGCGAGCGGGTGCTGGACATCGGCACCGGCAGCGGCATCCTTGCCATTGCGGCGCTGAAGCTGGGCGCTGCCGTGGCCGAGGGCGTGGACATCGACCCTGTGGCCGTGCGCACCGCAGGCGAGAACGCCGCGTTGAACGGCGTGCAGGACAAGCTGACCGTGCTGGTGGGCGACCTTTCCGATAAGGCCAGCGGCAAATACGATATCATCACCGCCAACATCGTGGCCAACGCCATCCTGTCTCTGGCTCCTGCCGTGCCGGGACTGATGGCGGAGGGTGCCACCTTTATTGCCAGCGGCATCATCGACAGCCGCAAGGACGAAGTGATCGCCGGGCTGGAAAAGGCCGGCCTTGCCGTTGTGGAAGTGAAGGAGAAGCGCGGCTGGGAGTGCATCGTCTGCAAGAAAGCGTAAGGAGATTTTATGCCGCACCGTTATTTTACCACCGAGATCTCTGACGGCACCGCCACCCTGCGCGGGGCCGATGCCCACCATCTTGCCCGCGTGATGCGCGCAAGGCTGGGCGATACTGTCATTCTATGCGACGGCAACGCCGTGGAATACACCGCCACCATCACCGGCTTTGGGGACGAGTGCGTGGAGTTCCGGGTGGAGCCGGGCTATCCCAGCGCCGCCGAACCCAGCGTGGAGGTCACTCTGCTGGCCGGCTACCCCAAGCAGGACAAGCTGGAGCAGATCATCAAGCACGGCGTGGAGCTGGGCGCAGCCCACATCGTGCCCTTCTTCAGCCGGTACTGCGTGGCCGCGCCCAAAAAAGAGGAGCAGAAGAACGAGCGCTACAACCGCATTGCGGCGGAAGCCGCCAAGCAGTGCGGCCGGGGCGTTCTGCCGGATGTGGCCCTGCCGCTGGCAAACTTTGGTGCCGTGTGCCGCACCTTTGCACAGTACGACCTTGTGCTGTTCTGCTACGAGTGCGGCGGCGCGCCCCTGCGCGACCTGCTGGCCGCAGCAAAGCCCGCCGATGGTGAAAAACTGAAAATCGCCATCGTGACTGGTGCCGAGGGCGGCTTTGCCGCCGAGGAAGCCGAGATGGCCGCAAAGGCCGGTGCCAGAACGGTGGGCCTTGGCCCCCGCATCCTGCGGTGCGAGACCGCCCCGCTGGCCGTGCTTGCGTCCGTCATGACCCTGACGGGGAATCTGGAATAATGCTTTGTGCTGCCCGGCAGCGCCTGCGGGCCTTCCGGACAGCAACAAGGGGCCGCTCCCGGAAAGGAGCGGCCCCTTGTTTTTTTATTGTTCCGCTGTGCAGACGCAGGGCAGATCAGTCAATGAGACCCTTGTCCTTTGCATTCTGCCAGGTAAGGCAGACGCGCAGCTTGCTGACCGGGAAGCACGGATGGAACTTGTTGTTGTCCTCGTCGAACTTCATCAGCTCCTGCTCCACCATCCAGTGTGCAGCCTTCTGGGCATCGGTGTCGGCGGCGTCAATGTCCGCATACAGGTCCTCATCGGTCATGTTCTGCGGCTCCGGCTTGCCTGCGCGCTCCCAGACCAGCTCTGCCAGCTCGATGCGGTTGGAAGGCAGGGGGATGCCCTGCATGTTCATCAGACGGTAGATGCCGGTGCCGGTCTCATAGGCACCCAGGATTACAGCGCCGCCGATGATGACACCGGGCAGGACGGGGTCCACGGGGCCCACCGGGTCCACCGGGTCTACCGGGTCCACAGGCGGCTCCACGGGGTCCACGGCTTCGTACACGGCTCTGACCGTCACGTTGCCTTTGGGCATTTCAAAGTTCGCCGTGGTATGGTCCTCCTCATTGGGGAAGCTCAGCAGGTCATTCATTTCATTCTGTACAACGCCGTTCAAGATCACGATCCCGGCCCAGCCTGCGAACTTCTGTCCATCGGGGGCTGGGTCTGCGGTCAGGGTGACCGGGGTGCCTTCGTAGATCTCGTCATTGGGGTCAACCTTAGTGTCAACGCCCCCGACCTTGATCGTTGCCGTGGCATCCTTGGCGGTCAGGGTGTAGCCGGGTGCCCGTTGGGTCAGGTAATAATAGCGCTGTGCCTTGTCATACGCCACGCGGTAGCTCTCGTTCTGGCCCACAAGGTGCAGCTTGTTTGCATTGCCTGCGACCGTGAGCTGACGGCCTTCTTTCGGGTCGGCAACCTTGATGGTGGCGGGGGTGGTAAAGGTATCGCTGATGGTGATCTCCTTGCCGGACTCGAGGTAAATATCGCTCTCGTTATTCTCAAACGTGGCGCTCTTCAGCTCTGCGGAGGTGCTGCTGCCCCAACCGAGATAAATGCCGTATTTGCTGTTTTGGATCGTGCAGTTCTCAACGACCAGCTTGCCGCCGTCCTTATAGCCTTCCTTCTTAGTATAATAGTGATACGACCCTTCCGGTTCGCCCGAAGAAATGGCAGCATTGTCACCCATGCACTCCACAGTGGCACCATTGACGTTCAATGTGCCGCCGTTCCATACCTTCAGTGCAGGGGACTTGCATCCAGGATACTGGTTGGTGTTGGTATAAGTACCGCCGAAAAGGTTGGCGGTGGCATTAAGCACAAACACATCGCAGTAGGTTCCGGTGACTTTGGCATTTGTGACGTTCAGCGTTGCATTATTGGAGGCGCGCAGCGTCGGACGGTCTGGGTATACCTGGACGCCCTCATTGCTGGAGTAAGAGCCGCCGACGACATTGACCCAACTGTTGACGGCGTTCAGGACCCAGCCCGCGCCAGAGGCTGTCACACCATTGAAGGACGAGTTGGTGGAATTCTGAATCAGAAACGTCGAGCTGGTGCTATCGTGGCAGTTGTAGGTGCCGCCTTCGACGGTCACATTGGCTCCCTTATCTGTTTCAATAGCACGCTCGACGGCGTACATGGTGAGATTGTCAAACGTCCAGCTGCCGCCGCACAGATAGCATGCGGCGACATGGCCACACTGCTCGTTATAGGTGCCGCCGTGAAGCACTGCGGTGCCCGTGAAGGTGTTTTCGGCATAGAAGCAGCGGCTGTAGTTCCGGCCCTCTGCCGTCTTGATGGTCTGCCCCTCAGCGTTGACGGTCACGCTCTTGGCGTTGCGGACTGTAATAAAGTTCGCACAGTCGTCTCTATTCCCACCCTTATCAAAGGTCGTTTCTCCGGTGACGTTGATGATCACATCGTAGTCAGTGTCGATCACGATTCCCTCTTTATAGGCACCGTCCTCTGTATAGGCATCGCTCATGGAATAAACGTTGCCATTCGCTTTAATGAAATCATTGTTGATGATGATGATGTCGCCGCCGGTCAGGGGACAGGCCGCTGCCACCTCTCCGGAGGGCTCTGCAGGCGCATCGGAATTTTCCTGTGCGCTCACAGTGCGTTCAAATTCTGTACTTCCCTCCAGAGCAAATGCGCTCACAGGAAGGACAGATGTCATCATGCAGCCTGCAAGTACCGCACTGATGAGCCGTGTGCCAAACTTCTTCATAAAGATAACTCCTCTCTCGTTTTTTCGTGCATGCAGGCTTTTTTCGCCTGCCCGCACGTTTTAAACATTTAAAGTATAGCATTTCTGCAGCAAGGCGCAATCTTCATTCTGTACGAACCTTTTGGACCCCCCCCGTTTTTTCGTGCGTTCTGTAAAAAAATGGAAGAGAGAATGCTTTTGCAGCCGCAGAAAAAACAGCCCGGAACGACCCACAGATCGTTCCGGGCTGCTGTGTCAAAAATGGTTTGGAGCGTCAGAGCTCCAGCAGGGCCTTCTTCACATTCAAAAGGTTCTGCGGGCTCACCGAGAAGCTGCGCAGGCCCAGCTGCAGATACTGCACCGTGTTGGCCGGGTTGCCCACCGCAAGGCCGCAGATGGTCACCGGCACATTGCGCACCTTTGCGGCATCCAGCACCATAGTGATGAGCTTTTTCATGGCCTTGCTGGCCGGGCGGTAGTAGTGCTCCGCGCTGGCAAGCTCACGGTCTGCCGCGTGGGTATACTGGGTCAGGTCGTTGGTGCCGACCACAAGAAAATCGACCCCGTGCTCTACAAATTCCTCAGCGGTCAGGCAGGCAGCGGGTACGCTGAGCATCACGCCGAACTTTGTATCTTCGTTGAACGCCACGCCGCGCTCCCGCAGGTGCTCGCGGCAGCGCTCCACCACACGCATGGCTGCATCCCAGTCCTCCACATTCGTCACCATGGGGAACATCACCCGCAGCGGGCCGCGGGCGGCGGCGCGCAGCAGTGCACAGAGCTGCGTCTCGAACTGGTGGGGCTGGCGCAGACTGTTGCGGATGCCCCGCAGGCCAAGCTTGGAAGACTGCAGGCCCTGATAGGCGTCGGAAATGGTGCGGTCTGAGCCAAAGTCGAAGGTGCGCACCGTTACCGGGCAGCCCTTGGCGGCAGCAAGACAGGAGCAGTAGAAGAAATACTGTTCCTGCTCATCGAGGATGCGGCCCGGCAGCATCATGTAGCCGGTGCGCAGCAGGCCCACGCCCTGTGCGCCGGACTGCATGGCCGTGTCGATGTCCTCCGGCCCAAAGCAGTTGGCCAGCAGCTCAAAGGGCTGGCCGTCCTTTGTCCTGTTGGGCAGAGCATGCAGCTGCCCCATCTCTTCGTTCTCCCGCTGCAGCTCGCAGATGCGGGTCTCGGCCTGCTGGCGGGCGGCAGCGTCCGGGTCCAGCGTGCACTGGCCCCCGGTGGCGTCCAAAATCACGGTGCGGCCGTCGCAGTCGTCCAGAAAATCCCGGCCCACCTGCACGATGCCCGGGATATTCATTGCCCGGGCAATGATGGCCGCGTGGCTCTGGCCGCTGCCCTCTGCCGTGATGATGCCTAAAATCATGCCGGAAGGCACGCTGAACAGGTCGGTGGGCATCAGCCGCTCTGCGGCAAGGATCACCGGGTGGTCCAGCGCCAGCCACATGCGGGGGCGGTTGGTGATGATGTTGATGACCCGGCGGCTTGCGTCGAGGATATCCACACTGCGCAGCTGCATGTAGGGATTATCCTTCATGTTGGCCAGCTGGTCGGCGTAGCGCTGGCCCACCTGATTCATAGCCGCTGCCGCGCCAATGCCTGCATTGATGCAGAAGCGCACCTCGTTCATCATGCCCTCGTCGTCCAGCATCATGCTCTGGAACTGAAAAATGGCCTGCTCGCTGGGTGCGGCACGGTCTGCCATGGATTCCAGCTCGTCCTGCGCCGTGCGGATGGCATCGGTGAGCAGCTGCAGCTCCCGGGACGGTTTAAAGGGGCCCACGGTCGTGGTCTCCACATGGTGCTCCAGACGGCTCACCTGCCCCAGCACAAGGCCGGGAGAAGCGCAGGAACCTTTATACACTTTCATGTTCGGTCACCTCCGGCAAAAGCTCGGCTTCCGGCGTGGTCAGGGTGCGCCAGACCAGCGCCTGCAAAAAGGTATTGGGCAGCAGCGCGGCCAGTGCGGCCCGCGCCGCATCGGCACTGCCCTCAAACAGCGGTGCAAAGCTCTGCATCCGTGCCTGATCGCACTTTGCAAGGAATGCATCGCACAAAGTATGGGTGGTGTAGTAATGGGCCGGGTCCACACCGGCATCTTCCGCGGCGGCTTCCAGCGGGGCAAGGTCGGCATCCTTCATCTTGGCCAGCAGCAGGGCCGCATCCGCTGTCAGGGTGACCGGGTATTTCTCCCGCACGGCCTTTTGCACCCGCTCAAATTTTGCGTGGAACGCAGCAGCGTCCGTGCAGCTCTGGGCATCACAGGAGACAGCATAGGCACACCCCCGCAGATATCCCATAGCGCGGCGGGTATCATAGTAGCCCAGCTCGATATTGCGGCGGGCAGTGTCCGGGTCAAAGTGCAGGATATCGCCCAGCTCCCAGTAGCTGCGCACCATCACGGTGGGCAGGCCGGTGAGGTTGGGGCGGGTGATGCCCACGCCTTCCAGATCAACGCACACCAGTTCATCCGCGCCCATGCGTTTGGCAAGACCGGTGGGCATATTGTCGCTGTAGCCGCCATCCAGAAACTTGACCCCGTCGATCTCCCGCGCACGCAGCGCCGGGAAGCAGGCAGCGGAGGCCATCAGGTAGTCCTTGACCTTTCCTGCCGGGATCTCGTCCAGCGTCAGCTCCCGGGGCTTTAAGCCCCGCTGCTCCACCGTGACAAGGCCGAAGCGGATGGGAGCCGCGCGCAGGGCATCCTCGTCCAGCACCCGCTCCACGATCTCTTCCAGCGGGGTCACATCCATGCCGCCGGCTTTCACCACGCTGCGCAGGAACTGGTGCAGGGCCGAAAGGTCGGCATCCTCCTCCGGCAGCTCCATCACATCCTTGCTGCGGATGGCCAGCCACATATCGCGGGCCGTCTCGTACTGGTCCAGCACGAACATGGCACCGTTCAGGCTGCCAACGCTGGTGCCGGTAATGATCTGCGGGTGCCAGTCCAGCTCCATCAGCGCGCGCCACACACCCACCTGATAGCTGCCCCTGGCTCCGCCGCCCGCCAGCACCAGAGCTTTGCACGGAGCACTGCGTTCATCCATTGCATCCGCCTCCTTTGATCGTTTCCGGTTTTGTTCAGATTATAGCATATTTCCAGAGAAATTTCTTCCGTTTTTTGTAAATTGATGCCTTTCTCCCGGCAAAGAAACATGGTATACTTGTCAGGATCTCAAAAGGAGGCATTCTAATGCACTGCAAGCAATGGATCTTTGATATGGACGGCACCCTGACCGACAGCATGACCGTGGTGTGGGAGGGTGCCCCCGACGCACTGCTGCGCCGCTATGGCCGCACCCCGCGGGGGGATCTGCGCGCCACACTGCTGAACATGGGAATGCAGGAGGGCGCACAGTATCTGATCCGGGAGTACGGCCTGCCGCTGACCGAGGAAAGCTATTTTTCCGTGATGCGCGAGGTGATCGCCGAATTGTACGAGACCGTGGAGCTGAAACCCGGCGTGCGCACGATGCTGGCAAAGCTGCAGGCCGAGGGCGCACGCATGTGCATCTGCTCCAACACCTGGGCCGAACAGTGCCGCACCGTGCTTACCCGGCTTGGCATCGCGCAGTATTTCTCCTTCATCGTGGAAGCGCGGGGCGTGCTGCACAAAAGCCGCCCGGAGGTGTTCTTTGAGTGCATGAGCCGTCTGGGCGGTGCAGACCCCGCCGCCTGCGCCGTGTGCGAGGATGCCGTATACGCCGCCGCCACCGCCCACAAGGCCGGGTATTACGTCATTGGCATTGCAGACCGCACCTCTGCCGCCGACGAGCCGGAGATGCGCCGCATCTGCAGCCAGTTCGTGCCCCGGTGGGATGCGCTGGACTGGACACGTGTGTAAGAAAAAAGGGCCGCAGCGTGCGGTTCTTTTCTTTATCTGATCCTTCTTTGCTCTTGCATTTTGTGCGCAAGAAGAGTATGATATTATAAATAGGACTGCCCCAAGGGGGAAGTGTCCTCATTTGTGAGAATACACTCTGTGATTTTTAATATAAAGGTATAATATCCGTAAAGAGGAGACCTTCCGTCATGAACAACCCACTCGTCAGCATTATCGTGCCTGTGTACAACGTGCAGAATAGTGTTGCCCGCTGTCTGGAGAGCATTTGTGCCCAGACATGGAAGGATATCGAGGTCATTCTGGTCAACGACGGGTCCCGGGACGAAAGCTTTTCCATCTGTGAGCAATTCCGTGAAAAGGACCCCCGCATCGTTCTGGTGGACAAATCCAATTCCGGTGTGTCGGAGACCCGCAACTGCGGCATGTCCCTTGCAAGGGGCAAGTATGTGCAGTTTGTGGACAGCGACGATTATCTCGACCCTGATTTTACCGAGCGGCTGGTGACTGCCGCCGAAGCGAACAACGCCGATCTGGTCATTGCACCTTACTGGATGGTGATTCCCGCCAACTCTTCCAAGGCCACGCAGGCACTGGAAAACCTGCAGGAGAACCTTGGCATCGATGCCGAGAAAAAGCCCGATGATATCCGTGAATACGGCTTCCTGCCCGAGGGCATCTACGACCGCGATACCTTTGCCCTGCGCCTGATGGAGAAGCCCGCATCCTTCTTCTACAGCGTGCTGTGGAACAAGCTCTACCGCCGGGATATTCTGGCAGACCATCATCTTCAGTTCACCAGCGAGGTGCGCTGGGCCGAAGATCTGGTTTTCAATCTGGAATACATTTTGTACGCCAATGTTTTCGTATCCATTTCCAAAGCGGGCTACCACTATGTGCAGAACCCCCAGAGCATCTGCCACACCCAGATCAATCTGGCTTCCATCGTGCAGAACAAACTGCAGGTGTTCCGCTATTACAAGGAGCTGTACACAAAGCTGGGCCTGTACGATCAGGTGCAGCCGCAGCTGTATAAATTCCTGACCGCGTTCTCCGAGAACGCCTATCCCTCCGGTTCTCCCCAGAAGATCATCATGGACATGGCCAACCGCTGGGGCTTTGGTGTTCTGGATGCTTCCGACAAGGAAAAGAAACACAAAACCGAACCCGATGCCTGACCTCCGGGCACGAAAAAAAGAGCCGTGAAAGCGGCTCTTTTTTGTTTGCCATTTTACCGGTCGATCCAGCTGCGGAAGGCTTCGCGCACTGCGCCCTCCCGTCCGCGCGGGATGGGGATGCGCGCACCGCTGCACATCTGCAGCTCGCCCGCCGTCAGCAGCTGTGCCGCCGCCAGATTGACCACATAGGAGCGGTGCGGCTGCAAAAAACGCCCGTCTTCCAGCAGCGGCTTTGCTACCTCGGCAAAGGACACCCGCAGCGAAAGGGACACCACATCCTCGCCGCTGAGCAGATGGAAGTGCACCACATGGTGGGTGCACTCCAGATATTCGATCTGCGCATAGGCCAGCGCCCGCAGGCCTTCGGCGGTGGCAACGGTCATTGCCGGGCCGTACTCCGGCTCGGTGGCGCGGGCAAGCAGGGCCGAAAGCTCCTGCTGGTGCACCGGCAGAAGCAGATACTGCATGGCATCCACCCGGAAAGCGCTGTAGGCGTGGGCCGGTGTGCGGGCCGCAAAGGCCAGCGGAGCCCTGCGGCCCCGGCGGCGCAGCTCCGCAGCCGCCGAAAGCCCTGCCGGGGCCGCTACAGCGCCCAGCTCGATGAGATACAGGTCAAACCGTTCTCCCTCGGTGTCCCGGCGCAGCAGCGCATCTGCATCCGGCAGCTGCTGCACGATGCAGGCATCCTGCCGCCGGGCAAAATATTCCATGCACTGGCGTTCCAGCCCGCTGCGCAAGGCCGCGTCCGGGCTGCATACCGCAATGTGAAATACCATCTCACATTCTCCTCTCCGCCAGCCGCCCGCCTTGATTTTTGCGCAGGGCTGGAGTATGATAAATAAAACTTTGCTGCATCGAAAAAAGAAAAAACGGAGGGACCCGCCATGCCGCAGCCGCTTGTCAGCGTTATTGTGCCCGCCTATAACGCGGCGGGCTTCATCTCCCGCTGTGTGGAGAGCATCACATCCCAGAGCTACCCGGAGCTTGAGATCCTTCTGCTGAACGACGGCTCCACCGATGACACCCTTGCTGTCTGCCGGAAGCTTGCTGCCGCCGACAGCCGCATCCGTGTGGTGGACAAGCCCAACACCGGCGCAGCAGACACCCGCAGCTGCGGCCTTGCCCTTGCCCACGGCGAATACATCCAGTTTGCGGACAGCGACGATCACCTGCTGCCGGGCTGCACCGCAAACCTGGTGGCTGCTATGCAGCGCAGCCATGCCGACCTTGTGCTGGCTCCCTACCGGATGATGGTGCCCCGCAAGGATGGCGGCTATGACACCCGGGAGTACAGCCTGCTGCCCGCCGGGGTGTACAACAAGGTGGATTACCTGTGGCAGCTCACCGGCAATGCCGCTGCCTTTTACTACGGCGTGCTCTGGAACAAGCTCTACCGCCGGGATCTCATCCAGATGGCGCACATCCGGTTCGAGCATGTGGTATACGCCGAGGACCAGCTGTTCAACACCCGGTATCTGCAGGTGGCACAGCGGTTTGCCGCCATCGACGAAGCCGCCTACTGCTACATCCAGAACCCGCAGAGCGTATGCCATACGCAGGTGAGCGCGGCGGACATGCTGCGCCACCGCAGCCGGATGTACCACACCTACAAGGAACTGTGCATCCAGCTGGGCGTGTACGATAAATTCCGCCTGCGGCTGCACGGCATCTATCTGAGCCTGTTTGAAAGCCCTCTGCCCAACGGCCCGGTGCAGAAGCTTTCCGACGCATTTGCCCGCACCCACAGCCGCATCTGAGAAAAGGAGAACCTATGGAATTTCCCCTTGTAAGCATCATCGTGCCCATGTACAACACTGCCGGGTGCATTGCCCGCTGTGTCAAAAGCATCTGCACCCAGACTTATAAAAGCATTGAGATCCTGCTGCTGAACGATGGCTCCACCGACGACACCCTTGCCGTCTGCCGCGCCCTTGCCGCCAACGACCACCGCATTGCACTGGTGGATAAAACCAACACCGGCGCAGCGGATACCCGCAATCAGGGCATTGCGCTGGCCCACGGCAAATACATCCAGTTTGTGGACAGCGACGACTGGCTGGCCCCCGATTTTACGGAAAAGCTGGTCTCCGCCGCCGAGGCCCACACCGCCGATCTTGTGATCGCGCCCTTCTGGATGGTGTACCCGGAAAACTATGTGGAGCACATCCGCCCATGGGAAAAGGCGCTGCAGCATGTGCTCCAGCGCAATCCGCCCCGCACCCAGGCCTATGGCTATCTGCCTGCCGGGGTGTACACCGGACAGGAGTACGCAAAGCATCTGATCCAGAAGCCGAACACCTTCTACTATGGCAGCCCCTGCAACAAGCTCTACTGCCGTGACCTCCTGCGGAAGTACAGCCTCCATTTCCGCAAAGAATTGTTTGCGGAGGATCAGCTGTTCAACACCGAATATCTGCGCTATGTGCGCACCGCCGTTTCCATCCCGGACATCGGCTATTACTACCTGCAGAACGGCCAGAGCGTCTCCCACTCCAGAGTGACCACCGCCGACATCCTTTCGCTGCGGCGGCGGGTGATGCTCCTGTACCGGGACATCTACACCGAACTTGGCATCTACCCGGAAACGCGGGCGGCCATCCTGCGTTCGCCCTTTGGCGAAAACGAGTTCACTCTTCCGCCGCTGGACACCCCACAGACGCACTGCTGCAAGCTGTGACCCTATAAAAAGCACCCGGCTGCCGCCGAGAGCCGCTCTGGCTCCTGCACGGCTCCGGGTGTTTTTTGCGCTTTCTCAGCAGCCGATGGCGGCACACTTCTCCGCCAGCCAGCTGCGCTCTTCGTCGTTCAGGTGCGGTGCCAGCTTTGCAAACACCTGACGGTGGTAATCGTTCAGCCATGCGATCTCGTCCTTATCCAGCTCACCGGGCAGGATGGGAGAGGTGGCAATGGGCACGAACATCAGCGGTTCAAAGCCAAGGAAGGTACCGTACTGGTTATCGGCCTTGTGCACGCACACCAGCTCGTTCTCGATGCGGATGCCCACGAGGTCAGTCTCGTAAACGCCCGGCTCGTCGGTGACCACCATGCCGGGACGCATCCGGGTGGTGTTGCGGCTGTTCAGGGCATGGGGGCCTTCGTGCACATTGCCCACAAAGCTGACGCTGTGACCGGTGCCGCAGCGGTAGTTGATGAGGTGCCGCCACAGCGGTTCCCGGGCAATGGTGTCGATCATCTTACACTCGCAGTAATCCAGCCAGACGGCCTTGGCAAGGTCGATGTGGCTCTGCAGAGTCCATGTGTAGAAGCGCTTTTCGTCCTCGGTCAGCGGGCCAAGCGGGTAGGTGCGGGTGATGTCGGTAGTGCCGTCCATGTAGGTGGCACCGCTGTCCACCAGCAGAAAGCCTTTCTTTTCCAGCACAGCGTGATCTTCCGGGATGGCGTGGTAGTGCATCATGGCTGCGTTGCCGCCGTAGGCCGCAATGGTGCCAAAGCTTTCCACAAGGAATTTATCGTCCGCACTGCGGTACTTGTGCAGAATTTCATCCACCGTCAGCTCGGTCAGGGTCTCACCGGCAGCAAGGCGGCTTTCCAGCTCGATCTGGAACCGCACCATGGCCACAGCGTCCCGGATATGGGCCTGCTTTGTGTGGGCAAGCTCCGTTTCGTTCTTCACGCCCTTCATCATCAGCAGCGGGTCGGTGCCGTTCTTCACGGTGAGGGCAGGGTTCTGCTCCAGCACCTGATACACGGCGTAGTTCACCGTGGCGCACTCGGCCAACACGGTCTGGGGTTCCGTCTCAGCAGCGAGGAACTTCAGCACATCATCATACTCCGCCAGCGTGATGCCGTTGGCTTCCAGCTCTGCCTTTGCCCCCGGGGTGACGCGGGCCGTGTTGATGAAGAGTACCGCGCGGCTGGGGGTCACATAGCAGTAGGCCATGGCATAGGGAGTGCACTCAATGTCCATGGCGCGCAGGTTCAAAAGCCATGCCAGATTATCCAGCTTGCCCACAAACTGAGCGGTGCAGCCCAGCTCCTTGAGCTTGCTGCGCAGTTGATCCAGCTTTTCCGCCGGGGAGAAGCCCGCATATTCCTTCGGCAGGATCCACGCTGGGGTATCCGGCAGGGCAGGGCGGCCCTCTGTCCACAGCTCGTCCTCAAGGTTCAGGGTCTTGATGGAAGCGCCCTTCTTTTCCAGTGCCTTTTTCAGGTCGTTCACGAGGGCCGTGCTGGCGGTCAGGCCGCACAGGCCCAGTGCTTCGCCCTCATTCAGGGCATTTGCGCAGTATTCCTCCACGGTGGGCACGCCGGGTTCCCCCATGCGCTGCAGCTTGATCTCGGTACCCGCAATTTCCTTCTCGGCCTGCACAAAATAACGGCCATCGGCCCACAGGGCGCTCTCGGTGCGGGTGACCACGAAGTTGGAGTTCTCGCCGTGGAACCCGGAGAACCAGGTCAGGCTGGTGTAATGGCAGGGCAGGTATTCGCTGGCGTGGGGATCACCCACAGGGATCAGATAAACGGCCACGCCGTTTGCAGCCATGGCGGCACGCAGCGCGGCAAGGCGCTCGGGTACGGTATTCATGCTCATAATGACAGCTTCCTTTTTTCTATGGCCGGACCGCCGGAAAAGCCCCCGGCGGCAGGGAATTTTTCTGTGTCCTATTGTATCATTCCGGGAAAAAGATTGCAATGCAGGGGCGGGACGGTTTGGAATGACCTCCGCTTGCGCTCTGGCCATGTTCAGCGGAAAAATATTTTTATATTTGTGGTTCAGAAACGCCTGCGGGCGTTTCTGAACCACTTTTTCACCAGAGGGGTTTGCAGTTTCCGGCGTAAGCGCCAAGTTTGCGGGCACGCCAGAGGCTCCCTCCCCGAGGGAGCTGGCAAAACCGTCAGGTTTTGACTGAGGGAGTTCGTTCTCCCTCAAAATGCCGCCAATTTGCAAAAAATGTTACAATTTTTTCTTGAAAAAGGCGGTTTTCCCATTGACAGCCTTGTTATAATAGGAGTGTAAGTTTTTTGAGCCAGCACTCTGCGGCTCTGTGTGCTATTCAAAGAAAGAGGCAATTGAATCATGACCAAAATCGATATTTTCTCCGGCTTCCTTGGTGCCGGTAAAACTACCCTGATCAAAAAGCTCATCAAAGAGGCCTTTGCCGGCCAGCAGGTGGTGCTGATCGAGAACGAGTTCGGCGAGATCGGCATTGACGGCGGCTTTCTGAAGGAAAGCGGCATCCAGATCAACGAGCTGAACGCCGGCTGCATCTGCTGCTCTCTGGTGGGCGACTTCCGCACCGCCCTGCAGCAGGTGGTGGAGCAGTACCACCCCGACCGCATCGTCATCGAGCCCTCCGGCGTGGGCAAGCTCTCCGATGTGACCCGCGCTGTGGAAGGCGTGGCCGAGCATCTGGATGTGCAGCTGAACAGCTTTGTCACCGTGGCCGATGTGAACAAGGTGAAGATGTATATGAAGAACTTCGGCGAGTTCTACGACGACCAGATCAGCCACGCAAGCTGCATCCTGCTCAGCCGCACCCAGACCGCCAGCGAGGAGAAGATCGCCGCTGCGGTCGCCATGCTGCGCGAGAAGAACCCCACCGCTACCATCGTGACCACCGCATGGGACGAGCTGACCGGTGAGCAGATCCTGAAGGCCATGTCCACCAAGGACGACTTCAAGGCAGAGCTGATTGCCATGGCTGCAAAGGCCAATGAGGAGCACGCCCACGAGGACGAGGAAGAAGAGCATCACCACCATCATCACCACGATGACGAGAACGGTGTGTGCAGCTGCGGCCATCATCACGACCACGATGATGACGACGAGGATGAGCACGAGCATCATCACGACCATGACGGCCACTGCTGCTGCGGCCATCACCATCATCATGACCACGACGCCGACGAGGTGTTCACCAGCTGGGGCGTCGAGACGGCCCGCAAGTTCACCAAGGCAGAAGTGGAGCACGCCCTCACCGAGCTGGATACCGGCAATTACGGCATGATCCTGCGCAGCAAGGGCATCGTGAACGGCGGCGCAGACGGCTGGCTGGAGTTCGACTATGTGCCCGGCGAATGGGAAGTGCGTGCCCGCGGTGCAGATGTGGGCGGCAAGCTGGTCGTGATCGGCTCCAAGCTGAACGAAAAGGCCATTGCAGAGCTGTTCGGCTGCTGAGCTTAAAGTAAAAAGGAGAAACCATTCCTATGGCAAAAGAAATTCCGGTCTACCTGTTTGTGGGCTTTCTGGAAAGCGGCAAGACCAAATTCATTCAGGAGACCTTTGAAGACCCCAACTTTGACTCCGGCGACAAGACCCTGCTGCTGATCTGCGAAGAGGGCGAAGAAGAGTACAACGAGAAGAAGTTCGCCTTTCCCGGTGTGACCGTCAAGGTGCTGGAGGACAAGGCCGAGCTGAACCCGCAGAACCTGCTCAAGCTGGAAAAGGAATCCGGCGCAGGCCGCGTGGTCATTGAGTACAACGGCATGTGGCTGCTGCAGGATCTGGCCGAAGCTCTGCCCGAGAGCTGGATCGTGTACCAGTGCATCGCCACCGCTGACGGCACCACCGCCCTGACCTACGCCCGCGACAACTCCATGCGCAGCCTGCTGCTGGACAAGATCGCCCGCAGTGAGCTGATCGTGTTCAACCGCGCCGAGGCCGTGAACAACGATGCCGCCCGTCAGGAGCTGCACAAGCTGGTGCGTCAGGCTTCCCGCAAGTGCGATATCGCCTACGAGTTTGCCGACGGCAGCGTGGCCTACGACGATATCCCTGATCCGCTGCCCTTTGACATCAACGCGGACATCATCGACATTCCGGATGACGATTTCGGCATCTGGTACATGGACTGTCAGGACGAGCCCCAGAAGTATACCGGCAAAACGGTCAAATTCCTTGCACAGGTGTGTCAGACCAACCGTGCCGGCAAGAACAGCTTCGTGCCGGGCCGTTTTGCCATGACCTGCTGCGTGCAGGACATCCAGTTCGTGGGCTTCCCCTGCAGCTACGATGGCTACAAGGCGCTGGAGCAGCGCGCATGGGTGCGGGTGACCGCAAAGGTAGGCTACAAGTTCCATAACATCTACCGCGGCAAAGGCCCGGTGCTCACCGCCATTTCGGTGGAGCCTGCCGAAAAGCCGCTGAACGATGTGGTAACATTCTCTTGATCTGATCTTTCAAGGAGGTCCCGGCATGAAAACACTGTTTCGTATCCTTGGCACGGCCGCTGCGGTGGCCGTTACCGGTGCTGCCATTGTGGCACTGGACAAGATCCTGAACCAGAAAGACCCGCTCCATGTGGAGGAAGTAGAGTTCCCGGAGGACGCCGAGCAGAACGCTGAGGAAGCCGCCAAGACTGCCGAAGCCTACGCCGAAGCGGAAACCAAAGCCTCCGATGCTGCCAACGAAAAGGCTGCAGAAGAAGCTGCGCCGGAAGCTCCTGCCGAAGAAGCCTCTGCCCCGGCGGCACCCGCGGAGGGCGGTGAGAAGCCGGTGTTCGACCCGGAAGCTCCCAACCAGAACCCTGTGGAAGCAGGCCCCGCCGTTGCTCCCAAAGACGAGAGCGGAAAATTCGACCCCACCAAGATCGCCGAAGCCAGCGACTTTGGCGACTGGGAAGAACAGGGCTGCAAAGGATAATCTATGACCCAAAAAGGGACGATGTGATGTTCACATCGCCCCTTTTTTGTTATTGTCCTCTTGCCAGCTGCTGCAGCTTTTTCCTGTCCAGCACCTGCACGCCGCCCCGGAACAGCCGCACCCAGCCCTCCTGCGCAAAGTATTTCAGCATCCGGCTCACCACCTCGCGGGCAGACCCCATGTATTTTGCCATCTGGTCGTGGGTCATGCGCACCTCATCACCGCCGGTCTTGGCCAGCTCATCGGTAAGAAAAATGGCAAGCCTGCGGTCTGCGCTCATGAACAGCACCTGCTGCATGGTCCACATGCTGTCGGAAAAGCGCTCCGCCGTCATCTGATAGGCGTAGCAGCGCACATGCACGTTCTGCTGCATCAGCCTGCGGAAAACGCCCGCGCTGATGCAGTAGGCCTCGGTGTCCTCTTCGGCATCAATATACAGGTCGATGTTCACCGAGTCCATCACGCAGGAGGCCGACAGGATGCACACCTCCCCGCCGAACAGGCGGTAGAGCGTCACGTCCCGCCCGTCCTCCGAGAGCAGATAGGCCCGCAGCTGGCCCGAGCGCAGCAGCAGGATGCCCACGCAGCTTTCCAGCGGGCTGTGCACCCTTGCCCCCTTTGCGTAGTGCACCGGCCGGGTGTAGCGGCAGAGCATGTCCTGTTCGTCGGGTGTCAGGTCGTTCCAGAAGGGAAAACCTTTGGCCAGACAATCGCGGTGTTCCTTTGTTGTTTCCGACATTGCTTTTCATCCTTTCCGCAGGGCCTTGGCGGCTTCAGTGCCCGCCTGCGCGCCCTCATACACGGCCTTTGCCACCTGCAGAAGGCCCCCGGTGCAGTCGCCCGCCGCATACAGGCCGGGCACGGTGGTCTGCATTTTTTCGTCCACCACGATGCGGTTCCCGTCCACCTCTGCGCCGATCTTCCTAGCCAGTGCGGTGCTGCCCGCCACGCCCAGTGCCACAAATACACCGCTGACAGGCAGCTGCACACCGCCGGACAGCTGCACGCCGGTGACAACGGTTTCGCCCAGAACAGCCTCCACGGTCTGCGGATAGACTGTGACCTCCGGCGGGAAGTCCGCCGTCAGCGGTGCGCCGTTGGTCAGCAGGGCAACGCTTTTTGCCACCGGCAGCAGAGCCTGCACCTCGTGCAGGGCGTACTCGCCGCCGCCCAGCACCGCCACGTCCTTTCCACGGTAGAAAAAGGCGTCGCAGGCGGCACAATAGCTCACGCCGTGCCCCTCCAGCCCGGCAAGGCCCGGGATGCGCGGCACCGCCCGGGATGCACCCGTGGCAAGGATCACAGCGTCCGCCGGGTAATTTTTATCCACTGTTTCTACGGTGAGTTTATCCGTATAGGTCAGGCCCACGGCTTCGGCTGTGACGAATCTCACACCAAGGCGCTTTGCATTCTCGATGCTGCGGCGTTCCAGTTCCGCACCGGAGACCGGCTCGGCAAAGCCGTAATAGTTTTCAATTTTTTCGGCGCGGTCCAGCGCACCGGGGCCTTTGGTGAGCACCGTGGTATCCACACCGGCGCGGACAGCGTACAGCGCGGCGGATACGCCCGCCGGGCCGGAACCTATAATGATGATGCTGGGCATGGGAAAACCCTCCTTCGGATGCATTTTTTTACAGTATACACCTTTTTTTGAAAAATTTCCGTGACCGGGTCGCAAAGCATCGGTTTTTCGGACGGTCCTGCTCCGGTTCGCTGTCAGCGGATCGTCCCATGCACAAACGCGCTGTCGTACAGGAATCTTCCTGCGCGGCAGCGCGCTTTTTTCTTTCTTCAGAACACCAACTGCACCAGCAGCACATAGCACAGCGTACCGCCTGCGACACTGAGCAGGGTCTCATGCTTCCACTTGTGCAGGCCCACCGTCACCAGCAGGGCGATGGCCTCCGGAATGCCGCGGCTGCCCGCAAAGGGGGTGACGCTTTTCAGGCAGTAGACGATCAGCATACCAAAGATGGCGGCGGGCAGCACCCGGCCCAGATACCGCACCATCTCCGGCGGCTGCTGATCCTTGGAAGAGAACACCACAAAGGGCAGAAAGCGGGTGATCATGGTGGCGGCGGTGCACACTGCAATGGTCAGGCCCATCTGGACTGCGGTCATGCGCCCACCTCCTCGCCGCTTTTTTCTGCTTCAGTGCCTTCGGCCTTTTCGATCGGTTTACGCAGAGCCAGCAGCAGGATCAGGATGCATCCCATGGAGGGCAGCAAAAAGCTGCCGGAGCCAAAAAACACCAGACACGCCAATGGGGCGGCAAGGCCGATCAGGGCGCTGTAGTGCTGCCGGTCCTTTTCCCACTGGTTGAGAAAGATCACCGTGAACATGGCGGTCATCACAAAGTCCACACCCTCGGTGCTGAAAGGCAGCACCGAGCCCACCACCGCGCCAAGACCGGCACTGGCCACCCAGTAGAACTGATCCAGCAGGGTGATGAAGAACATGAACCAGCCCCTGTCCACCCCTTCCGGCGGCTCGGCCGAACAGGTGATGGAAAAGGTCTCGTCGCTCATGGCAAAGATCATATAAAAGCTGCGCAGGCCGTAGCCCTTGTAGCGTTCCAGCATGGCAAGGCCGTAGAACAAATGCCGCGCCTGGATCATCAGCGCCATCAGAAACGCCGAAAGGGGTGAGAACGCGCTCAGCAGCAGGCTTGCCAGCACAAATTCCAGCGAACCGCCGTACACCACGGTGCCCATGAGCATGGGCATCCACACTGGCAGGCCCAGCGACTGCACATAAATGCCATAGCCCATCCCCAGCACAAAATAGCCCGCCAGCACCGGGATGGTCTGCGGTGCGGCGGCACGCAGTGCCCGCCATACGGTGCTCTGCCGCCTTGTCAATTGTTGTTCGGTTACGTGTTCCATTGGCCTTTCCCTCAAAATACGATGCCGGTTTCCTCTTTGGCCTCATTGCCGCCGATAAACCCATTCTCTCGATATGAATATGTCTGTATTATAACAGGTCTCACGACTTTTGCAAAGGTGTATCCCCACTGCTTTTGGCAGAACGACAGATTTTTTCTTTAAATTTTATGCAATTTTTAACGGATACAAAGTGACTCGCGGTCAGTGCTTTATTATTTTAATGCAGTAAAGGTTCTTTGCAGGATCCTGTTCCTGAAATATCCCTAAAATGCCGGTTGCGCTTTCGTCATACTCATTTGACAGATGCCGCCTTTTCCGGTATCCTGTCCGTATCACAAGGACGGCTGGCCGAAAACACCCGCCTTTTTTCGTTCATTCTGTATTTAGTGGGAGGACATTTTATGGCAACCATGAAGGACATCATCCAGAGCCCGCTGCTGCTGGCGCTGGGCCTGTTCGCCAGCTCTGCCAGCGGCAGCAAGGTGGTCAAGGGCGGCATCAAGGGCGTGCTGCCGGTGCTCATCATCATGACGGTGCTCTCCCTCGCCGCACGCCTTGCAGGCTACGGCTCCGTGCTGGGCGGCCTTGTGGGCATCTTCATCATCGTGATGCTGCCCATCGGCATCCTTACCTCCTATGTGCTGTGGAAGAAGGGCAAGATCCAGGTAGTAGATAAAGAGCAGAAGTAAGGGGAAACAAAAGAACTCCCGGACGGATGTCCGGGAGTTCTTTTGTTGCTTATTCTGCCTTTTCGTCCTTCTTGAGCATATCCAACTCGGGCATCAGCTCGGTGCTCACAATGGTAAGCATCTCCTCCAGCTTTGCACAGTCCTCGGGGGAGAAGCGCTCTCTTGCGCGCTCCACCACAGTGTGCAGGTAGGAATAGCTGATGTTGTAGTAATCGATATACTTCTGGGTGGGGCGCAGGTGATACTCGCGCCGGTCGGTGGTGGACTGGATCTTTTCCACATAGCCCTTCTTCACCAGACTGCCGATCTTATACGCCGCGTTGGGGGTGGAGATCTGCATCATGCGGGAAAACTCCGCAATGGTGGGTTCGCCCAT
>ENA-ORUO01001592-ORUO01001592.1-human-gut-metagenome-genome-assembly--contig:-NODE-1592-length-21177-cov-32.190086_pt1 | contig 21177 bp, 20 predicted proteins | sample MGYA00242082_ERZ509215 | MGnify/ENA primary metagenome ERZ509215 (study PRJEB26280, sample SAMEA2338829) | human gut metagenome | biome: human gut; feature: human-associated habitat; material: faeces... | reverse complement strand
CATCGGGCAGAAACCCACCAGAACGGCTATACAGATTATAAGTTTTCGTATCATATAGTGCCTCCTTTCTCATGATTATTCATATCGACCGGTCTGAAAGAACGTCTGCTGTCCTTTTCATCGTATTTTTTTAATTTCTCGCTGTTCATTTCCAACAGGTAAACGACGAATCCGGAAAATCCAAGCAAGCACATCACACTGAAAAATAAGAGCAGAAGCATCCAGCCCCAGCCGATATCGTCAAACATGGGTGAGGCAAACCTCATGCAGATAATGTAGGCAAACCCAAATGCCGCAACCAATACTCCCAATGCCATGATGGGAAACAACAGGATTATTGCCAGTGTTTTCCATATCAGTTTGCAGAATTTGGGGTGACGACCTGTGACAGCATAGCCGGCCAAAGAGCAAACGGTGGCAGATACCAGTATCATTATCAGACAGATAAATCCAGCCATCAGCCATTCCACAGGAGAAGCGGCGGCGAGCGACCCTCTGCTCTCTGCAAAGATATTGGCAAACAATCCTTCATTGATGATAAGATGCCCCAGACTGAACAGAGCGGTGGTCAGAGCAAATACAATCATGAAAATAACACCCGCTGCCAGACAGCCTGACGGCTCTTTGGAGTCCTGCTTCCTTCTCCAGATAATCAGTCCGGTTATCAGAATCTGTAGTACAATCAGGATATATCCTTCCATAGGCTCGGTCATTTAAAAATGACGGGGAGAGTGGCGACAAAGGAGATCGCTTTTCCCTTCCATTTTGCCGGGACATACTTTATGCCGTAGAGGCAGTCGCACACCGCTTTTTCCAATAGCGGATGGGGGTCTCCGTTTATTTTTACGTTGCTGGCAACGCCGTCGATTCCGATGGTTATTTCCGCCGTCATTCTTCCTGTAATTCCTTGTTCGACTGCCTCTTCCGGCTTCCTGAGCAATTGTGCCAAGACCATGTTCCATTCGTCCGGCATTCCTGTCTGCGGGTTGATGGGCTTGGCTGGCTGGAAATCAGGACTGAAATAATCCACTTCCTCCATCTCTTCCGGTTCGGCCTGCTTTGTATTGTCCGGTGCTTTTTCTGTGCACAACCATTCGATAAGTTCGTTGCATCGCTCGCGGTTGATTATTAATCGGGATGCTTCGCCTTCCGATGGGGCAAATGCAGTTATCTCTGCAATTTTCCGTCTCTTTTCATCCGGCATATAGAGCAACAGACTATCCCCCTGCAAGGCAACCGTGTAGTGCTTTCCCATAACTCCGGTAGCGTCTGTTCCGTCATTTACCTCTGAAACTTCATCTTCCATATAGTGTTCCATAGTCTCTTCCAGGTTGTTCAGGTCGATGCCTTCTTCTTTCAACCACTCTTCAAACGTGATTTTCCTTGTACTATTTTTCAGAATCTTGTCCAAATCTCCTGTTATGGCTGTTTTAGAGGACGGCTCGTACCAGTTACCGTCTCTGTGATAAAGGCAACCCATGCGTCTCAGTTTGTCGATATTCTCTGCGTCTGTGGAAATGATGAAGCCGTTGCTGTCAACCTTTTCTATGGAAAAAGTCATGCTGCCCCAAGTCACCTGTACAGGTTTGTTTCCAAATTCCTTTATGGGTACTGTGATGCGGTCGTATTTCTCAGGCATATAGAAAGACAAGGAGATGTGTCCGCCTGCAATTTCCTGATAAGGGACAGTCAGCGGTATCTGCAATCCGAACCATATATTCAACATGTCTTTGTTTTGGGCATAGTCGCCGCCCTCAAGCAGATAGAGATTTTCATCCGGGTGTATATAGATCGGTTTACCCTGCTTGTCTGTCAAATGAAGCTGCAAGTCAGTCTCCAGGTCGAAGAAAAGTTCTTTGCAGAACCCCGTGAAGTTCCCGTTCTCATCTTCGTGATAATACTTTTCCCACAGACCGAATCCTTTCCGACCACCGAAATATGAAGATACATCTTCGTCTTTGCCCCTTAGCATGAGGTTGAAAAAGATAGGAGAATCCTTGTTCGGCTCTATGAATGCCTTGTCAAAGCACCTGAACAGTCTTGACAGGCTCTTTTTAAAACTCTCGTGTTTGAATTTGTCCGCCCATTTTTCCCAAGGGAATCTATCCCGTTTGAGCTCATGGCTCTCTGCCAATGAATCAAGTTCGCCGAATGCCGCTCCTGTCACGAACTGATAGAGTGCTTCAAGTCCTTCCATGGCCTTTTTTTTCTCTTCTTCTGTCATTTTCGTCTTGTTTTGTGCCCATGCTCCCAGTACGAAACATACAAGCAGGACGGTTGATAATATTCTTCTCATGGTGAATGGTGGTATTGTGTTTATAATCAAAATGATACAGGAATAATGGCAACGGATGCGACGCATTTTCCGTCATATTTTGCCGGCATGAACCGCATGCGGTAGATGCAATCCGTTACAGTTTCGCTCAAAGCCGGATGCGGCGAACTTGTAATTTCCACTTTGCTGACAGCACCATCTGCCTCAATTACCACCGTAGCCATCACCTTACCCGTAATGTTCTGTCCGGCAACTTCTTGTGGGAGTGTAAGCATCTGCGACAGTTCGGCACTTAATTCACTTTGAGAGCCAGTTTCTATATTAAGCGGAATGGCAGGCTGGAATCCGTTTTCGGACAAGTCTATTGTCTCCGTATCTTTTTCATATAAATGCCAGTCAATGGCATTGCGCCCCTTGGTCAGTGTCCGGGCATATTCGACACCCATTTTCAAATGTCCCTCCAGATAATCCCTGAAACCTTCAAGCACCCGGTCCTTATCAAGCCGCAATCCGCTGGCCGTTTGTTTTTCAGGAATATCCCACTCGGCACCGGCCCTGTATATTTCAACGGCGTCCATTCCGTTCATAAAGACATAACCATAAACTACGTTTTGTCTGTATGCTTTGTTCAATTCTGCTTTAATGGCTTTGTTCATAAGACATATCGAGTCGCTGTCCTGACACAGAATCGCATTTTTGAAACGTTCCGTTATATCCATGGCACTCCTCAGTCCGTCTCCAAAAGCGTCCATGATGGCAGGACTGTTACCCCGGGAAAGTAGCATTGCATCAAACTCCTCTCTGTGAGCTTCTCCTATAAACCACTTATATTCCATAATCCAGCCAGCCTGTGCTACTCCCACTGCATACGAAATCATATCATTAGGTGCCAGCAAGGCATTCCGTTCGTCGGGTGTAAGCTTCATGTTGTCTTTCAGTTTGTGGATGCCGTCCGGGGCTGCAGGAGAATCAAATTTTGCAATTGCCGAAGCCAGGGCTTCCGATTGGGTGATGTCATTGCTTGCTGTGGCGGTATCTATCCACTCTGGAAGAATAAGGGCATCGTCGGCATGCTCTTGACACAGGAAATAAGGTCTGTTGTGATTTGCGATGTCGTAATAGCGTTCTTTCTCTCCATTGAAAAAAGAAAACCATTTATCAGATAAGGTGTAATAGTGCCGGGATATCTCATTTTCAGAAGCGATATGCTTCCTTACCTGTTTCAGCACATTGGAAATTGCGGCATCGATATAATCCAGTTCCGGATAGGGATTTGTTGAGTATGCTCCCATAAGGGCTCCGTTGCGGAAGCAGATCCTTTCCATTCCGGTACTCTCTGCAATGCCCCGCAATTGTTTCCGGAGAGAGGAATAGTCTTTTAGAACGATTTCTTTCCAATGCTTTACGCCAAAGTCATAGCCGGCGTGGATATACGGGGCGTACTCTTTCCTGTAAGTTTTCACCTTGACGGATTTTCGGGCGAGCCTATCATAGGCGGTGATATAGCATAAACTGTACACGATAGGATCCAGTACATCAATTTTGTCTCCCGGTTGTGGGAATTGTACCTTGGATGCCGCTTTCTTTTCAGTCGCCATATTCCATACCGTATCCTTTGTCACCTTTATATCAGGCTCCTCTTCGGTTATCCGGTTCGTATTCTGAGCTCCGGCTGACAATACCATGCCTGAGAACAATGCTATGAATGCTGTTTTTTTCATAGCAGATTTTACAGGATAAGACACCTTGATATCATTCCAAAGGTGATTGTATAATTTATATATTGCGAGAATCTGATTATTCAGGATAGAGAATGGAAAAGAGAAGTAGGAAAACACTTGGTTAGCAAAGGTACAGTTCGGCAAACGCAAAATAGTGAAAAGCCATCCTTTCATGGCTATATATCCGACCGATGCCTTTTGCCGGTAATAAGAGCCGGGATTCGTCAGATAATTTTTCTTCTCCCAATCACAGAGATTGGGGATAAAGCCGGTTTTGACTTTCGGTGGAGGACTCTCACCCCAAGCGTTTTTTATTATAGCAATTACGTTTTTCATAATCTTATCCGTTTTTTCTGCGTAAAAATAGCTATATTCTATATATGAGAGTTATGAATGCTGATAAATTTTACGGATTTCTGTTCATATCCGTCAATTATCCAACACACATGGATTCCCTTATTGAAAATTGACATTCGGACTGTTCCGATTTTCGCCATCGGACTTGAATGCCACACTATCTGACAAGAAAGTGTGGAGCCGGTTTACTTATTTGTATTAGAGGTTCTGGTAAAACCCGGAAGCAAATAAATGAAAACAGTACCCCACACCTATATCGCATGTCATTCGCATACGGATACATGTGACAAGTGTTACTGCTCAGCCCTGCTTCCATTTTGAAATTTACCAGATTTCTAATACAAGGTGTTAGCGAAACACATCAACTATATATGTCTGTCGTTTGCACGACTTTACAAAGATAGTCTGTTTTTCGATATAGCAGCTATTTGGGTACTGTTATTTTTCAAAGTTAGGGATTATTTTATTTGTGTCCTTACGCTTTCTGTTTTATTTTCCGTAAATCTGTTCATAGTCTCCAGTTATATTCCAATCGGATTCACTTTCATCGTTTCCAGATTCAGGTACAGCCCGTGATGCTCAATCATCCCGTTGCGGAACATCTTCCACAGGATATTGCAGCCGAGTTGTGCCAGCGTGGAATTGATGAACAGGTCCTGCCTGTCCAATGCTTCCGCCAGCGAGCAGCTCGGACCGGAGTCTTCTTCCTTTACCCGAGAGTACCGCACGAAACGTGTGATTACTTTCAGGGAACTGACAGTTTCATACAGTTTGGATGCCGGCTGTTTTATTTTTTTCGGCACCGTACCCATAACGACCTGTCCCGTGGTCTGCGTGTTTCCGAAATCCATCCAATACAAAGGGGTTTCGTAAGTGCAGTATGTTGGTTGTGGCAAAGCCTTCAACAGGTTCCACAGGTCTATCCGGGATTTGATGTTGTCCGTACAAGTGATTGTGATATTGGCCAGATTATCCCGTCGGGCATCCTTCAATACGGTCGGATAGATGTCCGGCTGCGCCTTCCAGTCGTTGCCGAAGAAATTGTTTATCCGGGAGACAAGGCATTGCGCCTTGTTCTGTCTCAGATCAGACGGACCGAAAAGCTGACGGCCGATGTTGGCTTCCGTCACGATGTCGGGGTCATACAGGGTCACGAACAGCCCCGGATGTCCGAGTCCTCTCAATGCCACATCAAGCCGGGCCAGACAGGTTAGTACCTGCGAGCCTGTTCCTCCCGCTCCAATCAGATTTACCGTTACCGGATGCTGCGGGTTTACCAGATAGTTGTCAATATAGTGTACTCTTTTCATTTCAGGATGTCTTTAAGTTTCAGATTGTTCAATGGTTTTAACTCTTCGAGGTCGAAAGGTCTGTTCCTGGCTGCTTTCGTCACCAATACAAGGTTTGATCGGGTCGGGTTTCCGTTGCCTCCCAAATGGGAGAACTCCGTCAGCCAGAATTTCTTTTCCCAGTATTGCAGCAGCTTTTCGTAGGTCATATCTTTCGGTTTCTCCAAATTGGCAGAACCCAGGCAGACGCTGGATCCGGTCACGTTGAAGAACGGTGCGGCATATAGTGGCGTATCCTTGTCGGGTGTATCGCCCTTGTAGGCATATATATTCATCCCGTGTTCCCCCGCCTTGTAAATCACTCCCGGCAGGTTGTATTCCGCGTTCTCGATTTCAAGTCCCGGGCTGAAGAACATCATCCTTTTACCCGGAGGATTGTACCATACATACCGTTCGCTTCCCTTTCGTGAATCGCAATACATCAGGTTGGACGGTATTTTACCGTAGGGCGTGCTACTGTGCCTTTCCGAATACCCCTTCACCAGTTCGTTCATGAATTCCAGAGTCACCGGCCTTCCTTCCGTCATATTCCCCCGGTCGTCTATATCCCGTATCTCCAGAAAGAAATTCCTCTCATTTTCCGAGGCGTAAGCAATCAGTGCCGCCTTGGGGATAAGCAAGGTCTTTAAGGTTCTTGTAAGTTCGTTTGTCTCTATCATGATATTCAAATGATTATGTTGATGAATTTGTCCGCCCATTGGAAGAATCGTTCCGGATAGTCATCCATACGGAACAGCTCTTCCGTTTCCGGTGACAGGGCGAGTGTCGTTGCAGGTATGATGTCGTAGGTCTCCCTGCTGTATGAATTGTAGTAATCCACCAGGTAGTCTGTCACCATATCGTTGCTGTCATAGACTACACGAATCTGCTGGTGGAGATACATCGGCAGGCATTCAGGCTCCTCTTCATAGAAAGGGTCGTAACTGTATTGCATGATGCCATGCTCCGGTGACAGGAAGTCCAACCCCTCCTTCATGGCGGAGACCAGCGACCGCTCATAGTCGTTTTGGGGCTCATACCGGTCAAGTGCTTTCGGAAGGTTCTTGTAGTAACATCTGTTTTCCACCCTCCGGAGCAACGCTTGTACCTTGCCGTTCTCATAGGAGCGCAGGAGTTTCAGCCGTTTTCTCCTTTCCTCCGCTGTGTCCGAACCTTCTTCCGAGATCCAGGTCAGCACATGGTCCGTGTCGTCCTCGTCCAGCACGGTCTGTATTCCGTTTGCCTTCATCAGTTTGTGAATAAACGTGATGGAGATGCGTCTCAGTTCCGGGCCGAGTGCTTCCACGAATTTCACCGGGAAATAATACAATGTCAGTACACCCCAACAATGGGTTTTCCAGAGCCTGAACAGCAACCGTCCGTTTTGTTCTTCTATATTGACATTCAGTTCTTCTCCGACAAGGATTTCCATTTCTTCGTGCAGTTTTGCGATTCCTTCGCCGAATGTACGTCCCGGAGTATGTACCGCTTCCTTTCCCAAGAGGCAGGCATACCTGAAATAAGAATCACGCAGGAATTCGTAATTTTCCTGCGTGATGAGATTGTACCTGTTTCCTCCGGTGTCTTCCACGAAGAGACTCGGCAGCGGTCTGGGCAGAAACGTGGTGTTCAGAAAAGAGGAACGGCACCGCTTGGCGCCGTTATCCTTTCTTTCCTGTCCGTTCCATACCGGATATTGCGCACGGTCTGTCCGATGATGAGCCTTGCCAGCCGTTCCGCCTGCTGTTCGTCCAATGGTACACATGATTTCTTCTGTTTCTTGTTGTTGTCTTTATCCATAACCGTCAGCCTTTTGTTCCGATGGTTGTCTTGAACTCGTATTCCGTCCTGTCATCCCGGATGACGGGACCATGTACGGTTGCCGTGGTCAGTTCCGGATAGAAGTTCGAATAATAACTCATGACCATGTCCGGAGAAAGGTTCGGATCCGGGTCTTGAAGGGTTACATACTCTGTTCCTTTCTTGAATTTGAATGTACGTGACATCCCTTTGATTTGAAGTGCCATAATTTATCGGGGTTGATAAGGTGAATATTTCGGTTCCAGCATGGATTGCGGAAAGTCTATGTAATCCTCGTAGTCTTTCGGATTGTAGGCCGGTTGTTCGGAATCGGAGAAGTAAGGCTGCTGCTGTTCATCCTCCTGCAGGAAGGATTCATCCTGCCATCCTCCTGTTGCCGGAGGCATTCCATACATGTCCTGTCCGGATCCGGTGTTTTGTGAAGCATAGTGAGGATGCGGTTGCAAGGGCTGGCGTACCGGCTGCTGTTCCGGTTGCTGTGGCATCCACAACCCTGACTGTTGTTGTGCCTGCTGTACAGGAGGCTGTCCGAATTCCGGTCTTTCCGGCTGTCGCATTGGGGCCTGCCTTTGCGGTTGCCTGCTTGCTGGAGCTTGCCGAGCAGGGGCATAAGCCGGTTGTGGCTGCATGACCTGCTGCGGTTGCGGTTGTGTACGGTTCTGTACTACCGGCTGCTGTTCCGGTTGGGGTTGCTGCTCCATCAGGTCAAAGAGGCTTCCCTTGTTCATTTCCTTGTCAACAGCCTGAATCTTTTCTTCAATCCCTTTCAGCTGTGCTTCATTCGCATGGGACTTTGCCTGTCCGAGCAGGTTGAGGGCTTCCCGATAATTCTTGGCGGTAGTCATTTCTTCCGCCTTTTTCATCAGCTTCTCGTATTTTTCCCGTTTTTCCCTCTCTTCCTTTGACTCCTTGGACTTTGCTTCCTTGGCGGCCTTGCTGTTGGCTGCCGCCTTGTCTGCCTGTGCCTCGAACTGGGCCATGTTCGCAATCAGGCCGCCGGCCTTCTGTATCGGCCGTGTGACGGTCTGAAGGAATCCCGCGTCAAGTTCCTGCGGTGTGCCTGTAACGGTCAGCGGAACAATATGGTTCTGAGCCTCGTCCTTGAGCCCGTTTGACTTGGGTAATGTGGCAACGGTCAGTTGTCCGTTCGCTTTGCGGATGACAATCGTGAGATCCACGTTTTCTGTCATCATCTGGTGGATTGCTGTGAAAAACATAACTTAAATTATTTAATGGTAAAACGATTTGTTTCAATATTCCCGGAAAAATTCAGCCAAAAGCCGGTTCCTGTCGGGATGGTTGCAGATTTCCAATACCGGATTCAACAGCGTGGAGACAGGTACGGGACCTGTCACTCCCCTGCCGGGCAGCTTGATGTGCGGTTCCGGCATCCGGATTTTTCTCTTTTTCTCTATCACCGGAATCCATGCCGGAGCCGGTGACTGTCTTGCGATGATTGTCTGTTGCATACTTCTTTTATTTAAATTGTGAATATCCGGGCTTTGGCAGCCCGTTGAACTACAAGGGCCTTTACTGCAAATGCTTCCGGAAAGACAAGGTTTTCGGGAAAAATACCGCAGCAGAGCGAGGATGATTTTTCCCGGGAAACCCCGCAAGGGGCCTGACCTTGTCGTCCGTACAGAAGCATTTGCCATCTTTGCCCTGTAGTTCTTCGGTCTGTCAATGGCTGTATTTCCATCCTTCCTGTTCCTGCTGTTTCTACTTTTCCGATATGACGGACATGGCAGATACAAAAAGAGCCGCCCCCAAGGCAGCTCCGTTCCGTACACTGTTTCTGTCGGAATCTTATATTATAATAGGTAAAGCATATCCGGTTCATGTTTCCTCCTGTTTGCTAAAAGACCAGATAACTGAGGATGCAGAAAAGTATGATAGCGGCCACCAGCAGGCAGGCTATCTTATACAGGAATCTGAAGAATCCCCTGAAGCAGACGATGGCTACCGCTGCCCATACGGGGGATATTCCCCGTGAATACAGATAACTGAATACGGCAAAGGCAACAAGCACCAATGCCGCCATCCTGATCCGTTTGTCTGTTCTCAACCTCGCGATAAATTCTCTTGTTTTCATGACCGTACAGTGTTAATCGGTGAAACATGTCATTTCCTATTTCGGGGGCCGGAAAGCGGACCGCCTCCACAGGCAAGGTTTTCGGGGAAAATACCGGAGCCCGGCGAGGATGATTTTCCCCGAAACCTGCAAGGCCCGACCTTGCAGGTGGAAACCGGCGGTCCGCTACCTTTGTCCCGGAAATGGAATGACTGGATCATTTCCCTTTTCCACCTTTGGGCTTTGGAAAAACAAGTTTCAGGTTAAAGCTCTCGTCAAAGGCGACCATGGCATCGAATGAGATTCCCTTTTTCCCTTTGAACCCCTTGATGAGCCGGGTGGAGCCTGAAGAAAAAAGCTGTTCCAGATGCTGGTCGGTCAGTTCCTTGTTCAGAAAACGGCGGAATACCATCAGTCCGCAACCTTCCTTGTCACATTTGGCCGCCTTCCCCCGGATGATGACATGACCACACTTGCATTTGGGACAGGTGAAGGAACGTGATTTAGGCAGAGGAAATTCAAGACGGAGTATTTCACCGGTTGCCTTGTGCGTGTAGTCACGGATAGAACGCATGAACGTTTCCGTATCGAGCGTATGCCCTTCAATCTGAGCCAGTGCTTTCTCCCAGCAGCCTGTCATTTCCACATCCGCCACCTGCATATCCTTTACGGCCTCGAACAGATAGAGCCCTTTTTCCGTAGGACGGATACTCTTTCCGGAGCGTTCAATATAATCTCTTTTGAACAGGGTGGCAATGATGGCTGCCCGTGTGGCAGGTGTACCGATTCCGGAATCCTTTACGGCCTCTTTCGCCTCTTCATCGGTAATGTCCTTTCCGCAAGTCTCCATGGCACCCAGCAGGGTCGCTTCCGTGTAGAGCGGCTTGGGCATGGTCTTCTTCTGCGCCAGTCCCCGGCCCATGACGGGAAGGGCTTCTCCTTCAGCAAACACGGCCGTACCGACTTTCCCTTCCGGTTCGTCTCCGTCTCTTTCCTCCCTCCGTGAGAAAACGCCACACCATCCCGGACGGATGACGGAAGAGGATCGTGAACGGAAGACCATTCCCTCACAAGTGCATTCCATGGTCAGCTGCTCTTTCTCGCAGGGGGGCGAAAAGAATTCCAGCATCCTGCCGGCTATCAGGGTATAGACCGCCGATTCCGCTTCGGAGAGTTCGTTCGGGATGATACCGGTAATGATCAGTGCATGATGGTCCGTCACTTTGGTACCGTCCACACACCGGGTATTGAGGTCTGACAAGTCGAAGGATTCCCCGTATGCCTTGAAATCCGGTATGGATGTGATTTTTTCCAGCAGGGAAGGAATGATCCGCATGACATCTTCCGGAATATGGCGGCTGCCGGTTCTCGGATAGGAAATGAGTTTTTTCTCATACAAGGACTGGGCTATGGAAAGGGTCTTTTCTGCCGTCAGGTCATAATGGGTGTTGCAGTCTTTCTGCAGGGATGTCAGGTCGTAGAGAAGCGGTGGCTGCCGGAAGACCCTCTTGCGTTCCAGTCGTGTGACTGTCGCCTGAGAACCGGTGCCGATGTTGCCGAATGCTGCTTCTGCTGCTGCCTTGTCCTTGAATTCCTCCGTATGGATGAATTGCCGGTGCGCCTCTCCCTGTGTCAGCGTGATATGCAGTTGCCAAAAAGGGACGGACACGAAATTCCGGTTCTCCTTGAAACGGGTACATATCATGGCGAGTGTCGGAGTCTGCACCCGTCCGATGGAATTATTGGCCGAACTTGTGGCTATCGCCAACGCTCGGCTGGCATTCATGCCCACCAGCCAGTCAGCCTTTGCCCGGCAGTCAGCGGCCGCATGGAGACTGTCATAGTCGCTGCCGTTCCTGAGATTGGCCATACCTTCCCGGATAGCCTCGTCCGTCAGCGATGAAATCCATAGACGCATGAACGGCTTGGTGCATCCCAGATAGTCATATATCCAACGGAATATCAGTTCACCCTCGCGTCCGGCATCGGTTGCCACAATGATGCTCTCGCATCTGGAGAATACCCCCTCAATGATTTTCAACTGCCTGGAAGCGGCCAGGTCTGTCACCGTACCCCTGTCCGTGCGAATCAGTCTGGAAACAAGCCGGAACGGGTCCGGCAGCATCGGAAGGTCAGCGGCGGTTGTCTTCGTATAGCCATACGTGCCGGGCAGGGCAAGTTGCACGAGGTGCCCCAGAGCCCAAGTCACCATGTATCCGTTGCCTGTACAGTAGCCTTCCATCTTTTCGGTAGCCCCAACCACACGGGCTATATCCATTCCCACACTCGGTTTTTCTGCTATGATTGCTTTCATTTTCATTTCCTGTAATTTAAAGCCATTCCCCGTAACCGGCATGGATGACGGGGAACGGCGGTTTGACATTTGATGGTTGATCGTCGTATCGGGTGAAAAGCGGATGCTATGCCACCGGCTTCACGCCAAGGATTTCCATCAGCGGTTCACCGTCCTTACGTATCAGTTGCAGGGTGGCATCCATCACCACGTCCACACCGAGGAGTACAAGGCTGAGTGACATTACTTTCGTTTTCTTCCCGCTGAGCAACGTTTCGAGTTCTCCCGACATTTCCAGTTCGTCCTTGAGGATGCCGATTCCGGCCAGTTCTTCCCAGTTCACGTCTTCCGCTTTGAAAGGCGCATTGTTTCCATTGTTCATTTTCATGTTTCAGATTCTTTTGGATTATACATTCATTTTACTTCAGGCCATGCTTGCACCTTTGGACCTGCGGCCGCTCTGTTTTGCCTCCTGTCCCTGTTTCTGGGCGTTGGCCACGACATTCCGCTGTGAAGCGTCACGCTTGCGGTCCGGATTTTCGTTGTAGAAGTCCAGCCTGCCCTGGTTGAAGTTCGCCTTGACATACTGGGAGATGGTTTTTCCGTCATAGCCTTTGATGCCCTCTACCAACACGGCCTTGCCGCTCTGGAGGTCGGCACGCTGTTGGCGGTTCAGCTGCACGTCCCACACCTTGTCCGGAATCTTGAACTCCGCACGCTGCTCGAAGCCGTCCGGTGTGCGTGAATAGCTGAGCCGTCCGGTTTCCAGGTCTGCCTTGATGAATGAGGAGAATTCCTCGCCCTTGCGGTTGACCATGTCATTGAGGAAGATGACCTTGCCCTCCCGGAGCTGCTGCTGTTCTTCCGGAGTAATCTTCACGCCGTTGATTTCGTTCGGGATGTAGATTTCACGTGCGCCTTCCGGAGAGTCCGGGTTGTAACGTGTATAAGATGGTCTGCCGGTGGCTTCGTCCAGCTTTACATAAGAGGAGAATAGCTCACCGTCCTTGCGTGCCATCCCCTCCACGAAGATGGCCTTTCCCTGATTGAGGTCTTCAATCTGCTGTTTGGTCAGCTCCACGCCACCCAGCGACTGGCGGTTGAACAGCTTGTCATTCTCAAAGATGTATTCGATACCCCTGCGCTCGGCATTGATCTGGATATGGGCATCGAATTCCTTTCCACCGTTGGAAATCATCCCTTCAACAAATATCTTCTTGCCTTCCCGCAGGTCGTTCTGTTCCTGTTCGGTCAGCTTTACCCCCTTGATTTCCTTCGGGATAAATGCATTTTCCACACGCATGGCAACCACCTCGTTGGTAAGTTTGTCTATGCTCACGAAGGAAGGGATGTATTCCCCGTTACGTCCCTTCAGTTCCACGACACGCCCCATGTTGCCTGTTTCAAGCAGGTTCTTCTTGTCTTCATCGGAAAAGATGTGTCCGAAATAAGGGCGGTCAAGTTCGGGTTTCTGACGGATGCCGTGGATACCCAATACGATGGGACCTCCCACGGACTGCTGGAATGACAATCGGGCATCCGTACGCAATACGGCGGAGCCGAAATTCATGCTGATGGGTACGACCTGGTTGGTCTTGTATCCCTTGAGCATCTGGTCAAGGAGTCCACGCTCCTGAAGTTCCTCCCGGGACAGTCCGAAGTGTTTCAGTTCCTCCCAGTTGATCATTGATTCATTGTAGCGGTACTTGGGCTGCTGCCCGGTTTCCGGGGCGGCCTGCTGCTGTGTCTGGTCTTTCTTTGCCATTTCTTCTTGATTTTGATTGTTTATACTTTGGTTTTCCTTGGTGCGTGGCACAATCTCATATTTCTTCAGAAATTCATCCACCGCATCCGATTTCCTGCCTGCGGCTATGTCTTCCACCGCCTGTCTGACTTCAGGGCTGTCCAGGGTATCCTCCTTGATTGTGAGCAGTCCGAAACGGGTCGGGTCCTTGAACTGGCTCCAGAAGTTTTTCAGAAAATTCTCGAACATGCTGGCATAACGGTCTATTTTCAGAAAGGAGTTCCGGTGTTCCTTGTCTGCCGGAACCGTCTTGTACCTGCCGTTCTTGTCGATTTCGGATATAGCCTGCAACAGCAGTTCCATCTTGTCGAGAATGAAGACAATGTCACTCAGCTGGTCATTCTCGGTGACTTGTGTTTTCATGGGTTCGTCCCTTACATTTTTCTTTGCCATAATTGTGATTTTTAGAGTTGAAAACTATTGTTGTCACCGCAAATATATAGGCATAATTTTGATAAAGCATTATATTTCAATATGTTGGACTATCCATTTCATCGTATGTCATCACGTTTCACCACAGGAAAGAAGACGAAAGGCTGAAAAACGGAAGAATCAGGGATAAAAGTGAGAAGAACATACCCGGATGATAAAAGAAAAAGAGGATGGACACATGGTAGGAAAGAAGAAAAGGGAAACGGTAGAAAAGCCACAAACGAAAGGAAAGCAATAAAGAAAAGTTGTATTATGCAGAGTGGAGAGCGAGCTGCCTTTAGTCCCCATTTCCTTCCGTTGCTCCATAAGACCGGATGATTGTTTTTGTATGGAAGATATCGACAGCGTTATCCATTACGACATCAGCATCGGCAAAAGACCGCCGTCATCCGTCTTTTTGGTTTTGTCCTATGCGTCGTAGGTCGCTTCGCTTGCTAAGTCCCGGACATTTTCCCCAACTCGGACGATGATACCGGAGCGTTTTTTCGGGCGGAAAATTACCAAAGGGAATTTTGTGTCCCGAAAACCGGAGGCTTGAACGTGGAAGGTATCATCCTCCGAGTTATCTTCTCGAAGGGACTTGCCAAGTGAAGCGGAATAATGATGGAATTTTATGGAGGAATATGGAATAATGCTTGGCACGATTTATCTTTCTATAAATCAATTAGCACATTGGATATATGTTTTTAAGAAAAATGGGTAAATTCGCATTTAAAATAAATATTCAATGAATTCAATGAAAAAAGCATATACGATAGACCAACAAATAGCCAGACTGAAATCAAATGGAATGACATTTGATGATGAGGAGAAAGCGAAAGAGATTCTCCTTGATGTGGGTTATTACCGACTTGGATTCTATTCTTTTCCATACGAAATAAAGTTCCCATGTCTGGAACATCGTGACCATCAGTTAAAACCGGGTACTACATTTAAAAGTGTCTATGACCTTTATGAGTTTGATACCAGACTCAGGAGATTGTTGCTCAATGCTCTTGACCGTATTGAGGTCAATATCCGTACAAAACTCATCTACAACATATCGCTGAAATACATTGATGACCCCTGTTGGTTTGTCAATCGTAAGTATGTAACCTCTAAATTCGTTAACGATTTTGAAGAACAGGTATATGCGGTTATGCGTAAAAACCCCATTATCCAACGTCATCATGCCAACCATCCGGGGATATATGCTCCTGCATGGAAAACCATCGAGTTTATGACAATAGGCAATATCATAACATTATATGATTCGCTGAAAGAAGTGGAAGCGAAAGATCTGGTCGCTAATGCCTATGGCTGTTCAAGAGGTGTTTTTTATAACTATATGGAAACTATACGTGTACTTCGTAACAAATGTGCACACGGAGGTTGTATTTACCGTATGGACTTTCCTAAAGGAATCAAACGTCTGCCTGCTGACATTTCTGCCGAATGCAGACACAATATTAAAGGTGGCATAGATGTTGTTAGGTATATGCTGGGGCGTATCTCACAATCGCGGAAAAAGGATTTGGAGAATGATATTCAAAATCTTGTCAGTTTCATTCAGACTCCTGAAGCCCAAAAAGTTATAGCGCAGGTTTCCAAAATAGAAAGTTGAATTCATATTATTTGGTTGAATAAAAAAGAATCCTTACCTTTGCAATACTAAAAGTGCCCGTGCGAGCTTAGTCGTCGCATCTGCACTATAAAAAGGAAGAAAAGAAATCTCGGTCATTATGGCTGAGATTTCTTGTTTTTATTGGTATTTCATTACTTTTTTCAATATGTTCAGATTTCCTGCATCGGCTTTTCATACATTCCGAAGCCGAAGCAATCAGCAATGACAAAATCTGAGCAACCTTTTTCTGTGAGTGATTTCAATTCGTTCCGGCTGTTGCAATAATAGAAGATTTCTTCATCCCATTCCGTATCGGAATCTATGGACAATGCAATTCTTGTTTCCAATGTATCCAGAGTGTCCTGCCAACGTATGATGCAATCTGCATAATGCGGTTCGCATTTACGCATGTTACAGAACTCTTGGTAAAGCATATCTATGTCTTTTCTGATTTCATCCGGCTTTTTCCAGCCGGAATCATCCACGATTTCAAAGCCGATTCCCTCTACCAGCAGGCATGTACCTTTATCATAAACCATCATGGTACGTTTGCCGATATGTCTTTTGCGTATTTCTGCCCAATCAGGCAAATCCCAACGTTCGACAGTCCAAATCCCACGATAGTTTTCCGGAATGGCATTGTATTCGCTCAATGTTATCTTTCTCATATTTTTCTAATTTATAGGTTACAGAACCTGACCGTATAAGTCTTGCACGGTTTCCCGAATGCAGGAAAACGGTCGAACTCCTTATATGATTCCCAATCCACTGACATGGTATATCCGTTTGGAAAATTTTCACCGATAAATTTGGTTATCATTTTTTTGTCTTCGTCGGTAAGAAACAAATCCTCTTCAACACCATATTCCAATGAATAAATCGCCCATTCGGGAATATTGTCCCAAATGAGCGTTTTACTGTTGTTGTCATTCATAGTCCTGCTGATTAAGTTTGTTTATAATTTCGTCAAGCTCCGTTTCCCACTTGTCCGTCCCCTCAATGAGTGACGGGTAGGTCAGTTGTTGCCACTGCCGGTAATCGAAGAGTTTCATACGCAGCGGATAGTAATCGAAAAGTTTCCGGCCTCCGGAAAATACTCTCAGGTGATTTGTTCCGACTTCCATCAGTCTCAGACCATAATGGCCAATGATTTCGTAAAATCTTTTCATCGGTGTAAAGTTGCTTCTGCTCATATCTTTTATTTTTAAGTTAGACATTTCACGGCTCGTGAGCCGATTTTTTATTTCTTGCCTGCCTCGCTGTCCCGTGCCGGATTGTGCAAGGCTTTCCGGAAAAATACCGCAAGCGCAGCGCGGAAGATTTTTGCGGAAACCCGTAAGGGCCTGGCCTTGCTCAATCCAGACAGGCACGGGGCTACCTTTGCAGGCTGAAATAAAAAAGCGGTCTATATTATTCCTTATCGCCTTCATCCTGTGGAATCAGATGTTTCAAATCAGGGTCATTTTTTATCCTAAACATCTCATCCTCGATTATCTGCACTACATCCGCCTTGATTTGGGAATAGTTCCGGTCTATCTGCTGTTGCATAATATCGTTGCCATTCTCGTCCTTGAACTCGTTGATGACGGGTATCTTCTTGTATGCTTTCGTTTCCGCCGCTACCTTTTCGCTATCTACAATAATCCGCGCATGGAAAATCTTCTGGTCAATTTCTTCCCCGAAGTTGTCCGCCACACTGCCCACGAATGTGCCCTGCGAGAGGTTGGCAATCTTGGATGCAGGTATCAGCGAATCCAACTGCGTGTTAATGGAAGTGGATGTGTCCTGCCGGTTAATAGAGATGGATTGTCGTTGCTGGAGTATTTTGCCGAAACGTTCTGACAGGCTTTTTGCCGTTTCCCCGACCACCTGCCCTGAGAATATATTTCCGACCGTATTTTGGATGACCTTCGCTTCTTTGTCACCGTAGTCACGGGTAAGCTGTGAGAAATCCTGAAAGCCGAGACACACCGCCACTTTGTTGCTTCGTGCTGTGGCTATCAGGTTGTCGATACCACGGAAATAGATGGTCGGAAGCTCGTCAATAATGATGGAACTCTTGAGTTGTCCTTTCTTGTTTACCAGTTTCACGATACGGGAGTTGTATAGCCCCAATGCGGCCGAATAGATATTTTGTCTGTCCGGATTATTTCCCACGCAAAGTATTTTCGGATGTTCCGGATTATTCAAATCCAACGTAAAGTCATCGCCTGTCATGACCCAATAGAGCTGCGGTGAAATCATCCTTGATAGCGGGATTTTCGCGCTTGCTATCTGGCCCTGGAGCTGGTCTTGTGCTCCGCCCTGCCAGGCATCCATAAAGGGGGAAAGATAGTTTTCAAGGGAAGGATACGAGGTCAGAATTGTAAATATATCCGCATACGGTTTGTTCAGGAACTCTATCGCGTGAGGAAAGGTACAATACTTGCCGTCCTTGTAAATCCGCAAGTACCAGATAATCGCGGCGAGCAAAATAATCGGGGATTCTACGAAGAAATCACCCTGTTTCTGTATCCAGGTCTTGTTCAAATTCAGGAGAATGGTATAGGCTGATTCGTAGGCATCACTGATATCGGCCATGAATTTCGGGTTTATGGGATTGCATCTGTGGCTGCGTCTCGGATCGTCAAAGTTTATCACATAGAACTCCGGTCTGACCTTGTATTTATCCAAATTTTTCAGCAGCTCGTTATAGGCTATTACGGAAAGGTCATCAAATTTGTAATCATACAGATATAGAGCGAATCCTTTGGAAATCTGCTGTTTGATAAAATTATTCACCACTGCGTAACTCTTTCCCGAACCGGGCGTTCCAAGCACGATGGAAGCACGGAACGGGTTGACGATATTTATCCATCCGTCCCATTCCTTGCCCTGATAGACAAATTTCGTGGGCAGGTTGACGGAATACTCGTTCTCCATGAGCCTTGTTTCCTGCATGAAGCTCTCATTGGCGGTATTGAACACGTCCTCCATCAGATTATTCTTCAACATACGGCTTATCCACATACCCGACATCAAGAGAAGGATATATCCTGCGGTAAGCGTTACCGTATATATGACGGCATTGGATGTCGGGCTGAACGGCAGGTCGAGCATCCACCAGTTCATGAAAAACAGCACCATGCCCGAAAGGAAAGCGGTGTATATCCTGTTCCATGTCATTTTCTGGTTTTTCACTCCTTTTGTGCCCAGACACGAGAGTGCAAGGAATATGACGGCAAACACTTTCGTTATAAGCAGGTTGCTGAACAGCCCCGCCGTTCGCTGAAAATTAAGCAGTATCTTATCGACTACACCTATATTGATACCCATATTCACGAACGACCGGTAACAGAACCAATAGACGTGAATGACAATAAACACGATGGATATGGCCCGCATGAATTCCATGACTTTGGCCAGTCCTCTCAAATCATCTTCCTGTTGCATAATGGACTAATTTTAATATTAGAAAAATCGGTAATTATGAGATTCCGCGGGAGCGGCGTTTCTTCTTCTTTTTACGTTGCAGCTTCCGGGCGAGAGCCTCTTCCTGCGGATCGGGACCGTTCGCTTCCAGATTGAATATCCCGAAAGCCTGTTCGATGGCACTTTCCATATCGGAGGAGAATCCTCTTTGCAGACCGGTGTCCGGCATGTGCGCATCCAAATCCGGGATGCTGTCCGGATTATTAAAGAGCCGCTCAAAGGCGTTTGCCGAGAACTCCTTGCCGAGCCGTGAGCCGTTATAGACCTCCCGGTTCTTGTGGTCGATGAAGGTCGCACCGTAGATGCGTCCTTCATCGTTCTCACGGAATACCGTATCTATGCCTTTCCCCGCAAGCAGACGGACAAATATCTCCCGGTCGCCACGGCAACCGTGCATGGCAAGAGCCACTTCGTTCCGGATCTTCGGCTGCCATTTTTTTGCCTTATACTCACGAACGTTGTAACCGATACGCTTTTCCAGTCCCTCATACCCGTAGCGTTTCCCGATAAGGGAAGACTTGATGGGCGTGCAAAGCGGTTTGCCCGTGTCATCCGTCATGGTATAGACGATACCGTTATAAGGCACTCCATCAAATTCGCCTTTCACTTGCTTCGTTTCGATATTGAAGCAGGAGAGCAATGCGCTGTACTCCCCGAAAGACTGGAAACGGTAAGAGCCGAACACGCTCTTTACGATGTTGGACACCTGCTTCTTTACATCACCGCTTTGGTAGTCCGCTTTTTTCATGTACGGCTCAAGCAATTCCTTCCGTTTGTTCTCCACCTGCTTCAGTCCGAACTTCCTTTCCAGTTCCCGGCAAGCTTTCATCGAACGGTTCCATTCGTATGCGTCACTGATTTTTTCGCCGTTCTCCTTTACACAGGTGGAGATGATATGGACATGCCTGCGGTCGATGTCCTCGTGCAGATAGACGATGTAGGGCTGGTCGCCGTACCCCATCTTCTGCATGTACTCGCGTGCCAGTTCCGCGAACTGCCCGTCCGTGAGGCGGTCATCCACCGATGGGTTCAGGGAGATATGCAATACCGGCTTCTCCGTGTTCCTGTTGGCGGCAAGGTAGCTGTCGAAAGCCCATAGTGTCTGCTGCATGACATTATGGGGATTTCCGGTGATATCGGTAATCATACGGTTGCCCGTGATGATACGGGCGGTGGACTCGTCCACTTTCCGTTGGTTGTAGATGACCGCTCCGTAAAGCGATACACCTCTGTTGATTTTAGCCACCATTCTGCTGTTCCTCCTTATTCCTTTTTATCAGGTATTCGTCCTCGAACTCCCGGGTAAGCATGATAATCCTTTTGCTCAGCACCACCAGATCGATGGTGGTCTTCTCCAGATTACGGAGCAGGGCGAATGCCCGTTTTTCACCGAAATTGGACTTGACAGCTTTTACCGTCTGGTTGTAGTTGTTACCGATAGCTTGGAACTGGTGATAGAAATTTGTCAGTCTGATGTAGTAATCCATCGCAGCCTTGTCGATTCTGACAACCTTCATTTCTCGTCCGAAAATCATGGCCTTGATGAATCTTGCCCGCTGTTTCATGCCTGATTTTTCAAACAGAAGCTCGAAATTCCCATTCTCTTCCGAGGTCAGTTTGATACCGTAACGGTAAACTGCAGGGTCTGTTTTCGGCTTTCTGCCCGTGCTTCCTTTTTTTCTTCTTTTACTGTTTTCTTCCATACGCATTGAGTTTTTCTGTTACTGATCTTCCGTCATGGATTTCCGACTTTGGAGGAAATCCCTCCCGAGCCTTCAGGCGAGTGGCAAGTTTGTTTTGGGATGCCCGAATCATTTCGGGCTGCCCAAAACACAACTTGCTATGTTCGCTTGAACATGAATTTTCCTTCGTCAAATTGTGGTTTGACCTTCAGCCTCATTCTTCGGCTTCGGGAATCCTCCGCAGCGGTATCCGTTCCGTTGTCAGTGCAAAGTTATGGCGGTTTATCCTGTTGTAAAATAGCGGGTTATATGTAACGTG
>ENA-ORUO01001573-ORUO01001573.1-human-gut-metagenome-genome-assembly--contig:-NODE-1573-length-21419-cov-5.316373_pt1 | contig 21419 bp, 22 predicted proteins | sample MGYA00242082_ERZ509215 | MGnify/ENA primary metagenome ERZ509215 (study PRJEB26280, sample SAMEA2338829) | human gut metagenome | biome: human gut; feature: human-associated habitat; material: faeces... | reverse complement strand
GGCCTTGGCAGAACAAGAAAAACAGCTAAACGCCACAGTCTTTTTCACGAAAGATTGTGGCTTTTTTCATGCCCTGAATTAAGAAAGGAGTGAAGTCAATGGCTGTTTTCCGAATTGAACGGACCGGAGATTATACCGTGATGAGCAATCATCATCTGCGGAACCATCAGTTGTCCTTGAAAGCCAAGGGGCTGCTTTCCATGATGCTGTCCCTGCCGGATGACTGGAATTATACCACTCGTGGTCTTGCGAAAATCTGCAAGGAAGGCGTGGACGCCATCGGCGGTGCGTTGCGGGAGCTGGAAAGCGCCGGTTACATTGTTCGGCATCAGCTACGAGACCGGCAAGGCCGAATCAGCGACACGGAGTATGTCATCTATGAGCAGCCTCAGCCCCGACAGCCGGAAACGCCCCAGCCGGATACGGCTGCACCAGATACGGCTTTTCCGTATCTGGATAAACCGGATACGGAAAAGCCCGCAGAATTAAATATAGAGAAATCAAATACTCAAAAATCAATTACTCAGAGAGCAAGAACCGATTCTATTCCCTTCCGAGAACCAGCGGCGGCAAGGCCGCCGGAACGGAAAGGAAGGGATGCAATTTCACTTGCAGAGATGGAGAGTTATCGGGATTTGATTCTGGAGAACATCGAGTATGACCACCTGTGCAGGGAGTTTTCGACTTATCGGGAGGACCTCGACGAGATTGTGGAGCTAATCGTGGAAACGGTCTGCGCCAGGAGAAAGACAACCCGGATTGCCGGGGCGGACTTTCCCCATGAGGTTGTGCGGTCCCGGTTCTTGAAGCTGGATAGTTCACACATCGAGTTTGTCATGGAGTGTCTACACAACAACTGAACCGAAATCCGCAACATGAAGCAGTACCTGCTGACCGTGCTGTTCAACGCCCCCACCACCATGAGCAACCACTACACGGCGCAGGTAAATCACGATATGCACGCAGGCGGCTGGTAAGAGCCGCTTTTTTGATGCCCAAAACATGATGCAAGGAGGTACGGCATGAACCATGTAGAAATTTTCAAAAACCCGGAGTTTGGGTCTATCCGCGTCGTGGAGATTGGCGGGGAGCCTTGGCTGGTTGGAAAGGACGTGGCGCTGGCGCTGGGGTATAAAAACCCGCAAGAGGCTATCCGCGACCATGTTGACACAGAGGACAAAGGGGTGAGCAAAATTCCCACCCCCGGCGGGAGGCAAAAGCTCCCCGTTATCAACGAGTCCGGCCTGTATTCTCTCGTGTTGTCCAGCAAGCTCCCCAAAGCAAAGCAGTTCCGCCGGTGGGTTACGTCTGAGGTGCTGCCCTCTATCCGCAAGTACGGGGCCTACATGACCAAGGAAAAGCTGTGGGAGGTTGCCACTTTCCCGGAGGCGCTGCTGAAGCTCTGCACCGATCTGCTGGCAGAACGGGAAGAAAATGCGACACTGCGGGAAGAAAACGCCCGACTGGCAGGAAAGGCCGCTTTTTATGGCCTGTTCATCGACCTCAAACACAGCACCAACCTGCGCACCACGGCCAAAGAACTGGTTGTGCCGGAGCGTCAGTTTGTCCAGTTTCTGCTGGAACAGCGGTTTGTCTATCGCACGGCATCCGGGAATGTGCTGCCTTATCCTGTCATTACTGCGACAGCTTCGGCTTTGAGCCGGTTCCCGGATTCCTGCCGGACAATCCGCTGAAAAATGCGGAAATGGCTGTGGAGGATGATTACGGCATGATCGACGGCATCATCAACAACGGTCCTAAGGAGCCGACGGTGGCCCAGCTGGAGCAGCGGGCCCGCAGCGGTCAGCCCATTTCCTTCATGGATTTGGCGGCCGCCGCCCACCGGGAGGATCGGGACAAGAAAAAGTCCGTCATGGAGCAACTGAAAAGCCAGCCCAAGACGGAACACAAAAAGGCAGCGCCCAAAAAGAGCGCGGAAAGGGAGATTTGATATGGGGAACTTCACATTCGAGGAAATGAATCTGCTTTGCATTTACAACACCGGCAGCCGCGGGGGGCTGATCGAGGCTCTGACCGAGATGCGCGGCGAGCTTTCGCCGGAGGAAGCCGAGCTGCGGGAGCTGACGGACAGCACCCTCGCCAAACTGCGCACCATGTCCGATGCAGAGTTTTCTGAACTGGAACTCTACCCGGACTTTGGTTCTTAAGCTGTCGGAACCCAAATATACTTAAAATATATGGGAATAATCCAATTATAACGTATTGACGTTGACTACGAATTGAGATATAATTATAGGCAATTAATTCCTGATTCCAAAAGAACTCCTGTGGATGGTGATTGGATTCGTACGTAATTGAGGTGTTATTTAATGTATTTGTCGGCACAAACAAAGGCGGCTCTCGAAAGGATAATCGGGACTACGCTTTCGCAAGTTTCAAAAATGGATTTACCTCAGGAATTGGCTTATGTAAAGAAAAAGACAGGTAAGGATGTTAAATTCTCTAAAAAAGTTGATTTTCGTATGAGTAGCCGAGGTAATCCATTGATTGTTAGGAAGAGAATTTGTACAATGGAAGAGATCGATGATAAAATTGCGAGGTTGAAGTAAGTGAGTAATACTCCTGTTGACGTAGACACAGCATTTTTAGGAAAATATCAAGAAAGCATAGATGAAGTTTTTCGGATTTATCACGAGGATATAAATCCTTTTGTTGTTCAGTTCGAAATTCTTAAAAATGAGTTCCCAATTGAAATCCAAAACGAAATACGGGCAATTTATGGCCATTTAGTTCGCGCCTCTATCGCAGACAACGATAAGGACATGGAGAGAAACATAGAAAAAATGCGCTCGCATACTAAACGCGCACTGTTTGACTGCTTCAAGTATAGTTGCATTTTAATTAGCGACAAATACCACGCCTTTTTTGAACGCTATCGAGGAATTGATTTAACCTATATAAACAAAGGGCATTTTCTTCACGATATCCAGCAAAAATATCGTCAAGCCACAAAGCAATTGCAAGCTGCAAAAGAGCTTGAGCTCTCAAATGCATCTGAAGATCAACTGGTAGCAGAATACCAAAGAGCATACGAGTTGTTTGCGGATATCGATAAACAGTTGAGCGAAGCAGAAAGTGATGCGGCATTTCTCAAGCATCGTGCGACGCGAAGAGATATGCTTGCCATTGCATCGTTTGCTGTAGGCGCTGCTGGTTTCATATACACTGTATTGTCTACCGCCCCAAATTTCTTTTAATGACTGCATCACGTTAATAATCCAAAAGCAGGTCTCCTATTTAGGTGGCCTGCTTTTCTTTTATCCAATAAACGAAAGGAGGACAGAAAACTATGCAATCCAAAACTGAATTTTACCGGAAAATGGCTGAGCAGGTATCGACCTGTCTTGTGGGCAGTTGGCAGGAATGGACGGCCTTTCTCATTACCGCCAGCCGTCTCTATAAATATCCGTTCCATGAACAGATGATGATTTATGCCCAGCGCCCTGATGCCACCGCCTGTGCCGAGTACGACCTGTGGAATAACCGGATGGGCAGGTATGTGCGGCGCGGTTCCAAGGGTATCGCCTTGGTGGACGATTCTGGCGACAGACCCCGGCTGCGCTATGTGTTCGATATTTCCGATACCGGTACCCGTGAACATTCCCGTACCCCTTGGCTGTGGCAGTTGAAGGAACAGCACATTGGGCCTGTGTCGGCCATGCTGGAGCGCAACTACGGTATTGCCGGTGCCGATCTCGCCCAGCAACTCACCGATGTAGCCGAAAAGCTGGCGAGTGAGTATTGGGACGAACACCAGCAGGACTTTCGCTACATCGTTGACGGTTCGTTCCTGGAGGAGTACGATGATCTCAACGTCGCAGTCCAATTCAAATCGGCGGCCACCGTCAGTATCGCCTACGCCCTGATGTCCCGCTGCGGTTTGGAGCCGGAACGCCACTTCCAGCACGAGGACTTTATGTCGATCTTCGACTTCAACACCCCGGCCACGGTTGGGGCGTTGGGAGCGGCAGTTAGCCAGATCAACCAGCAGGTTTTGCGGCAGATTGGCACCACCGTCCAGAACTATGAGCGCGAGCATATCGCGGAAATGAGCGTTACACATGGAGAACAACCTGACTTACACGAGGAACAGCGATTACCTGATTCCCAACCTGAGCCTGAGCGAGCAGCCGAAGAAGCCCCTGGGCAAGTACGGCAGGATGCGGAAAGCGTACCTGAAGGAACACAGACCCCTGATCTACAATCAGCTGCTGTTGACCGAGAAGCTGTACTCGCACCTGCTGGAGATCGACGAGACGGCGAACAGCCGTCTGGAGCAGATGATGCCCCGACTGGCGGAGTCGGCGGGCGTGACGGAGGAGCTGAAAGCCCGCGATCCGATGCGCTGGGTGGGCCTGATGAACACCTGCAAGGCCCAGGCCGAGGAGATTCTGATGGCGGAGCTTATCAACAGCTGACCTTAAACCTGTTCCTCTCCGAAGCGGAACAAATCCAAAGAATAGATGAAGTAGATGAAGCAGAGAATGTGAAAACATCCTCTGCTTTTTCTTTTACCCAGGAACAGCCGCAGCCGGAAGTTGCCGACCATGAGGCAGAGGCGGCGAAGCCTACTCTCCGGGAGCTGCATGAGAAATATAAACCTATCGTTCTGGAGGCTGTCACCCAGGATACCAGATACCGGAACGGCTGCGGTCACAGCGACCATGAAAGCGCCGTAATCGAAGGCCGTTCGGCCATCCAGCGCGCTGTTTTGGCGTCTGGCAATAAGGAGCTGCTCAACCTCTATTCTTATACCCCGGAGTTCCGCCAGCGTCTTCATCAGGAAGTCATCGACGAGACCTATCCCAAGCTCCATGAGCTGCGGCGCCCGCTCTCGGACAATGACATTGACCGTGCTATCCAAGCCTGGAATGGCAAGATCGAGAGTAAACACGCCGTTGTCCGTTACATGAAAAAGCATGGGCGTGAAAAAGATACCGCAGCATGGCTGGCCCATGAGTTTGACGGCGGCGACGGCAAAACCCTGTTTGCGGTCCGTCCAGAAAGTTCCAACAGAACGGCGCTGCCCTGGCCCAAGGTGCAGCGCCGGATTGCCCAGCTCATCAAGGAGGAGCGTTTCTATACCCAGACCGAGCAGGACAATCTGGATGATGTGGACCCCACCGCTATCCGGGAGACCCTGGCTCAGCGTGGGATTGTGGACGGACAAGTTGTGGACCCGGAAAAGCTGGACAGCGATCCCTTTGTGCAGCAGGTTATGGGCGATGCACAGCGGATTGCTACGGAGGAAACGCCGGAACAGTCCGCACCGCCGGGCTTATCCGGTCAGCCCATCACCCGCACGGGGGACACCATCACCATTGGAAACGGTGAACCGGTCCATGAGATCGACATTACTGTGTCGGATGAGGAATATGAAGCCATCCGGCAGACCATCCCGGAAGAAAAAGCCTATGACCCCTCCACTCTAATCTACCATGTGGGCGACACAGTATATCTGGAAAATCAGGAGTATCGCATCACGGAACTGCGGGAGGACACAGTGCAGCTGCTGCCCACCGGCATGAGCTACCCCATCTACCGTGCTGAGAGTCGGGAACGGTTTGAACAGCTGCTGCGGGAGGATGCCCGCAACGAGGCGGCAACCGAGTTCCTGCCGCTGAATCCCGAAACGGCAGACCAAGATCTGCGAGATGTGCTGGCTCATGGTTTGATCGGAGCGCCGGATAAAGAGAAACTTTCCGAGCTGCTGCGCTCTGGCGAAAACAATAGCGAGGTTTCCCAGTGGCTGAGCCGGTCCTATCCCGACATTGTGGAAACAATGGAGCTGGAAGCCGGCGATACCGCAGACTACCGGACAACGCTCGAAGGTATTGAGCTGGAAATTCTGGACGCAGATGAAAAGCGTCTGGCTATGCGCTATTTTCGCTGGGACGAGGTTGCGCCTTTGCTGCGCGGGCTGTATGCCCGTCAGCTGGATGGCTTTGAGCTGGAACACACCGAACCGGCTGCTGAGACTCTGCTTTCTCATTCCGAGAAAACCAACGAACCGGAGCCGCCTGCGCCCGTCGAGCCGGAAAAGCCCCAGGATGAAGTGCTGAACGAACACCCTGTATCTATCCAGGTCAATGGCGAGTGGCAGACATTCCCCAATGTTAAAGCTGCCGAGGAAGCCTCTTATGAGGAATACAAGGCCAATCTGCGCCGCAGTGCCGAGAATTTCCGTATCACCGACGATCACCTGGGCGAAGGCGACCCTAAGGCCAAGTTCCAGGCCAATATTGAGGCAATCAAGCTGCTGAAATACCTGGAGGAAACTACCGGACAGGCAACGCCGGAGCAACAGAAAATCTTATCCCGGTATGTAGGCTGGGGCGGCCTTGCCGACGCCTTTGACCCTGACAAGGAAAGCTGGAGCAAGGAATATGCCCAGCTGAAGGAGCTTCTGACTCCAGAGGAATACGCCGCTGCCAGAGGGTCCACCCTCAACGCTCACCACACCAGCCCCACGGTGATTCAGGCTATTTACGAGGCCGTAGGTCACATGGGATTCAAGACTGGCAATGTTTTGGAACCATCCTGCGGCGTGGGCAATTTCTTTGGTATGCTGCCGGATAGCATGGCCGGAAGCAAGCTGTACGGTGTGGAGCTGGATTCCATCAGCGGGCGGATCGCCCAGCAGCTCTATCCCAAGGCTGACATCACCGTGGCGGGATTTGAGACCACCGACCGGCGGGACTTTTATGACCTCGCCATCGGCAATGTGCCTTTCGGTCAATATCAGGTCCGGGACAAAGCCTATGACAAGCTGAATTTCAACATCCACAACTACTTTTTCGCCAAGGCGTTGGACCAAGTGAGAGCCGGTGGCGTGGTAGCCTTTGTGACTTCTCGTTACACGATGGACGCCAAGGATTCCACCGTGCGCCGGTATTCGAATTCTTCTTGATGACAATTACTACTACAATACGAAACGCCTCAAAGGAACCGACTTTTCATACGCTCTTGGTGATTGGAGAGGCCATTGGATTAAGGGCTATCAAATCATTGACGATTATTGTAAGAAAAAGTATGGACACGAGATAGCGGAGCGCCTTGGCATACGCCTTAGAAATTTTGATGATCCTTTTCAATACGAAAACATTAGGACTGAATACGAACGCTTATTAGAGGAAAAGAAGGAAATCGATTTTGATACAATTCTGCTTCTTTCAGAGGAATTGCTGTCGTCTTGCCCATTTATTAGTTCAAATATAGCATCAGTCATAAGTAGTATTTTGGTGGATGAATTTCAAGATACCAATGAACTTCAATACTTGATATTGTCAAAAATTTATAAAGCAAATAAGTCAATAACTTTGATGTTTGTGGGTGATGCTAATCAAGCTATTTATGGTTCTTTAGGTGGAGTAGCAAAAACCAAACAAGAGCTAGAAACACTTTATGAAACAGATTTTGATTCTATGTCACTAAGAGGCTGTTATCGTTCTACTCAGAGATTGGTGGATTTATAGACAAGAACGCAAGCTGGTTTTGACAGCAATTGAACCTGATACCTTTTGCTTGCAGCTTTATGAAAAATACCAGATCTATGCCAAACAGCAACGTCATCCGTTACGTCTCAAGATTGAAGAAGCGTCATACCCTGAAATCATGGCTAACGAAGAAGCACTTACCCAGATAGGCAGTATCTTTATTACCAATACGATTGCCCACACGAAGGAAGATACCACCATCGAAATTTGTTGTAACCTCCTGAAAAATAATGTAGTGGAAATCGGGGTACATGATTACGGTCAGGGTATTGCCGAAAAGGATTTGCCACGGATTTTTGAACGGTTTTATCGCGCAGATCCCAGCCGTACGACCAATGGCCACTATGGGCTTGGGCTTTCTGTTGCAAAAAGTCTGGCAGAGCAACAATCGTTGCATATTGGAGCCCGCAATACACCCGGTGGAGGGGCTATGTTTTATATTTGCACGCAATAACCGCAAAAATCTAATAACACACGGAAGAATTGTTTAGAGGTAAAACTTGCTTAATACAACTATTTGTCATGAGGACGATTCTTTGCGTTCCTATGTTGCGAAGTTTATCGAACAATATTTTAAGCGAAACCACATACAATACAAAATATCATGTTGCCCGTCATTGCATAATCTCACAACACGGTTTCACCCAATCGATCTATTATTTACAGATATAATATTTAGCGATAAGACAGAGATGTCCATGTTGCTGAAAATCCGTAAGCAACACCCATCAATGATGATGGTGATCTTAACAAACAATAATGAGTATGCTATACAGGGGTATAAGCTAGGAATACTCCGCTACATAATGAAGGAGCAACTGGAACATGAACTTCCCCACTGCATGGATGCAGTGCTTGCAAGATATTTCAAGCACAGAGATGTGCTTGAAATGAAATTCGTTGAAGGAAAGTATTGCGTGTACCAGGACGAAATCGTCTATATGGAAAGCCAAGGTCATAAAGTGAATTTTCATCTTTCTTTAGGGATGTCTGTTCGAATTTTGACAGCGCGCACAACGATAGATGCTATGCAACTGCAACTAAACCAAAATCGTTTTGTACGGCCACACAAAAGTTTCCTTGTGAATTGTTTCTATATTGACAAGATTGAGTGTGGCAATATTCTTCTGCAAAGCGGTGATAGAATCACCATTTCGCAAAGCCGCAAGAAAGATGTCGATGCATTGCTCACAGCAATTCTATAAAGATAATATTGCACAGAAAAAACACATCTGCCTTCCTCGTAAGAAGTCAGATGTGTTTTAGTTTTCTTATTTTAGTTTACTAAAAATATACTTTCGTGCACGGTGAATTCTATTTTTAACATTCGCCTCCGAGGTATTGGTAAGGCAAGCAATATCTTTAAGTTTGTACCCTTTGATTTTCATAACCAATGTTATTCGATACTTTTCTGGCAATTCATTGAGTGCTTGCAGCGCTTTCTGCAGGGTAATTTTGGTGAGAGCAATCTCATCTGGACTATCAAAATTATTTATTTCTGGAACCTCGTCGGCAGGATACAATGATGTCTTGCGTTTTTCCCATCTTCGAATAAAGTCGATGGTTTTGCTTTTAGTCACAAGATAAAGGTATGATTTTAGCTCTTTAGGGTTGTCCATACGTATGGTATCAATATCTTCAATAATATTCACCATTGTTTCGTGTACTGCATCTTCAGCTAGACGCTGATCTTTTGTGAGTTCATAAGCAACTTTATACATCATTCCATAGTATGTGTGGTAGATGTACTCAAATTTTGATCTTTGCGTATCATCGTCAATCATGGCGAGATAGATAAAAAGCATAGAAAGCGGCTCCCTATTGAACTAGATTGTCCAAGATAAAAATAATGAATTTCATAGTATTATCCGTAAAAAGGCTCATTCAGGTTTCATGGTTTCTGAAAAAAAGCAAAAAAAGCGCAAAGTTTCCCGAACGGGCAAACCTTGCGCTTTTTGAGAGGTCTTTATTTTGTACTTTGGCTGGGGGCAGGTGTTAGCATCGTTTATCGAAATCGTAGCTGACGGTTTCACTCGTGCCGTTTGCAGTGACGGTGACTGTAGTGGTTTGCTTGTAGGTCGTTCCTGCTTTGATGGCATAGCTTCCATTGAATTCATGCCGGAATCCATAGTAGGTAGAAGATGTACGATCCACTTCGGTGTAATTTCCCCAAAAGCCCTTCTCATACAACACGAGTGTGCGTTCCATCTTTGTTGCCTTCGGATCTGCAACAATATAGCTCGAATAGGACTGGGACTCCGCGGAAATAGTCGGAGAGATGGCAATTACGTTTTTCCAACGGGGCTCTACCGCAAACGCGGTTACGCAAAAAAGTGTAGCCATTAATACGGAAATGGTGATTCCAATAATTTTTTCATTTTCAGAACTCCTTTTGATAAATGGCCTCTTCCTTAACAATCCGTATGATACGGTGAAATGGTTACAAAATTAGTGTATAAAGTTTTCATAACCTATTTGAGAGTGGAATCCACTGTGATTCCCTCGGCCACTTTTATAAGTTCTGAAATGTTAGGATTGCCATAAATAGTGAAGGATAGCCCATCAGCTTCCCAAACCAATACGTTGCTATTATCTTCGCGTATTCCCCAGATTGCATGGTTTCCATCAAATTCGAGTTCATAGTATCTGGTTCGTTCGTTGTCAATCCCGACTTCTTGCTTCGAGCCAATATCAACAACTCTGACAGTATACCAACCACCGCTGTCTGATGTGAATTCAGCAATGTACCGATCTTGATTTGATGTCTCTTCATCTGTAAGTGTAAAACCTGTAAGGATGCAACTCAAGTTAATTTTCGAAGCAATATCGAAATGTTGTCGATCTGTTTCTTGGGAATAGACGATGTTCATAAAACCATCTCGCCATTGGATCAAGGTATCCACTATGGCATCTTGAAATGCTTGAACAGGAAGGAGGGCAAATGTCAGTGCAGTCATAACGCTGGTAAAAGCTATCAACACCTTCTTGGTAGGCTTCCAAATTTGGACCCATCCCTCTTTTCGGTGCGCCTTTTTTAAGAGTCGGTCCATTTTCTTCTGAAACTGTTCGGAAGGATGAAACTGAGCATTCATTTCTTTCAGACTCGGCATGGAAGCCAGTTCGCGCTCTTCTGCCTCCGTCACAACCAATGAAATCAGTGCATCTGGCGTAATGCGGATTTCGTCATTCTCTTTCTTTTTCATGATAGCTCTCCAATTTATCTAATATCATTCTCCGCGCTCGAGAAATTCGCACTTTTGTGTTTTCCGGAGTGATGTTCAAAATTGTTGCGATTTCTTTCACTTGATAACCCTGCAATTTTAGTTCCAACGGCGCACGATACCGATCATCCATCTTCGAAATCATTGCAATCAACTCATTAAAGACAAGTGCATCAATTGCAATAGTTTCGGGGTCCTGTTTATGTTTGGTGTCATAGTGTTCTAATTCATCGTCTTCGGTCGGGCGCACCTTGTCCCATTTGCGCACACAATCAACAGCCTTATTATGGGTGACCCTCCGCAGAAAAGCACGAAGTGTAAGTTCATCGTCAATATGTACTTTATCTATAATCCGTATCAACTGCAAAAAAGTTTCATGTACAACGTCCTCAGCCAGATAATGCTCTTTTACTACTTCCTTTGCAACATGATACATGAAGCCAACGTAGTTCTGATAAATGTACGAAAATTTATCCTGCTGTTCCTCGGTTTCCAGCATGGAAATATAAAAAGTCAGCATTTTTCCCTCCGCGTGTGTTAAAGCGTCCTGTTGGGATTTGGATCACATGGATTGCAAATACCAGGTGATATAACCAATCAAGTGCGCTTTCTGTTCCGCGGAGCAATGATCAAGTTGATATTGCAGTTCGTCAGAAAAGAAATCGCTTATTTGTGAAGGCGAGGATGGTAATATTGCGTAAATTGAACATTCCAGTATGCCCGCGAGGACGTAGAGCTTCTGCAGGGAAAGGTGTGCAGAACCTCTTTCTATACGACTAATGTACTGGGGAGATGCATCAAACTTGTTGCCCAGTTCTTCTTGTGTCCATCCCTTTGCTGTACGCATTGCGCGAATCTTTGTTCCAATCGCTTTGTAAAGTTCTTCCTTCGAAATGTCCACTTTTCCATCACCTCAAAATAAGCGTATCAATTTTCAAGCTCAAATTTGAGGGTCTAATTAGTTTTGTATAAACTATATAGATCTATTTTTGTGGGTTTTTATCAATTTATTCGGTTTAGATAATTGAGAATATGATTTATATTTGAGAGAAAGAATATCTGTAACCCCCTTTCTGCATGATTCGTATACGTTTTAGACCATCTTTTCTATTTACTGCTATTTACGGTTTAAGAAGGTCAGTGCCCTTGTATGTTTTTCGGGGCGTAATTGTATACGGAAGGTGTAGAAAGTGGTGATGCAAAACAAATGCCGAACCGCTGGATATCAACTGGCGAAGTAGGTTTAACACCCACTCACTTGCTCCACATTGCCGCTCCCCACCTCCATTCTGATTGTACGAATATCGTTATCGTCAGAATGGAGGTAACAATGGGTTTTAATTATGGGCGCGAAAAGCGCGCTTTTGATGAAAAATGGGCACGGCTGGAAGTGGAATATCGCGCGGCAGGGATGTCCGAAAAAGCAATCCAAGACATGAAGAATTATGATTGGCAATGGTTTTGCAGTGAACGAACCTATCGAAACCATGTACAAACTTTGCCAGTTGGTGATGCTGAGAGTCATGGCGATGTGTTTTTCAAACAAGTACGTTTGGAATCAATAACTTCCCAATGGGATGCCGGTGACGTAGATCACACTCGCTTCGGTTGGTTGTCTGCTTTAGAAGATGAGACGCTTTACAATAAATTGCGCGCTCTCTCTGATAAAGACCTGGAATTGCTGACACTCCTTTGTGTTGATGGTTTCCAACAGGCAGATATTGCTCGTAGAATGAACTGCTCACGCAATGCCGTGCATAAGCGGCTTAAAAAAATTAAAAAAATTCTGAAAAAAGGGTGACAATCGCCTCCGCTCGATGCCTGTATAATAGAAGCGATTTTTTCCTTCTATGTACTTTGAAATTTGAATACACGGCAGAACAGGTACATACCCCGCGCAGGAGCGAGTGAGAAGCGACGCCATGATGCTGGCCAGCTAGGAGGTGAAATAGCTGTATTAGCGGAGCGCCCACCGCCTTTCTCATACACAGCTTTGGCACACTGTGCGCGATGATTGTGCGGGTGAATAATGATACTTCCTCACGGCCTCCTAAGGACTTGGGAGGGACCCTGCGGCGCGCGCTTCTAACGACGCTGCAGAGTTATGACAGCCGCGCCAGCGGAGACCTGCTCTGTCCCTAGCATCAGGGATACGTGGCAAATGTGATGCAATTATCTTGCCAATAGAAAAAATGTGGGCGCATTGGAGATTTCCAATGCGCCCACTGTCTATATAAGGGGAAAGAAATATTATGATACAACAAAGTGTTGATAAAATCGCATTAAAGCTTATTCATATGATGTTTCGTAAGGGTATGATTGACACATCGGTATACCGACAGATCCTAAGACGGTATGCATGAAAAGTCAAGGATAGTACCGGATATCGTCGCATCCTAAACAAATGTCGCCTCCCCTTTTATACTTGAAGCGGAGGTGATCAGATGAACAATATGCAACAACTGTACTTCGGAAATCTAGCTTTAGACCCTAACCGACAGCGCCGGATCGTTTATTATGGCCGTGTTTCAACAGAACATGAGGCTCAGCTTGAGGCTTTGGAAAAGCAGATGCAGTGGTACGAGGACCAAACAAAGTATCATCCAAATTGGACTGTGGTAGGTAAGTACATCGACGAAGGGATTACTGGAGCACTCGCTAAAAAGCGTCCTTCATTTATGAAGATGATTGAGGACGCCAAACAGCGAAAGTTTGATCTTATCGTCACTCGTGAGGTATGCCGTTTTGCAAGAAATACCGTAGACACTTTGGTACTTACTCGTGAACTCAAGAACTATGGTGTTGAGGTCTATTTCGTATCTGATAACATCTGGACAATGGATGGAGACGGCGAATTACGGCTTACGATCATGGCTACATTGGCTCAAGAGGAAAGTCGAAAGATTTCAGAACGGGTTCGAGCAGGACAAGCCGTAAGCAGAGAAAACGGTGTTCTATTTGGGAACGGAAATATCATCGGTTATGATCGGGTAGGAAGCACTTATGTCATTAACCCGGAGCAGGCAGCTACAATCCGTACAATTTTCGAACTATACTCACAAGGTCTGGGGCAAATGAAAATCGTCAACGAACTGACGTGGCGTGGATGTAAGGACGGTAATGGAAACGTGAAATGGTCCTGCATCAAAATCAGCCGGATTCTTCGCAACGCCACTTATATGGGTTATCTCTGCTATAACAAGTCAAAAGTCAACAACTTTTTGGAAAAAAGGCGAATTAAGAATTTGGATGAGGATTCTTTTATCCTTAAGAAAGGCGACTTTGAGCCGATTATATCGGAGGCTCTATGGCATCAGTGCGAAAATATCCGGAACGGCCGGATTCGCAAATATCAAATGCCTTCTGGGGAGGAACGCAGACGAGGCATAAGAATCGCTCAAAACCTGTGGGTCAAGAAACTACGTTGCCGTTGCGGCGCTGGATACAATCGCTTCAAATGGAGGGTGCTACGGGATGGAACCCCTGTTTACGGATACCAATGCAATTACCGTACACAAAACCCCGCAAAGACTTTTGTAGAAAAGAATCATCTCGATAGCCAAAAATATTGTGATGCGATCGCCATCTGTGAATGGAAGCTTGATTTGATGGCAAAGATGATTTTTGACCAACTGTGGGGAGACCAAAGAGAATCTGTTTTGAAGGCCTGTCAGATGATTGAATCTTGCATCCTTTCCACGACGTTACAAACTGATTCGGAAAAAGCGGAGAAACAAAAGAAAATCGAAAAATTGGAGCAATGTCTTCTGAATCTCGGTCAGATGCGAGCGGATGGTGAACTGACAAGAGAGCAATTTCAGAAGCTATATGCACAGACCACTACAGAATTGGACGCCTTGAAAACGCAACAGAATAGCGTTCCAGACTCAGCTGAGGAAGAAGTCAGCTTCGACCTGAACAAAATCAAAAAAGGGCTTTCTCAGATGGTGGACATTACGGCACCTCGTATTTCTGAAGAACTGATAGATGAATTTGTGGAGGCTGTTACCCCAGTCGAGAATCATCATTATCGCTGGAAAATGACCTTCGGAGAAATGAAGTCAGGACAAGAACGATATAACCTTATGGAGCCGGAAAATTCCCCTGTACTCTCATTTACGATTGACTTTGAGACCGCCCGCCCGTATCGTATGTCGAATGGGTTGCCCGCCCAATTCCGTCAGCGTGGCTGGACCGATCTGAACGTGGAAGTGTATTTGTAACCCCCATGTGCATTGCAAACAAAAACAGGCGCACCGCCAAAAGCGGTGTGCCTGTTCAATTAGTTAAAAGTTTTCGTCGCTATAAAGCGATTAGTCCTTCATCGCACGGGGTGCTTTAATAGCAGCCTGCTTATTGGGTCGTCATCATAGGTATGTACCCAAAAGCGCGTACTGTTTGCATCCTCAAGTATCCTATTGACGGCCCCATCCCCTTTCTTCGCTTTTGTTTTTCCCGGCATGATTTTTTCCGCCGAAATCGAATGGTAATTGTACGTTCCGCGCACATTGCATTGAACAGTGCATGACTCTTGAAATAGATTTAGTTCCCAGATGAATTTCTGTCCATCGATGGAGAAGATTCTCGGCACAAATCTGTCCAGAAATTCCCGGCTGATTTCATCGTTTGGGAACGACTCTTGCCAGCTGAGTGCTTCCTCTACCTTTTCACTATCGGCAGCTCCGTTTTCTTGTTCCTGCTGGTATTCTTCTAAAATATCCTGCCGGTGATCCTGCCAAACGTTTTTGTAGATTTCTCGCGCCATCAATTCGAGCTTCCATGCTTGCACATTGGGGGCGCTGCATTTGGAGGCTACATTCCTCAGCGACCGCTGATAACAGATATATCGAACAATGCCTTTCTCTGCGCGGAACGCCCGCATTCTGGCTCCGCAGCCACAAAACAGGCGGCAAGCCCATTTGTCGGCGTGTTCGCTCTTTCCATACAAGTAAGCCTGCGTTATATTGCCGTCTTTGTACGACTGCCATGCATGTCTGCGGCGCTGACATTTATCCCATAGTTCCTCTGAAATGATTGGCTCAAAACTGCCTTTCACCAGAATGTAATCCTGTTCGCTGTTCTTGATGCTTTTATGGCTGAGGAAATCATCAATATGCGATTTGTTGTATGTCAAATACCCTTTATAAATCGTATTCTTGGTGATTGAGAGAACCTGACGCGCGCTCCATTGTGGCATTCCGGATTTATTCGATGCGCCTTCTTGCGTTAGTGTCTGGGCTATCTCGGTGCCATTTATGCCATCAGCATACCAAGCAAAAATTTTTCTGACAGTCTCTGCCTGACTTTCCTGCACCACAAGCGTATGAGCCTTTTTATCACGCTTATATCCAAACGGTGTCGGTCCCGCAACATAGGTGCCTTTTTTCTGTGACGTCTGAATGCCCGCCTTGGTGCGTTCACTCATTTTACGGCTTTCATCTTGCGCAAGGCTTGCCATAATGGTCAGGCGAACTTCTCCATCGCCACGCATCGTCCAGATGTCATCATTGACGAAGTACACTTCAACGCCGTACTGTTTCAGCTCACGGGTCGTAACCAAAGTATCCACCGTGTTTCGGGCAAAACGGGAAACCTCGCGGGTCACGATTAGGTCAAACTTCTTTTTCCGGGCATCTCGCAGCATCTTCATAAAAGAAGGCCGGGTTTTCATGCCAGTACCTGAGATTCCTTCATCGGCGTATTGCCCAACCACCGTCCAATTCGGATGATGTTCTGCAAGCTCCAGATACCAGTTCATTTGATTTTTCAGTGCTGATATTTGCGCCTCAAGTTCCGTGGACACGCGCCCATAGAACACGACTCTGCGCGGGCAGTTTTGCTGGTCTGCTTTATCATATTGCATCGGTTTTCCCTCCTTCCCCATCAGTATAATACTGCATTCAGTATTTTCAAAATGTACAAGTCAATGACTCAATCATGGTATAGAAAAGCCGTGGAAGAAGGTTCCTTCCACGGCATGATCTTTATACTACTTTTTCAATAAGGCACTGATGTTTCTTCGTTTTCTTGTCATAGTTGATAGCTACCAAGAGAAGATTTCCTGTATAGCCACGCAGCGAATCCGGATATTTCTTTTCCTTAATCTGCTGCATCGCAGTCTCCGCCGTTTGGTTCCACTTCAACTCCACAACAAGCGCCGGATAGTCATTTCGGTACTCCGGTTTTGGAACGAAAACGAAGTCTGCGAAGCCCCTGCCTGTGGGCAGCTCTCGAACCGGCTTAAAGTAATATTGCATAGCGCTCAGGTATGCAATCGCCAAGACGCTGCTTAAGGAGTTTTCATTGTTGTACTGGATGGCAGAAACATAGTCATCATGGATTTTCTCAACCTGAGTGGCTACTGCATCGCCATCCATATCCAATGTCGCATCCAGCAACTTCTCAGACTCCTGCTGGAACAGCAACATCTCATTCCAATGCTTGCTTTCCACCGCAAGTGTCAATTCCTGCCGGATTTCCTCATTCGGAACGAACGCTGTTTTTCGGTTCTGGTCATATCCCAAGTAGCCAAGATGGATCATATATGTCAAAACATCATCTTTGCTTTGGATATTAACGGTATCGTTCTTGAAGGTAGCCGTGTTTACTTTAACTTCCCCACCGGAAAGCATTTCAATGATTGCCGTTTTCAGCCCATCATAGTTCATGTTGATAAGAGGAACGATTGCTTCATAGGAAGCCGTTTCCGACCAGTAGCTCTTAAACTCTCCCTTCAGCATAACGCTGACAACAGCTCTGGGATTATAAACTTGGTAATCCCTCAACAAGTAACCATCGTACCACTTTTTTACCTTGTCAAAGTCTTTGTGGTACTCCTCGCAAAGATTCTTAACTTCTTCTTCCGTAAAGCCAATGAAAGGTGCCAACGTGCTGGCACTGACCATGGTAAACTCATCGAAGTTATTCAAGGCCGACTGCGTTTTTTCCTTTTTGATTGGCAGAATGCCGGTGAGGTATGCAAGCTGAATGTATTTTGTCGGCTCTGTACCTTTGAATAAGCCTCTCAGGAAATAGATATATTCTTCTTGAACAGCCTTATTGGTTGCTTCATCTCGGATCAGAATATCCCATTCATCAATAATCACAATAAATTTCTGACCGGTCGAGTTTCTGATGCGCGACAAAGCGTCCGCCAATGTCAACACTTCGTTAGGAAGAACTTCAGGGTAGTACTCTTTTAGTTCCTCAAAAACTGATTGCGTAATGTAGGATATAATACTTTTGATGTCTGCACAGCTGGACAAAAACCATTGTACATCTATATGGATCACATCATACTTGTTGAGATGCTTTTTGAAGTCGCTACTCTTGCCGATTGTAAGCCCATCGAACATCTTTTCTGAATCGCAGCCTTTGCTGTAATAGGCTGCCAACATATTAGCCGTATAGGACTTACCAAATCTCCGGGGGCGGCTATTGCAGATATATGCTTCTGGTGTATCAAGAACGCTGTTGGTATATTCCAGCAGACCCGTTTTATCCATATAAATTTTTGAATTCAGTGCAACTTGAAACGCACTATTATCCGGATTCACGAATCTTCCCATTTCGCCAAAGCCTCCTTCAGAAGTCATTTATTTCTAAACATTCAAATGACATTAGTATAGTCATATAGTACCATTTATCGCTACAAATAGCAAGTTGGAAATTTCCCTATAATAGTACAAAAGGTACAAAAGCGCCGCAGCAGGGTTCTCTTTCATAGCATGATCTATCATCGCAGACACCTCATCTGCTATGACGATGATTAAATTTTGCCACATGGAATCCTGCTTTCTGCATATAATCTTCAAAAATATATGCAGATAAAACTCGAAAGGCGCAATAAGCCACAAATTTCGATAATTTTCCTTCGATGAACCTGTCAGATGTCATCTGTTTGAACCATTCGGAATTCCCGAATAGTTGCCATCACGGTCTATTCCTCATCCGAATTATAATATTACCATTTACGGATTCAAATAGCAAATCTAGCGTCATTCCATAACGGCACAATAATGCCGTGGAAGTTTTTCCTCCACGGCACGATCTGTCGTTATAGCTGTGCGTTTCTCTCCCTCTGCAAATTCCAGACAGGCAACCCTTCCCGGCGCTTTGCCTCGCATCGCTTTGCAGCCATGCGATATGTTTTCTCGCATCTTGGCACGCTCGTGGAATCCAGTCATGGCGCTGCTTCCCCAATACGGTACAGCAGAGGACGCTATTCACTTTCTCGGAGGTTTGGAACCTCCTAATACATAAGAGAACAGCGAATCGAATTTTTTCCACAACTTTTTCAATTTTCTTTTTTTACCAGAAATATATCCACACGCATATCTTTCCACAAACCGGGGTGGATCTTAATCCCACGCGCTTTCTGATACTCATAGGCTGTCACAAAGTCAACCGCAAAACTCAAAAGTGGTATCTTTTCATCCAGCACGCTCACCTGATTTTTTTGACAGCTTTCCAGCCATTCCACCAACTTACGCTTTCTTTTGGTTCGGCTCATGTTCAAAAAGAAATCCTGTGGACGACATATTGTCGCGCAATCGGGTCCAGCACTTTCTTTATCCTGCTTGCCGATTTGCTCTTGCTCAATATCATAGGGAACGCCACTTTTATAGGTAATCATCGCTATCGGCTGCCTTTCCGATTGGATAGGCATAATCTGCTGCACATTCATCAACTGCAACATCCAAATGTATCGGTTATTGCTTTTTACAATCCGGTTGGCATACCTGTCCAGAAAGCCCGGCTCTATTTTACCATCCGGAAAAGAGGCATCATCGCTGAGTGCAGCCTCGATGCTGTGCATATCTAACCTTGCTTCAGGACGCTGTTCCTGTATGGAACTTTGCAGTAAGCCTTCGACATTTATAATCTCATTGTTGATTTCCGTACTTCTGCTTAAGAAATCATCCATAGTTATGCTTCGGCTTGCCCGCTGGCTGACAAGATCGTCCAATTCCTCATTCAGTGCAGAGAGCTTGTTCTCCAGCTGGTTTCCATCATTCGGTGTGCCGGTAGTGTTCAACTTTGCATCCAACATCCGCAAAAGACCCAGTATATCCTCGGCATTTTCTTTCCAAACTGTACGGAACACTTCCCTTGCCATCAATTCCAGCTTCCATTCAGATGCGTATGGTGCCGGACAAGGAATGCCGTTCAGTGCTCTGGCGACATCTTTCTTTTTGAACCTTTTCGACCGTGCACAGATAAGCCGCATATTTTTCCCACCGTTGGCCGTTTTATCGTAGCCTTCGATTTGGAATCGCATCCCACAATCGCAAAACAGAATTTTCGTCCATTTGTTCTGCGGAAAGGACACACCAAATTTATGGGCACGACCATCTTTTCCTTTGACAAATGCAGCTCGCTTACTGCGGATCTGATTGCAGGTTTCCCATAGCTCCTCTGAGACGATTGGCTCAAAGTTTCCCTTTACAAGAACAAAGTTCTCCTCGCTGTGATTGATGCGGTTATGGCTGAGGAAGTCATCAATATGGGATTTATTATAGGTCATATAGCCCTTGTAAGTGGGCTTGCGGAGTACCCGTGATACCTTGCTCGCCGTCCAGCTCAGGCCACCACCGCCATCCTTGCGGTTTTCTTCTATAAGCATTTTGGCAACAGTCGTTTCTCCGTGCCCCTCGGCGTACAGATTAAAGATTCTTCGCACCGTTGCCGCCTGTTCCTCATTGATTACATAAGTTCCATCCACACGGTCATAACCGATAATATTACCGCTGCCATAGAGTACACCTTTCTCACGGCTCATCTTCTGTCCGGCTTTTACGCGCTCACTGGTCTTGCGGCTTTCATCTTGGGCAATGCTCGCCATAATGGTCAAGCGAACTTCTCCATCACCGTCCATTGTCCAGATGCCATCATTTACAAAATAGACTTCCACGCCGTATTGCTTCAGTTCTCGCGTAGCATTCAGCGCATCCACCGTGTTACGCGCAAACCTCGACAATTCACGGGTGACAATCAAGTCAAAGCGGTGTTCCTTTGCGTGCTCTATCACCCGCATAAATGATGGACGTTTCTTCATTTGGGTACCGGTTATGCCTTCGTCTATGTACTGCGCTACAACGGTCCAGTTGGGATTGCGTAATGCAAGGTCTGTATACCATTCCATCTGATTTCCCAGCGCAGATAGCTGTTCCTCATGTTCTGTTGAAACGCGGCCATAAAACACCACCCTGCGCGGTCGATTCTTGTAATTTCCAATATAGTCTGTCATTTCGAACGCCTCCTTGTTCTTTCATTGTACAAGGGGCAAATTCATAAGGGAAATGTACAAAAACACTGGTACACTTGCCATCCTTGTATGAGCGTTGCTGCTCTATACTATAAGAGTACGTTCTCTTGATTTTTTTCCACAATCACTATTTTTAGTTGATTGCACTTGACATACATCAAGTAGCCATGCCACGCGGATAGCATTTTTCAGAACATATCAACAAAAATGACCCTGCACGATTCTGTGCAGGATCAAAATATATATTCGTTTTATTTTCGTTCATAACTGGTTGATGGGCCGGCTCCGACTTTTTCAAATAACTATTTCGAAAAATCAGCCGGGCTATCAAACTGGAATTTGTTATTCTCCTATGGAGGCACCGCTATCGTCTTTAAGGCCACAAATCGCAACTATACCATTATTTTTATAACT
>ENA-ORUO01001552-ORUO01001552.1-human-gut-metagenome-genome-assembly--contig:-NODE-1552-length-21640-cov-14.974519_pt1 | contig 21640 bp, 22 predicted proteins | sample MGYA00242082_ERZ509215 | MGnify/ENA primary metagenome ERZ509215 (study PRJEB26280, sample SAMEA2338829) | human gut metagenome | biome: human gut; feature: human-associated habitat; material: faeces... | reverse complement strand
CAAATGAAAAGCGCCCATACAAATCATTTTATATGATTTGATGGGCTTTTTTTATGAATTAATGAAAGTGATATTTAATTATGTTATATTTATTGAGTATGTCTTATGAATGAAAAGGGAGGTCTTTTATGGCAAAGAGTAGATTAGATCGTATTCCTAGTAATAATCTAAATGAAATGGAAGAGATTGATTTATTAGAATTATTTCGTGCAGTATTAAAATATATTCGATTGATTATTGTATTGTGTATTGTATTTGGCGCTGGTGGATTTTTAGGTACTAAGTTTTTGATTGCACCAACATATACAGCGAGTACATCAATTTATTTAACTCCACAGATTAGTGAGAGTGGGTCTTTGGATTATAATTCACAGATGGCTAATAGCTTATTGGTTACCAATGTTGTAAATTTATTAACACAGAATAATGTCATGTCTGAAGTGGCTAAGGATGTTGGGTTAGAAAATGCAGATGCTGTAAAAAAATTTGTAAATGTTACAAATAAGCAGGATACACAAATTGTTACAGTAACTGCTACAACTACAGATCCTAAGTTATCTAAGAATATCGCAAATGGTACTGTAAATACATTTATTAATACAATGCAGAAGAATTTGAATGTTCGTAATATTGAAATTGTAGATAAGGCGAAATTGTCTTATGTTCCTAGTGGACCGAGTATTAAGAAAAACACAATGATGGCTACTTTAGTGGGTGGTGTTATTGGTGTTGGTTATGCGGTATTGAAATTTTTATTAGATAATCGTTTGCGTACTAAAGAAGAGGCAGAAAAGTATTTGGGTATTCCTGTTTTTGCTGAATTCCCTGAAGTATAATGGAGAGGTTTATAGATCTTCACTCACACATTGCTTGGGGTATTGATGATGGTATGCCATCTATTGAGGACGCTCAAAGTTCGTTAGAATTAGCTCGTAATGATGGTATTGTAGGAATATGTAGCACACCACACTTTATTCCTGGTCAATTAGATGTTTCTATTTATAATGAGATTGTTTCTCGTCAAATGGAATTAAAAGAAATGAGTTCCATACCAATTTATTGTGGTGGGGAAGTCATGATGAATAGTGAGTTTATTGATGGATTGGATATGGAAATATATCCTACGTTAAACAGTTCGCGTTATATGCTTGTGGAATATAATGTGCTTCGTGATATTCATTCCATTGAGTATCGTGATGATTGTTTGTATGAATTAAAGGTTCGTGGTTATATTCCTGTGATTGCGCATATTGAACGTTATTTTCATTCCGAATTGGATTATTCAATTATAGAGAATTGGATTGATATGGGTTGTGTATTACAGATTAATCGTACATCTATTTTAGGAATGCATGGTAAGAAAATTCAGTCCAACGCATTATCATTTTTGGATAATGGATATTGTGATGTGATTGCAACAGATGCACATAGAGCAAATGGATCTCGTATTTCTATGTTGAGTGATGTATATTCAGTAGTAGGTAAGCGTATTGGGTTTGATAATGCAGATATTTTGATGTATACAAATCCTAAGCGTATTTTAGAAGATAAGGATATTTTAAATATAGAGGTTGTAAAGAAAAAGAAGCGTTTTAGTTTCTTTAGGAGATAAAAATGGCAAGAAAGAAAAGAAATCAGTTTGATGTTGATGAGATTTATCGTAATTTACGTACAAATATAGAGTTTAGTCAGATGGACGATGAGATTCAAGTAATCAGTGTGGCAAGTACAATCTCAAATGAAGGAAAGAGTTCAGTGTCTTGTAACTTGGCTCGTATTATGGCTGCAAAATATAAAAATGTTTTATTGATAGATTGTGATTTAAGAAATCCTTCGGTTCATAAGATGATGAAAGTTTCAAATCGTTCTGGATTGACAAATATTATTGCACAATTTCAAGATGGCTTAAGTGTTAATTCTTATGAAGGAGTACAACAAGTTGTATTTGAGGGTGGACAAAACTTAACGGTAATTACAGCAGGTCACAGAGTACCAAATCCTAGTGAAGTATTGGGTTCAAAAAGAATGGGTCGTTTTTTAGAACAGGCGAGAAAAGAATTTAGTTATATAATTATTGATTCAACACCAGTAGCTGTAGCTTCAGATACAATTCCTTTATGTAACTTAAGTGATGGTGTACTTTATGTAGTTGATGCGAAGAATGCGGATAAGCGTAGAGTAAAGACGGCTATCAATGACTTAAAGCGTAATGGTGGTAATGTGATTGGTTTAGTGATGAATAAAGTGGATATGAGTGATGAAAAGCGTTATGGCTACGGCTATGGCTATGGCTATGGCTATGGTTATGGAGGAGAGAATGATGGCAAGAAGAAATAGTTTATTGCTAATTGTGGCATTTGGCCTTCTTCTAACGGGTTGTAGCAAGTCTGGTTTAGAAATTACTAAGAATGACATTTTAGAAGTAGCTAGAGATGATGCGAATGCTTCTAAAAAAGATTGTGAAAATGTAGCTATCAAAGAAGAAAAAGGAGTCTACATTGTTTCTTTTAACACATCTGGTGGATCTTATGAGTATAAGATTGGTAAAGATGGTATTATACAAGAACGTAATTATAAAAGAAGCAATAGTGAAGAAGTTTCTACGACTGAACCTGTAGAGGAAAAAAAGGAAGAAACTAAATCTGAAACAGAAACAAAAAAAGAAGAAAAAAAAGAATCAACTTCATTTGATGAAAACCAACAACAAGCTATTAATGCGGCTTTAGATAATGCAGGACTTGGACAAGAAGATGTTGCGGATGTTGATTGTACTTTAGATAAAGCAAGTCAAAAATATACAGTTACTTTTACATTCCAAGATATTCATAATACTTGTGTAGTGGATGCAGCGACGTTTGTTGTGTTATCTTCTATTCAAGGATAATTCAAAATGATACCTTCTATATGGAAGGTATTTTATTTCATTAGAAATGTTGGTTGACTCTAAATGTTTGGAGTTGTAAAATACAAAAGTGCTTTGATAAGTTTAAAGCATTTTACTTAAGGAGATTGAATATGATTCGTTTGGAAACACATTGTCATACTAAATATTCTAAAGACAGTATGCTTCCATTCTCATTATTATATTTAAAATGTAGATTGTGTCATATCAATTGGATTGCCGTTACAGAACATAATAACATTCAAGGAGCCGTTGAATTTAAGAAGTATTGTGAAAAGAAAAAAAGTAAGCTTCATGTTATAATTGGTGAAGAGATTATGACGCTTGATGGCGAAGTTATTGGTTTATTTCTTAAGGAGGAAATACCAGCTGGTTTGTCTTGTGATGAAACAATTACACGAATTCAAAAACAAGGTGGTATTGTATATGTTCCTCATCCGTATGATGAAAAACGTGCTAAGACAGTACTTAAAGAAGAGTGTATTAAAAAGAATGCATTTAGAATTGATTGTATTGAGTGTTATAATGGGCGTAACATTTCAGATACATATGAAATGAAACAAACTGAAATTGCAGATAAATATAGCTTAAATTTTGTGATTGGTTCGGATGCTCATACTGTATGGGAGATTGGTAGAAATTACATGATGGTGAATTGTATACCGGATTCACCTGAAACTTTTAAACAGGCAATCAAGTGTGCTACTTTTCACAAGAGGAAGTGCTTAAAATTTAGCCACAAAATAACCAAGTTGGTTAAGTTACTTCGAATGTTAAAGAAGGGAAACTTCAATGAAATATATAGAGTTATCAAGAAAAGATTTGGAAGAACAATGTAATCACTGGGCTAATGAAATAAAAAAATCTTATCAACCAGATCTTATTGTATATGTAGCTAAGGCTGGGTATTTAATAGGGAAAGAAATGAAAAATGTATTTAATGTACCATTGGTTGGTATTAGTGCGACTCGTGAAGGAAATGCATTAAAAGAAGTTGTAGGTCCTATTGTAAGTCTTATGCCTAATTTTGTTCGTAATATTTTAATTTCATTAGAATTAAAGTCAGATACACATAGTAAGAATACGGAAAGAATAATTCACTATCATGAAGGTTTAGAGAAAATGAAATCAAAGAATATTCAACGCATTCTAGTTGTGGATGATTCCGTAGATACAGGACATTCTATGAAACAAGTAGTAGATGCGATTTCTTCTGGGTTTAATAATGCAGAAATCAAAATTGCAGGACTAAATGTATGGGATAAGAGTCGTTGTATTATCAATACGGATTTTTCTCTTTACAAAGATACAGTGATTAAAAGTCCAATGTCCAAAGATTCGAAAGAATATAAAGAATTCATGAAAATTTATAATAGTGAAACTGACAATGGAACACTCTAAGAAAAGTACAATTTGTTCTTTTCTTTTTTTTTTAGTACAATATTAAGGACGTTTATATATGGAGTGAAATAGTTATGTCAAAAATTGGAACTTTAAAGATCACTATTGAATTTATATTTTATTGGATCTTAATTAATTTTTTACAAGAAATAAATGTATTACGTTTTTATGGAGAATATACAATCAAGTTATGTGCATTATATTTCTTGATGCAGTTATTGATTGGGCGTTATCAAGGGAAAGTATTATTAATGTATGATGAGATTCGTTTATTGATTTTAAGTCATATAGGTTTTTTCTTTGGTAGCTTTTTGATTTTTCCATTCTATTCATGGACTGTACGTAAAATATATGGATTTCTTTTATTAACTCTTGTTTTATTTGTCTTTGCAGGTTTTAATTCAAGATACACACATAAATGGTTTAGAAAAAAATATAAACATAATACTTTAATTGTGGGTGTGGGTCATACAGCTGCGCAACTTGCCTTTGTTTGTAGAGGGAATAGCTATTCCTTACTAGATGTACAAGGATATGTAAACTGTAAGGCTTATGGAATTAATCAAGAACAAGTTGTTTCTAAAAAGAAAACAATTGGTTTAGAAGAGGTGGATTCATTTATTGAATCACATCATATTGATACTGTATTAATTGCAATTCCTGAATTGAAACAGAAAAATTTGAATTCATTATTTGAATTATTTAAGAACAAAGTAAATGTGATTAAGTATTTACCACAAGTGAATGGTCTAGTAACGTTTGATACTAAGGTTGAAGATTTTGATGGTATTTTAATGATTTCAAATTCTCGTGGTGTAAATCAAATTGGATCTTATATTTTAAAACGTCTTATGGATATTTGTGCTGGACTATGCGGAATCTTAATTTTGATTCCATTAACTGTTTTTGTATTTGTAAAAAATCGTAAAGAAGGAGATAAAGGACCTATTTTCTTTACACAGAATCGCATTGGTAAGAATGGTAAAGAATTTAAGATGTACAAGTATCGAACTATGGTGCTTGGTGCAGATAAAATTCTTGAAGAGTTAATGGAAAAGGATCCGGCTATTCGTGAAGAATATACGAAAAACAAAAAATTAGCGAATGATCCTCGTATTACTAGTGCGGGTAAATTCTTACGTGAAAAGAGTTTGGATGAATTTCCACAATTCATTAACGTTTTACTTGGTCAAATGTCTCTGATAGGTCCTCGACCTTACTTGCCACGTGAAAAAGAAGATATGGGACAATATTATAACGATGTTGTCGCATGTAAGCCTGGTATTACAGGTATGTGGCAAAGTCATGGTCGTAGTGATGTGGATTTTGACCACCGCTTAGTTTTAGATGAATATTATTATCGCAACTGGTCATTCTGGTTGGATGTAACATTATTATTTAAAACAGTTAAGCAAGTTCTTTATGGAAGAGGAGCTGTATAAGCATGAAAGAACAAAATAAAGTTTTAAGAGGAATTGGAATTGTATTATCTATTCTGTTAGTTGTAGTATCATTTTATCTTTTATATCAATTGATTAAAATTAATGTCTTACCAACTAAATTATTATTCTTGATCACAATAGTATTTGTATTGTTAGATGCGATATTTGCGTTATTGTTGTGTTATTATACTAGAGCAATTGCTTCAAAAATAATTTGTGTTGTTATTACTTTAGTACTTATATTTGGTTCTTGTATGGGGGGTTATTATATTTCGAAAACAGGAAGTTTATTGACAAACATTACGAATGTAACGAAACATGCAAAAAATACGGTAAGTGTAGTAGTTAAACAATCAAGTGATATAAAGAATAAATCACAATTAAATGGTTTATCAGTTGGTACATTGCGTACGATTGGTACTCAAGGATCATCTAAGGCTTTAAAAGAATTAAGTAAAGATGGTATTGTGATGAATCAAAGTGAATATGATAGTTTAAGTGCTATGTTAGAAGCTTTCTATAATGGAGAAGTGGATTCAATTATTATTAATGAATCGAGTCGTAGTCAAATCTTAGATATGGAAAGCTATGCGGATTTTGATAATAATACAAGAGTTGTTTATCAAACTTCTTACAAAGTAGAAAATACAGACAAGGCAAATGCGGTAAGTGATATTACTTCAAAACCATTCAATGTATTAATTTCAGGATCGGATACGCGTGGTGGATTTGATGAAAATGGTCGTAGTGATGTGATTATGGTAGCTACTATCAATCCTAAGACAAGTACGATATTATTGACTTCTGTACCTCGTGATTTTTATGTAACTACCGCTTGTGATGCAGCAGATGGTTGTATGCAAGGAGCATTAGACAAAATTACACATACGGGTATTCATGGTACAAACACTACAAAACGTACAGTAGAACAATTGTTAGGTGTTGAAATCAACTATACATTTAAAGTAGGATTTGATGCAGTTACCGAACTTGTAGATGCTGTTGGTGGAGTTGATGTAACTGTTGCTCCTGGATATGCAGTTAATAACTTTAATGCATTATCAGGTTTTAGTGTTCATGAAGGGGTAAATCATTTAAATGGAGAACAAGCTCTTGCGTTTGCACGTGAACGTTATGCATACACGGAAGGAGATCGTCAGCGTACAAAGAATCAACAGTTAGTTTTGATGGGAATTGTTGATAAAATTACAAGTCCTTCAATTGTTAAAAATTATTCATCTATAATGGATGCAATGTCTAACACATTCTCAACTACAATGTCTAGTAGTGAGATTTCGGATTTAATTAAATATCAAATCAACAACAATCTAAAATGGAAGATGGAACAATATATGGTGGATGGCACAGGTGATATATTAATGTGTGCTGAACTTGGAGATGCAGCGAGTGTCATGGTTCCAGATCAAAGTACTGTTAAGATGGCTAAGGATAAAATTAATGCGGTTTTAGCTGGTAAATCAGCGGATGATGTAAAGTAATATAATCGGGATAGGTTTGCCTATCCCTTTTTTTTGTAGTATGATGGAAAGGTCTAAGGAGAGATTAAAATGCAAAAAAATAAAAAGAAACCAAATAGGGTAGGAAAGGTATTTGGAGTCATCTTTTCTATTTTATTAGTTGCTGCAACAATGTATTTGTTGTTTAATTTAGTAAAATTAAATGTTTTACCAACAAAATTATTATTTTTAGTAACAGTTGTATTTGTATTATTAGATGTAATTTTTGTATTATTACTTTGCTTTACCACTAAAGGAGCATTTTCAAAAATTATTTGTATCATATTTACATTAGCTGTTGCGTTAGGCTCATGTTTGGGAGGTTACTATATTTCTAAAACGGGTAGCTTGCTTTCAAATATGACGACTGTATCTTCTAACTCAAAAACAACTGTGAGTGTGGTTGTTAAAAAATCGAGTGATATGAAAAAGAAGAATGATTTGAATGGTCATAGTGTAGGTACTTTGAAAACAATTGGTACAGTTGGTTCAAAAAAGGTATTAAAAGAATTGAGTAATTCTGGTATTCAAATGAATCAGACTAAATATGATAGTATAAATTCTATGTTAGAAGCATTCTATAAAGGAGAGGTAGATTCAATCGTTATCAACGAATCAAGTCGTGATCAAATTACAGATATTCAATCATTTTCGGACTTTGATAAGAAGACTCGTGTAGTTTATCAAACGAGCTATGAAGTAGAGAATACAGATAAGGCAAATGCGGTAAGTAATATTACTACAACTCCATTTAATGTGTTAATTTCTGGTTCAGATACTCGTGGTGGATTTGATGAAAATGGTCGTAGTGATGTAATCATGGTGGCTACTGTAAATCCAAAAACAAATACGATTCTATTGACTTCAATTCCTCGTGACTTTTATGTCGAAACGGCTTGTGATGCAGCAGATGGATGTCAACAGGGTGCTTTAGATAAAATTACGCATACAGGTATTCATGGTACGAATACGACTAAGCGTACTGTAGAAAAACTATTGGGGATTGAAATCAACTATACATTCAAAGTTGGCTTTGATACAGTGACTGACATTGTTGATGCCGTTGGTGGTGTAGACGTTAATGTTGAGCCTGGATATGAATGCAGCAATTTCTTACATGCTCCAGGATTAAGTGTACATGCAGGTGTGAACCACTTAAATGGTGAACAAGCATTAGGATATGCTCGTGAGCGTTATGCATATAGTGAAGGGGATCGTCAACGTACGAAGAACCAACAACAAGTTCTTATGGGAATTGTAAACAAAGTAACAAGCCCTGCTATTGTAACCAACTATGCTTCAATTATGGATAGTATGGCCAATACTTTCTCAACAACGATGTCAAATGATGAAATTACTAGTTTAATTAAATATCAATTGAACAAGAATCCTAAATGGAAAATTGAACAATCTATGGTTGATGGTACTGGAGATACACAAATGTGTGCAGAACTTGGAAATGCTGCCTATGTAATGGTTCCAGATCAAAGTACTGTCACAAAGGCAACAAATAAAATTAATGCTGTTATGGAAGGAAAATCAGCAGATAGTGTAGAGTAAGGAATAATCCCTTACTCTTTTTTACATTATAGGTATATAATCTAATTGTGAGGTGTTGTTAAAATGGAAACGTCTGATTATATACAAAATAGAATCAATACAAATATTCGTCACTATGAAGAATTAAGCAAGAAGTATCATAGATGTCATATTGGATTTATGATTGCATGTTTTAGTTGTTTTATTGATGTAGTGATACTTGATATAGTTTATTTGATTATACCTGTTATTTGGTTGATTCTAGCTTCATGTGTATTGGTATTAGCTGGTCTATTCTTATTATTCTTTGACGTATTAAATGACTATTCTTCTAAGTCTTTAGAATATAAGTATAAAGCGAATCTATTGAATTATGAGAAAAATCTATATCAGGCTAAAGAGAGTGGCTTTAAAGGTTTTGCGTTTCGCTGTGAAAGATTTATGTAGTTATTACTAACAATTCTTATAACAATATCATGGATTCAATTTTCTTAAAATATAATACAACGCATAAAGTCTTGTAAGTGGCTCTGATTCATGGATTGGGTGGATCTCAATCATGGATAGAGTGGCTCTAAGTGCATGGAATACTCAGTAATTGAACCTCTTTTCTACTATAGATTGACTGTAGTGGAAGGAGGTCTTTTTGTGTGCAGATTTGCCAATTGTAAGGGATTTATTATATAATATGAAATTGTGAGCTATATAAAAGTTTATAGGAGATTATTATTATGCCTAAAAAGGATGTTAAACTTTCACAGAATGTGAATAGTAATGGTAAAAGAAAAAAGAAGAAAAATAAACGACCAATCAGCAAGTTCATGACTATATTCATGATTGTTAGTTTGGCTTTATTGATTTTTCAAATCATAAAATTAAATTTATTACCAACAAAATTAATCATATTGGTTTCAGTTGTTTTGATTCTTTTAGCTTTAATTATATTATTAATACTACATTTTAAAGCAAAGGGTTTTATTTCAAGATTGCTGATGGGCTTAGTTACTTTATGCATGTGTATAGGTTTAGCTTATGGGAATTATTTTGTTTATAAAGCCGATAGCACGTTTGATGTAGTTACTAGTCTTGCGGATAGTAAGGCAACTACGACTTCGATTGTTGTGTTAAAGGCTTCTTCAATCAACAAAGAAGCAGAGTTAAAGGGCAAGACTATTGGTACAATTGTGAAAATGGATGAAGAAGCTACTGAACGTATGTTGAAGAATTTGGATTCTGACAAAATTAAGTATAAGACAAAAGATTATTCTACATTAGATGATATGATGGAAGCTTTTTATGCTGGTGAAGTTGATGCAATTTGTTTAAATGAAAAGTATCGTGATATTCTTCATGAAAGTGAAGCTTATTTTAACTTCCAAACGGATTCTCGTACAGTTCATCAGAATGTTCATTACACAAAAGTAGAGAAGAATGACAATCCAAGTGATCCTGTTAGTGATATTTCAAAAGATGGTTTTACAATTCTTGTAAGTGGTAATGATTCATATGGTACTTTACAAGATTCAAATACGAGAAGTGATGCCAACTTACTACTAACAGTAAATCCTAAAACAGGAACCATTTTAATGACGAGTATTCCTCGTGATTATTATGTTGAACTTGTGTGTCCATCAGATGATGATGAAATGGCTTGCCCAGAAGGTAGTTATGATAAATTAACACATTCTGGTTTAATGGGTGTTAAGAGTACGGAAGAAACTATTGAAAAGGCTTTAGGTATTAAAATTAATTATAATGTGCGTATTAATTTCTCAAGTGTTGTTAACTTAGTGGATGCCTTAGATGGAATTGATTTGGATGTTAAAAAGGGTGAAGAAGTCGATGTTTTCTATACAAATAGTCAACCTGGATTAAGTGTTGGTAAACATCATGTGGATGGTGAAACTGCACTTGCCTTTGCTCGTGAAAGACATGCTTATGCAGATGGTGATAACCAACGCGTTCGTAACCAACAAAAAGTATTTAAAGCTATCTTTAAACGTATTATTTCTCCAAAGATGATCACAAACTATGGTAAGTTTATGGATGCGATTGCAGTTGCTTTTGATACAAACTTATCTGGCGATGAAATCAGTAAGTTTGTAAAATATGAATTGGATAATATGCTAAACTGGAAAATTGAATCTTATGCAATTGTTGCAGAACCGGATTATCAATTTTGTTATCAATCACAATCTTATGCTTCTGTAGTTGCACAAAATGATGTAATGAATGAAGTGGCTAAAAAGAAGATTCAGGCGGTATTAAAAGGAAAGAGTTCTACAACAGTAAAAGATCCTTCTGGCTATTCACAAACTGCTAGTGAAGATAATGCGGTCGGTAATACAGAAGAATTAGAGAACATGGGAATTCTTAATTCATCTGGTAATACTTCAAGTGAATATGAAGAAGATAGTGATTACGAATATGATTACAATCAAGGTTATGAGGATACAGACTACTACAATCCAGATGATCAATATTATCAAGAGGATACGTACGAAGATCCTGATTATCAATAAATTGAACTAAAGTGATGCTTTTTGGTATCACTTTTTTTCTTAAGTTTTTCTTAAGTAGTTGAGTTAAGAATGTATTCATTTTATAATTAGGTAAATTGAGAGGAAGATTGAATATGTTTTGTAAAAATTGTGGGCACGAAATAAGTGATGATGCTAAGTTTTGTTCAAACTGTGGAACAAAGGTAGAAGTCGATGAAGATATTGTTGTACCTGTTGCAGTCGTGGATAAGATTGAAGAAGAAGTTAATGAATCTGAAGTTGAAACAAATAATGAAGAATCAGTAAATGAGAATGAATCAACTACAACAGTCAAAGAATGGTACTACGTATCTAATAATGACTCTAAAGGATCATTCAGTATAGAAGAGATGAAGGCTAAGATTACTTCTGGTGAAATCAATGGTAGTACTCTAGTATGGAAGTCAAGTATGAAAGACTGGGAAAGACTAGAGAATACGGAATTAAATGAATTTATTTCTACATCATCATCTTCGAATGATTGGTATTATGTAGAGAATAATGATTCTAAAGGTCCTTTTAGTGAATCAGACATGAAGGGATTTATTGATAGTGGTGTATTAACTGGAAATAGTTTTGTATGGAAAACAGGCATGCAAGATTGGCAGAGATTAAAGAATACCGAGCTTGCCGGTAATGAAAGAGTGCATGTAGAACCAAGTTTTTCATTTACTACGGGAGTTGTAAAAGAAAAGAGTATTGGACTGTGTGTAGTATTAAGTCTAGTTACTTGTGGCATTTATAGTATTTATTGGCTATATACAATCGCACATGACTTAAATGATTTATGCGAAAGTCAAAACCAAGAAAAAGGTGCTGAACCAGGACTTGTTGTTGTGTTAAGTATTGTGACATGTGGAATCTACTTACTATACTACTTGTGGAAGGCTGGTAAGATGGTTTCAAGTCTTACAAGAAGTAATGGACATCATCCTAGTGATGATAGTATTGTTTTAATGGTATTATCTATACTTCAATTATCATTAGTATCCTATTGCATCCTTCAGAGTCATATTAATGGTTTCGCAAAAGATTAAATATTTAGGAATAGTTCTCATACTATTCCTTCTTTTATTATTCTATAAATGCCCCTTTCAATTCATGACAGGTTTGCCATGTCCAGGATGCAACATGAAAACAAGCCTGTATTATCTTCTGAAAGGAAATATTCAATTATCTTTGTATTATCATGCTCTATTAATACCAACACTAATTTGTGGCATTCTATGTTTGTTAAAACCTGAGAAAACAAAAATGATATTAATCATATGGTGTACACTTATGATTGTCTATTACATTTATCGAATGATTCTTTATTTTCCAAATAGTCCAATGATCTATTCAAAAAATAATTTGATTTATTTACTATTAAGACACGCATAATGTCAATTAATGATGTAACTTGAAATTATAAAGGAGGACATACTTATGTCAAACATCTATTTTACGGTTACAGGATTACATCATTATTATGGAGATTCATTTCTAGAAAAAGAAATGATTGTTTATTTAAAGAAAGAAGAAGACAATGAATATGATAAAGAAGCTATTAGTGTAAACCTTCCTGGTTTAGGAAAGATTGGTTATGTTGCCAACAGTCCTTATACAGTACTTGGAGAAAGTTATAGTGCAGGAAGATTGTATGATAAGATAAGTGAAGAAGCGAGTGGTAAGGTTAAATTCATATTAGACAAAGGAGTTATTTGTGAGCTTATTGAATAAAAGTTTTGTATTCTTATTCTGCTTATTATGTGGATGCAGTAAGCATGTCGTTACCACAAATGGAACGATAGATAAAACGATTCAGGATGAAATTATTTCTGAATATAATGCATTGCCGGATTCATTAAAGAGTGAATGTAAATCTGTAGTATTGTGTGATCCAGATCATTTTGAATATAGTGAACAAGAAATAGTAGATGGTAGTTATACAAAGAATAGTATTACTCTACTAGTGGATGTTCGTACTAAATCTATTAAGGATTATAAGAGTGTCATGGTACATGAAATTGGTCATATTATAGATGCAAAATATAAGTGTTCATCGACTGAAGAGTTTAAACAACTCTATAAAGAAAATAGGATTGGCTATTATGATTTAGGAATACATAATGCTTGTGAATTCTTCTGTGAAGCTTTGAGTTTGTATTATACAAATCCGAATGAATTAAAGAATTGGAACGGGGATGTATATCAATATATTCAAAGACTAAGATAGTGAAAGAAAGTTTTATAGAAAGGAGAAACAATGATTGCAGATTATTTGTTAGAGAAATTATTAAATATTGGTGTTAGTGTAGCGAAAAACAAAACAAACGAAAAAATTAATGAACACAAATTGAAAAAAGATCTTGAAGATTATATTCTTTCCAAGAAGGAATATTTTGATTTATGTTCAATTGACGAAGAATTTGATTTTGAAGGATTACTTGACTATGTTTCAAATAATTTGATTGAAGATATGAAGATAAGAGTATTTTCAAAATCGAGAAAAGAAAGAGAAAAAGCACGTAATACAATTATCAATAAAGGTTTGCAATTTTCTCAAGCAAATACGAAAGAATCAAATGCTAAAGTAACAAAGCTAGTCGCTAATTGTATTGATGTCATTAGAGATTTCTACAAAAAACAACTAACTATTAAAGATTATCTTTTGCGTTCTGAAATTGTGGATGATATTGTAGAGAATATTACAGATAAAATGGATAAATCGAGGGAATTTGTTTTATCTTCGCAAAAAGAATTGGCTGAGTATTCATCGGATAATTTTGTTCAATTAGTAAATAATAATCAGTTAAATTTGGCTGAAATAAAAATTAATAATTTGTTCAATATCATATCAACACAACATAAATTATATCCGGAATATGGATATTCTTTGAATCAAGGAAAATTGATGAGTGTACCTTTACAGGAAAACTCGATTCAAAAATATCCGCCAATAATGGATATAAAAGCAGATTTACAAATTGGGGAATATATAAATTATTTTAATGGTTTTGATCCACTAGATTTTTCATATAGACATCAATTAGATATGATCATTCAGGTTAAGGATGCTAGAAAATTATTAGGTTCTATCGAAGATCCGTGCCAATATGAAGCGGAAAGAATGATAGGCGAAAACTTAGTGCTAAAACATAAAGAATTTCCACCAGCTTTTCCGTGTTCTATTAAAGTTGGCGGTAAAACATATTTTGAATATGTTTTATTGAGAACAAAAGAAATTTTAGATGATGGAACATATATCGTTACAAATGATGAACAAAGACATGCAAAAGTCAATTTTGAATTTAGATTTAAGACAGAAGGTGAAAGAATTTTTAGTTTTACATCGCATGCTAAAAATATGAATAGCAAAGAACATTTGAATTATTCAATGTTTATAAGAGATGTTGTCATGAAAAAAGAATTTTCTATTTATTCTTACGACCTTCAAAAAGAAGTTGCTAAATCTCTAGAATATCATGAATCTGATTATGATACTACTTTAATTGATTTTGAAATAGATTTATATACTAGATTATGTTTGATAGAGAGTTATTTTGATGTAATATTTGATTTACCTGAAAAAATTGAAGTAAATCAGTCCAAAATTATATTTTCTCTATCAGAATTGATTAAGAATAATAATAAATCAATATCTTGGAAAGGTACGGAGTTAACAATACAGTTTGGTTCACTTGCTAAAAATAATATATCAGATTTCTCAGAACCAGTAAGTTTTCTCGCAGATGGAGAAAATAATGTTGAATTGTTTGGACAGATTTTAAGATTTAGTCATAGACGTGTATATAAAAGTGCAATAATGAGGGATTATGAGAGAAAATCTAAAATGATTCAACTACTAGAAGGTGATGAAACAATACCTGTGAAATTTGATCCATGCGAAGATGACGCATATTATGATATCATTCAAAGAATAGATTAAGATTGTACATAACAAAAAAGATTGTAGATTACTGTTCTACAATCTTATCTAAACTATGAATGAATTCTACAACCATCTTACGCTTAATATCATCGATTTTAACGAGTTTATTTAACGCCTCAATTTCGTCTTCATTATCTAGACAAACGATTTCTCGTCTTAGTCTATCGATTTCGTCTTCTAAACGATTCTGTTCTTTAATATATTGTTCATGAACAGCTTTGATTTGATTGTATAATTGATTATCCATGTTTACACCGCTTTCTTTAATCATCATATAGTAAAGTAGAAAATAAAACAACTAATTTTTCAAAATGATTTGAGTTTTTACTTTTTCTTTGATAAACTAAATTCAAAGCGATGACAAGAAGGAGTAGTTTATACCAATTCTATAGAGAGCAAGCGTTTGGTGAAAGTTTGTGTGTTGGATAAGTGAAGGTAGTCTTTGAGTTGAATTTATGAACTAAGAGTAGTAAATTTCGTGACACAGCGTTAATGTGAATGAGAATAAAATTAGGTGGTACCACGTCAAGCACGTCCTATGGGGATGTGCTTTTTTATATGTATGGAAAGGATGATTGTGGATGACGTTGGAAGCAAAGTATAATCATTTAGCAGTAGAAAATGATAAATACCAAAATTGGATTGAAAAAGGATATTTCACAGCGGGCGACTTGTCTAAACGCCCATATTGTATTGTGATCCCTCCACCAAACGTAACAGGAAAGTTACACTTGGGACATGCATGGGATACAACACTACAAGATATTTTATGTCGTTATAAAAGATTAAAAGGCTACGATGTATGTTGGGTAGCCGGAATGGATCACGCGGGTATTGCGACACAGGCAAAGGTAGACGCTCGTTTAAAATCAGAAGGAATTTCTCGCTATGACATTGGTCGTGAAAAATTCTTAGAAAGAGCATGGGAATGGAAAGAAGAATATGCTTCAACTATTCGTAGCCAATGGGCTAAGTTAGGATTATCTTTAGACTACAGTCGTGAACGCTTTACATTGGATGAAGGATTGTCTCATGCCGTTCGTAAAGTCTTTGTAGATTTATACAATGATGGATTAATCTATCAAGGTGAAAGAATTATTAACTGGGACCCAGAAGCTAAAACCGCATTGTCAAACATTGAAGTTGAACATAAAGAAATCATGGGACACATGTACTACTTCAAATATAAAGTGGTTGAAACAGGACAAGAATTAGTCATTGCGACAACACGTCCAGAAACTATGTTTGCCGACCAAGCTATCTTTGTACACCCAGATGACGAAAGATATAAAGACATCGTTGGAATGCACGCCATTAACCCTGCAAACGGAGATGAACTTCCAATCATGGCAGACGACTATATTGATATGAGTTTCGGTACAGCCGTAATGAAATGTACACCTGCCCATGACCCTAACGACTTCGCATTAGCTAAAAAATACAACTTACCAATGCCAATCTGTATGAATCCAGATGGAACAATGAATGACATGTGTGGTAAATACGCTGGTATGGATCGTTTTGAATGTCGTGAAGCCTTAGTCAATGACTTCAAAGAAGCGGGTGTTGTAGATCACATTGAAGAACACTTACACCAAGTAGGACACTCAGAAAGAACAGGTGTAATTGTAGAACCATACTTAAGTAAACAATGGTTTGTGAAGATGAAACCATTGGCTGAAGAAGTATTAAAGAATCAAGAAATTGAAGATCAAAGAATTAACTTCGTACCACCACGTTTCAATAAAACATTTGAACAATGGCTAGAAAACATTGAAGACTGGTGTATTTCTCGTCAGTTATGGTGGGGACACAGAATTCCAGCATGGACAAACAAAGAAACAGGTGAAATCTATGTGGGAATGGAAGATCCAAAAGACATTGAAAATTGGTCACAAGACGAAGACGTATTAGATACATGGTTCTCAAGTGCACTATGGCCATTCTCAACACTTGGCTGGCCAGAAAACACTGCTGATCTAGAAAGATACTTCCCAAATGATGTATTAGTAACAGGATACGACATTATCTTCTTCTGGGTAGCACGTATGGCTTTCCAAACACGCTACTGCATGAAGAACCGTCCATTCAAAGACGTATTGATTCACGGACTTGTACGTGATACACAAGGACGCAAAATGTCTAAATCATTAGGAAATGGTATTGATCCAATGGATGTTATTCAAGAAAAAGGTGCAGATGCATTACGCTTCTTCTTAACAACAAACTCAACACCAGGACAAGACTTGCGTTTTGACGAAACGAAGATGGACGCAAGCTGGAACTTCATTAACAAGATCTGGAACGCAGCTCGTTATGTTCAAATGCAAATTGGTGACACAAAACCAGAACTAGATATGGCAAAAGCCAATAGCGTAGACAAATGGATCCTAGCACGCTTTAACGAAGTATTAGACCACGTTTCAACAAACATGGACAAATATGAATTAGCCATCGTAGGAAACGAACTATATAGCTTTGTATGGGACGACTTCTGTAGCTGGTATATTGAACTATCAAAAGCTACACTATATTCAGATGATGAAAGCTTAGTAGCCAATACAAAAGCTGTACTATATACAGTCATGATGGGAATCCTAAAAGTATTATCACCATTCATGCCATTTGTGACAGAAGAAATCTATTTGAACTTGCCACACGAAAAAGAAAGCTTAAACGTAGAAACATGGCCAGAAAAAGTTGAATTCGAATACACAGACAAAGAAAAAGACGAAATGGCATTAGTTATCAGTGCTATTCAAACTGTACGTGAAATCAAAGTCGAATATTCAATGAAACCAAGTGAAGACTTAACAATCTCACTACACAACGACAACGGCTATGTAGCACTAAATACAGAATCAACTGCCATCCTAGCACGTATGGCACACGCCACAGTCAAAGAAGACCTTAATACAGAAGACGTACTTTCTCGTACAATCGAAAAAGCCGTATTAACAGTCGCAATGGATGCATTAATTGACTTAGAAGAAGAAAAGGGAAAACTTGAAAAAGAAATCGCACGCCTAGAAAACGAAATCAAACGTTGTTCAGGCATGTTGAAAAATCCTGGCTTCGTCAATAAAGCACCAGAAGCTAAAGTCAATGCAGAAAAAGAAAAACTAGCATCTTACACAGAAAAGCTAGAAATGACGAAAACACAATTAGATAACATCCTTAAGAAATTAGGATAGTATAAATCAAACGCCCAGAGACAAGCTCTAGGCGTTTTTCTAATAGAATTTATTTAGATTAATAAATGGTTACAAATTAACTTTATACATGAGAAATAAAAGATTTTATATAAGTTAATTAAAGTGGAAGTGTTTTACTGAACATAAATAATCCTAACATACATCAAAATATTTATGCTACAATATGCTTGCTTAGAGGGTGAATGAAAATGAAAAGAACAGAGTATAAAGCGATAGATGTTGCACGTCATATTGTTAATTATACAAATGAACAAGGGAAAACGGTTTCGAATCTTAAATTGCAGAAGTTACTTTATTTTGTTCAGGGCTTTTTTTTGGCTTTATTGGATCGACCTTGCTTTTCTGATGAGATTGAAGCTTGGGATTTTGGACCTGTAGTACCGGTAGTATATAGAAACTTTAAGGAATTTGGCTCTAATAGTATTCCAAAAGTAACTACAGTATATGATTGTGAAAAGGAAACTTTTATTGAATATATTGATAGTATTGATGAACTGGACAAACGATTGATTAATGCTATTACTGATAATATGTCAAAGTATTCGGCAACCAGATTGGTTGAAATTACGCATAATCAGGCACCTTGGAAAAAGGTTTATAAGCCATATATGAATAATATAATTAGTACGGATAGTATTAAGGAATGTTTTGAGGAATTTGTCAATGAGTGATATAACAGAAAAAGCTATAGTGAATGCTTTAAAACAATTTGCTAAAGCATTTGATTATCTTGGTTCTGATAGTAATTCTATAGAGAAAACAAAAAAGAGTTTACATAATTTGTTAGAAAAATTAATGGAAAACTCTAAATCGTTTGATCCGGAAACTTTTGTTGATGAATTGAATGAATATATAGATAGTGATAAAAGATTACTATATTCTGAGATTACATTAAAAGTTAATGAACTTTATGAAAAAGATGACGAAAAATTAAGTACATTGTTGTCGAATTTAGACAAGCTTTATGAGTATCAATTTGATAAGGTTTTAAACGAAGATGTAGAAAAAACGAAAAACTAAAGAAAATAATCATTAAATTATGGGATCACGTAAATCTGGCAAATGTTCAAATTGATAAATTGAAAATGTCAGACAAAGAATTTCAAAAAAGAATTGATCCAACAATCTCTAAAATACAGGAATCCAACGATTATTTTGAAAAAGCAAAAAAAGATTTAATTGCTGAAATAGATAATACAAAACGAGAAGTTTCAGATACAAAAAAAGATATCTATACGCAATTAATTACCATTGTTAGTGTATTTGTTGCAATTGCATTTGTTATGTTTGGTGGTATGTCTTTGTTAAATAATCTTTTTGATTATTCAAGTTTAAAAAGAGTACCTTTATTGGAAATGTTATGTTGTGGTTCTTTGATTGGAATTATCATTATTAATGCAATTTATGCTTTTATCGTATTAATTTTAAAGATAACAATATTAGCAAAAGTAGATTCATTGAATCTATTATATGAAAAATTTGTATCGAAACTTACCAAATTATTGACATGTATTGTAATTATCACAGGAGTTTTTTGGCTTTTTAATGTCAATGGAGTGAATGATTTTTCAAATTCGGCTAAATCGTATAAAACACAATGTAAAACTGTAGAATACAATAAGAAGACAAAAGAAGTTACTCTTGTCTGTCCTGCTGATATTACGGATACAAAAGAACAAAATTAATATTATATGATCTCATATAATGGAGATAGTTTTATTGAATTATAAATTTGACAGTATTTTTAAGTGATTAAAATGTATAAGATGCTTAGATGGACCTGAGCATCTTTTTTGATAGCAATAAAAATTGTTTAACATTAAAGCTAAACATAGAAGAATGATTATTGTACTGATTTTGATTTTGAAAATTAAATTTCGTTTAAGATAACATATGAAAGTGCAATCTTGTAAACTTAAATTTCAGTTTTGAATCTACGCTAGTCGAGAATATCTTTAATATTAGTGCAAAGGGTGAGAACTCTATCTAATTGAGTTGTTATCAGAAATCTAGTACACTTGATTGGTAAAAATGAGGTGTTCAATTTGAATTTGATTCGCATTATACTTGTACTTTTAGTGAGTGTTGGAGTTCCTTGTACATTCTCCAAAACAAGGAAGCTACAAAGATTTGCTCTTGGCTTAATTACATTGGCACTCTTGATTCAAACGGTACAGTCTGCTTTGCAGCGCAATTTGGAGGAAACCGCATTAACAGGTATATTGGCAATTCTCTATTATTTTGTATATATTCGTGCATCTAAGACTACTTTAAGATCGGATTATGATGATATTGAGTAAGATGTTTCTTTTAATGATTGACTGTTTAGCGGATTGAATTGTAAAGTAACACTAGGAATAAAAGCTAAGGAGCTTTTTAGCAAGGTATGATGCAGGTTATACCTCGAATTTTAATTTTACCCTAAGAATTAATACGTAATAAAAAAAGAACACTAGCAAGGCGTTCTTCACAATAGAAGGTTCATGCCTTTTCTTTAGTGTTCTTTTTTATCAAATTGACAAATTTGTCATTGAAATATTAACTTAAATCTTGTCTAAAATCAACAGTGATGTGAACTTTATAAAATGCCAAATTTCTTTTATGCATTTATAAAACTTTTAAGTTGTAACTAGGAAGAAAGGGAATGCTATGGATATCAATGAAATTGCGAAGGATACTTATTATTTTTCAATCAACAATAATCTCAATGGCTTTATTACTGAAAGAAATGCAATTAAGTGTTTTGATCAGTTAGTTTAGATGTTAGAACCAGGTGAAAGTATTCAATTACCTTTTATTGACACACCTGGTTCATGTTACTATGCAACTCAGCATCGTATAATCAAATGTTCTAAAAAACTTTTGGATTTAAATTTAAAGAGTGGAAATGGGATCAGATTAAATCTATAAACTACTTAAAAAGAGGGTTTACAGGAACTTTGATACTGAATACAGTTAATGGCGAAGTTAAAATTGGTGTTCATCGAGCTGACGCTGAATTTGATGGCGAAATATTGAGAAAATTAAAGAGAGAAGCCAAATAAATAAGTTTAGTGATTACTGAATCTTTATCTTTATTTTCTTTATGTAGTATAATCCCGAGTTTGACAGTTGAAAAAGTAAAAAGTGCTAGAAAGCCTTTATTCAAGG
>ENA-ORUO01001513-ORUO01001513.1-human-gut-metagenome-genome-assembly--contig:-NODE-1513-length-22215-cov-4.272879_pt1 | contig 22215 bp, 17 predicted proteins | sample MGYA00242082_ERZ509215 | MGnify/ENA primary metagenome ERZ509215 (study PRJEB26280, sample SAMEA2338829) | human gut metagenome | biome: human gut; feature: human-associated habitat; material: faeces... | reverse complement strand
TTATGCCCTTCTAGGGCTTACTCAAGCCACCGGCTCAGCCGGTGGTTTTGACTGTTTTATTGTTTATAATCAGTGGCGCACGAAGCCGCCCAGTTCATACTCATTGGTGTATCCGTTGGCAAGCGCCTTGGCGCGCAGCGCAGCGTAAAGCTCTGCGAAAGTGGCCTGTACATAAGGCTCCAGGAAGATGAAACCAATGCCAAAGGTAATGCTGCACAACAAGTACCAGCCAATAAAGGAAAGCTGGAGCACAAAGGTGTTCCACTTTTCACCGTCCATCATCTGCTTGCTCAGCTCCATGGCGCGGCAGGTGGTCAGGTAGGGGTTTTCGGCCATCAGGTAGCCGACCTGCATGTAGCAATAAGACCAGTAAATGCCGGGAATGATCAAAAGGGAACCCAGCGCAATTTTCAGGTTGGTCAGCAGCATAACTTTAACAACATTCAGATACGGGGTGCGGAAGATCGAAGTGACGGTGCTGAACGGTGTTGCCGACTGGCGGCTTTCCATAAAATAGCGGTTGCGGCCGACTGTCAGCGGGTTGATGAGGAACGCTGCCCAGCATAGGCTGATTGCGGCAGCGATCAACATTACGATAATCACCACCCCGGCAAAGGGGGCCAATGCCTGCAAAAGATACTCCTCATTGCCGCTGGTGTATCCACCGCCGGCGTTGCCCTGCCACACCGGGCCGCTCATCATACCGTTCAGTTGGGAAGACGTTACGCGGTATTGCGCCGTAAGGCGGGGGAAAGAATAGCCAATGCCCAACAGGGAAAGAAGTAGGCACAGTCCCACGCTGCGCCAGTACCGCTCTTGCAACGCCTGTTTGGCGTTGGACTTCAAAAGGGAACGGGTCCACATAATTTGTACCTCCTGTTTTGTGGGTTGCAAGCGGATCCTTTTGCCGTGCCGCCTGCGCAACAGCAGAAATGGCGATACGAACAAAGGGAACGCTGTTTGTTAGTCAGTATAACATAGAACTGTGAACTTGAAAAGAACAGAGGATATTTTTTGTACAATAGAGTTCTTTTAAGACGGCAAGGAAATAAAAATAACGCATAACGGACGATTTTGACAAAAGAAAAAGAGCAAAAAGATTTTTGAATTTTTTTTGAAAATATGCTTGACACAGGCCGCCCTGATTGCTATAATAATATGCGTCGCAGCGGCCAGGCGGTAGTCTGATGCAAAGCGCGAAGGGTTTGGCCCGGTAGTTCAGTTGGTTAGAACGCTAGCCTGTCACGCTAGAGGTCGTCAGTTCGAGCCTGATTCGGGTCGCCATACGCTGCTATAGCTCAGTTGGTAGAGCGCATCCTTGGTAAGGATGAGGTCAGCAGTTCAAATCTGCTTAGCAGCTCCAGCGCTGATGCCCACAGTGCAAGATACGCATTGTGGGCATCATTAGTATAGGGGCATAGCTCAGTTGGTAGAGCAGCGGTCTCCAAAACCGCGTGCCGAGGGTTCGAATCCTTCTACCCCTGCCAAAAGCACAGCAGTTGTGATACAGATGTATCGAAAAACTGCTGTGCTTTTTATTTGCGGTTCGATTCGTTAAAATCCGAAGGGGTTCAAGGAGAATAAGTTGGAGAAAATTATCGTAATGGCACCCGGCCATGAACTGTGGGATGGGACCATCGCTTTTGCAGCAGGCTGCCCATGGAAAGCAGCATTTTTGGGGCAGAGAAGATGGAGCCAAACGATTTTGAAAATAGCGAAAGAGCTCTTGTGGCCTTGCGCGATGATGACGCGGCGGCTTTCTGCACATTTACCAATCGGGATGAAATGCCAAGAGAATATTGTTGTGGGCCTTTGATAGGTTTTTTGTTTGTTGCCGAAAAATACAGGGGGAACCGGCTGTCTGAAAAATATAGCTTTACCAAAGTCGGAGATTATAAAACGATTTATGGCTCTGTTGACCAGCTTTTTTCCAAAACGCTGTAACAAAAAATGTTGTAGTCGGGAAAGAGCAACTGCAAATTAACGCTGCGGCATGGCCGTGGTCAGCAGAGGAAAGCACAAGAGCACCCGCCCAAAACTTTATTGACGCTGATGCGCGAAACACAAGAAAAAATGGCAAAAAAATCAAAAAAGTGCTTGACAGTTGGGGTGTAATCCAGTATAATCAATCATGTTGCAGCGGTCAGGTAACGCCTGATGCAAAGCGCGAAGGGCTTGGCCCGGTAGTTCAGTTGGTTAGAACGCTAGCCTGTCACGCTAGAGGTCGTCAGTTCGAGCCTGATTCGGGTCGCCATACGCTGCTATAGCTCAGTTGGTAGAGCGCATCCTTGGTAAGGATGAGGTCAGCAGTTCAAATCTGCTTAGCAGCTCCAGCGCTGATGCCCACAGTGCAAGATACGCATTGTGGGCATCATTAGTATAGGGGCATAGCTCAGTTGGTAGAGCAGCGGTCTCCAAAACCGCGTGCCGAGGGTTCGAATCCTTCTACCCCTGCCAAGGTAAGCCGTACACCTTCGGGTGTGCGGCTTTTCTTGTTGGCTGTTCGGCGTGAGCTCCAGTGGCGCTGTAAAAGCATACAATTCAGCCGCTGCTTTGGGGAAATATATTTTTCTTTGCAGCCCACTTGATTTTTTGTTTTGTTATAGTATAATTAACTCCGCGCTTGAGCAAAACAGGGCGCCAACCACCCTCTTTTTTACTTTTGCGCGTTGTTTTGTGTGGAAAAATGATCTTGTTGAGGGAACGCATATGACCAAAGATTTAACGAGCGGAAATCCGTTCAAAATCATCCTGTTGTTCACCCTGCCGCTGATGCTGGGCAACCTGTTCCAGCAGTTTTACAGCCTGGCAGATACCATCATTGTGGGCCGTTTTGTCGGTGTCAATGCGCTGGCGGCAGTTGGCGCTACCGGCTCGGTCAACTATCTGATCCTGGGTTTTGTTATTGGCATGTGCAACGGCTTTGCTATCCCCATCGCACAGCTGTTTGGTGCCCATGATGACAGCGACCTGCGCCGCCATGTGGCCAATGCAACCTGGCTGTGCATTGCCTGGGGTGTTGTGCTTACCGTTGTCACGGTGGCGCTGACCCGCCCCATTATGGAGCTGATGCAGACCCCGGCGGACATTATTGATGGTGCCAGCACCTACATTGGCTGGATCTTTGCGGGAATTCCCTTTGTTTTTCTCTATAATATGGTTTCGGCCATCATGCGCGCTTTGGGCGACAGCAAAACCCCGCTTTACTTCCTGGTGCTGACCAGCGCTGTCAACATTGTGCTGGATCTGGTGCTCATCATCAACTTTAATATGGGTGTTTTGGGTGCCGCTGTGGCAACCGATGTTTCGCAGGCAATCTCCGGCGTGATCAGCCTGATCTATTTGATCAAAAAGTTCAAGATCCTGCATATGACGCGGGATGAATGGAAATACAGCCGCTCTACCTGCCGCCGCCTGTCTGCTATGGGCCTGCCCATGGGCCTGCAGTGTACCATCACGGCCGTGGGCGGCGTTATAATGCAGTGGGCCGTCAACGGGCTGGGCAGCTCTGTGGTTGCCGCCATTACGGCTGCGGGCAAAACCCAAAACCTGCTCTCCTGTGCGTTGGAAAGCATCGGCACCGCTATGGCAACCTATGCGGGCCAGAACCTTGGCGCGGCCCGGCTGGACCGTGTGCGCAGCGGTGTAAAAAGCTCCTACATTATGGTGGTTGCTTATTCCGTCCTTGCTTTTATTGCCCTGCACTTTGGCGATGTCGTGATCATCGGCCTCTTCCTGGATACCAAGACCGAGGTTGAGATCGTGGCGATGGCGCGGGATTATATGTTCTGGAACAGTCTGTTCTTTATCCCGCTCGGCGCGCTTATCGTATGGCGCTATACCATTCAGGGGCTGGGCTATTCCACACTTGCCATGATGGCCGGTGTGGCCGAAATGGTGGCGCGTACCGTTATCGCCCTGGTGCTGATTCCGGTGCTGGGCTATTTTGGCGCAGAGCTGTCCAACCCGGTAGCCTGGGTGGCGGCCTGCCTGTTCCTGTACCCGGCTTACCTGTGGACGGTCAAACACCTGGAAAACCGCCTGCTTGCCGGCCACCTTGCCATGCAGCACAGCGCGGTAGGGGATTGACCCCCTGAATTTTTATCACGATCCATGCTTTTGCCCTGCATGCCCTGCGGTATGCGGGGCATTTTTGCACCATTCCGGCATTTTTTCAAAAAGCTCTTGCCCTGCGGAGGCAAAAGCAATATAATAACTGTATATTTATTCATAGAGGGTCAGAGCGTATCGAATAAGCAAACAAGCGGGTGGAATATTTTCACCACGTTTGCTTTACGGTACGCCCCAGCGGGCCGCATACGCCCTGTATGTGCAAAAAAGGGCAGGGGAAGTGCCGCGCCGCGCAACAAGAGAGAAGGAAGTAGTATTATGCCGGAAAAGAAACCGTTCATCACCCTTGAGCAGGCACAGGAAATTATTGCCGATGTGCCTACCCCGTTCCATCTTTATGACGAAAAAGGCATCCGCGCCAATGCACGCCTTGTCAACAAAGCTTTTGCATGGAACAAAGGTTTTAAGGAGTATTTTGCCGTTAAGGCAACCCCCAACCCGTACCTGCTGCGCATCCTGAAAGAGGAAGGCTGCGGCGTGGACTGCTCCAGCTACACCGAACTGCTGCTGAGCGAAGCCTGTGGCTTCAGCGGCAGCGATATCATGTTCTCCTCCAACGAAACGCCGGTGCAGGACATGAAGAAGGCGTATGACCTGGGCGCTTACATTAACCTGGACGACCTGACCCATGTGGATTTCCTCAAGAATGTGGCAGGTATCCCCGAAACGATCTGCTGCCGCTTTAACCCCGGCGGAACCTTTGACCTGGGCAACGGCATCATGGATAACCCCGGCGATTCCAAGTACGGCATGTCCGAAGAGCAGATGACCGAAGCTTATACCCGCCTGATGGCACTGGGTGCAAAGAACTTCGGCATTCATGCTTTCCTGGCCAGCAATACCGTTACCGATGATTATTACCCGGAACTGGCCGGTATCCTGTTCAACCTGGCTGTGCGTCTGCACCAAAAGACCGGTGCACACATCAAGTTCATCAACCTGTCCGGCGGCGTCGGCGTTGCCTACAAGCCGGAGCAGCGCTCCAATGATATCCTGGCCATTGGCGAGGGTGTCCGCAAAAAGTTTGAGGAGATCCTGGTGCCCGCCGGTATGGGTGACGTTGCCATCTTTACCGAGATGGGGCGCTTTATGCTGGCTCCGTATGGCTGCCTGGTTGCCACAGCCATCCACGAAAAGCACATTTATAAAGAGTATATCGGCCTGGATGCCTGCGCTGCCAACCTGATGCGCCCGGCCATGTACGGTTCCTACCACCACATCACCGTGCTGGGCAAAGAGAACGCCCCCTGCGACCATAAATACGATGTGGTCGGCGGTCTGTGCGAGAACAATGATAAGTTTGCCATTGACCGTATGCTGCCCAAGATCGATATGGGCGATGTGCTGGTCATCCACGATACCGGTGCCCATGGCTTCTCGATGGGATATAACTACAACGGCAAGCTGCGCAGCGCCGAAGTGCTGCTGTGCGAGGATGGCTCCCACCAACTGATCCGCCGCGCCGAGACCCCGGCAGACTATTTTGCCACCTTTGATTTTACCCCATTTTACAAAAAAATGGGCCTGTAATATACAGCCCAAAGTGAGGAGACGCTATGTTCCAGTTTATGCTTGTTGTTGGCCTTGTGCTGGCGTATTACGGTTATGCCGTTACCAAAAATCCCCGCATCTGGGGGGACCAGGGGCGGGACGCCATAAAAGAAGAAAACTGGAACCGCTATGTCCGCTATAACGGGCAGTTCGCCATGTATGCCGGCTTTTTGATGGCGGCCCTTGGCGCGCTGGATATGGCGGTCAATCTGTCCACCGCCATCTACCTGCTGATTCTGCTGGGCGGTTTGGCCATCCTTTTGTATCCCTTCGCCCACTGGATGCACGAAAACGAGGGCACCTGGAACCCCTGGCCCCGCGTGGAAACCGAAAAGCAGAAGCGCAAGCGCCTGATCAAAGAGCAGGAGCGCCAGGAAAAGAAAAACAAAAAGAAATAAGATGGCTTTGGGTCACTTGATTTCCGTTGCTTTTCTCAGGCGCTCATCTCATAAAGAACAGAGAACAAAAGAATAGTAAAACAAAAAGGCATGTGCTATCATTCAAGCACATGCCTTTTTCATAATCTCTGAACCATTGGAATCCGCAGCTCTGCATTTCTATCCAAACATCTGCGCTCGTTTGCGGCAATTTATTCCGCGCAGCCGATATCCTGCGCAATTTCCTGCACGGATTCCTTGTCGAATTCACCCAGCGGCAGGATCAGCCGTGCCAGAATTTCCTGTGGCAGAACTTCCAGCAGGGCGGTCTGGTCGCACTCTGCGTGCTCTGGGGCGCACAGGCGGCACTCATCGGCGTCTTGCTCCACGCGGGCATAATGGCCGGTGGAGATAAAACGGCAGTCGAGCTTATCAGCCGTCTGCATCAGCAGCTGGAACTTCAGCAGTTCGTCCGCGGCAGTGTCCGCTGCTTCAATCACGTGCAGGGTTACATCCAGCGCCTTGGCGGCGTTCTGCGCGGTCTCCACGGCATCGTCGGCCATCCCGGCAAAATGCACCAGTGCGGCCTGTACGGCAAAGCCCTGCTCCTGCAAAATGCGCACAGTAACGGCAGCGTCCATGCCGCCGTTCAGCCCAACTAGAACCTTATCCTGCTTTTCAAATGTATTAAAACCCAGTGCTCCGTCCATAATATCCTCCTGTATCAGCGGTGCGCAGTGCGTCAGGCCTGCTTTCCGCCGTATTTTTTGCTTTGCTCCACGGCCAAGCGGTCGCAACGCTCGTTTTCAGGGTGGCCTGCGTGGCCTTTCAGCCAGTGGTAGTGGATCACATGCTTCTCGCTTTCTTCCAGCAGCGGTGCCCAAAGGTCGGGGTTCAAGGCGGGGGATTTGTCTGCCTTTTTCCAGCCGCGCTTGCGCCAGCCCTTGGCCCAGCCCTTTTCCAGCCCGTTGATCACATACTGGCTGTCGCTGTACAGGTCAATGTCACAGGGCTCTTTCAGCTGGCGCAGGGCTTCCAGCAGGCCGGTCAGCTCCATGCGGTTGTTGGTGGTTCCGGCCTCGCCGCCGGAAATCTCTTTCTCATACACCTTTTCTCCGGTACGGAAGCGCAGGATCGCGCCCCAACCGCCGGGGCCGGGGTTGCCGCTGCAGGCACCGTCGGTATAAATTTCGATGTGTTTCATGTTACCCTCGTTTTGCTGCGGCAATACTGGAATCAGGGCGTGCCGGAAAATGGCATCCTTTTCTTTGCTTTTCGCTGTACCTTATCGGCCAGCCGCAATGCCCGGAACCCTGCCGCTTTACTATAAAAATAATTATACGCGATTTTGCCCAGCCCTGCAAGCTTTTGTGTAATTTGTCCATAAATGCGTCCGGCATACTATTTGACAATGCCCCCGCTGCGCCTTATAATAGATTTAATTGCAATGTCGTAGTTTGATTCAGGACCCGGTTGCAGCCTTTCGGCTGAACTCTTCGCGTCCAACCTTGATTCAGTAAATCGGCACAGTGCCGTACAAATTTTACATGCGACAAAACATCACGTCCGGGGTACGGTGCTTACCGTGTGTGTAACCACCAACCCTGGCCGAATACAATATGGAGGTTATGCAATGGAAGATCACAACAACGAAAAACGCCCCCGCCAGCAGGGCCGCAGCAATTACACCCGCCGTGCCCCGCGCGCAAATAATAATAACCAGAACCGCAAACCCGGTGCGCCTGCCCCCGCGGCCAGCGCCCCGCAGGCAGCGGCGGAAAAACCACAGCCCCAGCACCGCAAGCCGCAGCGCCGCCGTGCCCCGCAGCCCCAGCAGGCTGCAGCGAGCAATGCGGTGAATGCAGCAGCTCCGGCCCCGGTGCAGCGCCCCCGCAGCCCGCAGCGCCGCAGCTATAAGCAGCATTATTATGATGCTTCCACCCCGGCTGTTCCCATGCACATCTGCCCGCTGGGCGGCCTGGGCGAAGTTGGCAAAAACATCACCCTGTATGAATGCCAGGGCGATATGATCCTGGTGGACTGCGGCCTGGTGTTCCCGGATTCAGATATGTTCGGCGTGGACCTTGTCATTCCGGATTTCACCTATGTATTGGAAAATAAGGACCGCATCAAGGGCCTGTTCATTACCCATGGCCACGAAGACCATATCGGCAGCCTGCCGTATCTGCTCAAAAAGTTCAACGTGCCCATTTACACTGCACGTTTGACCATTGGCCTGATCAAAAACAAGCTGGAGGAGCACGGTCTTGCCTCCAGTGCAGAGTTCCATGAGATCCGTCCCCGCCAGAAAGTGCGCCTTGGCTGCTTTACGGTGGAGCCCATCCATGTCAACCACTCCATCCCGGATTCTCTGGCGTTTGCCATTGACTGCCCGGCAGGCATCGTGCTGCATACCGGCGACTTCAAGATCGACTACACGCCGCTTTCCGGCGATGCCGTTACCGACCTTTCCACCATTGCGGAGTATGGCCGCCGCGGCGTGCTGGCTTTGCTGGCGGATTCTACCAACGCGGAGCGCCCCGGCTTTACGGCAACCGAGCAGACTGTGGCCGAAGGGGTGCGCAGCCTGTTTGCCCGCGCCAAAAACCGCCGCATTATCGTGGCAACCTTTGCTTCCAACATCTACCGCATCCAGCAGATCATTGACCTGGCCATTGAGTATGGCCGCAAGGTGGCCGTCAATGGCCGCAGCATGGTTTCCAACACCGAAATGGCGCGGGAGCTGGGGTATCTGCATGCGCCGGATAATGTGCTGATCGATATCGAGGAGATCAACAAATACCCGCCGGAAAAGGTTGTCCTTATCACCACCGGCAGCCAGGGCGAACCGCTGTCCGCTCTGTCCCGTATGGCGCAGGCCAGCCACCGTACCGTCAAGGTCGGCCCCACTGACTTTATCATTATCTCGGCCCGCCCCATCCCCGGCAACGAAAAGACCGTGACCAAGGTGGTCAACGGCCTTCTGGCCCTGGGCGCAGAGGTCATTTACGAAAACATGTATGATACCCATGTTTCCGGCCACGCCTGCCAGGAAGAGCAGAAGCTGATGCTGACCCTTGCCCACCCGCAGTATTTCCTGCCGGTTCACGGCGAGTTCAAGCAGCTCAAGCGCCACGCCGAAACGGCGGAGCACCTGGGCTATATCCCCAAGCAGAATATTTATATTGCTGAAAATGGCCAGAACATCCGCCTTTCCCGCGATGGCATGGCAGTGGAGGGCACTGTGCCCGCCGGTGCCGTGATGGTGGATGGCTATGGCGTGGGCGATGTGGGCAATGTGGTCCTGCGTGACCGCCACCACCTGTCGGAGGACGGTATCATCATCGTTACTGCAGCCGTGGATGGCAGCACCGGCCAGCTGCTTTCCGGCCCGGACCTGGTTTCCCGCGGCTTTGTCTATGTGCGGGAAAGCGAGGAGCTGATGGACGGTGCCCGCGTGCAGGTTGAAATGGCCCTTGACCGCAGTATGGCGGATAACATGCACGACTGGGCCAGCGTGAAATCCCGCGTGCGGGAGGCGCTTTCCAGCTATATCTACCGCAAAACCAAGCGCAGCCCCATGATCCTGCCCATTCTGATGGAAGTTTGATCCAAACCATATCTGACCGTGACCGCCTGCCCCACATTGCAGGCACCGAGGAACGATGATGAAAAACAAGCTGAGACGTGATATCTTTGTCATTATCTTTTTGCTGCTCGTTGCGTGCATCGCCCTGGCTGTGCCGCTGGCGTTCAGCAACCCGCGCTGGCTGCTGGCACCGGCGCTGCTTGTAGTGTTTGCGTTGGTGGTGGCGGTGCTTGGCATCCGCCGGCTGCGGCGCTTTGTGGCCGATATGCTGTGCGGGACCAACTTTGAGGGCAGCAAGACCCAGTATTCGCTGGCGGATTTTTCCATCCCCACTGCCCTGATTACCGAAGGCTCCGTGGTGTGGTATAATCCGGCCTTCCGGGAGCAGATCCTGGCGGGGCAGGATGCCCTGCTGGCTGCACCGGACCGCCTGATGACCGGCATTGACCTTTCCGTCTGTGCCCGCGCCCACGGCCAGGACCTGACCATTGACGAAAACCGCTACACGGCCTACGCCACAACCAGCCGCAACAGCAAAACGGGCACATTGCTGTTTTTGGTCAACGATACGTTCTACAAAAACACGCTGGATGAATACACTGCCAGCCGCCCGGCTTACCTGATCATTGGGGTGGACAGCTATGACGAGCTGTTCAACGATATGAAAGACTCCGAGCAGGCGCACGAGCTGGAGGCCATCAACACCCTGCTGGAAGAATACATCGGCCGCACGACCGGTTTCCTGCGCAAGGTGTCCAACAGCCGCTATATTGCGGTGGTGGAAGAGCGGGATATCCGCTGGATGATGGAAGAACGCTTTGATATTCTGGATAAAGTGCGTGCGTTGCACCCCGGCGGAATGCTCACCCTTTCCATCGGCGTAGGCCATGGCGGCGCTACTATGCAGGAATGCCAGGAGATGGCCCGCGAAAGCATTGATATTGCCTTGGGCCGCGGCGGCGACCAGGCTGCCGTGAAAACAGTCGATGGCTTTGAGTTCTTCGGCGGCATTTCCCATGGTGTCGAAAAGCGCAGCCATGTGCGCAGCCGCATCATTGCCAACGCCCTGGCAGACCAGATCCGCCAGAGCGACAGCGTCATTATCATGGGCCACCGCCAGAGCGATTTGGATGCCATCGGCTCCGCCATCGGTTTGCTGCGCATGTGCAAAATGTGCGATGTGCCTTCGGTCATCGCAGTGCGCAGCAAGGCAACGCTGGCGGGCCAGCTGCTGGATGTGTTCAACAAGGCGGGGGAGGACCACAACTTTATTGAGCCGGAAGAAACCTATAAGCTCATCACCCCCAAAACCCTGCTGATCGTAACCGATACATACCAAAAGCGCCTGCTGGAAGACCAAAAGATTTACGAAAAATGCAGCCGCGTGGTTGTTATCGACCACCACCGCATGGCGGTAGGGCATATTGATAACCCAATCCTTTTGTATCATGAACCCTTTGCTTCCAGCGCCAGCGAGCTGGTGTGTGAACTGCTGCAATTCATGCCCGCCCAAAACAACATCACTCAGTTGGAAGCCCAGGCGCTGCTGTCTGGCATCATGCTGGATACCCGCAGTTTTGCGCTGCATGTCGGCGTGCGTACCTTTGAGGCTGCCGCCTGGCTGCGCAGCCGCGGGGCCGAAACCGCCGCGACCAAGCGCCTGTTCAATATTTCCAAAGAAGAATACGAAGCCCGCGCCGCTATTGTGGAGGGCGCTTACCTCTACAAAGGCTGCGCTATCGCCACTTCGGATGAGCTTGACCCCGCCATGAGTGTGGTTCTGCCCATGGCAGCCAATGACCTGCTGACCATCAACGGCGTGGATGCCAGCTTTGTGGCAATCGCCAAAAACGGTGGTGTCAACATCTCCGCCCGCAGCATGGGTGCGCTGAACGTACAGGTCATTCTGGAGCCCTTGGGCGGCGGCGGCCACCTGACGATGGCCGGTGCCCAGCTGCGTGATTGTACCGTAAAGGAAGCCGAAGCCCGCATCCGCGCGCAGATCGACGAATACCGCGCCAACCAGGAATGCCAGGAAGAACTGGTGGGTGCAGTTTAACAAATTAGATTATCAGCGAATCCCTGCCAATGGCAGAAAATTATATCAATTACTACATAGAGAGGGGAACCACCACGATGAAAGTTATTCTCAAACAGGATGTCAAGAGCATTGGTAAAAAGGATGAAATCCATGAAGTGTCGGACGGTTACGCCCGCAACTTCCTGTTCCCGCGCGGTCTGGCTGCAGTGGCCGATGCTGACGCTGTGAACACCGCCCGCACCAAGAGCGAAGCCAAAGCCCACCATGAAGCCGAAGCTAAGGCTGCTGCTGAAGAACTGGCTGCCAAGATCAAGGGCCAGATTGTTTCTGTCAAGGTCAAGGGGGGCGCTTCCGGCAAGCTGCATGGCAAAGTGACCGCAAAGGAAGTTGCCGAACAGTTGTACAAGCTGACCGGCACCGAAATCGACAAGAAAAAAATCGAAATGCCCGCCAGCATCAAAGAGTTTGGCAGTTATGATGCCAAAGTCCGCCTGCATGTGGGTGTTGTGGCCGCGTTCAAGGTCAAGGTCGAGGAGGCTCCGCTGTAATTGGCAGGGGGTCTTGTAATTACATTCCAACAAAAACGGCAGGGAGGTGCCTGAATGGCAAACAATGAATTAAGCTTGTCCAGCCTGGGCATTCAGCTGCCGTATAACATGCAGGCGGAACAAAGCGTGCTTGGCGCAGCGCTGATGGATGAAACCATCCTGAACCGCCTGATCACCGAGATGGACCCCGATATGTTCTATTCGGAGCAGAACCGGGCCGTCTATGAGGAAATGCGCCGCCTGTTCAGCGAAAGCGAAGCGGTGGACATTATCACTCTGGTGGACTCTCTGGCTCAGAACGGTGTGTTCAAGGGCGCAGATGATGCCAAAGTATACATTACCCGCATTGCGGAAACCGTCCCGGCGATTTCCAACGTCGATTCTTACATCAAGATCGTCAAGGAAAAATATCAAACCCGCCGTCTGATCGAAGCAGCCCGCGATATCCTGCAGCAGTCCAGCGAGGAATCCGATTCTGACCTGCTGCTGGAAAGCGCCGAGCAAAAGCTGTACGATATCCGCAACGGCCAGGACCGCTCCGGCGTTAAAACCATTCAGGAGTCTATCCTGGAAGTTATTGATACCATGCAAAAGCTGTCCGGTGCGGACCGCGATAAATTTGCCGGTATCCCCACAGGCTTCAACTATCTGGATAATATCCTGACCGGCCTTGGCCGTTCGGACCTGATTATTCTGGCCGCCCGCCCCGGTATGGGCAAGACCAGTTTTGCGCTGAACATTGCTACCAATGTGGCCCGCCTGCAAAAGATACCGACCGTCATTTTCAGCTTGGAAATGACCTGCGAACAGCTGACCGACCGCATCCTTTCCAGCACCGCAGGCATTGACAGCCAGGCATTCCGCACCGGCCGCCTGAACAACTCCGACTGGAACGACTTTGCCAATGCAACGTCACTGTTGTATAACGTTCCCATTTACATGGATGATTCCTCCGGTATTTCGGTGCCGGAAATCAAGGCAAAAATCCGCCAGATCAACCAGGACCCCAAACGGGATAAGATCGGTCTGGTCATCATCGACTATTTGCAGTTGATGCAGTCCGCCAAGCGCACCGAAAGCCGCGTGCAGGAAATCAGCGATATCACCCGGAACCTGAAAATTATGGCCAAGGAACTGAACGTTCCTGTCATTGCGCTGTCCCAGCTTTCCCGTGCTGCCGAAAAAACAGCGGGTCGCTCGGACCACCGCCCCCAGCTTTCAGACCTGCGTGATTCCGGCTCTATCGAACAGGATGCGGACGTGGTGCTCTTCCTGTACCGCGCTGCCTATTACAATTCCCAGAACGGCGAAACCGAACAGGCGAACGAAAACGAAGCCGAATGTATCGTGGCCAAAAACCGCCATGGCGAAACCAGTGTGGTCCGCCTTGGCTGGGATGGCGCCCATACCCGGTTCAGCAATCTGGACGAGATCCATGAACAGTACTGACGCAGACAATTCATTGCAAAACCCAGTAAACACGATGGAACAAACCTTGCTGGCCTATTGCCGCCGGCAGGGTTTGTTTCGGTTGGGGGACCGTGTCATCGTTGCCTGCTCCGGCGGAGCGGATTCGATGGCGCTGCTCTGGTTTCTGCTGCGCTGCAAAGCGGAACTTGGCATCACCGTCATGGCGGCCCATGTGGACCACGGAATCCGGGGCGAAGCTGCCCATGCGGATGCCCGCTTTGTGGCGGAGTTCTGCCGCACGCATCATGTGCCGTTCTTTTTGTACGATGCCGCTGCCAGCGGGGTGCAGATTCCCCCAAACCCCAGCGAGAACTGGGCGCGCAGCCTGCGCTATACCTGGTTTGATGCGCTGGCCGCACAGCAGCATGCCTGCATTGCCACAGCGCATACGTTATCTGACCAGGCGGAAACGGTGTTGTTCCGCATGGCGCGCGGTACCGGCCTGCACGGCATGGCGGGTATTCCGGCGGTACGGGGCGTGTACCGCCGGCCATTTTTGTGCCTGACAAGGAGCGATACCACGGCATACTGCGCCGCCCTTGGGCAACACTATGTTCAGGACGAAAGCAATTTCAGCGATGCCTATGCCCGCAACCGTATCCGCCATTATGCTGTTCCGGCGCTGCAAACCATCAATCCGGCGGCAGAGCGGGCTGTGGGGCGGCTGTGCAACCAGCTGCAGGAGCTGAACATCTGGCTGGAAAACCTGGCCGAAAAACTGCTGGCGCAGGCTGCCTGCGGGGGCGGGTACAGCATCCCGATTCTTGCCGCGGCGGATGCCCCGGTGCTGGCTGCTGCCCTGCGCATGCTGGCAGCCCGCGCGCGTGACCCTGAAGAAAAATATGTGCAGGCTCTTGCGGCCATTGTTCGGCAGGGCAGCGGTGCGGTACAGCTGACGCCGGATGCCTGCTGGACCGCGGCAAACGGCATTTTGTACTGCCGCTCAGTGCTAAAAATGCAGCCGGAAGCCATTCCCGCGCCGCACCAGCTGCTAAAAACCGGCGTTTACTGCCTGCCAGGGGGCTATGAGCTGGAGATTCAACAACTAAATTATGAAGTTTTTTTGAAAAATCCATCATTTTTGAAAAAAGACTACACCTATTGTGCAGATTATGCTAAAATAAATAAGAATATTTTTGTGAGGACCCGCCAACCCGGCGATACGTTCCGCCCGGCGGGACGTCACGTTGGCAAAACGCTCAAAAAATATCTGAATGAGGCAAAAGTTCCTGTGGCTGAACGGACGCTGATGCCGCTGCTGGCCTGCGGCAGCCAGGTGCTTTGGCTGTGGGGGGCAGGCTTTGCGGACGGTTTGTCCCCGGATGATGAGACAAAGCAGATCCTGTTGATTCGGCAAAGCCGCCAGCCTGCGGCCCCGGAGCAGGAACAAGATCATAATATTGGAGGAACAGATCATGCATGATATGAACAATGATATCGCCAAGGTTTTGATTTCGGAAGAGCAGTTGCAGGCCAAGGTGGCTGAATTGGGGGCACAGATCAGCCGCGATTACGAGGGCAAAGATTTGTTGCTGGTGTCTATCCTGAAAGGCTCCGTGGTGTTCATGGCCGATTTGATGCGCGCCATCACGGAACCCTGCAGCATTGACTTTATGGTGGTTTCCAGCTATGGCGGTGCCAACACCACTTCTACGGGCCTTGTCAAGATCGTCAAGGACCTGGATCAGGATCTTTCCGGCAAGGATGTTCTGATCGTGGAGGATATTCTGGATACTGGCGTCACGTTGTCTCACTTGGTGCCCATGCTGAAATTGCGCCGCCCCAACAGCGTGCGCCTGTGCACCATCCTCAGCAAGCCCAGCCGCCGCAAGGTGGATATTGAGCCGGACTACTGCGGTTTTGAAGTGCCCGATGAATTTGTTGTGGGCTATGGCCTTGACTATGACGAAAAGTACCGCAACTTGCCGTATGTCGGCGTGTTAAAACCGGAAGTATATTCCAAATAAAATTCTGTCTTGGCAGAATAACCAATCGCCCGCCGTTTTGGCGGATTTTGACAGGGAGTTGATTTTTTGCAGCACAAACCGCGTTTCAGCGGCATTATCATTGCCGCTGTCCTGATGGTGGCAGCACTCGTGATGATCTCCAGCTATTCCAGCCTGTTTGCCTCCAGCAAGAGCACCATGATGTTGTCCGAAGCCATGGGGTACTTTGAATCCAATCAGGTCACCTACTTTAACCTGGACCTGAACACCGGCGTTATCGAGATGAGCGTGAAAGAAGGTGAACATCCGCTGCCGGAATCCGGCACGTCCAGCGAAACATCCAACGGCCTGCTTGCAGAAATTTACGGCGATGGCACCGATGCTTACGCCCCCAAGAACGGCGGGGCAGCGGTCATTACCTACAAGCTGCCATATCCTTCTTATTTCCTGCAATTCTACCTCAAGGATTATATCGACCAGTATAATGCAGCCAACCCGGATGCGCCCATGCAGTACGATATGGTCGCCGTTAAGACCAACGTGCCCTGGTTTGAGATCATCCTGTACGCCTTTATGATCGGCAGCGTGGTGTTGCTCTTCATGTCCATGTACCGCGGCGGTGCCGGTGGCGGCGGCCTGATGAATGTTGGCCGTGCCAAGGTCAAGGACCAGCAGGAAGGCCAGCGCAAGGCAACCTTTGCCGATGTTGCCGGTGCGGATGAAGAAAAGGCTGAACTCCAGGAAGTGGTTCAGTTCCTGAAAGCACCGGAAAAGTTCAACTCCTTGGGGGCGCGCATTCCCCACGGCGTTCTGCTTGTCGGCCCTCCGGGCACCGGCAAAACGCTGCTGGCCCGTGCCTGTGCAGGCGAGGCCGGCGTTCCGTTCTATGCCATCTCCGGTTCCGACTTTGTGGAAATGTATGTCGGCGTCGGCGCATCCCGTGTGCGCGACCTGTTTGAAAAAGCCAAAAAGACGATGCCCTCCATCATCTTTATTGATGAGATTGATGCCGTGGGCCGTCAGCGTGGTGCCGGCCTTGGCGGCGGGCATGACGAGCGCGAGCAGACCCTGAACCAGCTGCTGGTTGAGATGGACGGCTTTGACGCCAACGACGGCGTTATCGTGATGGCTGCCACCAACCGCGCCGATATTCTGGATAAGGCTCTGCTGCGTCCGGGCCGTTTTGACCGTCAGGTTTATGTTGGTCTGCCGGATGTGAAGGGCCGCGAGGAGATTCTGCGCGTTCACACCAAGAACAAGCCCCTTGGCCCTGATGTCAGCCTGAAAACCATCGCCAAGTCCACCGCGGGCTTCTCCGGTGCCGACCTGGAAAACCTTGTCAACGAAGCTGCCCTGCTGGCTGCGCGCAAGGGCAAAAAGGCCATCACCGAACCCGAAATCGAGGAAGCTTCCATCAAGGTTGTGGCTGGCCCCGAAAAGAAGAGCCGCGTTGTGACCGATGCCGAAAAGCGCCTGACCTCTTACCACGAGGCCGGCCATGCCATTACCGGCTATTTCTGCAAAACGCATGATCCCGTGCACCAGATCAGCATTATCCCGCGTGGTTCGGCAGGCGGCTTTACCATGTATCTGCCGGAAAAAGACCCCAGCTATGTGACCAAGACCGCCATGAACGAGAACATTGTCTGCCTGTTGGGCGGCCGTGTGGCGGAGCAGCTGGTGCTGGATGATATCTCCACCGGTGCTTCCAACGACCTGCAGCGTGCCACGGATACCGCCCGCGCCATGGTGACCCGCTATGGCTTCTCGGAGCGCATGGGTCCGGTGGTTTATGGCACCGACCCTGGCGAAACCTTCCTTGGCCGAGACTTTGGCCAGGGCAAGGGCTATTCCGAAAATACGGCGTCCGAAATTGATAATGAGATCCGTGATATCATGGATGAATCTTACGAGACGGCCCGCCGCATTTTGACCGAGCACATGACTGAGCTGCACCGTGTGGCCGGTGTGCTGATGGAACGCGAAAAGATCAGCGGCGAAGAGTTTGACGCCCTGATGAAAGGCGAAAACCTGGCACCCTTTGGGCTGGATACCCCCGCGCCTGCCGCAGCCCCTGCATTGGCAGAGCAGCCCGCCGCGCCGGAACAGCCCTCCGAACCGTCTGATGAAAATTGAGGCAAGGTGAAACACAATGGATCAAAATTTTTCCCTGATGGCGCAATCCCGTGCCAATTATTACACTGCCGGCAGCCCGGTCCAGTTTGTCCGTGTTGAGCTGCTGAAAGGGGATGTCACGGGTGAAGTTGCGGTCTGCCTGACCTTTAAGAATGTTGGCACAGAACCGCTGACCGGCTTTATCATCCACTTCAAGTGCAAAGATGCTTCTGGTCAGATCCTGTGCGAGGATGATTTCTATTATGAGCAGCTCAATGTGCAGCCCGGCGAACTGTTTGGTGCCGATGACGCTGTGTTTGTCAGCGATACGCCGGTTTCCAGCGTGGAAATTGAGCAGGACCGTGCTTTCCTGAACGGCCGCGGCGTGGATCTGCGCAATTATAAGCGTGTCCGCCTGCAGGCCCCCCGTGTGCTGCCTGGCTCTATTGCCCGCACACTTCAGACCCGCACCAACAATAAGATGCTGACCTGCGTCCCGCAGGATACCGAAAACGGCTGGTTCTGCGCCTGTGGCGCGTTCCACCCCAACGAGGAAGCTGTTTCCGTCTGCAGCGAGTGCGGCGGCGACCGCGCTTACATCAAGGCAACCCTGACCCGCATCCTGGAGGAAGCCCGGCAGGCCGCCGAACAGCAGCAGCGCGAAATCAACGCCGTGGCCAATGGCGTTGACCCCGCAGCCGCCCAGGCAGCCCAGGAAGCCCAGGCCGCTGCCACCGCCGCCGCGGCTCAGGCAGCCATCAGCCAGGAGCCCACCGCACAGTTCACCCCGCCCGCCCCGGCCCAGGAACCGGAAGAAGAGGACGAGGACGACGAAGCAACCAACGCCGAAATGGACCGCGTGCGCCGCTATGTCCCCAAAGGCCATCTGTTTGCCGATGATGAGGATGAAGAGGACGAGCATACCCGCATGTTCGATGATGAGGAAGAGGAAAGCGACGATGACGAAGAACCCCGCCGTGGCCGTTATGCGGATGATGACGAGGAGAGCGAGGACGATGTAATGGCCGAGCGTATCATCCATTGGGCACCGCCCATCACCGCAGTGGTCTGTGCGCTCATCATTGCTGTGTCGCTGATCTACCACTTTGTCATCGCCTGATCGCCTGCTGTTTATCGGCAAAGGCGGGCTGACCCGCTGATATTTATCCGGGCAGGATAAAGCAAAATAAACCAAAACCAGCCGCCGGGCAGGGGAAAATCCCTGAAGCCGGCGGCTGGTTTTCTATTTGTTCTATTCCGTGTCTGTGCTTATTGCTGCCATCAGGAATATAGGAAAATGTGGTTAGAGCTTGTGATTAAATTTGCAAGGCAGCAATCATAAAGCAGTAAAAGCATGCAGGATGCGAAAAATCAATCCCCTGGCGCATAACGCTTATTTCAGCGTTCCATCCAGTACCTGCTGGTAATACCATGGCTTGGGTGCGCGGAACACCTTGCCAGCCAAAGCGGCAAACTGTGGGTCGCTGATCTTTTTGGGGAACGCCAGCTCCCAGGCGCACAGAGCCTGATATTTCAGCTTCAGCTCCCGGTTGGCGGCATTGTTGCCATACTTGGAATCGCCCAAAATCGGGCAGCCAATGCTGGCCAGATGAGCGCGGATCTGGTGGGTGCGGCCCGTTACCAGCTCCACCCGTAATAGCGCCAAACGTCCGCTGACGGCAATGGTATCATATGCGGTAATGATCTCTTTTGCACCGGATTTCGGCTCGTCCAGAATGCGTACAATGCCATGCACAGAATCTTTCGTTAGAAAGCTGTGCAGCGTGGCAGCGGGTGGTACCGGACGGCCAAAGGTTACGCACAGGTAAGTTTTGCGAATCAACCGCTCTTTGATGGCGTTTACCAAAAATTCTTCCGCCGCCGCGGTTTTTGCCAGCAGCACAAGGCCGCTGGTGCCGGTGTCCAGCCGGTGGCACAGGCGCGGCTCATGGGCGGCGTTCCACCGCTTTTCCTCATACAGGCGGCGCAGTACGCGGTTCAGCAGGGTGTCAGATTCGTCGCCATCCACCGGGATACCCGCGGGCTTGTTGGCCACGATCAAATCATCGTTTTCATAAATAAATTCCGCCGGGGCGCGTGCCTGCAAAAACTCCGGCCCCTCCTGGGAGGTCAGTCCAAGTTGGTCGTCCAGCAGGTAAACGCGGATCACATCGCCGTTCTGCACACGGGTGGCAAGGGGCTGCTTTTTGCCGTTCAGCTTAATTTTGTTTTCCCGCAGCGCCTTGTTCAGCCGCCCCAGCCCCAGGGCAGGGAACTGCTCCATCAGGTATTTGTCCAGCCGCACGGGCAAAAGGCTTTTTACATGTAGTTCCTGCATTATTTACTCTCCAATTCTTTATCCCACAAAACGGTCGCGTCCGGGATATCCAGTGTCACCATCAGCCAGCCTGCATCGTGGTCGTCAATCGTTTTAATTGTGTATTCTTTCCCATCGGCGCACAGCACACTGGCATGTTCCAGCTTGCGGCGCACAAAGGGGGAATCTGCAAAGCATACCGTCTGTTTCGTTTCGTCCAGCACACCGCGGTTCCACAGGGCGTCAGTGTAATCCGCAAGGCGCAGGGGATAATTTTCGTCATAGGGGGTGCACAGCGCATCAAAGTTCTGCCCATGCAGCCCCGGCGCAATCACATACCAGCTGCATGTGCCGTCCGTACTCGTTACCCTTCCGCACCAGGCATTGTCCTTCACCGGTTCTACGGCCTGCAAAAAGGCACCTTCCTCTGCAAACAGGTACAGCGTATCCTCCCGCACGGTTCCGGCAGCAAGCTCCGCCAGCAGCGTTTCCCGTTGGGCGGCCAGTGCCGTTTCATCATAGCGGGCGGCAAATGGGTCGTTGGTCGTCATGCCGTTGTCCGCGGCAAACAGGGCTAGATGCAACGCGTCATCTTGAATTTCATCCATTGAGACAACCGCCGTATACTGCTGCGCTGCCTGCCAGAAATCGCTCTCCATCTCGGTGGGGAACGCATCGGTCTGCATGGTCTGCAGCATTGCCGCACTGCGCTGCACCATGCCGGGGCTTACATCCCAAACCTGTACCACAGCCAGCAGGGCAGCACCCGCCAGCAGCCAGTGGCCTTTCAGCCGGGCAAGGCCCACAAGGGTTAGCAACATCAGCAGGTAATAGATTGGCCAGAACAGCCGCCCACTGGAACGGAAGATGGAAAAAAGTTTGATCAGCGAAGCGGGCAGTGGCAGCGTGGCAAGCGTTGCGCCGTTTGCGGTAATCACATTGCTGATGGCAAACACCGTTAAAACCGCGCAGCAGCAGGCCAATGCCCAGTGGCGGCGCAGCATGCCGCCCAGTTGCCGCCGCAGCAAAACCACCGCAATGGGCAGGGCAATCAGCACGCCCAGCCCCAGGTAGGCAAAGGCATCATAATTGCCGTAAACCTGGTTCTGTGCGGGCAGCACCCGGCTGTACAGCACGCCGTTTACCCCCACAGGGTTCCACAGCGCATTCAGGTTCATGCAAAAATAGCCATACAATGCCTGCCCGCCGCTGGAAGCACTGCCGTACAGCAGCCCCAGTGCCCAGCCCAGCAGTGCCGTGCCGCTAAAGTTGGCGGCAAGGTACAGGCCGGGCCCCGCAAGCTTGCGGTTGTGCAGTGCATATTCCAGCAGCAGCGCCAGCGTGATGGCATAGGTCATCGGCAGAAAATAGGGGTGGATGCCTACCGCCAGCACGTTCAGCACAAACAGCCCGCGGGAGGCATACTGCCCTTTGCGCCGTGCAGCAAAATAAAAATAGAGTGCAGCCAGCACAAAAAACTGTGCCCCCAGCGAGGTATGCCGGAACACACGCTCAAACAAAACCGGACTGGTAACAAACAGCAGGTCCGCTGCAAGCGGTGCCGCGCACCCCGGCAGGAACAGCCCTGCCAGCAGCGCACCAAACCCGCCCTGCAACGCAAAGCAGACCAGCGTGAACCACCCCATATACTGGAACGTTCCGCCCACAAGGTTGGCAACCAGCTTTAACAGGGCAGCCACCAGCGGGATAGAGTCGGTATAAGCAACGCTCAGCCCATCCGGGTAGTTGATGCCGCGGGCAATGCAAAGCGGCCAGCCAGCGGAGCTTTGGCGGTAAAACAGCCACCCGGCATAATGCTGCTGGATGTCCTTTTCAATATATCCACCGCGGCAAAAGGCATCGTTGGTTACATCCAGTGTGCTGACCCCGAACACCAGCACAAACACCAGTACCCCCAGCAGGGCACCGCCGAGGAACAACCGCCCATTGCGGGTAAGTTTTGGTAAAGTTGAATTTTTTGCCAGTAGTAACACATCCTTTGGGGCAAAGAAATAAAATTTGAAAGCTGATATAAGCTAAGGCAATACCGCATAATTCTAAGTGCCGATACGGCAAGCGAGGTGCGGCAGATGCTAAGCCAAAAGCGCAGATAATACTGGATGCTGCAAA
>ENA-ORUO01001487-ORUO01001487.1-human-gut-metagenome-genome-assembly--contig:-NODE-1487-length-22479-cov-8.649706_pt1 | contig 22479 bp, 20 predicted proteins | sample MGYA00242082_ERZ509215 | MGnify/ENA primary metagenome ERZ509215 (study PRJEB26280, sample SAMEA2338829) | human gut metagenome | biome: human gut; feature: human-associated habitat; material: faeces... | reverse complement strand
GCGTCGAAATCGCTGGCACTTTTCTGGTTCTCTTTTGGTGTCAAAAGAGAACATCTCTCGGCTATATCCTCTTCCCCTCTCCCCTGTTCCACATGGAACAATTCACTTCTCTGCGGCGGCGGTGGGGATGCGCACGGTGTACTCGATGTATCCGTCCTTCTCTTCCCGGTGGGCGGTGGCGGGCACGCCGTTGTCGGTCATCAGCCGGATGGCGTGGTCGATGGTATTGACAAAGATGCGCACGTCCCGCACCATGGAGATGCGGTGCCCGGCCTTGGGCGGGCTGTTCAGCAGCTGCTCGATGTAGCTGTCGGTCTGACGGGCGTTCAGGCGGCGCTTGGCGATGGTGATGAGCGCTTCGCTGCGGCGGTTCTCCGGCAGACGCAGCACCGCGCGGGCGTGGCGCTCGGTAAGGTTGTTGTCCAGCACGAACTGCCGCTGGTCTGCCGTCAGCTGCAACAGCCGCAGCTTGTTGGCAAAGGTGGGCTGCGCCATGCCCAGACGCTTGGCGGCTTCGGCTTGGGTGCAGTCCCACAGCACCATCACATCCCGCAGCCCCTGCGCCTGTTCAAAGGGGTTCAGGTCGGCGCGCTGGATGTTTTCCAGCAGACCCAGCGCGGCGGTGCGGTCGTCGGCGTAGCTGCACAGGATGGCGGGGATGGTGGTCATCTTTGCCAGCTGGCAGGCGCGCAGCCGCCGCTCCCCTGCCACCAGCTCGTAGCCCTCTGCCGCCCTGCGCACCGTGACCGGCTGGAGCAGACCGTTTTCCCGGATGCTCTGCGCCAGCGCCGTCAGCTCCTGCTCGTCAAAGCTTTTGCGCGCCTGAAAGGGCGACGGATGGATCTGGTCGATGGGCAGAGAGAGTAATTTCCCGGACGTTTTCTTGCGTTCAAACATGATGCTGCCCCTTTCCTGTGAAATAAACCTTCGGTTTTTCCACATTTCTCCGGGAAATCGTGGAAAACCTGTTCAGCTTCAGTGTAGCACACAAAGAAAGACCCCGCCAGAAATTTCGTTCGGCAGGGTCTTACAGGTTGCGTCAAGTTATGCGTTATTTCAGCGGGCTTTTTGCAATTTTACCGCCGTTTCTGGGGTATGCTGTCGGAGTTTGCGAAATCTTTTTGCACAAAATCAGCGTGCGGGTGTCGCCGCCGGGCAGGTGCAGGGTGCGGGTCTCGCGGTACTCGCCGCCCAGCTTTTTGATAGCGCCCCGGGCGGCGGTCAGCTCCTCTTCCCCGGAAGCACCCTTCATGGCAAGGAAGTTGCCGCCCACCTTCACCAGCGGCAGGCAGTATTCTGCCAGCATGGGCAGGGCTGCCACGGCGCGGGCAGAAGCAAGATCAAACTGTTCCCGCCACACCTTGCGGGCGGCTTCCTCGGCGCGCTCCTTGGCAAACTCCACCCCGGTCAGACCCAGCTGGGCGCAGGCGTACTTCAAAAAGTCCACCCGCTTGCCGGTGGGTTCCATCAGGGTCAGTTCCAGCTCCGGCTTGAAGATCTTGGTCACGATGCCCGGAAAGCCTGCCCCGGCACCTACGTCCACCATACGCCCGGCAACCTCCGGCTGGCTGGCAAACAGCAGGCTGTCGAGGAAGTGCTTATCCTCGATGCCCTCCGGGTCAGTGATGGCGGTCAGGTTGACCTTCTGGTTGTAGTCTACAAGGATCTGGGCAAAGGCATCCAGCTGATCCAGCTGGGTGCCGGTGAGGGTGATGTTCCATGTGGAACACTTTTCCTCCAACCGCTGTTTGTCGATCATAGTGTTTTCCTTTCTGTCGGGTGGTTGAGGTAGCGCAATCGTTTATTTTATCGCAAATTCGTATTATTTTTGTTGTTTCCCTGCCAGTGCGATGCTCAGCTGCGCCACATCGGAGGGCGAAACACCGGGGATACGCCCCGCCTGCCCCAGATTGCGGGGACGGATGCGGGCAAGCTTTTCCCGGGCTTCCAGCGTCAGGCCGGTCAGGGCGGCATACTCAAAATCCTCCGGGATGAGGGTCTTTTCGTGGCGTGCCACCTCCCGGATCATCCTGTCCTGTCGGGCGATGTAACCGGCATACTTGATCTCCGTCTCCAGCCGCTCCGCCAGCATGGGGGTGATCTCCTCTCCCCAGCCGATGATGCCCGCCACCAGCGGGTAACTGATCTCCGGGCGGCGCAGTAGCTCCTCGGCAACGCCGCCCTCGGCGGCGGGGGCAAGACCGGCGGCTTCCATGGCGGCGCGCAGGTCGGCAGTGCGCAGGTGTGCTTCGTGCAGGCGGCGGCGCTCGGCTTCCAAAATCTGCTGGGTGTGCTGGTACTTTGCCCAGCGGTCATCCTGCACAAGGCCGTATTCCCTGCCAATGGGGGTCAGGCGCTGGTCGGCGTTGTCCTGCCGCAGGGTCAGCCGGTACTCGCTGCGGCTGGTCATCATGCGGTAGGGGTCCATGACGCCCTTGGTCACAAGGTCATCCACCAGCGTGCCCAGATAGCTGGTGTGCCGGGGCAGCACCAGCTGCTCTAAGCCCAGCGCGTTGCGGGCGGCGTTCAGACCCGCCAGCAGACCCTGTGCGGCGGCTTCCTCGTAGCCGGAGGTGCCGTTGAACTGCCCTGCCCCGTACAGTCCCCGCACCACCTTGCTTTCCAGCGTGGCTTCCAGACTGGTGGGGTCTACGCAGTCGTACTCAATGGCGTAGGCGGGGCGCATGATCTCCAGATGCTCAAAGCCTTTGATGCTGTGGTAGAAAGCGTTCTGCACGTCCTCCGGCAGGCTGCTGGACGCACCCTGCAGATACATTTCCTCGGTGTTCTCGCCGCAGGGCTCTACGAACAGCGGGTGACGGTCCTTGCCGGAGAAGCGCACCACCTTATCCTCAATGGAGGGGCAGTAGCGCGGGCCGACACCCTCGATCATGCCGCCGTACAGCGGGCTGCGCTGGATATTATCCAGAATGATCTTGTGGGTCTCGGGGTTCGTGTAGGCGATCCAGCATTCCACCTTGTTGTGCATGGGTGCATCGGTCAAAAAGCTGAAGGGCTGCAGTTCGCTGTCCGGGTCGCCGGGCTGGCATTCCAGCTTGGAAAAATCAATGCTGCGGCGGTGCACCCGGGCAGGGGTGCCGGTCTTGAACCGGCGCAGCGGCAGACCGGCGGCTTTCAGGCTGTCGGTCAGGGCGTTGGCGGCGTGCATCCCATCCGGGCCAGACGCATACCACGCATCGCCCACAAAAATTTTGCCGCCGAGGTTCGTACCGGTGGCAAGCACCACGCACTTGGCGGTGTATTCGCCGTGCAGCTGGGTGACAACACCCTTCACATGACCGTTTTCCACTTCCAGCGCCACCACCTCGGCCTGATGGATGGCCAGACCCGGGGTCTGTTCCAGCGCATGCTTCATGTATTCGTTGTAGCGGCGGCGGTCGGTCTGCACCCGCAGTGCGTGCACGGCGGGGCCTTTGCCCTTGTTCAGCATCCGGCTTTGCAGATAGGTGGCGTCTGCCGCCAGACCCATCACGCCGCCCAGCGCATCCACTTCCCGCACCAGCGTGCCCTTGGCGGTGCCGCCGATGCTGGGGTTGCAGGGCATATTGCCGATGGCGTCCAGACTCATGGTAAAGACAGCCGTTTTTGCGCCCAGCACAGCAGCTGCATGGGCGGCTTCGATGCCCGCATGGCCAGCGCCGATGACGATGACATCATAATCTCCTAAGTGGTTCATATACTTTCGGGTTTCCTCTAATCAATGATTTGAATTTATTTTCCCACACAGAACCGTTCGAACACCTGTTCGATGACGGCTTCCGAGGCGTTTTCGCCGGTCAGGTCGCAGAGAGCGTCCAGCGCATCATCCACGCAGACCGAAACGGCGTCCAGCCCAAAGCCGCCTGCGGCGGCATCCAGTGCACCGGCTACGGCGTCCCGGGCGCGGAGGGCAGCAGAAAGCTGCCGCTGCCCGGACAGACTGGCGGCGTGGGGGTCAATGCTGCCCGTGCCCAGCAGCCGCGCCACCGCAGCGGCGATGACCTTGCGGCTCCCCTCTTCCCGGCAGCAGACCGGCAGCACCATGGCAAAATAGGGAGCGATGAGCTCTGCATCAAACCGGGTGGGCTTGTCCTCCTTGTTCACAAGGGCGATGGCGGGGCGACCCGCGCAGCGCTGTGCCAACGCCAAGTCCTCCCGGCTGGGCGGCTCGGAGCCGTCAAAGACGGCAAGGATCAACCCAGCTTCTTCCAGTTTTTTCCAGCTTCGGCGAATGCCCTCGGCCTCGATGGCGTCCTCGGTCTCCCGCAGACCGGCGGTGTCAAAGAGGTTCAGCCGGATATCTCCCAGCTGCACCGCCTGCTCCACCACATCGCGGGTGGTGCCCGCCACCGGGGTGACGATGGCACGGTCGAAGCCTGCCAGCAGGTTCAGCAAGGTGGACTTGCCCGCGTTGGGGCGTCCCACGATGGCGCAGTCCACGCCCTCGCGCAGCACCGCACCGGCATCGTAGCTGCGGATGAGGGCGTCCAGTTCCTCCCGCACTGCGCCCAGCACGGTGCGCAGATGAGCGGGGTCCAGCTCCGGCACATCCTCCTCCGGGAAGTCCACCCAAGCGGCCAGATGCGCCTGCAGGGCGGTCAGCTGGGCTTTCTGGGCGTTGATCTTTTTCGCCAGCGCACCGCCCAGCGCGGCATTGGCCAGCGCTGCCCCCTGCCGCCCGTCTGCCGAGATCAGGTCCATGACCGCTTCCGCCTGCGTCAAGCCCAGCTTGCCGTTCAAAAAGGCACGGCGGGTGTACTCGCCGGGGGCGGCAGGCTGTGCACCCGCTGCAAGACAGGCTTCCACCAGCCGCCGCGCCACTGCGCTGCCGCCGTGGCAGGAAAGCTCCACCACGTCCTCGCCGGTGTAGCTGTGAGGCGCGCGGAAAAACAGAGCAACGCCCTCGTCAAAGGCTTCTTCCCTGTCCACAAAATGCCCGAACAGCGCGGTGTAGCCCTTGGCCTCTTCCACTTTTTTTGCCGGGTTTGCCGGGTGGAACACCCGGGCAGCCACGGTATAGCTTTCTGCACCGGACAGCCGCACCACGGCAATGCCGCCCGCCCCGGGGGGCGTTGCAATGGCGGCAATGGTCGATCCCTGCATACTGCATCCTTTCCGCGCGCCCGGTACGGCAGAGCCGCCGCAGCGCACACTTTCTGATTTTACAGCTTATTTTACCACGTTTTTGCGCAAAAAGATACACCCGCCGCGTGGTTTTTCCACATCTTCCAAAATGTTTGTGGAAAAAAGGATTGAAAATGGCGGGAAGCATCCTCGCCCTCTCAGTCAAGCCCTGTCGGGCTTGCCAGCTCTCCCAAGGGGAGAGCCCTTGGCATAGCGGTATAGTTTCAGGCTCAAGTGCAGAGTTTGTGGTTTCGCCAGAGCCTCTCCCTTTGGGAGAGGTGGATTTGTGAAGCAAAGACGGAGAGGGCGAGGATGCTTGCCTGAGAACGAACCCTCTCAGTCTCGCTACCGCTCGCCAGCTCCCTCGAGGAGGGAGCCTTTGGCATGGCGGCACTGTTTCCGGCTGAAGCGCAAAGCTTGCGGGCGTACCCGCTCCCCCTTGGGGGAGCTGTCGCGCAGCGACTGAGGGGCTATAAATCGGCGGAGCCGGAAAAAACGGTTAAATGATCTTCACGCCGAACAGGCGTGAATCTTCAGTTTTTTCCGGCGTAGCCCACTTCTTTGGGGTTAAAAGGGGCGAGCAGCCCCTTTTTCGTGGCTCCAGCGCGTCGAAATCGCTGGCACTTTTCTGGTTCTCTTTTGGTGTCAAAAGAGAACATCCCTCGGCGTGCGCTCATAATATCAAAAAGCGCCCCGCACTTCCAGTGGAAATGCGGGGCGCTGCATAGTTTTATTGAAACCTGCCGATCACAGCTCGATCTTGCCGAAGCTGAAATCTGCAAAGTCGTCCACCCGCTCGGTGCGCTTGGGTGCTACGGGTGCTGCGCTCTCGGCGTCGCGGGGGGCGTAGGTGCGCTCCGGCACACCGGAGGGACGCGGGCCGCGGGGTGCACCGCTGCGGTTGCCACGGTAGCCGCCATTGCTGCGGCGCTCACCGCGATAACCGCCGTTGCGGTTGCCGCCGGGACGGCGGCCATTCCGGTTGCCGCCACGGCCACGGCGCTCGCCGTAGGTATTCTCGGTCTGAGCATCCGGTGCGGTGGAATAGATGACCACGCGGCGGTCACGGCCCTCGCCCTTGCTCTCGCTGCGCACACCCTCCATCTTGCTGATGGCAGAGTGGATGATGCGGCGCTCGTAGGGGTTCATAGGCTCCATGGCAAAGCTGCGTCCGGTCTTGCGCACCTTGGCGCCGATGCGCTGTGCCAGTGCGGTCAAATCGCTCTCGCGCTTGTCGCGGTAACCTGCAACGTCCAGACCCAGCTTGATGTAATCGCCCTCCAGACGGTTTGCCACAAGGCTTGCCAGATAGGAAAGGCTCTCCATGGTCTCGCCGCGGCGGCCGATGAGGGCACCCAGCTTTTCACCGTCCAGACGGATGATGGTGGCTTCGCCCTTCTGCACGGCGCTGAAGGTCACGTTCTCCACGCCCATCAGGGTGATGACCTCCCGCAGATAGTCCACGGCGGCCTTCACCTTGGCGTTCTCGTCGATGACGATGGGCACTTCCACCTCTTCTGCCTCCTCGGCAGCTTCGGCGGGCTGCTGGGCAGCGGGGGTCTGCTCTGCGGCGGGAGCGGCAGGCTCTGCCACAGCAGCAGGCGTTTCCTCTGCCACGGGGGCAGTCTCCTGCACGGGGGCGGCAGGCTCAACAGGCTGCTCTGCCACAACCTCCACCGGCTTTGCGGGCACAGCGGCGGGAGCATCCGGCTCTTCCACGCTCACGCGCACCTTGGCGGGGGTGGTCTTTAAGCCCAGAAAACCAGTCTTCTGGGGATATTCCAGCACTTCACGGCTGACATTCTCATCCTCAGCCTGAACACCCAGCAGGGCGCAGGCCTTGGCAAAGGCTTCGTCCACCGTCTTACCGGTGGATTCCTGTGTACGGACCATAACCGTTTACCTCCCTTGTTACTGTTTATCCTGCTTGTCAAGCTCACTCAGCGGCACGGTGCGCTCGTCCTTGTAGCGCTCGGCGTCCAGCTGACGGGCATACTCCAGCCGGCGCTTGTTCATCTCGCTGGCGGAAAGGTTCTTTTCCACGCTCTTGCCGGTCTTGGGGTCGGTCACCGTGATGGTGGTGTTCTTCACACCGCGCTTTTCCTGCTTGCGCTTGGCGGCGATCTCCGCTTCCACTTCCTTGCGCATCTTCTCGGGGTCGTAGAACTTGCGCATGACCTGGGTCTGTGCGGTCATGACGATGTTGGAAATGACGTAGTACAGAGAGAATGCCAGCGGGTAGGTAAAGCAGAAGAACAGGTACATCAGCGGCATCATATACATGGTCAGCTTCATGCTGCCCTGCATCTGCTGGCCGGAGGCCTTCATACTGATGTGGGTGGACAGGAACATGGTAATGACCGACAGCAGCGGCAGCACGAGATCCAGAGAAAGCCCCAGCTTCGGGATGCGGGTCAGGTCGATGCCAAAGAAGTTCATGTGCTGGCTGAACTCGGTGATGGTAGCGATCTGCTGTGCGGTAAAGCAGCCCAGCACGCCGCTGTTGCCGGCAACCACCTCGGCGATGATGTTGGTATCGCGGGTGATGGCGGTAAAGGAGATGCCGGCGGCGGTCAGTGCCTCGCCTGCGCTGGCCAGTGCAGCGGCGCTGATGTGGAAAATACGCTCCAGCGGGTTATACACCACGCCGATAACACCGAACATGACAAGGAAATTCAGCAGCATGGGCACGCAGCCGGCCGTGGGCTTATAGCCAAAGTCCTGCTGCAGCTTCATCAGCTCTTCCTGCTGCTTTTCGGGCTTGTTCTTGTACTTGGTCTGGATCTCCGCGATCATGGGCTGGAAAGCAGACATTTTCGCCATGCTCTTCTGCTGGCTGGTCTGCAGGGGGATCTTGACGATGTTGATGAGCAGGGTGAAGAGGATGATGTCCCAGCCGTAGTTCGGCAGCAGCTTGTAGATCCACTCCATGACATAGCCGAGAGGACCGCTCAGGATGTAAAAGAAGTTCATACCTTTGTCCATTCTGCCCCGGCTGTGGCCCGGGACGCATTATTTTTTTATCGTAGGACACGCCGCCCACAGTGCAGCGCGTCACAAGAAGCGAAAACTTTATCCCCTGTGCCGCTTTTCAAACAGCTTTGCAGGCTGTAAATTGCGGGCAGGGCTTTGCCAGCGGCCGGGCGGCGGCACGGGGTCGTAGCCCCACTTGCCCAGCGGATTGCACCGCGCAATGCGCCATGCGCCTAGCAGGATGCCTTTTATACAGCCGTGGGTCAGGATGGCCTGCATGGTGTAGTTGCTGCAGCTGGGCGAAAACCGGCAGCTGCGGCCGATCCATGGGCTGAGGGTATACTGGTAGATGCGGATGGGCACGCACAGCGCCCTGCGGCAGAGCATTTGCAGCCGGTTCACGCGCGGGACTCCGGCTTTTGTTTGCGGGCAGGGGGCACGGTGGCGGGCGGCTTTGCGTCCGGGCGCTTTGCCTTATCCGGCAGACCGGCTTGGGCAAACAGCTTTGCCACAACGCTGCTCAGCTGCCAGCTTTTCAGTTTGGGGGTCATGCCCCGGGCCACGAAGATCAGATCATAGCCGCCGATATTGTAATCCAGATGCTCGTCAATCGCAGCTTTCATCACGCGGCGGGCGCGGTTGCGCTGCACGGCGTGGCCTATTTTTTTGGTGGCGGTCAGGCCCACCCGGGTGTTGCGGCCCCGGGTCTTGAGTACATACAGCACCAGTGCCGGGTTCACATAGGACTTGCCGCGGGCGTACACACGGCCAAACTCGCTGTTGCGGCGGATCGGACGATAACGCATAACATCGGCACCTCCTTTCGTCCGGGTGCACATAGGTGCACTCTTTAGCCAGTATATCAAAAATTTTTGCAGTTTAAAAGCCCATCCGGGCATTTTTACGAAAAAACTTTTGACGGGTAAAAAAATAAGACCGCCAATGGGATATCAGCGGTCTTTTGTGCGCATATTCATTTCTGCGCCGGATCTCACCTGCAAGGCAGAGATCAGACAGTCAGGCTCTTGCGGCCCTTTGCACGGCGAGCATTGATGACCTTACGGCCGTTCTTGGTGCTCATGCGGGTCAGAAAGCCATGAACTTCCTTGCGCTGACGCTTCTTGGGCTGAAAAGTTCTCTTCATGGTTGTATCCTCCGTAAAAACTTATCCCCGGTATGGGGTCTTGATCGGTCCCAGATTGGGGACAGGCTTGCAATTCAACAGTATATCGCATAGTATGACGTTCTGTCAAGCATTTTTTGCAGTTTTCTGCAAACTTTTTTCTGATTTTTCTGTTAAAAGCTTTTCAACTTTTTCACCATTTTGCTGTGGAAAACTTTTTTCTACCAGATATTGTGGTCTTTTTGGCGTGTTTCCACAAGGGCGCTGCGGGGGCTTATCTTATGTATTATAAATTACATTATAGTAATATAGACGCAGGGAGTTTTTTGTGGTATACTAACATGGTATCAGCAGCATTGTTGAAAACTTCGACCGATTCAATGGAGTGGATGTTTTATGGATTCTTTCAAGGACGTTTTAGAAGCGGCCCAGATGTACTGCAAGGCGCAGATGGCCGAGCCAACGTACAATCTCTATATCGACGGGTTGGAGCCCATCAGCTTTGAGGACTCCAGCCATATCACCCTGTCGGTGCGCAACGATTTTATCTGCAAGATCGTCACCGACCGGTACCTTGGCCTGCTCAAAGAGGCCTTCAAGTCCGTGCTGGGCTTTGATGTGGACATCACCCTTGTGGTGCCCAGCACCCCGCCCCACGAGGTAGTGCTGGCCCAGCAGTACGAGGCAAACCCCGCCTCCCCGCAGGGCAACTACGAGTTCACGTTTGAAAACTTCATCAAGGGGCCGTCCAACCAGTTTGCGTTTGCTGCTGCGCAGGCTGTGGCGGCAAACCCCTCCGGGGCTTATAACCCCCTGTTCATCTACGGCGGCTCCGGTCTGGGCAAGACCCATCTGCTGACCGCCATTCAGACCGAGATCAAGCGCACCCACCCCGATTTCGTCATCATGTATGTCACCTGTGAGCAGTTCACCAACGAGCTGATCGCCGCCATCCGCGCCGGCAGCACCGAGGACTTCCGCATGAAGTACCGCGTGGCAGACCTGCTGCTGGTGGACGATATCCAGTTCATCGCGGGCAAGGAGTCCACGCAGGAAGAATTCTTCCACACCTTCAACTCCCTGCACGACGCCCACAAGCAGATCGTCATCGCTTCCGATCGCCCCGCCAAGGAGATCAAGAGCCTCGAAGAGCGTCTGCGCACCCGCTTTGAGTGGGGTCTGACCGCCGATGTGCAGCCGCCGGATTTTGAGACCCGGGTTGCCATCGTGAAGCGCAAGGCAGAGCTGCTGCATCTGGACCTGCCCGAGGACGTGGCAGAGTTCATTGCCAACCACCTGAAAAACAACATCCGCCAGCTGGAGGGCGCAGTGAAAAAGCTGAACGCCTATTATATGCTGGAGGGCATCCAGCCGGTGATCAGCGTGGCGCAGAACGCCATCAAGGATATCCTCAACGAGACTCAGCCGGTGCCGGTGACCATCGAAAAGATCATTGGCGAGGTGTCCCGCACCTTCAACGTGTCCCCTGCCGACATCCGGGGCACCAAGCGCAACGCCAACGTGGCTTCCGCCCGGCGCGTTGCCATCTATATCCTGCGGGAGGTCACCGGCATGAGCATGGAGGAGATCGGGCGGGAATTTTCCGGCCGCGACCACTCTACCATCGTCTACTCCCTCAAGACCATGGAGCGGGACATGAAGAACGACCAGCATCTGCGGGAGACCGTGAGCGATATCATCAAAAACGTGAAGGCCTAAACCGGGGAAAACCGGGCAAAAGTCATACTCATTTCAGGGTGTGACCCCAAAATATGGGGAGAAAACGGAACAAAAAGGGGAAAATAAGCCTATATCTTGTGGCAAAAAGGCGAAGCTTTCCACACTTTCCACTTAGTTTTCAACATTTAACATCAGTTCTTCACATCGGCTGTGGAAAGAACCACCGTTCCCCACCTTTCAACATTTCCTTCACGAGCCTTCCACATCCCGGTGGAAAGCCAAAGCCCCGCTTCCCGGCAAGACATTTCCGGGTTTTCAACATCTTCCCCACCCCCTACTACGGTTACTACAACAAGTTCAATATATTACTGCCTTCCGGCAGCAGCCCAAAGGGCAGGGATCAAGCCGGAAGTGTGAAAAAAGGAGAGATACTGTTTTGAACATCGTCTGCGATAAAACACTGCTCAGTGCAGCCATCGACGGCGTTTCCAAAGCTGTCACCATGCGCTCGTCCATCCCGGTACTGGAGGGCATTCTGCTGAAGGCCGAGGGCTTTCAGCTCACCCTGACCGGCTACGATCTGGAAATGGGCATCGTGACCACCATCGAAGCCAACATCAAAGAACCCGGCGAGATCGTGCTGAATGCAAAACTGCTCAGCAGCATGATCAGCCGGATGCCGGCAGGTCAGATCAGCATCGTGGCGGCGGATAACGGCAAGACCACCATCCAGAGCGGTGTGGCACAGTTCGAGATCCAGTCCATGCCGGCTACCGATTTCCCGGATCTGCCCAACACCGGCGCGGAGCAGACCCTGACCATCAAGACCGGCGTGCTGCGGGATATGATCGACCGCACCCTGTACGCCGTCAGTCAGGACGAGAAAAAACCCGCCCACACCGGCGAACTGTTCGAGATCGAGCTGGACAAGCTGACCATAGTGGCGCTGGACGGCTATCGTCTGGCCATCGTGGAGCGCCCCATCACTGCCGTGAAGGATATCCGCATCATCGTGCCCAGCAAGACCATGACCGAGGTGTCCCATCTGCTGGCCAACGATGACGAGGAGGATGTGCACATCAGTGCCAACCGCCGCTATGTGGTTTTCACCACCGCCGGTTACACCATCATGAGCCGCCTAATCGAGGGCGAATTCCTGAATTACCGCAACGTCATCCCCGCCGGAAGCCGCACCCGTGTGACCATCGACACCAAGGACTTCATCTCCACCATCGAGCGCGCCTCTCTGATTATTACAGAGCGTTTAAAAAATCCCCTTCGCATCTCCTTTACAGAGGGTAAAGTCGTGGTGCGCTGCCAGACCAACCTCGGCCGCGTGGTGGACGAGTTCAGCGCCGCCTGCGAGGGCGACGAGGTAGAGATCGGCTTCAATAACCGCTATCTGCTGGATGCTTTGCGCAACGCCCGCACCGAGCAGGTGCGCATGGAGATCAGCGGCCCCTTGAGCCCGGTGAAGGTGCTGCCGGTAGAGGGCAACGACTTTTTGTATCTGGTACTGCCGGTACGCTTTAAAAACGACTAAGGAGCGCGTTTTATGCAGAAGATTCTCATTCATACCGAGTTTATCAAGCTGGATGCCCTGCTCAAATTTGCCGGCCTGTGCGAGACCGGCGGCGAAGCCAAGGAGCTGGTGCAGGGCGGTGCTGTGAAGGTGAACGGCGAGGTGTGCACCATGCGGGGCAAAAAGTGCCGCGCCGGAGACGTTATCGAGCTGGACGGCCAGAGCGTAGAGATCGGGCAGGGTCAGTAAATGCATCTGCTTTCGCTGGAAGTACAGAACTATCGCAATATTTGTGCGGCACGGCTGGAGCCCGGGCGGGAGCTTACCGTCATCTGCGGCAACAACGGTCAGGGTAAAACGAACCTTCTGGAAGCTATCTGGCTGCTGACCGGCGGCAAAAGCTTCCGGGGCGGCAAGGACGCCGAGCTTGTGCGCCGGGGAGAAGCATTTGCGGTGCTGGAGGCCGACACCCAGCGGGACCGGCCGGAGGGCTGTGAGCCTGCCGAGCCTGCCCACATCCGCATGACCGTGGGCACCCCGGAGGCCGCAAAACCCGGCCGTTATGCGGCGGTAAATGGCGCAGCGCCCAAGCGGGCGGCGGCGCTGGCGGGCAGCTTTCCGGCGGTGGTGTTCGACCCCGGCCACCTGAGCCTTGTCAAGGGGGCTCCGGAGGGGCGGCGCAAGTTTCTGGACGCTGCACTGTGCCAGCTGTACCCCGGGTATCTGGCCAGCTACCGCCGCTATGTGCGGGTTTTGCAGCAAAAAAATGCGCTGCTGCGCCACTCTGCAACCGGGCAGGAGCGCCCCTACGCGGAAAAGCGCACTCTGCTGGAGGTGCTCAACACCGAACTTGCCGCACAGGGCGAAGCTTTGCAGCAGCGGCGGCGGGAGTATCTGGAACTGCTGGCTCCCCGCGCCTGTGCCAACTACGCGGAGCTTTCCCACGGGGCAGAACGGATGAGCATCCGCTATGCCGCCCAGTTTGCGCCGGGCGGGCTTGCCGCACTGCTGCGCCAGCGGCAGGAGGAGGAGCTGCGCGCCGGGCAGAGCCTGTGCGGCATCCACCGCGAGGACTTGGAGCTGCTGCTGGACGACCAGCCTGCCCGGGTGTATGCCAGTCAGGGACAGCAGCGCAGCGTGGTGCTGAGCCTGAAAATGGCCGAAGCAGCGGCGGCGGCGCAGATCACCGGGGAGCACCCGGTACTGCTGCTGGATGATGTGCTGAGCGAGCTGGACGAAGGGCGCAAGCAGTATCTGCTCACCTGCATGAAGGAAAAGCAGACCTTTGTGACCAGCTGCGATGACACGGACTTTTTAAAGACCGACGGCGAGGTGTACCGCATGGACGGCGGGGTGCTGAACCGGGTCTGATGGCATGGATAAATGTTGTAAGTGATACTGCATAAAAGCCGAATTTTTACGGACTTTATGCAAACAAAAGGCGCGGGAGAAAATACAGTATGTATATTCATCTGGGGCGGGACTATGTCCTGAACGACCGTGACATTATCGGGATCTTTGACCTTGAGACCACTACCACCTCCCCCCGGGGACGGGAGTTTTTGAACTACGCCCAGAAGAACGGGGCGGTGGTCAGCCTTTCGGACGAGCTGCCCCAGTGCTATGTGCTGGCAGACGGAGGGCTGGTGGATGCGGTGTATCTTTCGGAGCTGTCCAGCGCCGCCATGCGCCGCAGAGCGCAAAAGATGGTGGAGTGAAATTTGCGGAAAAACGGGCGGAAGATCCACAGAAAAAAGAGGGATGGGAAAGCCCCGGAACTGCCCGGAAAGCCGCACCGTGCCAGCCGGAACGCCCTCTGCGGGCAGCGCGTGAAAACACAACAAAACGGCGAGAAAAAAGTACACCATGGTGTGCCGGTTCCCGCTTTGCTATAATTTGAAAAAACAAACGCAAAAATGAACAAAAGGGAGAAAGGATATGGCAGAAGAAATCATTACCAGTACAAATGCCGATACCGTAACCGACCACGAGTATAACGCCAGCGAGATCCAGGTGCTGAAGGGTCTGGAGGCAGTGCGCAAGCGCCCGGGTATGTATATCGGCTCCACCGGTGAGCGCGGTCTGCATCATCTGGTGTACGAGATCGTGGACAACGCCATTGACGAGGCGCTGGCCGGTTACTGCGACCACATCGAGGTCAAGATCCTGAAGGATAACATCATTCAGGTCACCGATAACGGACGCGGCATCCCCGTGGACATTCAGGCCGATACCGGTCTGCCCGCCGTCACCGTGGTGTACACCATCCTGCACGCCGGCGGCAAGTTCGGCGGCGAAAACTCCGGCTACAAGGTGGCCGGCGGTCTGCACGGCGTGGGCGCTTCGGTGGTCAACGCCTGCTCCGAGTGGCTTACTGTCAATGTGCGCCGCGACGGCAAGGAGTACGAGCAGACCTTCCGGCGCGGCGACCCGGACGGCGACCTCAAGTGCATCGGCACGGTAGCCGAGGGCGTCACCGGCACCCGGGTCACCTTCAAACCCGACCCGGAAATGTTCAAGGATACCACCGTCTACGACTTCGACACGCTGGAAAAGCGCCTGCGGGAGGAAAGCTTCCTGAACGCCGGTGTCAAGATCACCCTGACCGATGAGCGTCAGCTGTACACCCCCGTGCTGGAGGATGGGCAGGAGGGCGACCCCTGCTACCGCTCCGAGGTGATGTGCTACGAGGGCGGCATCAAGAGCTTTGTCACCTATCTGGGCGAAAAGCGCAAGCTGGAAGTGCTGCACCCCAACGTCATCTACCTCAAGGGGCAGACCGACCGCGGCGTGGCGGAGATCGCTTTGCAGTACAATTCCAGCTACAACGAGCTGCTTCTGAGCTTTGCCAACAACGTCAACACCCCGGACGGCGGCACCCACGAAGAGGGTTTCAAAGCCAGCCTGACCCGCGTGTTTAACGACTACGGCCGCAGCCACGGCCTGCTGAAGGACAAGGACGAGAACCTGTCCGGCGCAGACGTGCGCGAGGGTCTGATCTGCGTCATCTCGGTCAAGCTGCAGGAGGCCGAATTTGAAGGACAGACCAAGGCAAAGCTGGGCAATACCGAAATCCGCACCCTCGTTTCCAACATGGTCTACTCCAAGCTGATGGAGTTCTTTGAGGAGAACCCCGGCGTGGCAAAGGCCATTTTTGAAAAGGCCACGCAGGCCGCCCGCGCCCGCGCCGCCGCCAAAAAGGCCCGCGAACTGGTGCGCCGCAAGAGCGCGCTGGAGACCAGCCGGATGCCCGGCAAGCTGGCAGACTGCCGCGAAAAAGACCCCAGCCGCACCGAAATCTTCATCGTCGAGGGCGATTCTGCAGGCGGTTCCGCCAAGATGGGCCGTGATTCTGCCATTCAGGCCATCCTGCCGCTGTGGGGCAAGATGCTGAACGTGGAAAAGGCCCGCGCCGATAAAATTTACGGCAACGACAAGCTGATGCCGGTGGTGCTGGCGCTGGGCTGCGGCATCGGTGACGAGTTCGATATCTCCAAGCTGCGGTACGACAAGGTGTTCATCATGGCCGATGCGGACGTGGACGGCTCCCACATCTGCACCCTGATGCTGACCTTCTTCTTCCGCTATATGCGCCCCCTCATCGAGCAGGGCCATGTCTATGTCGCTCAGCCGCCCCTGTTCAAGGTGCAGAAGGGCAACACCATCAAGTACGCCTACAACGATGCCGAAATGGCCGTGCTTTCGCAGGAGATGCCCGGCGCAAAGGTGAACCGCTATAAGGGCCTTGGTGAGATGAACCCCGAGCAGCTGTGGGAGACCACCATGAACCCGGACAACCGGGTCATCGTGCAGATCACCATTGAGGATGCCGAAAAGGCTGACGAAGCCTTTACCATCCTGATGGGCGATCAGGTGGAGCCCCGCCGCCGCTTTATCGAGACCAACGCCCAGTACGCAAAGCTCGACGTGTAATTGGAGGAAACAATGGAAGAAGATTATGTGATGATACCGGGCAGCGGAACCAAAAAGATCATCCGCGACGTCAAAAAGGAGATCGAAACGGCCTTCCTGGATTATTCCATGTCGGTCATCGTGTCCCGCGCCCTGCCCGATGTGCGGGACGGCTTGAAACCCGTCCACCGCCGCATCCTGTACACCATGCATGAGCGCGGCAACGACCCCAGCCATGCATACCGCAAATCCGCCGATACCGTTGGTGCGGTGCTGGGCTCTTACCACCCCCACGGCGACGCATCGGTCTACGACGCCATGGTACGTCTGGCACAGGACTTCTCGCTGCGCTATCCGCTGGTGGATGGTCAGGGTAACTTTGGTTCTGTGGACGGCGACCCCCCGGCTGCTTACCGTTACACCGAGGCCCGCATGAGCCGCATGGCGGTGGAGATGCTGACCGATATCGAGAAGGACACCATCGACTGGGACCCCAACTTTGACGAGACCAAGAAGGAACCCAGCGTGCTGCCCTGCCGCTTCCCCAACCTGCTGGTCAACGGCAGTCAGGGCATTGCAGTCGGCATGGCCACCAACATCCCGCCCCACAACCTGAGCGAGGTCATTGACGGCTGCATCGCCTATATCGATGACCCGGAGATCGACCTGCCCGGCCTGATGGAGCACATCAAGGGCCCGGACTTCCCCACCGCCGGCATCATCATGGGACGCAGCGGCATCCGCGCCGCCTACGCCACCGGACGCGGCAAGATCACCCTGCGCGGCCGCGCCACCATTGAGGAGACCAAAAACGGCCGCACCCAGATCATCATTACGGAAATTCCCTATATGGTCAACAAGGCGCGTCTGATTGAGCACATGGCAGACCTTGTCAAGGAAAAGCGCATCGAGGGCATCACCGGCCTGAACGATGAGACCAACCGCAAGGGTATGCGCATCGTGGTGGATATCCGCAAGGACGCCAATGCACAGGTCATCCTGAACCAGCTGTACCAGTACACCCAGCTGCAGGATACTGTGGGCGTTATTATGCTGGCCATCGACCACAAGGTGCCCAAGGTGCTCACCCTGAAGCAGATGCTGCAGAAGTATGTGGAGTTTCAGGACGAGGTGGTGCGCCGCCGCACCCAGTACGACCTGAAAAAGGCCAAGGAGCGCGCCCACATTCTGGAAGGTCTGAAGAAGGCCACCGACATCGTGGACGAACTGATCGCCACCATCCGCGCCTGCAAGGGCGGCATGGCAGAAGCTAAAGCTGCCATCATGGAGCAGTTCGGCTTTGATGACCCGCAGGCAGACGCCATCGTCAAGCTGCAGCTGGGTCGTCTGGCTGGTCTGGAGATCTTGAAGATCGAGGAAGAGCTGGCAAGCCTGCACGCCAAGATCGAGGACTGGGAAGCCATTCTGGCCGATGACGCCCGGGTGCTTGCCATCGTCAAGGATGAGCTGCTGGACATGAAGAAGCGCTTCGGCGACGAGCGCCGCACCGAGATCCAGTCCGTGACCGGTGAGGTGGATATCGAGGATCTGATCGCCGAGGAGCAGTGTGTCTACACCCTGACCGAGGCCGGCTATATCAAGCGCCAGCTCAAGGCCACCTATCAGGCACAGCGCCGCGGCGGACGCGGCATCTCCGGCATGACCCGCAAGGAAGAGGATATCGTGCAGGAGATGTTCGTAGGCTCCACCCACGACTATGTGCTCTTTGTCACTGACCGTGGCCGTCTGTTCCGCATCAAGGGCTATACCATCGCCGAGGGCAGCCGCACCAGCAAGGGCATGAACATCGTCAACCTGCTGCAGCTGGCAGAGGGCGAAAAGGTCACCAACATGATCTGCCAGAGCAAGGACGCTGAGCAGTCGGGCGGCTATGTGACCATGGTCACAAAGCAGGGTCTGATCAAGCGCACCCCGCTGGAGCAGTACGCCAACATCCGCAAGAGCGGCCTGATCGGCATTGCCCTGAACGAGGGCGATGCGCTGGCATGGACCCGCCTGACCTCCGGCCACGATATGCTCATCGTTGCCACCCGCAACGGTCAGGCCATCCGCTTCAACGAGGAGGATGCCCGCCCGATGGGCCGTAACGGCCACGGCGTGCGCGCCATCCGTCTGGCAGAGGGCGATGAAGTTGTCGGCGTGTGCATCTGCCGCGAGGGCGGCACGGTGCTGACCGTGACCGAGAACGGCAAGGGACGCCGCTCCGATATCGACACCTACCGCATCACCGCCCGCGGCGGCAAGGGCATCCGCAACTACGATGTGAGCCGCGACAAGGTTGCCGCCGTGAAGATCGTGGATGACGTGGATGACGTGCTGCTGAGCAGTCAGGAGGGCATCATCATCCGTCTGCACGCCAACGAGATCCCGCTGCAGAGCCGCTACGGCTCCGGCGTGCGGGTGATGCGTCTGGGCGAGAACGACAAGGTGATGGTGCTGGCACGCACCGACCACGACGACGAGGCACAGACCGAGAAGATCGACGCTTCTGAAGCCGATGCCGAGCCCACCGCCGAGCAGCTGGCCGAGATGGAAGCCGCCGATGCTGCCGCCGCCACCGAAGCCCCGGAGGCAGACCCCGAAGAGAAGGAATAAGGGACGGTTTTCCTCTACGACCCCTCTTGTGAAAATGGGTTTCAGGAAAGTCCGCAGACTTTCCTGAAACCCGAAATTATCAATAATTCTTCCGCTATTGATGTGCAGAGCGCAGCGGAGCACATTTAAAATCGTTTCACCGTCAGGTTTGTCTGGACTTCCCCTTAAAACTGTGCTAGAATAAACGAAATCACAATACCCGTGGGGGAGTAGCAGGCGCTTTGCAGAGCGCAGCAAGTCAACACAATGACCGCTTTCCGGTCTGGCTTGCTTTCATTTGCGAGACTCATGTGTTTTGGTGCGCGTTTGCTGCGCCCGTGCACATGGAGTGGATCTCAAAAAATCACCCGGTTCCGGACGTACAACGCGCCCGGGGCCGGGTTTTGTTTTGGTTTATGGTCAACAAACAGGAGGCAGACTGAATGGAATGGAGTTTTGTATTTTTTCTCAACAGCGTTTTGCTGGGCGTGGGACTTGCGATGGATGCGTTTTCGGTGTCCATGGCAAACGGCCTGCACGACCCTAAAATGAACAAGGGCGCCATGGGCAAAATTGCGGGCACTTTCGGCATTTTTCAGGCCGCAATGCCTATGATCGGCTGGGTGTGCGTGCATACCATCGTGGAGCTGTTTGCGTCCTTTGAGACCCTGATCCCGTGGATCGCGCTGGCACTGCTGGGCTACATCGGCGGCAAGATGCTGGCGGACGGCATCCGGGGCGAGGAAGCCGAGGAGGCGGCGCAGCTCAGCGCCGGGGCGCTGTTCATGCAAGGCATTGCCACCAGCATCGACGCCCTTTCGGTGGGTTTCACCATCTCGGAATACGGCTGGTTGATGGCACTTACCGCCGCCATCATCATTGCGGTGGTCACCTTCATCCTCTGCATGGCAGGCTTGCGCATCGGCAAAAAGTTCGGCACACAGCTTTCCGGCAAGGCCAATATTCTGGGCGGTGTCATCCTCATTGGCATCGGGCTGGAAATTTTCATCACCGGAGTGTTCTGAATATCAAAAGCCCGGAGCGTCTGCGGACACTCCGGGCTTTTGCCTGTGATGGATACCCCTTTATAATTACTTCCGTGAAAAAGCGAAATGGGAAAATCCGCAGATTTTCCCATTTCGCAAATAAAAAATAATTTTTCCGCTGAAGATGCCCAAAGCAGCGCGGAGGGCATTTTAAATCGTCTTTGTTCCCCGTGGAACAATTTGACTTATTTCACGTTTTCCGGCTCGAAAAAGTCGGCGTATTCCTTGGTCAGCTTGCTGCCAAGGCGGCGGATGCCGCCGTACAGGTGGCGCTCCACCAGCGGCTCAAAGGCGGCAAGGTCGCACCGCTCGATGGCGTTCAGCAGGTTGCGGTGGTCGGCAATCACCTCGTCCAGCCCGCCGGTGGTCATGGTGTCCAGCATACGGAACCGGCTGTAATCGGCGTGGGCATTCTGTAAGGTGCTCCACAGGTACATCTTGTCCATGGCGGCAAACCATGTTTCGTGCAGGCGGCAGTCCATCTCGTACAGCTTGTTGAAGTCCGGGTTCTCGGCGCGGGCCAGCGCTTCGTAGGCGTCCACCCGCGCACGGATCTGCGCCCGCTGCGCCGGGGTGGCGTTGGGGGCAAAGTCCCGCAGAATGCGTCCCTCCACGGCGGTGCGCTCGTAGATCAGCTCGTCCACGATGCGCCGGTTCAGCCGGGTGACGGTGGTGCCCTTGTAGGGCACGATGCGCACCAGCCCGTTTTCCTGCAATTTTTGCAGCACCACCCGGATCAGGGAGCGCGGCGCACCGAACCGGGCGCACAGCGGGTTCTCGCTCAGCGAAGAGCCGGGACGGATGGTCAGGTCGATGATCTCCCGTTCCAGCACGGCGTAAATTTCGGCATCAGTCTTGTATTGCTGTTCCATATCACTCACCTAATTCCAAAAACTCCTTCCACGGTGCGGCGGCGGGCAGGGGCAGAGAAAAGGCCATGGGCTTACCGGTGTCCGGGTGCACAAAGCGCAGGCCGCAGCTTTGCAGGGCAATGCTGCCCTTCTGGCGGCTGCCGTATTTGCCATCGCCGTACAGCGGGTGCCTGCGGGAAGCAAACTGCACCCGGATCTGATGGGTGCGCCCGGTGTGCAGGATGATCTCGGCAAGGCTGCTCTCCCCTGCCGTGGCAAGGATGCGGTATTCCAGCACCGCTTCCCGCACCCCCTTGCGGGGACGGCTGACCGGGAACACCCTGCCCTTGCGGCTGTCCTTGAACAGGTAATCCCGCAGCACCCCGGCGGCAGGAAGCTGCGCGTCCGGCACACCGGCGAGGACCGCGCGGTACTGCTTGACGAACTGCGGTGCGGTGGATTTGCCCTCGGCGCGGCCATCCTGCACGGCGTAGGCGTCCTGACTTTGGGTCACCTGACGGCTCAGTGCGGCGGCAGCTGCCGGGGTGCGGGCATAGACCATCAACCCGGACACACCGGTGTCCAACCGGTGCACCACCCCCACAAAGGCATCAGGTGCGTTCCAGTGCGCCCGCAGCGCGGCGGGCACGCCCTCCTCGCTGGAAAGCCCGGCGGGCTTGTCCAGCACCACAAGGGCGGCGTCCTCGTATAAGATCACAGCTTGCCCTCGGCCAGCAGAGCCTTCAGCTTCAGGATGCCCGCAATGGTCTTGCCGTCCTTGATCTCGCCGCTCATGACCATCTGATACGCCTTTTCCAGCGGCACCCGGTCGGGGGTCAGGAACTCGTCCGCATCAAGGTGCATCTTGGTCTCGTGCAGACCGGTGGCTACCCAAGTATAGATGACCTCGGTATCGTAGCCCACGGTGGGGTAGAATTCGCCCAGCGAGATGTAGTTGTCAGCGGTCAGGCCGCACTCCTCTTCCAGTTCCCGCTTGGCGGCTGCAAAGGGGTCCTCGCCCTTTTCCAGCTTACCGGCGGGCAGCTCCCACAGCTGCTGCTGCATGGCATAGCGGAACTGCCGCACCATGCAGATGGTGCCGTCTGCAAAATAAGGCAGGATGCAGGCACCGCCGTGGTGATGCACCACCTCGCGGGTAGCGGTCTTGCCGTTTTCCAGCAGCGCGGTGTCCTTGGTCAGGGTAATGACCCGCCCCTCGAACAGGGTCTCGCTGGAGAGAGTTTTTTCAAAGTGTACGGTATCGTTCATTTGTTTTACGCCCCTTTTCCGGCGCTGCGCCGGTTTTATGCTCTCAGTTTACGGCAAAGTGCGGTTTGTTGTCAATAAAGATATGATAAATACAAGAGGAGAGGGAACCCCTCTTGCGAAAAAAATCACAATTTCTGGAAGAGCCTGCCCCCAAAAACCGAAAATCAGCATCACTGCTTGCTTTAGCGCACTAAAGAAAGTACAAAACCGCTAAAAAATTTCTTAATTTTTGGTGCGTTTGTCGGGCGGTTTGCGTTTACTTTATTGCCGGAATCTGCTATTATAGTATACAAGCAATAGTGCCTTTTATGGGGTTCTCCGGTCCCAGCGGGCATATTGCCCCGCGCAAAAGGTACCAAATTCTGAATAATGGAGGAAGAAAAA
>ENA-ORUO01001469-ORUO01001469.1-human-gut-metagenome-genome-assembly--contig:-NODE-1469-length-22698-cov-15.035066_pt1 | contig 22698 bp, 22 predicted proteins | sample MGYA00242082_ERZ509215 | MGnify/ENA primary metagenome ERZ509215 (study PRJEB26280, sample SAMEA2338829) | human gut metagenome | biome: human gut; feature: human-associated habitat; material: faeces... | reverse complement strand
GTGGCAAAGCAGTTTATTGAGCAGTGCGAGGCGGGCGTGCAGAAGTAATTAGTTTGTCTTTATTTTAACATCAAAGTCTCTGACAAATCTTTCACAAAATGCCGAGAAGTCGTGAATTTTTTCACTTTCTCGGCATTCTTTGTCTATTTTTTATTTATCGGTAAAAAGCCTTGCATTCTATTGAAATTCAGGCTATAATATGGCCAACATCAGCCAATTGAGCACTTCTGGAGGGCAACTATGGGCTTTTTAACGGGTAAGACCGCTATCATCACCGGCGCAGGCCGCGCCGTACTTTCCGATGGCAGCTGCGGCTCCATCGGCTATGGCATTGCCACCGCCTTTGCAAAAGAGGGCGCAAATCTGGTCATCACTGGCCGTAATGTAAAAAAACTGGAAGAGGCAAAAAACGAGCTGGAAGCCAAGTATGGCATCCGCGTTCTGCCGGTGCAGGCAGATGTGTGTGCAGGCACCGACAACGAAGCCACCGTGCAAAATGTCGTCAATCAGACTGTGGATACCTTTGGCGGCATTCAAGTGCTGGTGAACAACGCACAGGCATCCGCTTCCGGCGTGCCGCTGGCAGAGCACACCACCGAGCAGTTTGATCTGGCCCTTTATTCCGGCCTGTACGCTGCATTTTACTATATGAAGGCCTGCTATCCCTATCTGGCCAAGTCCAAGGGCAGCGTGATCAACTTTGCATCCGGTGCAGGCTTGTTTGGCAACTTTGGCCAGTGCGCCTACGCTGCCGCCAAGGAGGGCATCCGCGGCCTGTCCCGCGTGGCCGCTACTGAGTGGGGCAAGGATGGCATCAATGTCAACGTGATCTGTCCGCTGGCCTGGACCGCCAAGCTGGAGCAGTTCCAGCAGGCATACCCGGATGCGTTCAAAGCCAACGTCAAGATGCCGCCCATGGGCCACTACGCCAACCCCGAGACCGAGATCGGCCGGGTATGCGTGCAGCTGGCCATGCCGGACTTCAAGTATCTGTCCGGCGAGACCCTCACGCTGGAGGGCGGCATGGGTCTGCGCCCGTAATTGCTGTTCTCATTCTTCCTCATACATGCAAAAGGGGCTGTGCCAGTGGCACAGCCCCTTTTGTGTTTAGGCCTGATTATTCGCGCACGGCGATGCACTCGATCTCCAGCTTTGCGCCCTTGGGGATGGCGGCCACCTGCACGCAGCTGCGGGCAGGGAACGGCTCCGCAAAGGCCTTGGCATACACGGCATTCACAGCGGCAAAATCGTTGATATCGGCCAGAAAAATGACAGTCTTGACCACATTTGCCATGGAAAGGCCAGCCTCGGCCAGAATGGCCTTGAGGTTTGCAAGGCTCTGTGCAGCCTGCTCTTCAACCGTATCGGCCATCTTGCCGGTAGCAGGGTCTACCGGGATCTGGCCGGAAACAAACACCATATTGCCCAGATCGATCGCCTGGCTGTAAGGGCCGATGGCTGCGGGTGCGTTGGAAGTGGAAACGACTTTCATGATAAAACGTTCCTTTCTTTTTTCTTCTATTATACTCTTTCGCTCACAAGCTGGAAACCCTCTTTTGCAAGCTCTGCGCGGATCTGCTCGATCTGCTCGGCATCGCGGGTCTCAAGGGTGAGCTTGAGGAAGCAGCTGGAAATGGGCATGTTGGGATCGGAGCCATCGTGCTGCACCGACACCACATTGCTGCCGCAGCGGGACACGATCTCGGCCACCTTCTTGAGCTGGCCGGGCTTGTCCTCCAGCGCAATGGTCATGTTCGCCTTGCGGCCGCTCATGACCAGACCACGGGTGATCACGCGGTTGAGGATGTTCACATCGATGTTGCCGCCGGAGACGACGCAGGCCACCTTTTTGCCCTCGACCGGCAGCTTGTGGAACAGCACTGCAGCCACCGGCACGGCTCCGGCACCCTCGGCAACCAGCTTCTGGTTCTCCATCAGCGAGAGGATGGCGGCAGCGGTCTCATCCTCGCTCACGGTCACGATGTCGTCCACATACTGCTCACAGATCTGGTAGGTCAGCTCACCGGGAGTCTTGACCTGAATGCCGTCTGCAAAGGTAGAAACGGCTTTCAGGGTCTGGTACTTATGCTCGTGCAGGCTGCGGTACATGCTGGGTGCACCCTCGGCCTGTACGCCATAGACCTTCACCTCCGGGCGCAGACTCTTGATGGCAAAGGCCACGCCGGAGATCAGGCCGCCGCCGCCCACCGGCACAACGACCGCATCCACATCCGGCAGCTGATCCAGAATTTCCAGACCAATGGTTCCCTGCCCCGCGATGACCTGCTCATCGTCATAGGGGTGGATAAAGGTCATGCCGGTCTCTTCCTGCAGCTCCACAGCCTTGTCGTGGGCATCATCGTAGGTGCCAGGCACCAGACACACCTCTGCGCCCAGATTCTTGGTGTTCTCCACCTTCATGATGGGGGCACCATCCGGCATACAGACGATGCTCTTGATGCCGCGACGGGTAGCAGCCAGCGCCACGCCCTGTGCGTGGTTGCCGGCAGAGCAGGCGATCACGCCCTTGGCGCTCTCCTCCTCGGAAAGCTGGCTGATCTTATAGTAAGCACCGCGCACCTTAAAGCTGCCGGTGGCCTGCAGGTTTTCGGTTTTCAGGTACAGCTGGCAGTCCTTGGAGAGCTTGGGTGCCTCGATGAGGTCGGTCTTGCGGGCAACATCCTTGAGCACAAAGGCTGCATGGTAGATCTTATCCAGAGTCAGCATGGTTTTCTCCCTCTATTTTTATCGTTCCCTGCTCTGCGGCTTTTCCGCCCTCAGAGCCTTTATTTCTGGCTTATTATGCATGTTTCTCAGTATAGGTTAACAAAGTTGATTTGTCAAATGAATTCCCTTCATACCTGAAACCTAAAAAGAGAACTGCCGCAGGCATACCGCCCACAGCAGTTCTCCGTGTTTTTGTGTTTTTAACGGCCGCGGCCACCGCCGCCGCCGTGGCTGCCGCCGCCGCCCATTCCACCGAAGGAGCCGCCGCCAAAGCTTCCGCCACCGAAGGACCCGCCGCCAAAGCCGCCGCCCATGGGAGGACGGGGCGGACGCCGGTTGTTGTTCCGGGGCGGGCGGGGCCGGTCATTGCGGGGGCCGGGGCCATAGCCCGGGCCGTATCCGGGACCAAAGCCGGGGCCCGGAGGAGGCGGCGGGCCGGGACGATAATGCCGACGGGCCGAGCCTGCCATGTAGCCCCATGCGAAGGGGCCCCAGTTCCAGCCCACTGCATGGCCGATGGGTGCAATGAACACCCGGAACACGAACAGTACGATGATCAGCATCACCATCAGGGACATGAACAGGATCACGATACCCAGAACGATATCCCCAAAGGTGGTGGGGCCGTCGTCCGGCTCCGCGTAGCTTCCATCGTTGTAGCTGCCATCGTCATAGCTGCCATTGTTCAGATTTACCCCATAAACACTTGCAATGGTGTCGGCCACATTGTTGGCACAGGTGATTACTGCATCGCTGTAATCGCGGTTAACAAAATCACCTTCCATGGTCTGAGCGAGGGCACTGGCCTGACTTTCCAGCGTGGTGTTGCGGAAGCCGTCGCCGTAGGTCACGTAGTAATCGCCGTCCTCGTAGATGGGCGACTCCATCACCAGCAGGATCAGCACGCCGTTGTTCTCGGAAGCCGAGCCGATGCCCCAGGCGTTGAGGGCCTGTGTTGCATAATCCTCAGTGGAATAATTACCCGTATAATCTACAGTCAGTACGCCGATCTGTGCCCCGCTGCAGCTTTGTTCCAGCTGGTTGTTCAGATCAACGATGGTCTGGGTGGTGCTGTCGCTCAGGATGTTGGCGTCATCCACCACACACTGATCTCTGGGCAGATCCGGCAGGCTGGCGGCGGCAAATGCCGCCGGGCACAGGGCCGCTGCGCCCACCACAAGGGCCAGCACCAGAGCGCTTACGCGTTTTGCAAAATTTTTCATGCGAAGGGTTCAACCTCCTTTACACCGGCAATGGCTCCCAGCACGCTGGCCGGGAAGCCGCCGGTCTCTTTCTGGTAGTCGTAAACGGCATCGTTGTATTTCAGGGTGCCGATAATGGTAGCCGCACTGTTGAACTGGCCGTACTGGCCCTGCACCGCGCCCATCTTCATGGGGTCTACGGCCTGCTCCTGCAGCTTTGCGTAGAGCTGGTCGATCCGCGACCCCAGCACCTCGTTGGCCTGATACAGCGCATGCATCGTGCTGCCCTGATAATAGGGCAGCGAGGTGAGTGCCTGACTTTTGCCGCCGTTCTGCACGGCTTCCAGACAGGCGGTAAAATCGCTCAGCGCGCTCTGTGCGGCCTGCACCTCGGCACTGTCCGCTCCCAGCGTGCTGCCGGCGGTGGTGATGATGTTTGCCGCCGTGTTCATGCGGGTGGTCAGCTCTTCGTTGAGGTTATAGCCGTTGTCTGCTGCCACACCCACCGTGTACCATTTGCGGACTTCGTTGTACCGGCTGCGCAGCTTGGCGCTGCCAAAGCCCAAAAAGGCCGCCAGCATCACCACCACGCTCAGGGCCAGTGCAGCTGCGCGGGTGGAAAGGGCTGCGGGCAGCTTTGCTTCCAGCCCTGCCAGCTTCTGCTGCAGAGGTGTCAGCGGCACGGCCTGCTCCGGCTTCTTTTGTTCGCGGTAGCTGCCCGCGTCAAAACCGCCGGAAGTGCTGTTCTGTTTTTGCGAAAAATCTGCGTTTGCCATCTCAGCTCCGGATCTCCATCATTTTTGCTTTCAGTTCGTCCTCGATGCGGTTCAGTTCCTGCTCGGCGGCAGCGCGCTTTGCGCGGCCCTCGCTCTGGATCTTGTTCAGCTCGTCCAGCGTCTCGATCAGGCTCTTGTTGGTCTGCTGCAGGGTCTCGATGTCCACCACACCGCGCTGAGATTCCTTTGCGGTCTCGATGGTACCCATCTTCAGGGCCTCGGCGTTCTTCTTGAGCAGGTCGTTGGTCATGTCGGTCACGGCACGCTCGGCCTGCATGGCCTGCTGGCTGTGGGCCAGACCCAGTGCCAGCACCATCTGGTTCTTCCACAGGGGGATGGTGTTGACGATGGTAGACTGGATCTTCTCTGCCATCATGGTGTCGTTGTTCTGCAGCAGGCGGATCTGCGGCCCCATCTGCAGGCTGATGTTGCGGGTCAGCTCCAAATCGTAGAGCTTCTTTTCAAAGCGCTCGCACTGGTCGGCCAGATCACGAGCCGCCTGTGCATCCTCCGGCAGGCCGGAAACCTTGGCCTTATCCATGGCCTGCTGCAGCTCGTTTGCGCGCACATCGGCCAGCTTCTTTTTGCCGGCAAGAATATACATGCTCAGCTCCTTGAAGTAGGCCATGTTCAGATCATACATCTTATCCAGCATGGCGATGTCCTTAAGCAGCTGCACCTGATGGCCCTCCAGCATGGACTGGATCTTTTCCACGTTGGTCTCGGCCTTGTTGTACTTCATCTTCATGGCATCCAGCTGGTCGCCCTTCTTCTTGAAGAAGCCGAGGATGCCCTTTTTTTCTTCCTCGCCTGCATCAAAGCTCTTCAGCTCACCGATCAGGCTGGTGATCATATCGCCCACTTCGCCCAGATCCTTGGTGGACACCTTGGAAAGGGCGGCCTCGGAGAAATCGCCGATCTTCTTCTGACAGGCGGAGCCGTACTGCAGCACCTGCTGGCTGTTGGTAATATCGATCTTTTCAGCAAACTGATCCACCATAGCCTGTTCTTCCGGGGTCAGGTTCACCTGCGGCTGCTCCGGTGCGGCAGCTTCCTGCTGGGCGGGTGCTGCCTTTTCCTCTTCTGCCGGGGTGGGGTCCAGCGTCAGGGTGGGTACTGCGGGTGCATCGAGGTCAAAGTTGAATGTATTATCAGCCATAAGAGATTCCTTCCTTTCCAAATACCATTTACCTTTTTTCTTAGCTCAGGCCCTGCCCTTTGAGCATGTTCTGCAGCACCGTGATATCTGCAGAAAGGTCCATGCTCTCGGCGGCGTACAGGGCATCCAGCTGGTTTTCAAACGCCGTGGCAATGGAAGCAGCATTGTGCTCCACCTCGGTACGGATGGCTGCGGCATTCTCGCCGCGCACGCCCTGCTTTGCCAGCTTTGCATACTGCTGCAGAACGTTCACCGCATCCGGCAGGTAATAGTTTGCGAACCTGCGCACCTGCTTTGCCTTTTCCGGGTTTGCTTCCACCGCTTCCACAATGGAGCGGCCCGCCTTTTCCATGCGGGTCATGGCGGCAGAGAGCTGCGGGTCCGGCAGCTGCTCGTTGAGGGTGTGCAGGGTATCCAGTTTCTGCTGAATGTCGGTCAGCATCGCGTCCACATCCTCCACACCGGTGTGGAAAGGCACTTCGTGCTCCACCACCCGGGGCGGGCAGACCTTCTGTGCCGCACCAAAGGCCACAAATGCACCGCCCAGCGCCGCCAGAAGCGCCCACAGCTTATACACCGGCAGTACCGCGCACAATACCAAAAAGACCAGTGCCATTGCATAAAATGGCAGAACGCTGGGCTTTCTGGTGCGGATGATCTTGCTCATGTTTCTTCTCCTTGTCCGGGGCATTGCCCCTTATGTCATCCATAATACCGCACCCCGCGAAAAACGCAAGGCTTTCACGGATAATTTACAACCTGGCCATCATTTGTTGATCCACGGCAAGAGAGCCGCGCCCCAGATTTCGCGCAGCTTTTCCGGGCGGCAGGCAGCGTTTGCCGGGCTGGTGCTGGGCAGCTTTACCGCTGCAATGCCGGACACCGGCTGCAGATACTTTGTATAGATCCGGTATGCGGTGGCTCCGTTGCAGAATACTGCTTCGATGGGTGCCTTTGCCAGCAGAGCGGCAATATCATTCGGCACTGCATCCTTGATGGAAGCATCCGCTGCGCCGGTGATGGTGCAGCGTTCCAGCGTGTCCCAGAGGGCCAGCCCATGGCGCAGGATGATTTGCTTTTTGGCTTCAATGTCCTCACGGGCAGGCACCGGCTCACCGGTCAGCGCGGCCATCATGGGCCAGAAGCGGTTCTGCGGGTGGCCGTAGTAAAAGGCCATCTCCCGGCTTTTGGGGCTGGGCCATGTGCCAAGGATCAGCGCCCGGCTGTGTTCGTTATACACCGGTTCAAAGCTCATTGTCCGCCTGCACTTTCAATTTTATCCCAAGGCGAGCCAAGGTCGCGGCCGGACGGCTCTGCTCTGGGGCCGTCGAACCACAGCTCATCGATCAGGTCGGCAAGGCCGTCCTCCCGCACATCGCCAATGATGCGGTCGGCGGCAGCCTTTGCGTCCGGCGTGCCGTTTGCCATGCAGCAGCCAAGGCCCGCTGCCTTCAGCATAGCCACATCGTTGGCAGAATCGCCTGCTGCCACGGCATCGGCCAGTGTCAGGCCCATCTTTTCGCACAGGTCGGCAAGGCCAACGCCTTTGTCCATTCCACCGCGCACGATGTCGTAGTAGCACAGGCCGTCGGCATTCTGCGCGCCCACCTGCATCCAGTGCAGGCCCAGATGGCCGTACTTTGCCGCAAAATCTGCCACGTGCTCCGGCGGCACTGCCGCAAAGGCCGCGTGGGGCATATCGATCAGGTGGCGGTCCTGATCTTCGCCATCCACGCAGTCCAGCCCGATGCTGTTCATCTGCTGATAGCCCCTGTGCAGATATTCATACTCGCAGTAGGCGTAGCAGGCATCCCTGAAATTGAACTGCAGCGGATAGTTATAATCCTCGCAGAAATCCACCAGCGCGTACATTTCCTCAGCGGTGAGCGGGTGCTCGGCCACGATGCGGCCCTCGCGGTCCACCACACAGGCACCGTTGCAGGTGATGGCATAATCGAACCGGATGCCGCCCAGCTGGCCTTTGAGGTTGACGCACGGATACGCGCGTCCGGTGCTGAGCACAAATCTGCCGCCTGCGGCCTGCAGCTTTTTGATGGCTTTTACCACCTTCTGACGCGGCTTGCCCTCGCCAAAGGGCACCAGTGTGTTGTCGTAATCGCTTGCCAGAATCTTATATTGCATTCTATTCTCCCCTATGGAACTGAGTTTTGTACCAGTATACCATACTTTTTTAAAATTGGGGTGCATTTGGGCATAAAAATAAGGCTACTGCACAGAATTCCATGCAATAGCCTTATTTTGTTTCACGATGCTGTTTTCTTTGCAGCTTCTTCCCGTGATCACGCAAACACGGCCACGACCACCTGCATTGCCACGCCGAGGAATGCGCCTGCACCCCATGTCAGGCCGGTGATGAACAGGTTCTGCTTCCACGAAGGATTGGTGCGCCACAGCACCGCAAGGCCCACGCCTGCACCGGTGCAAAGGCCCGCCACCAGACTGGAAAAGCGCAGGGCACCTTCCACATACAGCTGGGTCAGCAGCACGCTGGCGGCGCAGTTGGGGATCAGGCCCACCAGTGCGGCCACTACCGGCTGGAAGAAGCCCATGCTGCCCAGAAGGTCTGCAAACACATCTTCGCCCACGCCTTCCACGATCAGGCCGAACACCAGACTGAACGCAAAGATGAACACAAAAATCTCCAGCGTGTGGCGCAGGGCCGCTTTCCAGATGGGGGCGGGCTTACCCTCTTCGTCGCTGTGCTCCTCGTGACAGTCCACCTCGTCGGCATGGCCGGTGTAGCCGCCGCACAGCGATTTGGGCAGCACGCCGCGCAGCACAAAATCCAGCACAAAGCCCACCACAATGGCGTATACCACCTTGATGACCATGAGCACAGCCAGCTTATCCCAGTAGGCCGGCATGGATACCAGCAGCGGGATGGCTTCGTCGCTGGTGGCAAGGTAGACGGCCATCAGGGTGCCCAGCGTGATGACGCGGGAGGAGTAGAAGTTGGACGCAATGGCCGAAAAGCCACACTGCGGCACACAGCCCAGCACCGCGCCCGGAATCGCGCCCCAGCGCCCGCCGCCTGCCAGCAGTGCTTCAATGCGCTCACCGTGGCGGGTCTCGATATACTCGATCAGAAGATAAGCCAAAAACAGGAAGGGCAGCATCTTGGCGGTATCCACCAGAGATTCGCCCAGAACATCCAGAAACAGTTCCATATACACTCCTAAAAACGACCGTTCGTCGCTTCATTTTAGTAAATTGCAAATTGGTTGCATTTTTGAACAGGGATGATTATACACGATATTCTCTCCAATTGCAATATCAAAATGCAAATTAGTTGCAAATTTATATTATAGAACGCTGCAGCGCGTAAAAAGCACGATCTTAAATGGTCTCCGCTGATGCTCCGACCATTTTCAGCGGAATTATTATTTTATTTCGCAATTCTGGAAAATCTGCGGATTTTCCAGAATTGCCTTTTCACGGAAGGAGTCATGACCGAAAGCGGAAGCTGCCGCGCTGGTTTCCTGTGGAAACATTCGCGCGGCGGAGTTAACGTTCTGCCCGTAAGCACAAGCCTTTCCTCCACGCCCCCCCCCGCCCATGAAAATGGGGTCCAGAAATGCCCGCAGGCGTTTCTGGACCCCAAAATCAAAAATATAATTTCCTTAGCTTATGCGCAAAGCAACGCGGAGCGCATTTCAAATCGTCCCACACAGCAGGAGTCTGCCTTTTGTTTTACCCCTTCATTGGCACAAAGCCCACAAGGTCTTTTACCACCTCGCCGCCGATGATCAAGCCGGCCACCGAGGGTACAAAGGCATTGGAGCCCGGCACCGAACGGCGCTGGGTGCACTTGCGCTGGGTGCCCGGAGGGCAGATGCAGTGATACTTGCAACTGATGTCGTCATCCTCGATGGGGGTCATGGCAGGCTCCTTGGAGTAGACCACCTTCAGGTGCTTGATTTTGCGCTTGCGGCACTCGGTGCGCATTACCTTGGCCAGCGGGCAGACCGAGGTCTTGTAGATATCGGTCACTTCAAAGCGGGTCGGGTCCATCTTGTTGCCTGCGCCCATGGAGCAGATAATGGGGGTGCCTGCCTCCTTGCACTTCATCACCAGCGCCAGCTTGCCGGTGACGGTGTCAATGGCATCCACCACATAGTCGTACTGGGTAAAGTCGAACTGGTCCTGTGTTTCCGGACCAAAGAAGCACCGGTGGGTGGTCACCCTGATGTCCGGGTCAATGTCGTGGATGCGCTGCGCAGCCACATCTACCTTATATTGCCCTACCGTGCTGCGGGTGGCGATGATCTGGCGGTTGAGGTTGGTCAGGCAGACCTTATCATCATCGATCAGATCCAGTGCCCCCACGCCGCTGCGCGCCAGTGCTTCCACCGTGTAGCCGCCCACGCCGCCGATGCCGAACACCGCCACGCGGGAATTGTGCAGTTTTTCCATAGCTTCCGCGCCCAGCAGCAACTGCGTGCGGGAATACTGATTTTGCATTTTGTTCTCCTTGTTACTTTTCCACTCTCGTAATGGTGCCGCCGCCCAGCACGGTGTCGCCCTGATACAGCACCACGGCCTGACCGGGCGTAGGGGCGCGCTGGGGCTGGTCAAATTCCAGCCGGAAGCCGCACTCCGCCGGGTAGACGGTGGCGGCCTGCTCCACCTGATGGTACCGGGTGCGGGCTGTGACCCGCAGCGGCCCGGTCAGCTCCGGAATGGCGATCCAGTTCACCTCGTCCGCATACACGATGCGGTCGAACAGCATCTCCTCCGGCCCTACCGTGACGGTGTTTGCCTGCATGTCCTTGCCGCAGACGTACACAGGTGCCCCCATGGCAAGGCCCAGCCCCTTGCGCTGGCCGATGGTGTACCGCACCGCGCCGTTGTGGGTGCCCACCACCCTGCCGCTCTCGTCCAGAAAATCACCTGCCGGGTAGTGTTTGCCGGTGAAGTCCTCCATAAAGCGGGCATAGTCGCCATCCGGCACGAAACAGATGTCCTGACTGTCGTGCTTGCGGGCATTGACAAATTTGTGCTGCTCCGCGATCTCACGCACCTCAGTCTTGTGCAGGCCGCCCAGCGGCAGACGGATATGCGCCAGCTGCTCCTGAGTGAGGTTGTAGAGCACGTAGCTCTGGTCCTTGCCCTCGTCCAGCCCCTTTTTGAGCAGGAAACGGCCGGTGGCCTCGTCCTGCTCCACCCGGGCATAGTGGCCCGTGACCACATACTCCATGCCGTGTGCCCGGGCCCAGTCCAGCAGATGGCGGAACTTCATATATTTATTGCAGTCGATGCAGGGGTTCGGCGTGCCGCCCGCCTCATACACGCGGACGAATTTTTCAATGATCTGTTCCCGGAAGTCGGCTGTGAAATCCAACACCTCGTACGGGATATCCATGGCAAACGCCACCTCTGCCGCGTCCTCGATGTCCTTTTCCGAGCAGCAGGTGTGAAAGCCGGACTGTCCCAGCGTTTCGTTGCGGGTGAGCCGCATGGTGATGCCGGTGCAGTCATAGCCTGCCTGCTGCATGAGCCATGCCGCCACCGAGCTGTCCACGCCGCCGCTCATGGCAATGAGGGCACGCGGCTTTGAATCAGGGGTCTGTGTGGTCATAAGTTCTCCTTTGGTGCATTCAACACACTAAAACAGTAGTATAATAGTAACTCTGAAAAAAGAGCTTGTCAAGACGCAGCGAGCTGCTGTACTGCGGCCAGCAGGGCTTGCCGCTCGTTGGGATATTCTTCCCGGATCACACCGTCCAGCAGCGCTTCCAGCACTTTGCGGATGCCCGGCCCCGCCGGGACGCCTGCCGCCATCAGGTCGCGGCCATTCACAGCCAGCTGGCTGACGCGGCAGCATACGCCGTCCGCGTCCAATTGTTCGGCCAATTCGGAAAGTGCAGCAAAATCAGCCGCGTGTTCCGGCTGCAGGGCTGTGCCCAGTGCTGCCAAACGCTGCACGGTACACAAGTTATATTTGCCCAGTAGTCGGCGGGCGTAGATAGTAAAGTCGGGTGTGACGGTAGTTTCTCTGAGGACCGTCCGCTGGGGTGGGACCCTGTTGCCGAAGGCAATAGGGCGGGCGATGGAATGGCCTGCAACGGCAACGACTGCCGCCTGCGGCGGAAACAAGGAGTTGCTGTTGGGGCAGCGGCCAGCAGGATGCGAGTGCTGCTCAAAGCACGAAGCATCCGCTGGGTGCCGCAACCCGTACTCGTGTCCGAAGAGAAAGCTACCGTCACGCCTTCTGGCTTCCCGCACCAGCACCGCCGTTTCCTCAATACAGGCATTGGAGCAGCGCAGGCGCCTGAGGGTGCGGCGGGTGCCGTCCTCGCCAAGGCTCAGCAGCAGCGCCGCCAGCCGGATGGGCAGGGCCTGCTCCCCCGCCGGGCAGGCATCCACCACCGGCTTTGCCGCCGCCAGTGCCTCCGATGAAAGCTCCGGCAGAATAACAAGCAGTATTTTTTTGTCAAGATATGCCGCAGGGGCGGGTGCGCTCAGCAGTTTTGCAAGCTCTTCCTCGATGCGCTCCACCGATACGCAGTCCAGATGGGCACACAGCTCCTGTGCCGCCTGCGCCGTGGGCGGGTCGATGGCAAAGCCAAACCGGGCTGCGAAGCGGTATAACCGCAGGATGCGCAGCGCGTCCTCGGTGAACCGCTGGCAGGGCACACCCACCGCCCGTACGATGCCGCTTTGCAGGTCGGCCTGCCCGCCAAAGGGGTCCACAAGGCCCTCTTTTTCATTGTAGGCCATGGCGTTGATGGTAAGATCCCGCCGGGCCAGATCCTCCCGCACATCCGGCACAAAGTGCACCTCGTCCGGGTGGCGGCCATCTGTGTAGGTGCCTTCTGTACGGAAGGTGGTGATCTCGTAAAGGGCACCGCTCTGCTTCACCGTTACCGTGCCGTGCTGCAGGCCGGTGGGGATGCACCGCTGCGCGCCGAACAGCTCCATCACCTGCTGCGGCAGAGCACTGGTGCACAGGTCCCAGTCGTGCGGTGTAAGGCCCAGCAGACTGTCCCGCACGCAGCCGCCCACCACGTAGGCTGCATAGCCCGCCCTGTGCAGGGTGTCCAGCAGCTCTGCCGCACCCTCGTCCATCCGGATTGTCATGGCTGTGCCTCCTCGTACTGCAGGGTGATGCTTTTGCCGTCAAAGCCGCACTCCGCCGCCGGGAAGATGCTCTGTGCCTGCGCGGCATATTCCTCCGGGTCGGTGATCATGGGGGAATAATGGGTCAGCCAAAGCCGCTTTGCCCTCGCCTGCGCGGCAAGAGATGCGCTCTGCCCAAAGGTGCTGTGCCCCCACTGACGGGCCTGGTCTTCCTGCTCCGGAAGGGCATAGGTGGCATCGCATATCAGCAGGTCTGCGTCATGCGCCGCCTGCAAATAATACGGGCAGGGGGCCGTATCGCCGGAAAATACCACGCTCAACCCCTTGCGCGAGGCGCCCAGCACCTGCGCAGGCTGCACCGTTCTGCCCTCCACGGCAACGCTCTGCCCTTTCTGCAGCAGCTTCCATTGCTGCACCGGCACCCCCAGCGCCTGGGCCTGCTCCGGCGAAAATTTGCCTGCACGGGGCAGCTCCAGCCGGTAGCCAAGGCTTTTTACCCGGTGCTTTGTGGCAAACGGCACCAGCCGCGCACCGGCAGGCCAGCCCTCGCTCAGCGCATCCAGCGCCAGCGGCTGGCCCGGCATAAGCACCTGCGGCTTCACCGGATAGGGCAGCGGGCCGGTCAGTGCCCGCACCGCCGCCCAGATATCCGGCAGGTCCTCCGGACCCAGCAACGCAAGCGGCCTTGTGCGGCCCTGCGCCCCCAGAGTCTGCAAAAGGCCCGGCAGACCAAAGATGTGGTCGCCATGGTAGTGGGTCAGGCAGATGGCATCTGCCCGCATCAGGTTCACGCCTGCCCGGTGTGCCGCTGCCTGCGTGCCCTCGCCGCAGTCCCACAGCAGGCCGTGGCCACCGCAGGCAGCAAACGCCGCCGAGAGTGCCCGATCCGGCAGCGGCATGGTAGCCGCAGTGCCCAGCAGTGTAATGGTCAGCATAAAATCGTTCTCCCTGCACAGTAGATTTCGATATTTTATTGTACCACAGCCCAGCACGTTGCACAATCACTGCTGGCCGCGCATAGCATGGGCCAGCACAGCAAAAAGGAGGGCGTGGCAGGATGCGGCACAAAAAGGGCAGTTCGTTTTCCGGCAGATACCGCCGCAGCGGTCGGTTTTTGCGCTGGCTTGTGCTTGCCGCGTTGATCCTGCTTGTGCTGGCGTGCTGCTACGGGTGTGCGGTGCAGAAGCTGGTGTATTCTTCCCGCGGGACCATGATCTTTCTGCCCAGCGGGTTTTGAAAAAATGGGAGCATCCTGCTGCACAGAACGCTCCCATTTTTCTTTTTACTTTCCATCCGAATAGGGCAGCTGGCCGGTCAGGGTCAGCGTTTCGGCAAGCTCGTCCTCCGAGCGGAACCGCCACGCCGCCGCTCCCACGGCCACATAGCAGGCATCGGCACGACCCTCCGGTGTAACGGCAAGGATCATCGTTTCACCGTCGCCCACCCCCGTTACCATGCCATCCGCACTCACAGTTGCCACGCCCGGATTGCTGCTGAGCCATGTCATCGTTCCGTTTTTGGTGCCTGCAGCCTGCGCGGTCAGCTTCTGACTGGCTCCCACTGCCTGCAGCAACATGGCATTTTTGCTCATCTGCACCCGTCCGATCTCCGATGTGACCGTTACCGTGCAGCGCAGCACCTGCCCGGCTGTGGTCAGTGCGCTGATGACGGCCTTGCCGGACCCCTGCGCCTTTACGGTACCGTTTGTGCTTACCGATGCCACCGCCGGGTTGCTGCTGACCCACTGCCGCACATAGGTAAACCCGCCTTTGTTCTGTTCCAGCTTCAGCTGTTTCGTCGGGGCAGGCTCCTGCTCTGTAATGGTAAGCGTCAGATCGCTGGTGTTCAGCACCAGGCGGCTGGCTGTGCTTTTGCGCACCGTGATGGTACAGGTGGTCTTTTCGCCGCGCTCATTGCGGGCCGTGACGGCCGCAGTGCCCTCGGCATGGCCGGTCACCTTGCCAGTGCCGTCCACCGATGCCACTGCCGGATCACTGGAAGTCCAGATCAGAAAGAAGTAGTCGTTGGGTGCCTGCACATTCAGGTAGGCCACCGGGGCCGGGTCTCCTTCGGTGATATCCAGCGTCAGTTCGGCAGTGTCCAATGTCATGCCGCTGTCCGGCAGCGGCTGCTCCTGCGCAGCATAGGCCGACAAGGCCCCGGCTGCAAACAGTTCTGCGCACAGCACCACTGCACAAACACACGCTTTGAACCCCTGCTTCATGGGCTTTGCCCTCCCCGCCTGCTTTGCTGCAAGATCCTTTAAATATTCCTGTCTCCGTATTATTTTACACGCAGTGCAAAACCGGGTCAAGTTTTTTGCCCATTCTGCCGGGCAGCTGAGCCTTATTTTGTGGAGAATAATAAAATCCGCTTTTCAATTTTGTACAAAACGCCGCCGCACCCGGCAAACCGGATGCGGCGGCGCTGTTCTGCTTTTGAATTTTCAGCTTAGTAGTTGATCTTTTTCAGCTCAAAGTAGCTCTGCGGATGTGCGCACACCGGGCACTTGAGCGGTGCGGACTTGCCGATATAGGTGTAGCCGCAGTTCCGGCACTGCCATACCTGCTGCTCCTCGCGGGCAAAGACCTTGTTGTTTTTCAGGTTTTCGGCCAGCGCACGGTAGCGCTCCTCGTGCTCCTTCTCGATCTGTGCCACCATGGTGAACAGTGCTGCGATCTGAGGGAAGCCCTCTTCTTTGGCCTCCTTGGCCATGCGGGGGTACATCTCGGTCCACTCGTCGTGCTCACCGCCTGCTGCCATGTCCAGACAAGTCAGGGTATCGGGGATCGCGCCGCCGCACAGCAGCTTGAACCAGATCTTTGCGTGCTCCTTCTCATTGCCGGCGGTCTCCTCAAAGATCGCGGCCAGCTGCTCGTAGCCTTCTTTTTTTGCCATGCTGGCAAAGAAGGTGTACTTGTTGCGTGCCTGGCTCTCGCCTGCAAACGCTTCCATCAGATTTTTCTCGGTTTTGGTACCCTTCAGTTCCATGATGCTCTCCTTTCAAAAACGGATCTTCTGTCAGGATCGACCGATCCCGGCTCTATCATTCAGCCCGGCGGTAATTTTTTCGCCTGCGGCTCAGGTTCTGAACAGAGTATACCATATTTTTTGATGGAAATCAAGAACGATTCCTATTTATTCTGAGAATATTTCTCAGTTATGCTGCTTCAGTGCACACACAGCAATGCTCAGGGCGCTCCACGCTGCCTGATACATCAGCACCGTTGCCACCGAAAGCTCCCAGATGCTGCCTGCACTGGTGAGCAGCGCTGCAATGATAATGGAGAACAGCACCGAGACCATCTGTACTGTGGTGGCGCTGCTCTCGGCGTTCTGGGCCTGATCCGCAGCCTGCAGACCGCCGGTCAGGCTGGCAAACGCCTTGAGATGGATCATGCAGCAGGTGTCCTCCGGGTCTTCCGGTGCGGCCTTGATGGCGTTGCACTGCTCCTGATCCAGCACGGTGATCATGCCTTCCGGCAGGCGGTATGCTTCGGTAATGTGGTGTGCAGTCAGACTGGGGTCCTGACATGTGACCAGCAGGCGGATGTTCTCCTTTTGCAGCACGGCAAGGCCGCGGGCCACATTGCGCCCGCCCACATATTTCAGCACGAACATAGCGTGCAGATTGCCGGACACAGCCAGATACAAAATTTGCAGCTCGCCGTTCTTCGAGTGCTGCATCTCGTATTCCTCGTCCGGCAGCGGCACGCCCTCCTGCTCCAGATAGCGGCGGGTACCAATGAGGATGCGGTTGTTATCGCACCAGGCGGAAAAGCCCAGCCCATGGTGCTGCTCCAGATCCTTGACCGGGAACAGGATGTCTGTGCGTTCCTCAACGATCTGGCGGAACAGCCCCTTCAGGGTGCCGTGGCTCTCGTTCAGCACGCTGGCCGCGTACAGGATGGCGCGGTCGATGCGGCCGCCCTTGAAGATGCGGATATCCTCCAGCTGTGCGCTGTCGGCGGTGAACAGGTCGTCTGCATCGATCTGCAGCGTATCAATGCCGCCCAGCTGCTCAATGGCCTGCCAGCCGGGCACGACTGCGCCCACAGCCGCAGCCGCACGCTGCAGCCGTAGCGAGGCAACGCCCGCGATCAAGGTAGAAGAAAGCGGTGCGCCCATGCACAGCACAGCTGCCATGGCAGCCGCAGCTTTGTTCCAGCCGGCACCTGCCAGCAGGAACAGCACGCCGCTGAGCAGGGCAACGCCCAGCAGGATGTACGAAACTTTGCGTGCACGGCGCTCGCTTGCGCGTTCGCTCAAGCTCTGCTCCACAAAGCCGTCAGCTTCCTTCATCGGGCGGCTCAGCAGCACCCAGGGGTCCTTCTGTTCCAGATCCCGTGCAAGGGCGCGCAGTAGGTCTTTGTCCTTGGCGCGGTAAGCGCCCTCGAACTCCACACCATTGGTCACCAGCTCATAGCCGCCCTTGACAGCAGCCAGCATCACCCGGCTGCCCAGCAGCGCAAGGAACAGCCCCAGCGCGGCCATGCCGCTGAGCAGCGAGATGCCGGTGGTGCCGCGGTAAACATTTGCGTTCAGCATGGCTGTAACCGCCTGCACCAGCGCTGCTACTGCGGCCAGCGCCGGCATCGTCTCGGAAGAAGACCGTCCGCGCAGGCCGTTCAGGCCGTCGCGCAGCACCGGGAAGCCCACGCACAGGCTTGCTGCCAGCAGCAGCAGGTTTGCACCATAGAATGCCGCCGGGGCAGCATCCGGGTCCAGCGCCGCCATGGCGGGCAGCAGCCCATCCGACACCAAACCAAAATGCAGCAGCACCACAGCCAGAATGCCGCCCAGCACGCAGCGCAGCGTCAGCTCTGCACTCATACGGTGCAGCTTATCCGCCGTAGCCTCCGGCTCGGTCAGCTCCGTTTCAGCATGTTCCTCCGGAGACACCGCGTCCTCCGCCTCAGCTTTCAGTTCCGGCTGTGGCGCAGCGGGTGCCTTCTCCGGTGCCTGCTGCGGCTCTTCACCGTTCAGCGGCAGCAGCGGCAGGCTCATGGTGTCCTCTTTTGCGGCAGGCTCCTCTGCCGGGGCCAAAGGTGCCTGCGGTGCGTCCTCGCTCTGCGCCTTGCCAAAGAAATCGGCCACCGGCTGCTCCGTTTTTTCCGGCTGCGGCACAGGTTCCGGCTGCAGCTCCGGTGCCGTCTCTTTTACCGCTGCAAACACAGCCGCGGGCAGCGGTGCACCGGACGGTTTCTTTTTGCCTTCAGCCGGTTCAGTTTCTGCTGCCGGGGCTGCTTCGGCTCTCGGTGCAGGCTTTTCCGGCTTCTGGTCGCTCAGGCCGTTGATCATCGCCTTGAGCTGTGCCATCTCCTGCTGCTCCTGCTCTTCCTGCGGCAGCAGCACCTCCGGCGCATTCTTGGGGTGCCGGAGAGACTTTGCCGTGCTGTGCTGCTCTGCGGGTCTAGCCGCCGGGACAGCGCCCTGCCGGGGTGTTTCCGGCTTCACTGCCGCCGGGGGTTCCGCCGTTTGCGGTGCAGATTTTTCCTCCGGCTTTTTGGCGGGTGCTTCCGGCTGTGTATCCTCTGCTTCCTTCTCCAGAAAAGGCCACGGGGCCAGTTCCTGTTCCGGGTCTGCCTCCGGCTTCAGCATCAGTTCCAGATCCGCTTCCGGTTCCGGCTGCGCATCCTCACCCAGCCGCACCTCACCGGTTGGCATTTCCTGCGGCTGCTCTGCTGCAGCTTCGTCAGTCTCCTGCTTTTCCTTACCACGGCCAAACAGGCCGAACCGTTTCTGCGGCTTTTCCTCCGGCTGGTTTTCGTCCCTCCGGGTCATCTCCTCCGGGATATCCACCGCCGTGGTGCTGAAAAAGGAGCGGAACTTTTCATCCGGGGTCATTTCCCGGCCATTATTTTTATCTTTCGGCATTCTTGTCCCTCCTGTAATTCAAATTGAGGTTCCGGCCCGAATGCCGGATCATGCCTGCTGTGCTGCGCGCTGGGACTGGATCTCGTACAGAATAATGCCCGCAGCCACCGACACGTTGTAGCTGTCCACACCGGTGCCCGGTGCTGCCATATCCAGCCGCACCACGCCGTCGCACAGCTTTTTCACCAGCTGCGAAACACCGCTGCCCTCGCTGCCCAGCACCAGTGCAATGGGGCCGGTCAGGTTGTTCCTGCGCAGAGACACGCCGTCCATATCGGCGCAGTAGACGAACACACCCTGCTCCTTCAGGCGGCGGATGGTCTCGCCGATGTTGGCCACACGAGCCACCGGCAGGCGTTCTGCGGCACCTGCGCTGGACTTGATGACGGTAGGCGTGACCGATGCGCCGCCGCGCTTTGGGATCACGATGCCATGCGCACCGCACAGCAGAGCACTGCGCATCACGGCACCCAGATTGTGCGGGTCTTCAATGCCATCGCTCAGCACCAGAAAAGGTGCCTCGCCCTTGTCCTTGGCTGCTGCCATCAGGTCGTCTACCGTCACGTATTCGATCTCGCTGGCAAATGCCGCCACACCCTGATGGCTCTCGGTGCCGGTCATCAGGCGCAGCTTGTTGGGGTGCACCCGCTTCACCGTGGCACCCGCTTCCTTTGCCAATGCGGTATAGTAAGCCGCCACGGCCGGAGCCATGCCCTCAGCAATGAGCACGGTGTCCACGCCGGAACCGCTTTTCAGCAGTTCGGTCACCGGATTTTTGCCATAAACAAGGCTCTCGTTCTTCTGCAGCGGCTCTTCCGGGCTGCGGCGCGGACGGCGCGGCTGGTTCTTTTCTTCCATGATGATTTTCTCCTTCCGTTGTATCACCGGAAGGTGCTGTGCACACCCTCCAAAAGGCGCGCCGCACTCTGGGCCGCGCACCGGTATGGTCTGAAGATGATAACTCATCTTGAAGTATAGCATAAGCCGACCTTGTTTGCCAGCAAATTACCGTTTTTTATCCGCGTCCTGCAAAAGTTTTTCTGTTCGTGGTGCCGGAGACCGTTTCCGCTTTTTTGCAGAAATGTTCTGCCGCCCTGCATCAGCTTTACCCGGCTGCTGGGTAGATATCCCTCTGTTTTGCCGGAGAAAAAAGTTTTCCACAAAAACGCGGTATACAATCCGTAGAAGAGCGATTATTTTTCCACATGTTGAAAACCCTGTGGAGAAAGTTCAAAAGTCCAGCTTTAAAGCCTGTTTTGCCTGTGGAATTCCACACTTTCCACAAGGTTTTCCACTTTTTGGTTCGACCTTTTTTGATTTCCTGCGTACAATTTGTAGAATACAAGTCGGAAATATGACAATTTTTTGAACTGCATCCTGTCCGCTTTTGCCAAATTGCCCAATATCATTTTGACGAATGTGGATCTGTGTTGAAAATCCGTCCTTCATCAAGCTTTCTGTCTTTCGGCCGCTCGTTGCACATTATATGGAAATTTGTTGCATTCTATCGAATATATGCGCTTCTGGCAGTAACCCCCTGCACCCTGCCAGAAACAGAATCCCCGCATTGTTACAGGAAAAACACCGGTTTGGATTGATTTTGGCCGCTGTTTGGGGTATACTAATTCTGTAGGTTCGTTAAACCGTGCACAAAGCGGATATGAAACGAGCAAGACCCCAATGATTTTGTGGAGGTAATGAATAATGTTGGTAAATGCAACCGAAATGCTGATCAAAGCACGTGATGGCCACTACGGTGTGCCTCAGTTCAACATCAACAATCTGGAGTGGACCAAGTCCGTTCTGACCGCCTGCGAGGAAATGAAGAGCCCTGTGATTCTGGGTGTTTCCGAGGGTGCCGGCAAGTACATGACCGGTTTCAAGACCGTCGCTGCCATGGTCAGCGCAATGGTCGATTCCATGGGCATCACCGTTCCCGTTGCCCTGCATCTGGATCACGGCACCTATGAGGGCTGCAAGGCCTGCATCGAGGCCGGCTTCTCTTCCATCATGTTCGATGGCAGCCACTACTCCATCGAAGAGAATGTGGAAAAGACCAAGGAGCTGGTGGCTCTGGCACACGCTAAGGGCCTGAGCATCGAGGCAGAGGTCGGTTCCATCGGCGGCGTCGAGGACGGCGTCGTGGGTGCCGGCGAGATCGCAGACCCCGAGGAGTGCGCAAAGATCACTGCTCTGGGCATCGACTTCCTGGCTGCCGGCATCGGCAACATCCACGGTGTCTACCCGGCAAACTGGAAGGGTCTGGACTTCGAGGCTCTGGACCGCATCCACAAGGCCACCAATAACATCCCTCTGGTCCTGCACGGCGGCACCGGCATCCCCGACGAGATGATCGCAAAGGCAATCAGCCTGGGCGTTTCCAAGATCAACATCAACACCGAGTGCCAGCTGGTGTTTGCTGAGGCCACCCGCAAGTACATCGAAGAGGGCAAGGATCAGCAGGGCAAGGGCTTCGACCCCCGCAAGCTGCTGGCTCCCGGCGCAAAGGCCATCGAGGCCAAGTGCAAGGAGAAGATCGAGCTGTTCGGTTGCGCAGGCAAGGGCTAAGCAGAAGCTCGTATTGTAACCGGTACACCACCCAATAAAGTATGCGCCCCCGCTGCACCGTTATGCACAGTGCAGCGGAGGCGCTTTTTACTTTATATGCGAGCACTCAGACGCGGGTCTTTTCCATATCTCCAAAAATGTATTGCATACAGTCCTGCACCCAGAAGCAGGCAAAAAATCGAATAGCTAAGGATCGGAAGCCGCAGCAGTACGATCTTACCCGCGATCTGGGTAAAGAACCAGCCCGTTCCATACAGGGTCACGATATAAAGCACCAGCCATGTAGCATATTTCAGCCAATGCTCTCGTGGCGGAAAGCCTACCTGCTCCATCATCCGGCGGAACAGTGCGCAAAAAACCGTCACTGCAACAACAAGCTGCATCAGATAGCCTACAGAAAGTTCAAAAACCCAATCACCAATTACCGGGTAAAGCAGCAGCCCTTCCACGCCCCACTCCAAAAAGAAATACAGCGGTGCAACAAACCAGAAGTAATCCCCAGCCCCCAGTGTTTTCAAGCTGGGCTTAACTTCCTCCACAAAGGTCTTTGCGTCCGGAATTGAATGAAACAGTTCCCGGTTCTCCGCATTTGCCTGGATGGCAATATCAAGTAGATCGCTGCGTACAAGCTCGATTCCGCAGAAATCCCAGCTGACCCGGCGAAGATACCGGATCACTTCTTTCAGCTGCTCCTGGCTTTTTTCGTTCAGCAGCTTTGTACGCATCCGATTTGCCTTTCGCAACGCAAAATACTTATTCATATGGCTCCTCCTTAAAAATTTTTTCCACCAGCTGGCATAGCTGGCTCCAATCTTGTCGGAATTCAAGAAGCGCCTGCCGCCCTTCTTCCGTTACAACGTAGTATTTCCGGCTCGGTCCCTTGGGGGAGGGTCTGCGTTCCACCGTGACCTTTCCCTGCTGTTCCAGCCGCAGTAGCAGCGGATAGAGTGTACTTTCACTCAAGTCAGAAAACCCGACCTGTTTTAGATGCATCACGATCTCATAGCCATAGGTCGGCTCTCTGCTGATGAGCTTCAGAACACAGAATTCCAAAACGCCCTTGAGCAATTGTGTGTTGTTTTCCACTGGATACCTCCTTTTGCCTATTATGTAATACATAGTAGCTTATCTATATTGTATTGCATAGTAGTATTTTTGTCAAGTCCTGTCCTGTTATCATTTCGACCAAAATCCGCTTCATATTTTTGTGCAACAAAAAAGCCCTGAGATTTCTCTCAGAGCTTTCTGTTCAAGTCGGCGACTACCTATTTTCACGCGCCGTTTCCAG
>ENA-ORUO01001431-ORUO01001431.1-human-gut-metagenome-genome-assembly--contig:-NODE-1431-length-23182-cov-6.433519_pt1 | contig 23182 bp, 17 predicted proteins | sample MGYA00242082_ERZ509215 | MGnify/ENA primary metagenome ERZ509215 (study PRJEB26280, sample SAMEA2338829) | human gut metagenome | biome: human gut; feature: human-associated habitat; material: faeces... | reverse complement strand
TCCCGCATAGTTACTGAGATAATCCACAGCTGGAATTTAGTTTTTCATTTAAGTTCTAAGTTCACTAAAGTAACGAGAATGTGACGCGCAAATATTCAAAAACTCCCTATTATTCTGTAATGCCTGCCTATAAGATAACTAATAGTATACCATACTTCACATTTTTTCCATGCCTCCTGTAACAGAAAAAACAGTAACTTTTTATCAGCGCAGGTAATTTCTCTAAATCATCCAGATTATAATCCTGATAAAGTTCTCATCACCAGATCTACATCCTTGTTCTCCAGTTCCTGAATAATGTGCAGGTATGTTTTCTGTGTTGTAGTCATACTTGCATGCCCCAGTCTGCGCGCAACACTGGCAATAGACACTCCGGCAAACAATAATAATGAGGCATGGGTATGTCTGAGTCCATGTATGGAAATCTCAGATATCCCACACCTTCTGCAATGCCTGGTAAGCACATCATTCACAGTAGAATTGTAAACCTTCGATTCTCCCACAAAAACAGGCTGATTCTGCGGAAGTGTTTTGGTCAGTTCTGAGAATTTTACAACAATCTGCCAGTCAATCTGAATTTTTCTCACAGAAGATTTGTTCTTCGTTGGAAGGAAACCACCTTCACCTTTATAATCCCAGGTTTTGCTTATTGACAGCGTCTGCCTGCCAAAATCAAAATCTGCCGGAGTAATCGCCAGAGCTTCTGAAAATCTCATTCCGGTTTTTGCAACAAGAAGAATAAACCAGTCCCAGTTTGGCTCTTCCTTAATATCCAGATCAGCGATCAATGTATGAAGTTCAAACTGATTCAGATATTTTATTTTCTTGGCCTTGGGAGTTTTTCCCTTAATGATGGCTTTTCTGGTCGGATCTCGTTCTATCATTCCTTCATCAACCGCATCCAGAATAGCACCTTTCAGCTGATGATGAAAATCCAGCGTAGTCTGTCTCTCATGCTCCCTTGCATAATCATTTAAAAGCTGCTGATATACTGTTCTGGTCAGCTCTGACACCCTCAGTTCAGGTACCAGCTTCTCCACCCACCTCTGTGTCATCAGATATTTTGCCATAGTTGCTTCACGAATTGCACCCTTTTTATATACATCAATCCACTGTGCATAATACTGCGAAAACAGTACATTGTTATTTGTATCATTTGACATAAGCATTCTCCATTTCCGAAATTACCTGCGCTGATATTCACAATGTAATAACTATAGCAATTCTGCAAATGGAGCGGATAAATTTGATAGATTTATGCAGTCATAAGAAGAGGTTTTATCTCTTCGTCCAGAGTTTTCTTCAATTCTGCCATCATGCGATTATAAAATTTATACTTCGGCAAAGCCGTTTCCTGTGCTTCTTTGTAGCTGGTATAATCAACAGTTGCCTTAATTGCCGTTTCATTGGGGATTTTCCCATTTCTGTAATGGATTGCCGCATACATCACATCATCCTTTGACGCATACCATTGAATACAGAAATCAGAGATAACTTTTTCCACACAGTCTCGTTTCATATTCTCAATAATGTTAAGGATAGACTTTCCTCTGTACTTTCTGTCATCTTTCTCAATATCTGCAATCAGATTTGACATAAGGTCTGCTACTTTTTCATTATCTTTGCGAAGCTCCGCCACGTACTGTTTTACTTCTTCCAGCTTTTTCAGCCGTTCCTGTGGTGTAATTTCCTCATCCTCCTCTGTAGGAGTTACAATATTCTGGATCAGGTTAATAATATATTCGTAATCAATCTTTGTACTGCTGTATGCCATCAATTCATAATCCTGATCCACCTGTGTATCACTGGAATCTGAATCCCCATGATCTTTGGAATCACGAATCTCTTCCATTACATTTTTATAATGACCTGCATAATCCTCATATTCTGTCTCTGTAATTCCATACGTTTCCAACATACTGTCGTCATACTTTGTAAAAGATTTCAGTTGTGCAAACAGGCTGTCAAACTCCTGGAACATTTTTGCAAAAATTTTCTTCTCTTTCATGGACATACCCGGAATGTCCGAAGGCTTCTCAGCGCAGATTTTCAGTGCTGAAAGTGCTTTACGAAATGCAGGCTCTACTTCATCCCATTCTGCCAGCAACGCTGTCTCTGTACTTCCCGCAGAATACAATTTCACCGCATTATCCACACACTTCTTAAAGAGCTTTGGTGCCTGAAAAGTTACAATCTGTCCATATGTCTTATTGGTGTCATAAATACGGTTAGTTCTTGAAAAAGCCTGAATCAGATCATGCGGTCCCATAGGCTGACGATCAATAAAAATCGTAGACATACATGGTGCATCAAAACCTGTAAGCAGCCTGTCTACCACAATTACCAGATCCAGCTGTTCTCGTCTGCTCTTAAATCTGGCATCTTTTCTGGCAAGACGTTTATTCAGATTGGCATTATAGCTCTGTATCTGGGACATTTCATATTTGGTTCCAAACATATCATTGTAATCATTCAGGGATTTCTGCATTTTTTCCTGATTCACATGGGAGCCTTCTTCATTTTCGGTAACAGAATAGGTGATGGCGAATTTAGGAAAATCCGGAAGCACCTGTCTGATTTTCTCATCGATCACAAGTGAAGTTTCTCCATTCTTTACTCTGGTAAGCAGCTCATAATATTTCTGTGCAACCTGAATGGATTTGGTTGTAAGCATGCACTCATATGTCATTCCCTTTCCATTCTGAAGACCTAATTTGTAATAGGATTTGTTTAAAATTACATCCAATACCTTTAACATATGCGTTTCATTGTCATACTGGCTGCTGTCCGTTTCATCCGTCATATTTTTAGGACCATTATGCTCAACCTGAAATCCCAGAACCGCCTTGTCATGAATCGCATTCTGTATGGTATAAGAATGGAGACATTTTCCATATAATTCTTCTGTTGTTCGTGGCAAATCGCCCATCTGTGGATATGGGTTCTCTGCGAAACGTGGAGTTCCGGTAAAACCGTACCATAAAGACCTGCCAAAGAAACGTTCCAGTTCTCTCTTTGTTTTCGGTGTCACTGCCCTGTGGCACTCATCCACTACAAAAGCAATCCTCAGATTTTTGATTTTGTCAAAGTCCGGTGTTCCTTCCTGCAGTCTTTTACTTATGAGAATCTGCATTTTCTGAATTGTCGTTACAATCACCTGACGGTCAGCCGATTTTAATTTCTTTTTTAGATCATTAACATTATCTGTTTTATCCACATCTACCAGATCATTATTTGCATATGCCTGAAATGCCACAGTTGTCTGTGTATCCAAATCTTTACGGTCAATGAGAAAAATCGTCTTATCAATACTTGGAATATCCATCAAAAGATTTCTTGTTGCCTTATAGGATGTCAGTGTTTTTCCCGAACCGGTTGTATGCCATACAAAACCGGATTCTCCGGTTTTTGAAGCTTCACGTATAGACTCAATGGCATGAATCTGATATGGTCTGAGCAGAATCAGCCGTCTGGCATCTTCATCCAGAACTGTATATCTGGCAATCATTTCATGAGCCTGGGGAATACGGAGTACACTTTTTGCAAAGCTGAGATAATCTGAAACAGGATTATTCTTTCTGTCTACCCATCCACTCATAAATTTGGGATTTAACTCTGTATCCCCTGCTGCCGCAAAATATCTGGTATCCACACCGTTACTGACTACAAACATCTGCACAGCTGAGAAAATCCCGGTAAATTTACCCTCACCAATATATTTTTTTATCTGCCAGAATCCGTCCATGTAAGAATGCTGTTTATTCTTCAACTCAATATGTATCATGGGAAGCCCATTAATCATAAGAGTTACATCAAATCTTCTGTCCCGCACATCTGTGGAATCCTCATCATCTGATTTCAGTGCTTTATACTGATTAATTACTTCATAAACACTGGAACCGCCTGCAATATGCTCATGGTTCATCACTACAAGATGTAGCTTTTCCGTATCCCGCTGTACATGAACCATTACCTTTCCATTCTCACCTACCAACCATTCCCCAGCTTTATAAAATGAGGAAAACTGAAGCTGGTTCTTTACCTGTTCAAATTCAGAGTCAGAAAGTCCTTCTCCGTCCAGCCTGTCCTTATTATTCTGCTCCAGAATATATCTGAAATTCGCCCACAGATCCTCCTCCGTCTTTAAATCCTCCCGGTATGTCCACTGGGAATCTCCGTAAATTAGCTGTTCTATTAATTTTTCCTCTATCATTGACTCTAATTCTGACATATTTTTCTTCTCCTTTGTGTTTCGTGTGGATAGTTGGATGGTTAGGATGGGGAATTGGCTTTCGCTGGTGAAGAGTGATGAGGTGGTCAAGCTGCCAAAAGTATTCTCCAATTTTAATTTGTTCCTCTAATGATGGAGCATATTCAACTGGAATTTCAGCTAAATCGCCAAGGTAAATACCTGGTTGAGCAGATGTTGATTTTCTACTTTCCAAATCCTTTTGAAATGCAGGTGTCTGTATTTTAGCGTATAAGAAGTCTGAAGAAATATATTCATTGGGTCTTAAAAATGCAACACTACGTTGAAATGTTATACCTTCAGGATCCTTTAATATAGCGGTTTCTCCGATGGAGCCTACAATGGTAAGGAGAACATCTCCTTTCTTCAAAGAAAACTTGGAATGTATTTTTTCATATTCATCTTGAGATATTCTTCTATCAGATTCATCCCACCGGATAGTTCCATCTTTGATATTCTTTGCACTTAAAAGAAGTGGACCATCCACTGTATCAGCATGAGTTCCGTGTGTACCATCTTTCAAAAACGATAATACCTCTTTCAACTTACGCTGTTCCCAAGGATTGGCATTTACAACTGCTCTCTAACCATCATCAGAGCATATCCCAACAGGTTTTTTCCCTTCCATTTGCTTTGATCAAGTCTATTGGGATCTCTCATGGACAAACCTATCCCCCAAATCTGATCTCTTACCGCACATTCTGCCAATATTGCGTCACCTGTATCAACAAGTTTTTCTTTCAATTCTGCATTTTGACTGAATTTCGCCTTTAACCCTTCATAAACAATAATCTGTCTTACACCATTCCAGGTATTTTCATTATATCCATGTACCTCTCGCCCTAATTTCTTAATTTCCGCAACATCATTTGTGCTCAATATCTCCTTTTCTACTGAAGTATCATGAAAGCGGCATGCTTTCTGGTACATCATAAACTGTTCCATTGAAGAAAATTCTATTCCCTCAACTGTGAAATGAGTCGGATACCAGTTACTCAAATATCCATTTTCTTCATTCGGATTGTGAAAACAGATAATATTCATTAAACCTCTCCTACTTTTCTGACTGCCAGATCAAGTTCCAGATCATGAAGTCCGTAATAGGCTTTCTTCAAGAAATCCACCGGGATTTTCTGAACAACTTCTGAACTTGGCATATTATAATACCACTGATAATATGCGTAAAACTCTCCAATCCAGTCCGGAATAAAACCTTTTAAGTTGTCTCCTTCCTGCAATCTGTAATGATCTGTTTTAAGAAAATACGACCATAAATCTTCCACATCCATCGTATTCACATAAGCCTGAGCTTCATCTATGCTCTTTCTCGTTTTACTCTTCATGTATGTGTTAATAAAATCTTCTGTATTTTTATCCGGGAATGACTGTGCTACAAAATCAAATAGCTTTCCCTGATTTTCTACAACATCACTTAAATAAGCTTCTGCATACGCTCTCATAATTCTCTCCTAAAGCAATGTACTGAATACATTCGTTACTTTGTTTGCATCAGAATCAATTAATTCCCGCATCTTTTGTCTTGCTGACACATCTCGCTGATTATATTTTTCTCTGAATTCCATATAATCAACAGACAGCAGGCCAGCCTGGACTTCCTGCAAATGTTCATATGCCAGCCTAGATTTAATACAATATTGGATTCCCAAACCACCAAGAGAAAGCAATTCCGTCAGAATGTCCATATCAATATTATCTCTTACAAATTCCTTTGCAATATAGAAGTAGGAAGCATTGGCTCTCCAGCCCTTAATCACATCATATCCTTCTGTATCTATTCCATATTTCTCAATAAATTTTTTTGATAACACCCGGTAACGTTTGGAATCGGAGGCATCTCTATGTTTCATCAGCTCCGCCAACCATGAGAGAACATCTTTTTCCTGAAAATCCAGTATTTTTAATTGGTCGGTATCCAGTTTATATTGATGAACCCATCCATTTTCATCATCAGGTTTACAAACAGCCCATTCCTTTGCGAGATTCAGATTATCTGTCAAATAAAACCCCATGCCATAATCATGTTTTTTCTCACCAAGTCCATATGTTGGCACTACAATTCTGTTCGAAGTTCCATGAAATAACGTAATTTTTTCCATTTGCTCACCTTTTTCCTAGACAAACATTTTCTGTAGCATGAATTTCTTTATTTTTTTCAGTTCTTCACACTTTTGCTGGTGAAGAGTGATGAGATGGTCGATGTTGCGGAAATAGCTCGCAATTACTTTCTGTTCTTCATAATTTGGAACATCAACAACAAATTCCTGCATATCTGACGCAAGGATATGTTTTATGGTATTACCAGTAGTAATGTTTTCTATTTTCTTCTTGGCTTTATCAGTCTGATATTCATAGTTTAAAAAGTAAGGCTCAATTTCTTCTTTTGGATTTCTGAACATGATTAAGGCATGAGCCGCTGTATTGTCCAATTCTTCAGGGATTACGGCTGCATGTCCAACATGGCCAGATTGAACCATAACCATATCTCCAGTATGTAACCATTTGTCTTTTTGCTTTTCATAGAATTCGTCATTTATGAAAATCTCAGAGTTATGGTTTATCTGTCCATCTTTTACATTGTTAGATTCCAGATAAAAATGTCCTTGTTCTGCATAGTATGGAGTAGCTGTTCCTACGAATGCATTTCCAATTGAATCATATATATCACTCAACTTACGCTGTTCCCAAGCTTCCGTAAATCCCTCAAATCTGATTTCTGGAACTTTTTGTTCGTTTTGAGGAAACATTTTTTGTAACATATATTTTTTTAAACTTTTTACTTCATCACACTTTCGCTGGTGAAGAGTGATGAGGTCGTCAATGGACTCTAAATAGTCTCCTATTTTTCGCTGTTCTTCAATTGATGTATATGGAATTTCAATAGTCTTCATCCCATCAATATCTATACTTCGCCCGTCTCTTATTCCGTAAACATGCGGTACTAATTTATGCTTTATAAATTCACAGGATCGAAAGTATGGATAATAAAATCTCGAATCTGTTACATCACCGTGAAATGTATGATATGCGGGGCTTATAATGCCATCTGATGATGATTTTTCAAGTCCTCCCTCAAAGGAACGAAGATGCACAATGAAATCGTCTTTTCTGACCATTTTATAATTGGACAAATTAGATTTGTCATACATTAAATTTCTATCAGAGTCTTCTCTTTTTACTGTTCCACCACCCTGAATAATGGTCAAGGCCGGAAGCTCTGTATGGTTCTTTTCAGAGTATTCTTTGAACACATCCCCCAACTTACGCTGTTCCCACTCATCCGTATAACCTTTAAATCTAATCTCAGGTTTTCCCATAATTACCCCTCCATTTTCGCAATCAGTTCATCTAATGATTTCATAATTGCGTCATCTGTAGAAGTTAAATCCCTGAGCAGGGCCAGGAATTCACCCTGTGTTTTTTCTAATTCGTCATCTGTTTTCTTCATCTCGGATAACAGATCATTCAAGTCTATCTCTTCTTCTTTTTCAAAGTTGTCAACATAGCGTGGGATGTTGAGGTTAAAGTCGTTCTTTTCTATTTCTTCAAAACTGGCAAGAAATGATTCTTTTTCTACAGTTTCCCTTTTACTGTACAGTTCCATCACTTCATTGATGTGCACATCTGTCATTTCATTCTGCTTCTTGCCTTTGTCAAACTTCTTTGAAGCATCAATAAACAGCACATCTCTGCCATCTCTATGCTTCTTCAACACAATGATACAAGTTGGAATCGAAGTATTGTAGAAGAGATTCGCAGGTAATCCAATTACTGCATAAATATTTCCGGAACGAAGCAGTTTTTCTCTGATTTTCCCTTCCGCAGCTCCCCGGAAGAGTACACCATGCGGAAGTACAATTGCCATAGTTCCATTATTTTTCAGATGGTATAGTCCATGCAGTAAGAAAGCGTAATCTGCTTTTGATTTCGGTGCAAGCACCCCATAATCACTGAATCTTTCATCCTGCAGAAAGCCTGCTGCTGCGGTCCATTTTGCGCTGTAAGGTGGGTTCATAAGTACCATATTGAAATCTGTTTCTTCATCTGTTGGCCAGTCTCCGTCAAGAGTGTCTCCGTTTCTCAAGTTCTGATTCTCTGCCGGAATGCCATGAAGAAACATATTCATTCTTGCAAGATTGTAAGTCGAAGTATTTAATTCCTGTCCATAATATTTGATATACTGAGAATATTTCGCATATTTTTTTGCATTAAGCAGAAGGGAGCCGGAACCCATGCATGGATCATAGACAGATAATCCCTGTTTTTCTTCCTGTCCTGCGATTGCAATGCGGGTAAGAATTTTGGATACTGCCTGAGGTGTATAGAATTCTCCGGCTTTCTTTCCTGTCTCTGATGCAAACTGTCCAATCAGATACTCATAAGCATTTCCAAGTATTTCCGCATCTGAATTCAATAAATCTGCTTTATCAATTTCCTTTATCAGACTTGCAACTGTATCACTCTGCTTCTGATCTCCGGTTCCCAGACGATTGGAATACAGATCAATATCTGCAAACAAATCTGCAAAGATAGGATCACTTTGTTCGATATTATTGAATGCTTTCTGCAGCTGCTCTCTGTTAAAAGAATTATTTCTTGCGGCATCTGCAAAATATGTGTATGTAAGTTCAGGCTCGATTACATAATGGCATTCTTCTTTCATTCCCTGTTTCAGTTCTTCGCCATCTTCACTTTCCAATTCTTTTACATATACGTCCAGTGCTTCTTTTAATGTCTGTGGTTTGCTGTCGCAGATCATATCATATACTTTAATAAGAAAAGAATCTGACAGATATTTATAGAAAATAATTCCCAAAAGATAGTTTTTGTATTCATTTGCATCCATTTTTGAGCGAAGAATATCTGCTCCGCTCCACAATACACTGATCAGATCTTTACTGTTTTCCATTTCAGCCATTTCACGTTCCCCCGTTTTTTACTCTAGCTTATATACAGCGTAAGTATATCATATTTTTTGTGAACATGATATATACCTGTCTTAATTGTCGTAGGAAATTTCATCAGGAAATATAATCGTAGCATAAAAGGCAGTCCCTGTTAATCAGAAACTGCCCCTACTGCTGTTGTGCGATTTTATTGGCATAAATTCTATTTTCTTCTTCTGATAATCTTTACAATTCCGAAGATCAGCAACAAAATCACCCCAACAGCCACAATACAGATTCCCACAATCGCTATTGCAAATTTATTCGGATGTTTTATCAGATTTATGATGTTTTTGCTGTTGTCGGCAACTTTTCTTTCGTGTGTTGTATCATAATATTCCGGCACATTTGCAATTCCGTCTTTGTCTGTGTCTTCAAAGGATTGCATGTATTCTGCGATTGCAGCCCAGGCTTTCAGTTCTTTTTTTCCATCCATGACTGCATAATCTTCCAGATTCTCTATGGGATTGCCGTTTTTATCTTTGGGGACGATGGATATCAGACCATAGGATTTGTCCAGAACAGATCCCAGCATACGGCCTGTGTACAGGTCGGTGACAACATGATATAATTTATCGTCCTGTATTTCTTCCCTTTCCCCGTCCTTGCCTGTCAGATAACAGTCTGTTACTTTATTTAAGATCATGCGGTGGGGATTATAGGTGAAATTCATTCCACTGCAATATAATCTGGCTATTGTCATAAAATCTGAAATTGAGGCATCTACCTCTGCCACTGTTTTCAGTTCTTTTCCCGTTAAATATGCACTGATCAGAGGATAACCTGCAAGTCCGTCCTTTCCTGTTCCCAGCGAGAAGGAATTATATACCTGCTCCACTGTTATATTGCCTTTTGTATAAGTATCTCTTACAGTTCCGGCAGGTACGATTGCAACATCTACTTTTTCTCCGTCAGAGTCTCCTGTATTCTCTACTGCATATACATAAGCATCTGATATGATATCTCCCAGATTTAACTCCTCATGCTTTGTTTCCATCTCACTGAGGCTGTTGAATTCAATATCATTCTCTGCCAGAATTTCCTCTCTGGTATAACCAAAATTGGAGAGATAATTGATATCAACAGTATCTGACAATTCATCTATTTTCTTCTGTGTGGCTTCATCTGCTTTGATTTCATCCGTAACCGGAACAAGCTCATAGGTATCCGTTTCCCACCGTCCATTCTCTTTCTGAGTCATGGAAAGTGTTCCCAGGTTTTTCCCATATTCTCCACAGGATACGATGCAGGTATCTCCCTGCAGGATTGGTTCTGCCAACTGTGTGTGGGTATGTCCGCTGACGATCAGATCAATGTCCGGAACATTCTTTGCAAGGATTTCGTCCTCTGATACTTTTTCGTCCTCCCATGTTCCGCTGTGTGATACACAGGCGATCATGTCTACATCTTCGTTCTTTTTTATTTCCTCTACTGTTTCTCTGGCTGCTTCTGACGGGTCTTTGAAAAGAAGCTCGCAGGTAGGAGCGCAATCCAGAGAATCCTTGCCGAAAACACCCAGTACTGCAATCTTTACATCACCTTTTTGAATTACCGTATAGTCTTTTACCCCATATGTCTGAAATGCTTCATAAATCTGTTTCTGTCCTTCACTGAGGCCGGCTTTTTTCATTGCATCCCAGTCCACATTACACACAACCATCCTGGGAAGGTTTTCGCCTGAACTGACTGCGGCGTTCAGCATATCTGCCAGACCATCGGAGCCGTAATCAAATTCATGATTTCCCAGAGTTGTCACATCACAGCCCAGATATCCAAGCATCCGCAGTTCGGCGGCCTCTGTGTCATATACAGTCTGTATCAGAGTTCCCATGGAAAAGTCTCCGCCATCCAATATGAGTGTATCTGTATTCTCTTTCTCGTGCTCATTGATCAATGTTTTCAGCCGGGCAAACCCGCCGGTCTCCTGCTGTGTCCCGTCTACAATCGTTTGAAAGCTGTTCAAATGAGAATGCAGATCATGGGTGAACAGGATATCCAGATGTTTTGGCTCCTCTGAGGCGTTTACCTGATATCCTGTCAGTCCTGAAACGCTCAGCATAAATATAAATGTGAATGCGAATGCTTTTTTTAATAATTTCATAAAATTCTCCTGTAATATCAAAAATGGTTCCACAGTATCATTTATCTTCCCGCAGGATAATGATACCATGAAACCATTTTACAAAAAAACTAATTTATCTTTCATCTCCCACAAAGAACAACGCCATTGTTCCCGGACCTGAGTGAGCGCCGATGGTGGCTCCTACTTGATTCATGATAATCGTGTTGATCTGGTATTTTTCTTTTACTTTCTCTGCCACATAATTTGCATCTTCTTCGCAGTCGCCATGACTGATAAAGATGGTATGGCAGGTGTCATGATAGCTGCCGATTTTCTCATCCATAAGCTTTACCAGCTCCTGAAGGGATTTTTTACGGCCGCGGACTTTGCCTATGGCAGTGAGTTTTCCGTCGTTGTCTACATGAAGGACCGGTTTAATATTCAGCATGCTTCCTACTACTGCAGTAGTTCTGGAAATGCGGCCTCCGCGGTATAGGTGATTTAAATCGTTGACTGTAAAAAGGTGTACCATATGAAGCCTGTTCTCTTCTGCCCATTTCGCAACTGTCTCCAGATCTTCTCCCTGCTCTTTCTTCTCCTGTGCAAGGTAAACCAGAAGCCCCTGACCAAGGGAAGCGCCAAGAGAATCTACCACGATGATCTTGCGGTCCGGATAGTCCTCCATCAGTTCCTCTGCTGCGATACGGCTGCTATTGTATGTACCGCTTAAGGCAGAGGAAAATGCAATATGAAGAATATCTTTCCCTTCTTTCAGGTAAGGCTCCAGCAGTGCTTTTGCATTTTCAGGATTTACCTGTGCTGTGGTTGGCATGGAACCATTTCTCATTGCCTCATAAAATTCATGCTCCGGAAGGAAATTTCCATGTGTATAATTTTTTCCATCCATGGAATAACTGAGATACATGCAGCCTACTCCATGGTCTTTGAGATATTCCTCCGGAAGATCTGAATTGTTGTCGGTGGTGATCACATATTCGCTCATGTTGTCGCCCTCTCGTTTTCTGATATTTTTCACTTTCTGCCCATTAACTGTTCAGTGTCTTAGCAACTACAAATCAAAATCCGCTGCCTGCTCAGTAATGGGCTTTTCATCTATAATAAAAATGCTTCTATTATAAATACAGATATATACAGTATAACATCAAACTATCAGCCAAACAACTACTTTTCCTTCTCAACTGCCTTAATCGCTTCCTGCAGCTGATTATCCTCATCATGGGTGATCTCGTCTTTATTCTTATTCAGCAGGCTGGTATCCAGAGAAACCTCTATATCAGGTTTGATTCCTGTTTTGTTGATGTTGTTTCCTTTTGGAGTGTAGTAGTTGGCAACAGTCAGTTTAATGGCACTTCCGTCTGAGAGCTGGCGGATGGACTGTACCACGCCTTTTCCATAAGTAGTTGTTCCGACGATCGTTCCAATACCATAATCCTGCACTGCACCGGCAAAAATCTCTGATGCACTGGCGCTGCTTTCATTTACCAGGACTGCAAGCGGAATCCGGAGTTCGTTTTTGCCATCACATTTTTCCTCTTCTCTGTTTCCGTCCTTATCTTCGGTGTAAACGATCAGTCCTTCCGGAAGGATTTTCCGCAGGACATCACAGACAGAATCAAGAAGTCCACCCGGATTATCGCGGAGATCCACGATCATTTTCTCCATTCCCTGTTTTTGCAGGTCATCAAAAGCTTCCTGATACTGTTCGCCGGTAACGCCTGTAAACTGTGTAATGCGGATGTAGCCGATTTTAGAATCCAGCATTTCATAGAAAACAGACGGTAATTCCACATCTGTGACAGGGACTGTGATTTCCATGGCATCTTCTGCACCTTCTCTGTGAACAGTAAGCACCACACTGTCTTTATCTGAATTGCGGACAATGTCTGCAACATCAGATACTTCATCCTCTGTGATATCTTCCCCGTCAATGGCACTGATGATGTCCCCTTCCTCCAGTCCTGCTTTTTCTCCGGGACCACCCTCATAGCATTCAACAATCTTTACTCCGCCTTCTTTGTTCTTCTCCATAAGAATGCCGATCCCCACATAGCTTCCCTCATTGGAAGAATTCTCAGAATCGTATTCCTCTGCTGTATAATATCTGGAATAAGGATCATCCAGCCCATAGAGAAGACCTGCATAAAGTCCTTCCTGAAGCTTTTCTTCATCCTTATCTCCCAGATAGTATCTGTCGATCAGCTCTTCAAGATATGCCAGCTTTGATGTACACTTGCGATCACCAAGAGCTGTTCCTTTTGCTGCAAGACCTGTTCCCGCAAAGGCACCTGTACCGATGCACGTCACAACCAGTGCTCCTGCTACTGCACCTTTCCAAAATTCTTTATTTTTCATGTCTGTACTCCTGTAAAAAAAGCCGCCGGTTTATGATATGATATCATTGTTCCGGCAGCTTCATGCTTATCTGCTTTTTATTATACTCTTAAATGCTTTCTTGTTGTAAAGAAACTTCCGATCAGTCCGATTCCAATTCCAAGTCCCAGACTTATTGGAAGTAATGTCTGGTAAATCTGCCATACCGGGATGAAATCCACCACACCTGTAAGCACATTAAACCTGGTCAGAATATAGGATATTGCCCCATTATAACAGAAATAAAGCACGATCAGCGGAACTGCTGCTCCGACCACCCCCAGAACCATGCCTTCCAGCAGGAATGGTGCTCTGACAAATGCGTCTGTAGCTCCTATGTATTTCATAATTCCGATCTCTTCTTTACGGACTGCAATTCCCACAGATACCGTATTGCTGATCAGGAATATGGAGATAATAAGCAGTAATACAATGATGGCAATGGAAATATAGGAAACCAACTTGTTGATATTTCCCAGTGTTTTTGCTGCTTCCTCAGACTGGTTGACTTTTCTTACATGTTTCAGTTCCTGTATATAGGAAACAAGTTCTGACTGCTTCGTGATATCATTCATATACACACGATAATTGGCTGAATTTGCAAGAGGATTATCGTCCTTAAATCCGTCTGCTGCCTCTGAACCCTGGAAATACTGCTCTTTGTATTCCTCCCAGGCTTCGTCAGCTGACTGATACTCTATTTTCTCTACTTCCGGACGTGCCTTGATCTTCTTTCCGATTGCTTTAATCTGTTTGTTTGTAGTTCCCTCTTCAAAGAATACCGTGATCGGGACTTCCTGCTCTACCTTATGTGCAATATTATTCACATTATTGACAATGGAGAAAAAGATTCCAAACAGAAAAATACAGGCAGCCATAGTGATAATGGAAGCCAGGGAAAACATCCAGTTTCTTTTGATATTTTTGACACCCTGTTTCAGAGTGTACCAGATTGTACTAGGCCTCATGATATTCTCCCTCTTTCTCGTCACTTATAATAGAGCCCTCATGCATGGTCACAACACGTTTGCGCATGGAATTTACAATATCCTTGTTATGTGTAACAACCACTACTGTGGTTCCTCTGTCGTTGATCTGTTCCAGAAGCTTCATGATTTCTTCGGAAGTCTTCGGATCCAGGTTTCCTGTAGGCTCGTCTGCCAGAAGGATATCCGGACGGTTGACCAGCGCCCTTGCCAATGCAACTCTCTGCTGTTCTCCACCGGAAAGTTCATCCGGGAAGGATTTGTATTTGACAGCAAGTCCAACTTCCTGAAGTACCTCCGGGACACGTTTACGGATTACTCTTGTGGGACGGTTGACTACTCTCTGGGCAAACGCTACATTCTCATATACATTTCTGTCTTTCAGAAGACGGAAGTCCTGAAATACTACGCCCAACTTACGGCGGTATTTGGCTACTCTTCTGTGTTTCATTCCTTCCAGACGTTCACCGCTTACGATGATCTGGCCGGATGTGGAATCCAGCTCTTTCATAAGAAGTTTGATCAGGGTTGTTTTTCCTGAACCACTGTTTCCTACTACAAAGACGAATTCACCTTTATCTATATGTAAGTTCGCATGGTTCACTGCCGGAAGGCCGGGACCATAGGACTTGCTTACATCTATAAGATCTATCATAGATTTTTCCTCCAATGGGTTAATGAATTTGTAACATTATTGTAATGTATGTTTTTGGGGATTGCAAGAGATTTTTGAGGATTCATAGAATGTTCACAGTAACGCAGTCAACATTCATTCCAAATTGCCTGCATCAATGGAATTTTGGCTTGCATGTCTCAGGATATTGCATACCTTATCAATTGCAATCTCGATTTCTAACTATACACTGCAAGGCTGGATTTGTAAAGGTCAAAAATGCCTGCGGCAGCAATTAAAGCTGTGGCAGGCATTGAAAGTTTTCCTTCTATTATAATATATCAGTATTCCAGTGTTTCCATATATTTCATATAACGTACTACCATGAGTGCAATCTTGAATGTAATGGCATCTTCAAAAACACGGAGATCAAGACCTGTACTCTTCTGGAGTTTATCGAGGCGATAGACCAGAGTGTTTCTATGGATGTAAAGCTGTCTGGATGTCTCTGAAACATTGAGGCTGTTCTCGAAGAACTTATCAATTGTAACCAGAGTCTCTTCGTCAAAGTCATCCGGGGATTTGCCGCCGAAGATTTCTTTGATAAACATCTTACAGAGTGGGATCGGGAGCTGGTAGATCAGTCGTCCGATTCCCAGAGAGCTGTATGCGATCACTTCTTTATCTCCGAAGAAAATCTTCCCTACATCAAGAGCCATGCGGGCTTCTTTATAGGAACGTGATACTTCTTTCAGTTCATTGACGATAGTACCGTATGCCATATGTGTCTTACCGTCATTTCCCATTCCAAGAGTATCAAGGATAGTATGTGCAAGCTGATCCATCTCAGGATAATTCTCACCATCTTCAAGTTCCTTGACTACGATAATACTCTTCTCATCTACTGCTGTGATAAAGTCTTTACTTTTACCGCCGAAAAGACTCTTCACGCTTTCCATGGAGCTGTGGTCTTTCTCCTGCGGCATTTCAAGGATCATGACTACGCGGCGGACATCTGCCTCAATGTGCAGTTTCTTCGCACGATTATAAATGTCAACAAGAAGCAGGTTGTCAAGAAGCAGGTTCTTGATAAAGCTGTCTTTGTCAAAGCGTTCTTTATACGCTACAATCAGATTCTGGATCTGAAAAGCGGCGAGCTTGCCGACCATATAAGTATCTTCATCGTCGCCATGGGCAACCAGTATATATTCCAACTGATAGTCATCACAGACTTTAAAATACTGGAACCCCTTTACAAGCTGGCTGTCGGCCTGTGATTCTACGAAAGCCTGTACATCCTGTGTTGCAATGGAAAAATCTGCAAAAGTACTTGCAAGCACTTTACCTTCTGTGTCTAGTACACAAAATTCTGTTCTGGAAATCTCTTTTAACCCTTCAAGAGTATTCTGAAGCACCTGATTCGATATCATCTGATTTTAATCCCTTCTCATCCTATAGTGTTTATTTTCCGTTTTAACCATAAAACCTTATACCTGTATTGTATTTTAATATATATTTACCAAAAATGAAAGAGGAAAGAGAAAAAAATTTACAATTTTTTATATATTTTTTTGTATTACTTTTTTTCAATAAAACCTTCTCCATGGACTTCCCTGGCATCTGTCACTATCACAAAGGCTTCCGGATCAATTTCATCTACTTTTTCTTTAAGCATTACGATCTCTTTTTTATTTACCACGCAGAAAAGCATCAGTTTATCCTGTCCTGAGTACATTCCTCTGGCACTGATGCCTGTTACACCTCTGTCCAGATCTTTCATGATCATATCTGCTATTTCTTTTGGCTTTGCTGTAATGATATAGGCAGCTTTTGAGAATTTCAGACCTTCAATCAAACCGTCAGATACTTTTGTCACCAGATATACCGCAATAATCGCATAGAGTGCCTTGTGGATGCCAAACACATACATACCCACCAGTACAACGCCTGCATCTATAACCTGCATGATCTGTGCGATTGAATAGTGCTGCAGATATTTCTGGATGATAGCTGCCATCATATCGGTTCCTCCGGTTGTTCCACCGCCCAGAAAGACAAGACCGATTCCCACACCCTGGATCACACCACCGTAAAGTGCGGCAAGAAGAAGATCATTGCCCGCAAGATTCCATACAGGTTCTATGGCAAGCCAGGTGGACAGAGCAATTTCTCCTATCAAAGCTTTTTTTACAAAGGAGAATCCATTAATCTTCCATCCGATCAGAAACAGTGGAATGTTCAACCCCATATTTGTTACCCAGAGAGGGATACCACCGTCAATGATTCCCTGACTCCCTGCTTTTATAATGATCGCGATACCTGAAAAGCCTCCGGTTACCATACCTGATGCATCAAATACGGAATTGATCGCCAGTGCCATTAATCCGGTTCCTGCTATGATCATCAGATATTCCAGAAGCTGTGATCGTTTTCCATTTACTAACTTCATTCATTCGCCTCCTTGTATTCTGTAAAAATGATATTTGTTTTATGCTTTCATGAATATCAGCCAGAGATACCGCTTTATCACTGTGCCGTAATTATTCTTCCATAAACTACAAGAACGGCAGCAATCCATGAAGGACTGCTCCCGCTCTTATTCTTACCTTATTTTTCAGGCTTATTGATAAAATTTACAAAATGATAACTCTCCATTATCTGGAAGTATTTAACGATCCTTGGATATAAAGGCTCTGCCTTCTCCCCAAATTCGTCTTTTACCAGTGCAGCAATATCTTCCACTGTTTTCCTGCCATCTATGAGTGGCCAGATAAATGTGCCATTGTCATCCAGATGTATCTTCGTATATCTGGGTTTTCCAAACAGCTTCTGGGCGATTGTGTTAAACGCGCCCTTATTCTCTATTTCCAGCACCATTCTCCCCCTGATATCCGTATGCCAGCGAAGCTGTGCACTGCGCTCAGGAATGAGATCCAGATAATTGATCTGTATTTCTTTTTTCTTTTTACTCATTTAGATATTATCATCCCCGCCTGATCAGGCTTTCTTCTTATTCCAGATGCTGAATTTCAGAAGGCTTAAGATCATAAGTAACATCAGGATCACGCCGCCTGCATTACCAAGGTTAATGCTTCCGGAGAGATCAAATACACTGCTTACGTTTACTACTGCAAGGATTGCAAGAAGGATACCTACAAGACCTTCACCTGCGATCATACCAGCACAGTAAAGTGTACCGTCTGTTGCCTGTTCTTCTTTTTTCTTATCATCAACATTCTTTCTGCCGTCAACGAACATACGAACAACACCACCGATCATGATAGCAGCGTTGAGGTAGATTGGAAGGTAAAGACCGATAGCAAATGGCATAACCGGAATTCTTAAGATTTCCAGACCAATTGCAAGGAATACACCGATAAATACCAGTGTCCATGGAAGCTTGCCGCCCATGATACCTTCTACGATCATCTTCATCAGAGTTGCCTGAGGAGCAGGTACTTCTGCACTTCCGTATCCCCATGCAGTGTTCAGAAGATAAAGAACTCCACCGATAGCAAGACCGGCAGCAACAACACCGATAAGCTCACCGATCTGCTGCTTCTTAGGAGTTGCACCAAGAAGATAACCTGTCTTTAAGTCCTGTGAAGTATCACCTGCGATCGCTGCTACGATACAGATTACAGAACCAATAGCAATTGCTGCTTTCATTCCGTCGATACCGGTATTGCCGGATGCTTTGATAACCATTGTTGCGATCAGAAGAGTAGCGATAGCCATACCTGATACAGGGTTGTTGGAGCTTCCTACAAGACCAACCATACGGGAAGATACAGTTGCAAAGAAGAAGCCGAAGATTACGATGATCAGCGCACCGATCGGGTTAACCGGGATAGCCGGAACAAGCCAAATGATCGCAACCATTGCCACAATACCGATCAGGATAACGTTCATTGGAAGATCCTGTGCAGTTCTTTCTGTACTTGTATTCTTGCCACCCTTCATGCTCTTCATGGAATCACGGAAGGTTGCAATGATCAGAGGCAGGGATTTGATCAGAGAAATAATACCACCTGTTGCGATAGCTCCTGCTCCGATATATTTTACATAAGTACTCCAGATTTTAGATGCTCCGCCTGCTGCATAAAGAGCAGAAATTGTTTCTGTTCCGGGATACATAACTGTATCAGCTCCGAACAGACAGATTACCGGAATCAGCACCATCCAGCCAATAAGAGAACCAACAAACATAAAGGATGCGATTCTTGGTCCTACGATATATCCAACACCGAGAAGTGCAGGATAGCATTCCATACCAATTTCACCTTTGAATCCTTTAAATGCTACTGCAACGTCTGCAGGGATTACCTTTAAACCGTCAACGACAAATTTAAAGATCGCTGCGATTCCCATACCTGAGAATACTGTCGCAGCGTTTGCACCACCCTCTTCACCTGCAAGAAGAACATCTGCGCAGGCAGTTCCTTCAGGATAAAGAAGTGTTGCATGCTCTTTTACGATCAGTGCGTTACGAAGTGGTACCATAAAAAGTACACCAAGAACACCACCGCAAAGTGCGATTAATGTGATTTCCACGATACCCGGCATTTCACAAAGTCCTTCTTCTGCCCAGAGGAACAGAGCAGGCATTGTGAAAATTGCACCGGCTGCCAGTGATTCACCGGCTGAACCGATTGTCTGGACCATGTTGCTCTCCAGAATGGAGTTCTTTTTCATGATCTTGCGAATTACGCCCATGGAAATAACTGCTGCCGGAATGGAAGCAGATACAGTCATACCTACACGCAGACCAAGATAAGCATTGGCTGCACCGAAGATAACTGCAAGGATAACACCCATGATGATGGATGTCACCGTAAATTCAGGTGTGATCTTGTCAGCCGGAATATACGGTTTGAACTCTTTGTTTTCGTTCATGATTTCCTCTCCCTTTTGTATTGATTTATAAACATAGAACATTATAGCGAAATTTATACAAAAAGGCAAGGTGAAAAAACTGGTTTTTTATGCACTTTACTGTATTGACGTGCTAACTTGATAATCTCTTAACATATCAGCACGCTCAAACAGCATATTTTTGCCCTGTTTTATCAGTCTATTCATCTGAATCCAACTGTTTAATCAGGTATCTCCCGACAATTCTGGAAAAATTCGAAATATCCCGGATATATGCGAAATCTTTGCCAAATATCTTTTTTTCTGTGGAAAGGTCTTTTTCTTCCCCTGCAAAGACTCCCAGAACACTTACTCCAAGGTTTCGCAGGTGCCGCACTTCTGTAGCAGTATCATTGATCGCATATTTTCCCATATAAGGTTCCGGGTTCTTTGCGTGAGGTCTGTTTACGATGACATCATATGGTTTTCCATCACTTAATACAATGAGGATTTTTTTCTCCTCAGATCTCTGAAGCAGACCGTATCCTGCGGTTTTGATAGCAAGCCCATCCCTGTTATTGGAAGAAGTTACATAATTAAAAATATTTTCATTAGCTGACTGTGGATCATCGTACTCACGGAATCTGTGAAGGATCGTATAGTCCCAGAATGTGCAGAAGCTCATGACACGGTGAGGCAGGTTTACATTACTTAATGCTTCACTGATGATATAAGCCTGTAATGCCACATCTCCCTGCCTGGACATCTGGGAACCGCTGGCATCGATCAGCACATCTACTACGAAATCAGATGCATCAGATTTCAATTCTCTTTTAAACAGATTTGCTTCACTGCTTCTGCCCACACGCCAGAGTCTGGACGGAATGATCGTTCCTCTGTCTGACAGTACTTCCTGCGTCTCGCTTTTCAGCACCAGTGTCTTTCGTAAAAGGTCTGTGAGGGATGCGATGTTCTGCTTTACGATTCTGTGTTTGTCATGGTAGAGCCAGATATTCTTATTCTTTAATCGCACTGCATATTCGTACTGATAGTTTCGTTTGACCGGATTCTTAAGAATTCCTTCTGTAAAATAAAGGCTGCAGTCCCTGTGAAGTTCCCTGCACATCAGATAATTCATTCGCTTCTCTTCTGCAGGAGTCAGATAAGTTTTTCCGAAATTCAACTCAACATAGGTGTATGCTTTCTCAAGTTCTTCCTCTGTGAGAATTGTAATTTTGTGTTTGGTCTGGCGCTGTTTTTCCATTTCTTCAGTGACAGCAGTGTCTTCCATGTCCGTAATCTTATTTGTCATCTGTTCGATGTAACTCTCCAGAGCTTCCTCATAAAGTTCTTCTGTGAGAAAATCTTCCCAGTCGTATTCTGTCAGTTCTTCCATGGTGACTGCCATAACCTGTTCCAGTGTTCCATGATCTTTCTCAAAATCCGGATCAATGATAGTGTTGTAAAGACTGTCAATAATACGGATCAGTTCTATAGTGTCTGCAGCTGTTCTGGCTTTGTAAACCATGTCGCGGATTTTCCGAAGACGCTCTTCTACATAATGGTTTCCATTCTGTAAACGGTCACGCAGGATGGCAATCTTCAGGCGACCGAGAATATCTCCGTATGCGGGCATCTGTTCAAACTCCTGATCCAGGATATCCTCGAATGCTTCCTTCTGCATCTCCCGGACTCCCGGACGTTCCTGACAGATTTTGTCCCCGATTGCTTCTTCTACACATAGCTGTGCTACTGCAGTCAGTTCTCCCTCTCCTGCCTGGCAGAAAACTTTTTTTACCAGATATAAACCCAGCAGATTTCTGTCATAATATTTTGCCAGAGCGCCCTGCTTGATGCCGTCATACAGAGCAATTGCTTTTGAGCGCAGATACAGGGAAACATCTACTTTCATATTTAATGTGTAATCTCCGCTGATAGTCCAGAGGAGATTGCGGATCCTGTTTTCCAGTTCCAGACGGTAATCGTCGATTTCTACGATTTTCTCATCTTTCATATACATCATCCCTTGTCCAGTCTGCCGGAATTCTGGTTTTCACAATATCCTCTACGATTTCTTTCTCAAAAATGTCGAAGGTCTTGTTCACCACCCCCATGGTAACTGCTTTTCTCGGAGAAAGTCCGGTTTCTACAATCTTCATAGCTGCAAGGAGACCTCGCAGATCCAGAGGTTTGGTGGAAATTTCACTGTTTGTGGCTTTGAGCTGAAGATCCAGGAATACTCCGATGAACTGTGTTCTGGCGTTTTCTTTTATATTGGGGAACATCCGGCGGAAAATAAATTCCAGGGATTCTTCAGTCTGAGCCGGCATGTCAATGACCAGGAATCTGGATACCAGCGCTTCATTGAGTTCTTTGGTTCCTGCATAACCGTAATTCATGGTTCCAATAAAACGGGCAGCCGGATGAAGATCAATTTTGTCATAGCCCGGGACATCGATGGAACGGCGATAATCCAAAGTTGCATGAAGAACGGAAACTGCATCGTTCTTTGCCATATTGATCTCGTCGAGGATTCCGAAACCACCGTATTCTGCACACTGATAGATAGTTCCTTTGCGAAGCTTAACTTCGTTGTCCACGAAAGTGTCTGTGCCGATCAGATCTCCGCTGTTTGTGTTTACATGAAAGGAAACATTGTATGCGGGACGGTTGAAAATATATGCCAGATTCTCGGCAAGGATATTTTTTCCTGTTGCCTTCGGACCGGTGAGTAACAGATTCTCCCCTTTGAGCAGTCCGGCAATGGCCATTTCCAGAATGTCTTTTCCGTAAAATGGAATGGATGGTTTCACAATCCTGCCTGCTGTTTCCGGTGCCACCTCATACCGGCTGCGGAATTCTTCTACTCTCTTTATCAGTTCAGGGGCTACCTGCTGCTCCTCCAGAAATTTCAGTTCTTCCATTTAGTTCTCCTTTATATAACTATTATAGTCCAGTTTGTGTTATAGAAAAAGGCCGCTTATCTTTTTCAGATTCACGACCCTTTTATTATGTTACTGTTCACTCCGTTCACAGTAACGTAGCCAAAATTCATTCCAGATT
>ENA-ORUO01001429-ORUO01001429.1-human-gut-metagenome-genome-assembly--contig:-NODE-1429-length-23219-cov-2.417329_pt1 | contig 23219 bp, 15 predicted proteins | sample MGYA00242082_ERZ509215 | MGnify/ENA primary metagenome ERZ509215 (study PRJEB26280, sample SAMEA2338829) | human gut metagenome | biome: human gut; feature: human-associated habitat; material: faeces... | reverse complement strand
AACTTTCTATCATAAAGCTATTCTTTGAAAACACTCCGCTTATATATAGAAGCAATATTGTGTTGCTGTTCACACAATGTGCGACCAGTAACGCAATATTACCAATTTACTTTTACAGAGCAAAGTGTTAAAATACGAATATATGTTTCTTACTGATTTAAGATTTCTGAACAGTAAGATATGTTTTGCACAACAACAGAAAGGATTTTACAACTATGAATGCTAAAAAAATTGGATTTATCGGACTTGGACTTATCGGCGGCTCTATTGCGAAGGCAATCCGCCAGTATTATCCGGATTACGACATCATCGCATTCGATAAAAATAAAGAATCCCTTGCACTGGCAATCCAGGAAGGCACTATTCATACTTCCTGTTCATCCATTGATGACAATTTCAGGGGATGTAACTATATTTTCCTCTGCGCACCGGTCACTTACAATGCCGCCTATCTTTCCCAGCTGAAAGATCTCCTGGATGAAAACTGTATTCTCACAGATGTCGGAAGCGTGAAGACTTCCATCCACGAAGAGGTGATTCGTCTGGGAATGGAAGCGAATTTCATTGGCGGACATCCGATGGCTGGTTCTGAGAAGAGCGGATTTATGAATTCCAAAGCTCATTTGATTGAAAATGCATACTATATCCTGACTCCTTCTGCTAAAGTAGCGGAAGAAAAAGTGGATGCTTACAAAGACTTTGTTTCATCTCTAAAAGCTCTTCCTGTTATTCTGGATTACCACGAGCACGATCATATTACCGGAACAATCAGCCACCTGCCGCATATTATTGCATCCACACTTGTGAATTTTGTACATGATACGGATTCGAAGGAAGGGATGATGAAAGCGTTGGCCGCAGGAGGATTTAAAGATATTACGAGAATTGCTTCTTCCTCCCCGGTCATGTGGCAGCAGATCTGTCTGAAAAACAGTGAGAACATCTCCCAGATCTTAGGTGAATATATTGAAGCTCTTTCGCATGCAAAGGATCTTGTGGATGAAGGAAATGAACCTGCCCTGTACGCTCTGTTTGAGAATTCCAAAGATTACAGGAACTCCATGCCAAACGGATCTGCAGGACCGATCAAAAAGCAGTTTGCACTTTATTGTGATATCATCGATGAAACAGGTGGAATTGCTACGATTGCCACAATTCTTGCAAGTAATAACATCAGTATCAAGAACATCGGAATCATCCACAACCGTGAATTCGAGGAAGGAGTTCTTCGTATTGAATTTTATGATGAAGATTCTGCAAACAAAGCTTCTGTACTTTTGCAGAAATACCGCTATGTCATCTATGAAGTCTGATAGCAGAAATGAGGAATAAGATTATGGAATTATGTAATATTACAGGATTAAAAGGAAAAGTTACAATACCGGGAGACAAATCCATCTCCCACCGCTGCATTATGTTCGGCTCGATTGCAAACGGAACGACGCAGATCCACAACTTTCTCTCTGGTGCCGACTGTCTCGCGACTATTCGTTGTTTCAGAGAGCTTGGTATTGAGATTGAAGTTGAGAGCGATTATTCTTCCGTTATCGTACACGGAAAGGGATTGCATGGACTGAGTGCTCCGGAGAAGATCCTTGATGTGGGAAACAGCGGAACAACAACGAGACTGATTTCCGGTATTCTCGCCGGACAGCCGTTTGACTCTAAATTGTCCGGAGATGAATCACTGAACTCCCGCCCAATGAAAAGAATCATTGAACCATTGACACAGATGGGCGCACATATTTCCAGTATTCTCCGCAATGGATGTGCCCCGCTTTATATTACCCCTGCGCAGCTTCATGGAATCCATTATGATTCACCGGTTGCCAGTGCGCAGGTGAAATCCTGCCTGCTGCTCGCCGGTCTTTACGCAGATGGAGAAACCTCTGTCACAGAACCGAGTCTTTCCAGAAACCATACAGAATTAATGCTGAAAGAATTCGGTGCAGATATCCGCTCTACTTTTGAGATTGGTTCTTCCAAAGCAACCGCTATCATCCGTCCTTGTGAAGAACTTTACGGACAGGAAATCACAGTTCCGGGAGACATCTCTTCCGCTGCTTATTTCATTGCTGCCGGACTGATCGTCCCTGATTCTGAAATTCTTGTAGAAAATGTAGGAATCAACCCGACACGCGCAGGAATCTTGAGAGTATGTGAAGATATGGGTGGTGATATCACCCTCCTTAACGAACGTACAGAAGGTGGGGAAAGAATTGCAGATGTTCTTGTCCGCACAAGTAGACTACATGGAACTACAATCGAAGGGGACATCATCCCAACTTTGATCGATGAGATTCCGGTTATTGCAGTTATGGCAGCCATAGCGGAAGGTACTACTATAATCAAAGATGCTGCCGAACTGAAAGTCAAAGAAACGGATCGTATTGAGACTGTAACAGATAATCTGAAAGCAATGGGCTGTGATGTAACACCTACTGAAGACGGAATGATCATCAATGGCGGAAGACCTCTTCACGGTGCTTCTATTCATACTTTGTTAGACCACAGAATTGCAATGGCATTCAGTATTGCTGCACTTGTTGCAGAAGGTACTACAAAGATTCTTGACAGTAAATGCGTAGATGTGTCTTACCCAACATTTTATGACACCTTTGAGCAGCTGCTGTAAACAAATTGATTTAATTATTTTCTGACTACAAAGAGCTGGACAGAAGTTTTCAACATGCTTCTGTCCAGCTCTTATTTACGCGAACAACGAGCCAAAGTCCGTGCTTGCACGAGACCTTGGCGACTGTCGCGATAACTTGAGAAACTCGCAGAGCGTGTTTCTCATAGTTAAGTGCATAAATATACAATGTGATTTATAAAAATACCATAGAAATTTTCACATATTAGCAAATGAAACAAAAAATATAAGAAATGAAAAAGAAATTAACGAAAAAATAAACAAGAATATAAGCAGGATAAAGAAAGAAAATGTACAATTTTACGGAAAAGTGAAAATCATTATATTTTTTGTCCTGTTTCGTCCAAGATTTTATTCAACGACTATGATATGATTCTTAGACAGTCAAATGTAAAAAATATATGTTTGAAATGTGATGAAAAAGTGTATATTCTGTGAACTGCATAAATAAACAATGTGGGTAATATATGTTATGCAACTAACGCAAACAACAGAGGTTATAGGAGCTGTTGAAATATAAAGAATGGATAGGAGGTTTCTGCAGGCAGTAATGTCTGTAAGGTTGAAATACACAGGGAACTGTGAAAACAACATAAGGACAGGAAGGGAAAACTGTTCAGTTAAGTAACTAGGAGGTAAAAGAATGAGGAAGAAGTTTAAAAAGCTTGTCGGATTTACAACAGCAGTGGCAATGGCTGTTTCATTAGTTCCGACAAACGTTTTTGCAGAAGAACCAGAAGTGGCAGTAGCGGAAGAATCTGCAAAGAACGATAATCTTTTAAGAGTCTGGTATGATGAACCGGCAACAGACTGGCAGACACAGTCACTGGCAATTGGAAATGGTTATATGGGAGGTCTTGTATTCGGTGGTATTAATAATGACAAGATCCACATTAATGAGAAAACAGTCTGGGAAGGTGGACCGGCTGATTCTTATGATTATACCTATGGTACAACAAATCCAATTGATACAGATGCGGATCTTCAGAAAATCAAAGACAATCTGAATGCATTGCGTGAAAAATTAGATGATAAATCTGAGTTCGTATTTGGTTTTGATGAGGATTCCTATCAGGCAAGCGGAACCGACACAAAAGGTGAAGCAATGGATGAATTGAATAAGCTGATGGGAGATCTGACAGGATATGATGCACCGACAGATTATGCAAACTTATTTATTTCCAACAATCAGGATGAAAAAAAGGTATCCAATTATGTCAGAGATCTGGATATGCGTACAGCTCTGGCAACAGTAAATTACGATTACGAAGGTGTTCATTACACAAGAGAATACTTCAACAGTTATCCGGATAACATCATGGCAGTACGTTTGAGTGCTGATCAGGCTGGAAAGATCAGCTTTGATACAAATCTGGAGAACTTAATTAACGGAACGGCTTATACAAACACAGTTGATGGCGATACAATCACAATGCGTGATGCATTGTCAACGAATGGTTTAAATGTAGAAGCACAGCTGAAAGTGATCAATGAAGGCGGAAGTCTTTCTACCGGTACAAATGGTGGAAATCCAGCAATCACTGTATCCGGTGCAGACGCAGTTACATTGATCTTCGCATGTGGAACAGACTACAAGATGGAACTTCCAAACTTCCGTGGTGAGGATCCGCATAAAGCAGTTACAGCAAGAATTGATGCTGCAGCAAAGAAGGGATATGAAGCACTGAAAGCAGATCATATAGCAGATCATTCCGCATTGTTCTCACGTGTGGAATTGGGATTTGACGAAGAGATTCCACAGATTCCAACAGATGAACTGATCAAAAAATATCGCAACATGATAGAAAACAATGGTGGCGATATTCCTACTTCAGCAGAACAGAGAGCTTTGGAAATTATGTGTTACCAGTTTGGTCGTTATCTGACAATTGCTGGTTCCAGAGATGGTGCTCTTCCGACAAATCTTCAGGGTGTTTGGGGAGAAGGATGGTTCACATGGTATGGAGATTATCATTTCAATATCAATGTTCAGATGAACTATTGGCCAACAATGGCAAGTAATTTAAGTGAATGTATGAAACCATACAATGATCTTTTGAATGTACTGAAACAAGCAGGTCGTAATGCGGCAGCTGCATCATTTGGCATCAAGAGTAACCCGGGTGAAGAAAATGGATGGCTTGTAGGCTGCTTTAGTACACCGTATATGTTCTCTGCATTGGGACAGAAAGATAATGCAGCCGGATGGAACCCGATTGGTTCTGCATGGGCACTTCTTAACTCTTATGAGTACTATCTGTATACAGGAGATACACAGTACTTGAAAGACGAGTTATATCCGTCTATGAAAGAAGTTGCAAACTTCTGGAATGAAGCTCTTTACTGGAGTGAGTATCAGCAGCGTTATGTATCTGCTCCTTCTTACTCACCAGAGAACGGACCGATTGTGAATGGTGCATCTTATGATCAGCAGTTTATCTGGCAGCATTTTGAAAATACAATTCAGGCAGCAGAGACATTAGGAGTTGATGCTGATCTGGTTGCAGAGTGGAAAGATAAGCAGTCAAAACTGGATCCAGTATTAGTTGGTGATGACGGACAGGTGAAGGAATGGTTTGAAGAGACATCTATCGGAAAAGCACAGGCAGGAGATCTTGAGGAAATTGATATTCCACAGTGGAGACAGAGCCTTGGTGCACAGAATTCAGGAGTGCAGCCACCGCACCGTCATTTGTCACATCTGATGGCATTATATCCATGTAATCTGATCAACAAAGATAATCCGGAATATATGGATGCAGCAATTGTATCTCTGCAGGAAAGAGGACTTGATGCAACAGGTTGGTCAAAGGCTCACAAACTGAATCTTTGGGCTCGTACAGGACATGCTGAAGAAGCATTCCAGCTTGTACAGTCAGATGTTGGAGGAGGAAATTCAGGATTCTTAACAAACCTTTTCTGTTCTCATGGTGCAGGAGCAAACTATAAAGAAAAACCAATCTTCCAGATTGATGGAAACTTTGGTTATACAGCCGGCGTTAATGAAATGCTTCTTCAGAGTCAGCTTGGATATGTACAGTTCCTTCCAGCTATTCCAGAGCAGTGGAACACAGGTCATGTAGAAGGTATTGTTGCAAGAGGCAATTTTGATATTGATATGAAATGGTCTAACGGAAAAGCAGACCGTTTTGCAATTACTTCAAACAATGGAAATACTTTTACAGGTGAATATGACAATATTGCAGCTTATACAGTAAAGAAATCTGATGGAACAAAGGTTGATGTAGATGTTATTTCAGACAACAAGATCTCTTTCCCAACAGTGGCAGGAGAAACTTATACAATTGACTTTAATGCATCACCAGATAAACTTCAGGGTGTAATCGATGCAGCAAAAGAAATTTCAGCACAGATGACAGATGAACTTCTTGCTGAACAGAAAGCACATTTAGATGAACTCATCCAGACAGCTGAAAAAGCAATCGCAGAAGAAAAATCTGACGAATATGAGAATCAGTCACAGATTCTCAGCAAAGCAATTCAGGTTGCAAAAGCTGCAATGACATTAAAAGATTCCTATTATCCTGCAAAGGAAGTATATGATGGAAGAGATCTGGAAGAAGACTGGGCAAGTTATATTAAGACAGCAGCAGATTTAAACAATCAGTTATCTGCAGCCGCAGAACTTCTGAAAGATACAGAAGCAACAGTAAGTGAATTAGAACTGATGAAAGAAAGTGTTGATCATGCGAAAGATGCTCTTCCGGAGCTTTGGAACAGACTGACACTGAAAATCACACCAGATAATCAGCTGACACTTGGAGAAAACGATTTAGTTGAGATTACAAGTGAGTTTGATGATCTTCAGATCAGATATACAACAGATGGAAATGATCCGATGTGGTTCTCTGATGAGTATAAAGCCCCATTTGCTGTTACAAAATCAAAACAGAAAATTAAAGCTGCTCTGTTCCTTGGAAGACGTCAGATGAGTGAAGTATTTGAAGCAGAATATCTCAGCGAAGAAGGATTAAATTCCGCAGAAGGCATTGAAGAGAATTACATTGCTGCTACAGATAACGGAACATCAGGAGATAGTGAAGGGATTGCAAATGCATTGGATGGAAAGAATGGTACAGCATGGTATCCGTCAACTTTCCCAACGGTGCTTGAAGTTGAGTTTGAAAAACCGGTTAAGGTAAATACAGCAGAAGTTGCATTAGACTGGTTCTATGAGAACTATTATGACATTACAGATATGGATATCGAATATTGGAATGGAGATGCATGGGTTCCGGCAGTTGAGGGAGCTTCATTGGGAGATATTTCCAAGGTATTTACATTTGATGAATTTGAGTCCAACAAAGTAAGACTTAAGATTAACGAAGCATGGAAATATGCTTATTATGGTTATATCGGTATTGATGCATTCAGACTGTTTAACCTGAACGATAAAGTAACAACAGACAAGAGTCTTTTGGATCAGGTAATCTCTGTTGCACAGAAATGTGTGGACAATGGAGAAGTAGATGAAGCAATCGAGAGTGTACAGGAGAGCTTTAACAAGGTATTTGCTTATGCAAAATCAGTCAGTGCAAATATCCAGTCCAGTCAGAGCACAATTGATGGCACGAGAGATGCATTGATTGAAGAAATCCAAAAACTTGGATTTAAAGCAGGAGATAAGACAAATCTGCAGAATCACTATACATTATACAGTGCATTAGATCTTGATCAGTATATTGATGGAGAAGAAAAAGATGCATTTGTAGAAGCACTTGAGAATGCGAAAGCAGTGATTGAAGATGGTGATGCAATGGAGGCAGATGTTGTAGAGGCAGATCAGCAGCTTCTTCGTGCAGCAGATGCATTGATCAAGAAAGGAGATAAGACATCTCTTCAGGCACTGGTAGATTCCACAGCTGACTATAAGAAAGAGAATTATCTCAGTGCAGGATGGAACACATTCGAAGCAGCACTTGACGCTGCAAAGAAAGTGCTTGCAGATGAGTCTGCAACACAGGAAGACGTAGACAAGGCAAAAGAAGTTCTTACATCAGCAATGACAGGACTTCGTTACAAAGCAGACAAGTCCGTATTAGAAGAAATCATTGGAAAAGCAAAAGCAATGGATCTGACAGGATACAGCGCAGAAAATGTTGCACTGTTCAATGCGGCTCTTGCTAAAGCAGAAGCAGTTATGGCAAACGAGGAACTTTCCGTTTACGAACAGCCAATCGTTGACGCAGCAGTTCTTGATCTGCAGAACGCAATTAAAGCTTTGAATGATGAGAAAGATAATGCATCAAAACCATCCGACTCATCGAAACCGTCGAACCCATCTAAACCGGGAAGTGGAAATGGAAACGGTGCTACAGGATCTGACAAGAATAATGGATCAGGTTCTGATGGAAAACATCAGGCGACAACAGCAGGTAAGCAGAACGGTGGAAACACAGTGAACGGAACAAGCGGAAAAGCAACTAAGACAGGTGATGTCACACCGATCATTCCGGCGGCAGCAGGTGTTATTCTTTCAATGGCAGCAATCGTTGTTGTACTGAAAAAGAGAAAAAGATAATAAAAAAGAATCAGGAAGTGGAACAGAAACCGGGAATGGTGAAATTCAGAAAACAGTAACACGGAAGGATTCATGAGAGACAGAGAGGACTTTTTAGACGAAGTCCTCTCTTTTTCGAGTGAAGAAAAAAGTTTTATATCCCCCCACCTGGCTTGTGGGTTTATTCTGTTTCTTATACAATAAATTGCATTGACAGAAAATAGACAGCATGAGGAGAAAACGATGAAACGAAGAAAACTATCACAGGTGATCGCGGTAACATTAGCAGTCTGCATGTTGGCAGGTTGTGTACTTACAGGCTGTGGAAGCAAATCAGATAATGCAAATAAAGAGACTACACAAAGCGGATCTACATTAATCTATGGAAGTAATGATTACACAAGGATCAATCCGGCTATTGATGAGCATGGAGAGATTAATCTGCTTCTGTTTGACGGTCTGACAGCACATGATGAGAATAATGAGATAGTACCGGGACTGGCAGAATCATGGGAGCTGGATGACGCGACAAATACTTATACATTCCATCTTAGGGATGATGTAAATTGGCATGATGGAGAGAAATTTACAGCAGATGATGTTGAGTTTACGATCAAAGCAATCATGGATCCGGACAATGAATCAGAGATTGCTTCTAATTATGAGGATGTTACAGCAATCAATGTGATCGATGATAAGACGATTTCTTTTACACTTCGGGATAAGAATGTGGCATTTCTCGACTATATGACAATTGGTATCCTTCCGAAACACTTACTGGAAGGCAAGGATATGCAGACAGATGAATATTTCCATAATCCGATCGGAACGGGTCCGTATAAGATTCAGGAGTGGGATGAAGGACAGAGTATTACACTTGTAAAGAATGAGAATTATTATAAAGGAGCTCCGAAGATTGATACAATCGTGTTCAAGATTGTACCGGATGATAATGCAAAGGCACTTCAGTTAAAATCCGGTGAGATCAACCTGGCAAAGGTGACACCGAAGGATGCACAGAATTTCACAGATGATGATACTTTTACAGTATATGATATGAAGACAGCAGATTACAGAGGTATCCTTTATAACTTTAATAATGAGTTCTGGCAGAGAAACAAAGATGCAATTCCTGCAATCAGTTATGCAATCGATCGTCAGAAGATGGTAAACAGTGTTCTTCTGGGAGAAGGAATTGTAGCTTATGGTCCGCTTCAGAGAAATAAATATAATAATGAAGATGTAGAGAAATACTCTTATGATCCGGCAAAAGCAAAAGAAGTGTTAGAAGCAGCCGGCTGGACGTTGGGAGATGACGGAATCTATGAGAGAAACGGAGAGAAGCTTTCTTTTACAATTAATGTGATGGAAGGTGATCAGGTGCGCGCAGATCTTGCGGCTATCGCATGTCAGCAGCTGAAAGAAGTTGGAGTTGATGCAAAAGCACAGGTTCAGTCAGAAATCGACTGGGCAAATCAGGAAGCATTTTTGATCGGATGGGGAAGCCCGTTTGATGCTGATGACCATACATATAAAGTGTTTGGTACAGATAAAGGAAGTAATTACAGTGGATATTCCAATGAACAGGTAGACACTTATCTGACACAGGCAAGACAGACAAGTGATGAGAATGAGCGTAAAGAAGCATATGCAAAGTTTCAGGTTGCACTTGCAGAAGATCCGGCATATACATTCTTCTGTTATTGCGATGTAGATTATGTGACGAATAAGAAGATCCAGGGAATTACAAAGGATACAGTTCTTGGCCATCATGGTGTTGGAATTTTCTGGAATGTAGAGGATTGGACGATCGAATGAAAATAGAAGAAATACTGGCAGTGAAGCATTTGTCAGTTGAATTTCAAACTTCAGATGGAAAGAAACAAGTAGTAAAGGACGTCTCCTTGTCGTTAAGACAAGGGGAGGTCCTTGCTCTTGTTGGAGAGTCAGGATGTGGAAAGACTGTACTGTGCCGATCAATTTTGAAATTACTGCCAAAGAGTGCGTCTGTGACAGGCGAAGCCATTCAATATAAAGATCAGAACCTGATCGGATATAATGAAAAAGAGATGCAGCAGATCCGAGGACAGGGAATCGCGATGGTCTTTCAGGATCCACAGAGTACGTTAAACCCGACGATGACAGTTGGAAGTCAGATGGAAGAGGCTATTTTGCTGCATGAAAAAGCTTTAAATCAGAACAAAAGAGAAAATAAGAAGAAATCAGCAAAAGAGCGGGCAATCAAACTGATGAAGATCGTTGGGATCAAAGACGCAGAGCAGCGTTATGATCTGTATCCGTATCATTTTTCAGGTGGAATGCGTCAGAGATGTGTGCTTGCAACAGCACTTGCCTCAAATCCAAAGCTTTTAATTGCGGATGAACCGACAACAGCGCTGGATGTGACAATTCAGGCAGAGATTCTGAAACTGTTGAAAAAATTACAGAAAGAATTGAATTTAAGCATTCTGTTTATCACACATGATCTCGGAGTTGTTGCTCAGATCGCAGACCGGGTTGCTGTAATGCAGGATGGAAATATCGTGGAATTGGAAGAAGCAAAACAGCTTTTCACAGCTCCAAAACATTCTTATACAAAGAAATTGCTTCATGATCATCCTTATTATATGCATAGAAATGAATCAAAATTAATAAGTGAATCAGAATTGCATGAAAAACTGGTAGAAATCTCACATTTGTCCTACTTCTATCCTTTAGATAGAAAAAGGGTGTTTCAAGCGGTGAAAGATGTGTCCTTTGAGATAAGAAGAGACGAGATTTTTGGACTGGTAGGTGAGTCAGGATCTGGAAAGTCAACGGTTGGAAAATGTCTGATGGGAATTCTAAGTCCGGAAGCAGAAACATTTTCTTATGATGGGATAAATCTTCTTGATAAAAAAGCAAAAAAGAAAAATGCGAGAAGACTGCAAAAAGAGCGGCAGATGATCTTTCAGGATTCAACATCTTCCTTAAACCAGAAAATGAAGGTAGAGAAGATCCTTGCAGAGCCATTGGAAATACATAAAGTATTTTCTGACAAGAAAGAACAACATGATTTTTTATGTGAAATGATGGAAGAAGTGGAATTGCAGGAAGAACAGCTTCACGTGTGGCCACCAGAGTTGTCAGGCGGACAAAGACAGAGAGTTGCAATCGCAAGAGCATTTGCAATGAAGCCGAAGCTCTTGATCGCAGATGAACCAATCGCTTCGCTGGACGTAACTACACAGGCACAGATGGTGAAGCTGTTTCGGCATTTACAAAGAGAACATGACTGTGCAATTCTTTTTATTGCGCATGATCTTTCAATGGTGCGTCTGTTGTGCGACCGTGTCGGAGTGATGAAGGATGGAAAACTTGTGGAGATAGGAGAAACCGAGCAGGTGTTTGAACATCCGCAGCATTTATATACGAAGAAACTTCTGGAGGCGATTCCGATTCCGGAGATTTCAGGAGAGGAGCAGAGTGATGAAGAAACAATGGCTTAAAAAAATCGGACTGATCTTGCTATCTGTTTTTGTGCTCTCACTTCTTGTGTTTGTAATGTCGCGGCTGGCACCCGGGGATCCGCTGGTTTCTTATTATGGAGAGCGTGCAGAGAGGATGTCAGTGGAAGAACATGAGCATGCAATGGAACGACTTGGATTAAACGAACCTATTCCTGTTCAGTATGTGAAATGGCTTGGAAATGCATTTCAGGGGGATTTTGGAATCTCTTATAAATATAAGCAAGATGTTCTTACGGTGATCGAGGGACGTTTAGTCAATACATTATTGCTTGGCGGAATTGGTTTTATCCTGACATTTGGACTGGCACTTTTGCTTGGAATTTTCTGTGTGTATTATGAAAATCAGCTTCCAGACCGGATTTTGCGTAAGGTGGGAACAATCACAAGCTGTATTCCGGAATTCTGGTTGTCACTTATATTGATTTTGATTTTTAGTGTGAATCTAAAATTCCTTCCGGGAAGTGGGGCATATGATTTCGGACAATCGGCAAATCCGTTGAGCAGATTGACGCATCTGATTCTTCCGCTGACAGTTGTTGTGCTGAGCCACCTTTGGTATTATGCGTATCTGATCCGTAACCGATTGTTGGAAGAAACTAGAAAAGACTATGTTTTACTGGCAAAGGCAAAAGGAATGTCACGAAAAAGAGTATTGTTCTTTCACTGTGTGAAAAATATTATGCCATCGTTCATCAGTCTGATGGCAATTTCACTTCAGCATGTGATTGAAGGGACGTATATCGTGGAAATGGTATTTTCCTATCCGGGAATCGGAACGCTTTCTTTTGAAAGTGCAAAATATCATGACTATAATATGCTGATGGTGCTTTGCGTATTTACCGGTATTTTTGTTCTTGCGGGAAATGTGATCGGACAGTCTGTCAGTGAATGGATCGATCCAAGAATGAAAGAGATAAAAATGACAGGAAAGGCAGATATGGTATGAGGTGGAGAAAATGAAAAAAGCGAAAAAAAATAATGCCGTTATCATTGCCGGAAGTATTCTTGCAGTCATCGTATTTGCCTGTGTTTTCTGTCGTTTCTTTATGACGAAAGACCCTACATACATGGATCTGAAGAACTGCAATATTTCACCGAATAAAGAGTTCTTTTTTGGAACGGATACGATGGGAAGAGATATTTTTTCAATGATTTTATACGGTGGTAGAATATCGCTGTTTATCGGGTTGATATCCACCGTGTTATCGACTACGATTGCGGTGATCTACGGATCCTTCAGTGGAATCGCACCGGAGTGGATGGATGAACTGATGATGCGTTTTACAGAAATTTTATTGAGTATTCCTTCAATTCTGTTAATTATCTTTCTTCAGGCACTGGCAGGAAAGAACTCAGTTGTTGCAATCACCGTAGTGATTGGGTTTACCAGTTGGATGAATATCGCAAAAATGGTACGCACTGAGGTACGACAGCTCCGCGAGAGTGAATATCTGATTGCTGCAAAATGTATGGGTGGAAGTTTCTGGCATATTTTATGTGTACATTTTGTTTCGTCAATTATGTTTATGGTCGTGATGAACATCAGAAGTGCAATCATAGCAGAGTCAACATTGAGCTTTCTTGGGATTGGTCTTCCGATGGAAATCATTTCCTGGGGGAGTATGCTCTCGCTTTCTGAAAAGGCATTGATGACAAACTCCTGGTGGATCATTCTGATTCCGGGAATCGTGCTTGTAATCACATTACTGTGTATTACGGAACTGGGAGAAGCTTTGCGTAAAAATGTGAATCAGAAAGAAGGCAATTTATAGAAAATTTCTATAGAAAAGTTTGATAACCTATAGTAAAAATGTTATACTGAGAAACAGAAGCCTGGAGGTTAAAATACCTGAACGAATAGGTAAAGGAGAGCGATAGAATGGTAACAGTAAATGCTATGGGAGATAAATGTCCGGTTCCGGTAATTAAGACAAAGAAAGCATTAGATGCTTTGACAGCTCCGGAGACAATAGAAGTTCTCGTTGACAATGAGACAGCAGTGGCTAATGTGACAAAGATGGCACAGAGTACAGGCGCAACAGTAACACAGGAGAAGCTTGGAGAGGATGAATATAAAGTGACAATCCAGGCGCTTGCAGGAGAAGGAACTCAGACAGCACCGGCGGGTGCGGTTTGCGATTGTGTTCCAACAGGGGATACGGTAGTTGTGATTTCTTCTGACAAGATGGGAAGTGGAAATGATGAGCTCGGAAAAGTGCTGATCAAAGGTTGCATCTTTGCAATCACACAGCTTGATGAGCTTCCAAAGAAGATGATCTTCTACAACGGTGGCGCTAAGATCACATGTGAAGGATCTGACTCTCTGGAGGATCTGAAGAATCTGGAAAGCCAGGGCGTTGAGATTGTGACTTGCGGAACATGTTTGGATTATTATGGAATGAAAGACAAGCTTGCAGTAGGAACAGTTACAAATATGTATGACATTGTCGAGTCTATGAATAATGCAGGTAAGATTGTGAAACCTTGTTAGAAACATAGGAACAGTTACAGTAATTTGAAAATGTGATGGAAAAGCTGCTGCAACAGCTTTTTCGTATACCGAGGGAATTATTTTGAAAAAATATTCGAAAGGAAGTGGGCGAAATGAGTAAGGGACTCAAAGAGATTCATCTGACACAGATGACAAAGACAGCTGGTTGAGCGGCCAAAATCGGTCCTGAGACCCTTGCCCAGGTTCTGGGTAAGCTGCCTAAATTTTCCGATGAGCGTCTGCTTGTCGGTGTTGAGACATCAGATGATGCCGCAATTTATAAAATATCGGATGAGACTGCCATGATACAGACACTGGATTTCTTCACACCGGTTGTGGACGATCCGTATCTGTTCGGACAGATTGCAGCGGCGAACTCCTTAAGCGATGTATATGCAATGGGAGGAGAGCCGAAGGTTGCATTGAATATTGTATGTTTTCCAAATTGTCTGGATCCGGAGATCTTAGGGGAAATCTTGCGAGGCGGAGCAGACAAGGTGTTAGAAGCAGGAGCCGTTCTGGTCGGAGGTCATTCGGTGCAGGATGATGAACCGAAATACGGACTCTCGGTAACAGGCTTCGTTCACCCGGATAAGATTTATAAGAATTACGGGTGTCAGCCGGGAGATGTGCTGGTTCTGACCAAACAGCTTGGAAGTGGTATTGTGAATACAACAGTGAAAGCACAGATGGCTTCCGAAGCAGCCGCGGAGGAAGCTGCGAAAGTAATGGCTTCATTGAATCAGAGAGCGAAAAGAGCAATTGAGAAACACACGATCCACGCATGTACAGATGTGACGGGATTTGGATTGCTAGGACATTGTACAGAGATGGCTGAGGCAAGTGACATGACTCTGGAATTATATCCGGAGCAGATTGAATATATGACAGAAGCGATTGCATATGCAAGGATGGGACTCGTTCCGGCAGGAGCATATAAGAACCGGGAGTTTGCAGCGGAAGGACTGGATGCAGGAGACGTAGAAGAGGTCTATTTAGATCTGATCAGCGATCCGCAGACTTCAGGAGGACTTCTTGTCAGTGTCCCAAGAGAAGAATTAGACAGTCTGTTAGCGGACTTTGAGGCAGTGGGAATGGAGACGAAAGTTTCTGTTGTAGGCTGTGTTAAAGAGCGGCAGGAAAAACTCATCCAACTAAAAAAAGGAAAAATGGAAATGCTGTAAGAGATTTCTTGTTACTGTTCACAGTGCTCTGTGAGCAGTAACGGTTTCTTGCGGCATTTCGCTGTAGAAAGAGAAATTAAGGAGCAGCAGTAGTTGGAAAAGTCAGATCAGAATAAGAAAAGAGAAAATTTACAGAAAGAAAAGAATCAGATCTTTCGCCTGCTTCCGCGAGTAGATGACTTGATGAAGAAAGAAAATGTTCAGAGACTGGCAGAGAAAGAAGGATATGAGCGTGTTCTCGGAGCAGTCAGAGATTCTGTGGAGAATCTGAGAAATGAAATCTCACAAGGAATCAAAAAGGGAATCAGTGAGCATGAAGCGAAAGAAATGATTCAGAAATTTCTGTATGAGATAGAATCAAGTTCAAAGAAATCAGAAGTGAACCATCTTCTGGAACAAGAACAGAAAAAGGAGATCCAACCAGTTTATAACGGAACAGGAGTAATCCTTCATACTGGGCTTGGACGTGCAACGCTTAGTCATGAGATTGCGGAAAAACTGAAAGCAGTTGCAGAGAATTATTCCAGTCTGGAATATGATTTACAGACTGGAAAACGTGGAAACAGGACCGGATATGCAGAAGAATTGCTTTGTCAGATCACGGGAGCAGAAGCGGCAATTGTTGTGAATAACAATGCCGGAGCTGTACTTCTTGCCCTGAGTGCATTGACAAAAGGCGGAGAAGTGATCGTCTCCAGAGGAGAACTTGTTGAAATCGGCGGGAAATTCCGTATTCCGGAAGTTCTTGAATTAAGCGGTGCTATTTTGAAAGAAGTCGGGACAACCAATCGTACAAGGATAGAAGATTATAAAGCAGCAGTCAGTGAAAAGACGAAAGCATTTTTGAAAGTCCACACAAGTAATTACAGAATTGTCGGGTTTACAGAATCGGTAAGTGCAGAAGAATTGTATGAATTAAGTACTGATCTGATAGAGTGCACGCAGGAATTGCCACCTGAAAACTTCGAGAATCATACGGAACGAAGCGGAATTCCAGTGATTGAAGATCTGGGCAGTGGTGTACTTATAAATCTGGAGGAATATGGTTTATCCAAAGAACCAACCGTACAGGAAGAAGTAAAGGCCGGTGCAGATGTTGTTTGTTTTAGTGGTGATAAACTGTTTGGTGGAGCACAGGCCGGAGTCCTTGTAGGAAAGAAAAAATATATTGATCAGATGCGTAATCATCCATTGCTTCGGGCTCTTCGGGCAGATAAATTTACAATGACAGCGATAGAAGAAGTGTTGAAATGTTATCTGGATCAGAAAGAAGCGGTTCAAAAGATTCCAACATTGAGAATGCTGACAAGACCTGTGGAGGAAATAAAAGAGAAAGCAAGAGTCTGTGCTGATAGATGGAATCAAGAGGGAGCGTCCGTTCAGATTCAAGTGGAAAAATGTATTTCTAAGGCTGGTGGCGGTGCACTTCCTGAGACGGAGATTCCAAGTTATGGAGTAGCATTGGAATCAACTGAGATCACCGTTGAAGAAATAGAAAGCAGGATGAGAAATCTTTCAGTTCCGGTAATTGGAAGAATAAAGGAAGGGCGTTTCCTTCTGGATATGAGAACTTTCTCGGAAGAAGGAATCGAATATCTGGCGACACAGATCAGACATGTTATGGAAAGAAAACATAACTAAGAAAGAAAAACAGCATTAAGAAAGGGACTGCATTAGATGGAAAGACATGTGATCATCGGAACTGCCGGACATATCGATCATGGTAAGACGACACTGATCAAGGCATTAACGGGAAGAGATACAGACCGTCTGAAAGAAGAGAAAGCACGTGGAATCACAATTGATCTAGGGTTTACATGGATGGATTTGACAGACGGAGAGCGTGTCGGAATCATTGATGTTCCCGGGCATGAGAAATTTATCTCTAATATGACTGCAGGTGTGGTAGGAATGGACCTTGTTCTTCTTGTAATTGCAGCAGATGAGGGGATTATGCCACAGACAAGAGAACATCTGGCAATTTTACGCCTTCTGGGTGTTGAGAATATCCTTGTTGTTTTGAATAAATGTGACCTTGTGGATGAGGAATGGCTGGAGATGGTAGAACAGCAGATCTGTGAAGAAATGCAACAGTTGCTTACAGTAGGTCAGAGAAATGATCAGGTAGAAGATAAGCTGGAATATAATGTGGACATTGTACGTGTTTCAGCAAAATCGGGAGCTGGAATAGAAGAATTAAGAAATCAAATCCTGAAATGTGTAAAAAAGCAGAAAGAAATGTGGAAAATTCCTGCATTTCCAAGACTTCCTGTGGACAGAGTATTTTCAATTAAAGGAAGCGGAACAGTTGTGACGGGAACACTTCTTGACGGGAAAATTCATTCGGGAGATCGGGTGATGATCTATCCACAACAAACTTCGTGCAGAGTTCGTGGAGTTCAGGTGCATGAGCAGGAGGCAGAAGCTTGTGAAGCAGGTCAGCGAAGCGCACTGAACCTGGTTCAGACGGACCGAAGACAGAGCAGTGATGGGAAGTTTGTGTATCGAGGAAATGTGATCGCACCGGAAGGAAGTATGAAAGTCAGCCGCTATGTGAATGCAAAACTGACACTTCTTCCACAAAGTAAAAGAAGTATTGAACATCAGACTCGATTACATTTTTATAGCGGAACAACAGAAGTTCTGTGCAGAGCAGTTCCGTTGTCCTGTGAGAAAGTTGAGCCGGGGGAATCAGCCTATGTCCAATTAAGGTTAGAAGAACCTGCTGCGTTTTGTCCGGGGGACAGGTTTATTGTCCGATTTTATTCACCACTCGAGACAATCGGTGGAGGAATTATCCTTGAAATGGGAGAAAAAAAAGAGCGAAAATATCATGATGGGGTTTTACAAAGACTGGAACTGTTGGAAAACAATCTTTGGAATCAAGAAAATAAGTGTTCAAAGGAAATCCAAGATCAAGAAAAGAGCCTGCAGGAACAGATTTCTTTAGAAAAGAGAATTATGGATGAATTGGAAAGCTGGTTGTCTGCTCATCCATATCGAAGAGGAATGCCAAAGACAGTTCTTTTCAATCAGATCAGCAAAGGGAAAAAGGAACAGAATCGGGAAATTCAGAAATGTCTTATACTATTGGAGGAACATGGAAATGTCGGTTGTATAAGGTTACAACAGGAAAATTCTAGTATAGAGCTGATTTCTCCGGAGGGATATAAAGTAAAAGAGACGGAAGAAGTTTCTAAATTAAGAGAAATCTTTGCCAGTCAATCAGATGAGAATAAAGTTTTCTTTTTGAACAAAGTGGAATTGGAAACATTTTTTGAGTCAGCAAGAAAAACGAAAAAGAAAAGTGGAATACAAAGTCAGGATGAATTGATGGAAATTCTGAATTATATGCAGGAAGAAAACGAAATTACAGAGGTTTGTGAGAGTGTTTATACAACAACAGAGATTACGTTTAAAATTAGAACAGAAGTAAGCCGTATGTTATCTGTATCTAAAGTGATTACACTGAGTCAGGTAAAAGAAGTATTTCAGACAAGCAGAAAAAATGCCAGATTGATTTTTGAATATACAGATCGAATCAGATTTACAGCAAAAGAAGGTGCACAGACAGAACGCTCCGCAGGAAATAAATTGCAAAGAGAACAAATCAGAGGAAAGTAAGGGGAGAGTGAATGAACTTAAAACAACTGGAAGCATTTGTGAAAGTAGCAGAAACAAAAAGTTTTTCGGAAGCGGCAAAGCAGTTATTCCTTACGCAGCCAACGATCAGTGCACATGTGTCTGCATTAGAAAAAGAACTGAATACCTGTTTCCTTATAAGAAATACAAGAGGAGTTGAGCTGTCAGAGAGTGGAAAAGAGCTTTATGCTTATGCGGTACAAATGCTTGAAATCGAAAAGACAATAAAAGGACGGTTTGGAAAAGAAATAAAACCGGAGGGAAATGTACTTCGTATTGGTGCTTCAACCGTACCGGCGCAATATATTCTTCCAAATGTAATGTCTACATTTCATGCAGAATATCCTGGTGAAAAATTGAAGCTTTTTGAGACAGACAGCGAAGGTGTTATCGATATGATTCTTTCCCATCATATTGATATTGGATTTACAGGAACCGTGATTGAGAAAGGAAACTGTAAATATCTTCCATTTTATGAAGACGAATTAGTTGTGCTTACTCCGTCAAATGAGAAATTTGTTGAAAAGCTTTGTGGTGGACAAATATTGGCGGATTGGATCATGGACGAGCCGGTGATCTTAAGAGAAGAAGGATCCGGGACAAAGAAAGAAGCAGAAAAAATGCTGGCAGAACAAAGGATTGATATGAAAAAATTGAAGCTGGCAGCCTTGATGGAGAATCAGGAGACGATCAAAAGATCTGTAAGTAAAGGGATGGGAGTTACGATTTTGTCTAAACTTGCGGCAGAAGAGGAATTGAAAAATGGAACACTTCTGGCTTTTCCACTGGGCAGTCAAGGTGGAAAGAGAATGATCAACCTTGTCTATGATGCAGAATATCCGTTGCTTCCGGCAGCAGAACGTTTTATAAAGATGATAAAGAGAATGTATTTGAAGAAAGAAAATACAGGGATAGATGAATGCAAATAACACGCCCTTATTTATAGAAAAAGCCTATAAATAGGGCAGATCCATTACGGATTCCTATTAGACGGAAACAGAAAAGAGAAGTATACTATAACTAGTGATTTGTATCTGAAAAGTAAACGATATAAACACATACAGAAAGGAAGAGAAGCCCTATGATCTACATGGATAATGCGGCAACTACATTACAGAAACCGGAAGAAGTAAAAGAGGCGATTCTCTATGCTCTCGAGCATATGGGAAATGCAGGGAGAGGCGGAACAGAAGCTGCACTTGATGCTTCGAGAAGTATCTATGCAGTAAGGGAAAAGCTTGCAGATTTTTTCAATGCAGAAAGTCCGACAAGAATTGCATTTACTGCAAATTCTACAGAGAGTCTTAATATTGCATTAAAAGGTTTATTTCAACCGGGCGATCATGTGATCACAACAGTGCTGGAACATAATTCAGTATTGCGTCCGCTGTATTGGTGTCAGGAACAGGGAGTAGAGCTTACAATTCTAAACTGTGACGAAAAGGGAAATCTGTCATATGAAGAGATGGAGAATGCGGTGCGGGACAACACAAAAGCAATTGTGTGTACGCATGCTTCGAATCTGACAGGAAATATGATCAATTTGAAACGGGTAGGACAGATTGCATCAAAGAAGCATATTTTGTTTGTTGTGGATGCTTCTCAGACAGCAGGTGTTTATCCGATTGATGTGCAGGAACTTGGGGTTGATGTATTGTGCTTCACAGGACATAAAGGTCTGCTTGGACCGCAGGGAACCGGAGGGCTTTATGTTAGGGAAGGTGTGGAAATTCGTCCGCTTCTGTGTGGAGGAAGTGGCGTGGATACTTATAACATGCATCATCCGTCCCAGATGCCGACGGCACTTGAGGCCGGAACTCTTAATGGGCATGGGATTGCAGGACTTGGCGCAGCGATTGATTATCTGAACCGTACAGGAATTGATGTGATCCGTGAGAAAGAACTTCATCTGATGCGCAGGTTTTATGATGGGATTTCTCAGATCCCGGATGTGAAAGTCTATGGAGATTTTACAGCAGAGGAAAGAGCTCCGATCGTGACTTTCAATCTGGGAGATTATGACTCTTCTGAAGTCAGTGATGAATTGAATGAAGTTTATGGGATTGCGACCAGACCGGGAGCACATTGTGCACCACTGATGCACAAAGCACTCGGTACAGTAGAACAGGGAGCTGTCCGATTCAGTTTTTCTCATTACAATACAGAAGAAGAGGTCGATTTTGCAATTCGTGCAATAAAAGAGTTGTAGAGAAAGAGAGGAAAAGGAAATGAATTTGTTTGATTCAAAGAAGAAACTGGGAATCGCCGGTGTCGTAATGGGTCTGGTAGCAGCAACACTTGCTTATTTTGGTAACCCAGCGAACATGGCAATCTGTGTTGCGTGTTTTGTACGTGATACAGCAGGGGCACTTGGACTTCATTCCGCAGAGCCGGTACAGTATGCAAGACCGGAGATCATCGGAATCGTCCTCGGTGCATTTATTATTTCAATTGCGACAAAAGAATATCGTGCAACAGCAGGATCTTCCACAATCGTACGTTTTGTACTCGGAATGATTCTTGTGATCGGAGCACTTGTATTCCTTGGATGTCCGCTTCGTATGGTGATACGTATGTCAGCCGGAGATCTGAATGCATGGGTAGCACTGATCGGATTTGCTCTTGGTGTTGCTACAGGCGTGTTTGCACTGAAGAAAGGTTTCAGCCTTGGGCGTGCACATGTGACAAATAAAGTGAGCGGAAGTGTACTTCCACTTCTTATGATCGGAGTACTTGTACTTGCACTTGGAACAAATCTTTTAAAGAGTAGTACAGCAGGTCCGGGAAGTATGCATGCACCAATCATTATTTCTCTGATCGGTGGACTTCTCTTTGGAGCATTTGCTCAGAAATCAAGAATGTGTTTCGCAGGAAGTATCCGCGATATCATTCTTATGAAGAACTTTGACCTGATCGCAATCGTTGTAGGATTCTTCGCAGTTATGCTTGTATATAATGTTGCAACAGGACATTTTGTTCTTGCATTCAATACACCTGGAGTGATCGCTCACTCCCAGCACCTGTGGAGCATTCTTGGAATGTATGCAGTAGGATTTGCAGCAGTTCTTGCAGGAGGATGCCCGCTGCGTCAGCTTGTACTTGCAGGTCAGGGATCATCTGATGCAGGAGTAACAGTGATCGGTATGTTTGCAGGTGGAGCACTTGCACATAACCTTGGCCTGGCAGCAAGTGGAACAGCACTGAATGCTGAGACAGGTGAGATCGTAGCCGGAGCTGTTCCGCCAGCAGGTAAGATCGCAGCAATTATTTGTATTATTGTATGTTTTGTAATCGCATTTACAAACAAGAGAAGCGAAGCAAAATAAGGAGAAAATAGTTATGAGAGAAGTAGATGCAAGAGGATTATCCTGTCCGGAACCATTGATGCTGACAGCAGAAGCGATTAAAAGTGACAGTAGTCCGGTAAAGGTTCTTGTGACAGAACCACATCAGAAAACAAATGTGGAGAAATTTGCAAAGGATCACGGAAAGAAAACAACAATAGAAGAAATCGAAGATGGATTTGCTGTTGTGATCGAGTAAAATGAAATAGTAAAAAGCCCTGCTCCCTTTACTGGATGTGAATTTGGTAAAGGGAGCATTTTAGTAATGAAAAATGTTTTCTATTTGTCTGGTTTCGGTTATAATAAGAGAGTTGAGAAAAAGGAAAGTGTGAGGATAACAGCATGTATATTTCAACAAAATATCTGCATGTATTTCTTGATATCGGAGATGCGCTGCTTTCAAGTGGGGCGGAGATATTTCGTGTAGAAGATACATTGAACCGTATGGGATATGCATGCGGTGCAACGCAGATGAATGTGTTCGTGATCACATCGAGTATTGTTATTACAATGGAATTTCCAGAAGAAAATGTGCGAACTCAGACAAGGAGAATCCGAAAGACCGGAGGAAATGATTTTGAGAAGCTGGAGAAATTGAATAATTTGAGTAGACAGTTTTGCCAGAATCCTATGTCTCCTGAAGAACTCAGGAAAGTCTTCGATCAGATTGACAAAGTTGTTCCGACACAGACAGGAAAACTCGCAGGGAGTATTCTGGCAGCTTTTAGTTTTGCGCTTTTCTATGGAGGAAATCTTTGGGATGCATTACTGGCCGGATTAGCAGGCATCTTAATCTGGGGAGCACAGAGACATATAAGAAAGTATTGCATGAATGAAGTGACGTTTCAATTTGTGGCATCATTTCTTACGGGATG
>ENA-ORUO01001414-ORUO01001414.1-human-gut-metagenome-genome-assembly--contig:-NODE-1414-length-23391-cov-4.063464_pt1 | contig 23391 bp, 20 predicted proteins | sample MGYA00242082_ERZ509215 | MGnify/ENA primary metagenome ERZ509215 (study PRJEB26280, sample SAMEA2338829) | human gut metagenome | biome: human gut; feature: human-associated habitat; material: faeces... | reverse complement strand
GCTCAAAAAAGCGTGTTGTCAATGAGCCGATCATCGTAGAAGGTACGCATGAAGCGATTATCAGCAAGGAAGACTTTGAGCTTGCTCAGAAGGTCATTCGAGGTGGAGGACGGAATCCCACGCGCAAGCAGCATGACTATCCGCTCAAGGGACTTGTCCGCTGCGGAAACTGTAAACGTGCTATGTCGCGCCGAAAGAACAAGGCTGGCATTCGGTACTTCCAGTGCATTCACTCGGTCAACAACGGAAACACAGACTGTCCGGTTGGCAGGAGCTTTCCGGAAATGGATATTGAGAAGGTTGTCTTCCATGCCCTTACTCAGTTTCTTGCTTTGGCACAGAAGGAAGCAATACAGAACCGCGAAGTCGGTGATCTGCGGAAATCTGCCATCAAGGAATGTGCTGATAAAATCCGCACTCTGCAAAAGCAGAACGAGCAGCACAAGGCGTCCAAGCTGAGGCTCTACGAGAAGTATGCAGCCGGAAGCATCACGAAGGAGGCGTACATTCAGCAGAAGGCGGCAGCGGATGTGAAGATTGCTGAAAACGATGGAGCAATCCAGCGCAGTCACGAGCGGATGAAGGAGCTTGACTCCGAGACCGCCTGTTCAGATGAAAAGCTGGATGCGGTCTGCGAACAGTACGCCGACTGCAAAGCTCTGACCTATGAGCTGACCCACGCATTCATTTCTGCGGTCTACATTTACGATCTTGACAACATAGAAATCGTCTGGAAGTTCAAGGACTTCCTCACTACATCAGAAGGAGAAGCCAAATGAAAGTATTTCTTTATATCCGCGTTGCCTGTGCGGATCAGCTTGCGGCAGCAGACCAGCGGGAAGAGCTGGAACGCTATGCGAAGGACAAAGGCTATGAGGTGGCTGCTGCTGTGGCGGCAGACGGCATCTCCGGCGTCCATACGGAAGGTATCATGAACTTCCTGCTGAACGAAGCCAAGCGTCAGGACATCGGTACGATCCTCACCCGCGACACCTCGCGAATCAGCCGGGACACTTCCTCTTTCATGAGGTTTGAGCGAAAGTTCCGGGAGAACGGCATCCGGTTCGAGTATCTGTCCAAGCCTGACAACGAGCTTCCGGTCACTCCGATGATGGAGGCATTTGCGGCGGCGTATAAGAAACGTCGCACAAAGAACGGCAAAAGAGCATAGAGAAAACGCAAGCCGTTCACGGGTGGTTGTCCACCTATGAACGGCTTGTAAATTCTCAAAATTTTTTTAGTCCCTACTTGACACAAGAAGACTTGTCACGACTTGGCCGCCACAGGACCCAGACCGCACTGTTTATTGATTATCTGCGGGAACATCAGGTGCGGGTGATTTCCGCGACAGAAGGAATCGATACTTTCCGCGACGAGGATGATTTGATCATCGGCATCCGTGGCCTGATGAATGATTACTACGCCAGGGACATCAGCAAAAAGATCCAGGCCGGGTATTGTCAGAAACAGCGGGAGGGTATTGTGATCACACCGCCCTTTGGCTATCTGAAAGATCGAAACATCAATACAATCGAACTTCATCCGGAGGCGTCGGAAACCGTACAAATCATCTATTCTCTGTACTTACAGGGGCATGGGCAAAAAGAAATTGCCCGCAGGCTCAATGCGCTGGGGCGAAAGACGCCAGCACAGCTCCGGGCGGAGCAATGCGGCAGAGAAGTCTGTACGGCAAGCAAAACCAGTGATGGGCGCTATGTATGGACATATGCCAGTGTAAAAAACATCCTGGTGGAGGAAGCCTATACCGGGGTGCTGATCAACCACCGCTCGGAAACCAACGGCGGTAAGGCGAAGCGATTGGAGCAGGCGGAGTGGTATCGGCACGAAAACTTCTTCCCTGTCATTATTGAGCGTGACATTTGGGAGAAGGCTCAGCAAAAACTGAAAGCGCAAGCTCGTCCGGCCAATGGCAACAAGGCGAAGCACCGCTACGCCGGACTGATTCTCTGCAAAGAGTGCGGCAGCCCCTTTGTGCCGATGATCCGGTACTGGAACGGCAAGCGGCGTGTGGAGTATGTCTGTAAGGGCTACCATCGGAACGGGAAAAGCTATTGCAGTTCTCACCGTATCCATGAGGAGGTGCTGGATGCAACGGTTCAGGAGTTTGCCAAGACCATGCGGGTCAAGATGGCCGAGAAACAGAAGGAACTGAATCAGAAGCAAAAAATGTGGGCGTTGAGGAAACCGATCCTCGACGCCCACATTTTGTCGTTACAGAAAAGAATTCAGGAGCTGGAGCAGGAGATAGATGGGATTATCATAGAAAAAATAGGAGCTACTAAAACCTCCTCTTGTATTGCTAACTGACAGCAGAGAAAGTATATGCAATGTGATTTAACCCTTGTTATCTATAGATTTTATTCTTCTGCTTTTTGAATTGCTGGAAACTCAATTATTTTTGGGGTTTCTTTATATGTAGTTAGTGTTCCAACTTCTAAATCTAATAGTTCTTCTACTACATCGGGTGAAACAGAAAATTTATTTGCAGCAAACAATGCTATAATATCTTGGCCGGTCATGTTTCCCTTAGTCATAAGGAGGTTAATTGCTTGCTTGAGCGCAACAGGATGCTTGTACTCAATCGCATCGTCTAATGGCTCTTTCTGACGATAACCATTCATACTCATTTGTCGCATTAGGTATGAATACTGATTAGAAGTTATATATCCTAATGAATAAGCACGCATTATCATTGCCATAGCAGATACATGCCATTTTTGTTTTAACTCAATATAATGGCTGAGTCGGTTAGGATATATAGCCACATCAGCCCCAAAAGCAGCAGCAGGCAGTAACAGTGCTGCTGCAAAGGCATTTGCTTCATTTTCACGCTCTCGAAATTCTTCTCTATCGATCTCATTTAAGTCTGAATATCGTTCGTGCAGGATGATATGTCCTAATTCATGGGCACAGTTAAACTGCCTTCGGAAAAAGCTCTTCTTATCGGCTCCTAATATAACGCAATATGTCGAACAATTATTCTCCTCGTAATATTGATAAAAGGCATCAATATCTCTACTACCCGTTGCAAACTCTCCCACAATAATTCCGTTCTTTTCCAACAATGAGACCATGTTGGGAATTGGAGCATCCCCCAAATCCCAATGAGTTCTGACCCGTTGTGCAATTTCTTCAATTGAAAGTTGTTCTTCGTCAGTAAACACAGGAAGATTAAGCGGTTTAAATCTTACTTTAGTTGATAAAACAGAATGGATTTTCACCAAATATTTGGCTCGAATTTTCTGCGCCACCAAATCCTTCTTCTTGCTGGAGTACAATGCTCGAAAATATGTATTACCAATAGTTGACGGATTATCGTATTCTAAGAAAAATGAATACGGGAAATCCAGTGCTTCTGATATTTTGCGAAGCGTTAAAGGTTCAGGCGTTGTCTTATTGTTCTCAAATTGGGAAATTGCTTGCTTATTTATTCCAACGGATTCTGCCAAGTCCGCCATGGTCATTTTCCGGAATAAGCGCGCTTCTTTTATCCGCTCACTATTAACCCTATTTCCTTTCTGCACAATAACCAATCCTTTAATTACAAAAGTTCAACAAGAGTTTCCTCATCTTCAATATCATTCTGCTGAGGAGTAATAGTCAAGTCAGCAGCGTAAGGCATGCCGATAAAATGAGACCAGTTTTCTTCCTCGTTGGAAATTTCAAGTGAATGTGTAAGACGAACTGCTCGAACACCTAAGAGTCGATCACTATAAGTATCGAACAAAACCAGGATATGTCCTTTAATTTCACCTACCTCAGCATGAATAGCTTGTGCAAGCTGCTCTTGTGAGCGGTAGACACACTCCTCTAAGTCAGCAGATACACCTGGCAACGCCAACTCCAACTGTTCGTACTGAGCTTCCAGTTCTTCGTTAAAGTAAGCAGCTCCGCACAGGTAATGTTTCCCTTTGTCTTTGCGCCGCTGAATACCTTTAAATGTATCCTCGGTCATTAGGGTAAAAATATAGCCAGAAGAATGATGGAATAATACGGGGGTTTTCCATCCACCTCGTGGGCAAATATTCAATTCCAGCCACCCCAAGTGCTGACATTTATCCCGAAGCTGAGCTATGATTGGATTCCAACGGAACTGACCATAGCCATTGCGTTCCAACAAATGGTTGTCACTCATAATTTCAGGCATGATGTGTTCTAACGCTTCTTGCAGCGCATTGACAATAGCGTGGTCAATCAGCGTCAAATTAAAGCTGAAATTCTTTGGGGCAGCAGTCATGATATACACATCCTTTCTTAGATGTCTTCTATTTTTACATAATGAATTAAAAAAGTCAAGTGAAGTTTCGATATTTTTATTTTTAGGATGCTTTACGTTAGTAGACACAAATAAATAATCCGAACTCATCTCCCATTGGAAACAAATTCGGATTATATTGGTTTGGTGCGCCTGAAGGGACTCGAACCCACACGCATCGCTGCACGAGAACCTAAATCTCGCATGTCTACCAATTCCATCACAGGCGCGTATTCAATTTTCCCTCTATTTTTACACGGGGAGGGGATACCCGAGGCGGAGCGTTGCGCTTGAGCCGGGTATATAAAAACAGGCCACGCCCGCTTTTACTTGGTTGATTGGAAATTCTTCACTGAGGTGACAACACCTAAATCTCGCATGTCTACCAATTCCATCACAGGCGCATATTCAATTTTCCCTCTATGCTAACTTGAGGAGAACTACCCAAAACGGAACCTAAGGCTTAATCCGCGTCGACAACAACAATCAGATCTTTGCAGAAAAATTATCATATCTGTGGTCTGAGGTTGGTATAGGAGTTGACATTTATAAATTTAATCGCGACCGCAAATTTATATATTGAACAAAATTGAACAGCATACTGTCCTTCAAAGGGCCTTGCTCCAAAAGCTGCCGTGTGCCCTTGCGCAAGAACGCTGTCTCACGCGCTGGAAGCGGTTGGATTTTTATAATAATGTGTCATATTAACTCCAAGGATGCCACATATCTCAAGCCAACCTTGGGACGGGAAGAGGACAGGACGCCCCCCTTTTAAACAGCTACTATGATACACAAAGATCGAAAAAAAGTCAATTCTTTGTGGAAAATAAATCGAAGGTTAGCTATTGACAACTGCGGTTGCCTATGGTAAACTCTAGGACGATCAAAAAGTTAGCGAAAGCAAACCGGCGGATACGAAGTTGGTTCGCCGGAGAGAAGAAAGGGGAAGGTCATCATTATGCCGTTATCTCTGTCTCCGGCTGGCAGCGAGGTCTGCATCAAAGCCATCAAGGGGAAGGACGAGACGCGCCGTTTTTTGGAGAGCCTGGGGTTTGTTGTGGGCGGGAGCGTGCGTGTGATCTCAGAATTGAACGGGGATCTCATCGTCAACATCAGAGAGAGCCGGGTGGCGATTAGCAGAGGAATGGCCAACCGCATCATGGTTTGACCGCTCCGGCGAGAAACAGAAAGGGAGAATATCAGAAATGGGTAGAACGCTCAAGCAGGTCAAGTGCGGCGAGACTGTCACTGTGCAGAAGCTTCAGGGAGAGGGACCGGTCAAGCGCCGGATCATGGATATGGGGATCACCAAGGGGGCCTCGGTCTATGTGCGAAAGGTGGCGCCTCTGGGAGATCCGGTGGAGGTCACGGTGCGGGGCTATGAGCTCTCTCTGCGCAAGGGAGATGCGGATATGATTCTGGTGGAGTGACTGGTCTGCTCCGGTTCCTGGAGGGCCATGGGAGCAGAATATGATTTGAGAACCAGAAGTTTGCAGAAAGGTTAGCATAAGCTAATAAAGAAATAAGGAGGAGAAGGAGTCGTGTCGATCAAAATGGCGTTGGTGGGCAACCCAAACTGCGGAAAGACCACCATGTTCAACGCCATGACGGGCGCAAACCAGTATGTAGGCAACTGGCCCGGCGTGACGGTGGAGAAGAAGGAAGGAAAGCTGAGGGGATATTCTGATGTGGTGGTCACCGACCTGCCCGGGATCTATTCCCTGTCCCCCTATACCTTGGAAGAAGTGGTCAGCCGGGACTACCTGATCAATGAGCGTCCCGACGCCATCCTCAATCTGGTGGACGCCACCAATCTGGAACGCAACCTATATCTGACCACTCAGGTTCTGGAGATGGGGATCCCGGTGGTGGTGGCCCTGAACATGATGGATCTGGTCCGGAAAAACGGAGATCAGATCAGCGCGGTGAAGCTGTCGGAGCAGCTGGGCTGCCCCGTGGTCGAGGTGTCCGCCCTGAAGGGGACCGGGCTGAAGGAGTTGTATGCCAAGGCGGTGGAGATGGCCAAGGCTGGGACTTGGCAGGGCTGCCGGCACCGGTTTTCCGGCCGGGTAGAAGAGGCCCTGGAGCAGATCGGTGGTCTGATCGCCGGTACAGTTCCCCAGGAGCAGCTGTGCTGGTATGAGGTGAAGCTGTTTGAGCGGGACAACAAGGTGATGGAGCAGCTGGCGGGCCAGGAGCTGGCCGGACTGCTGGAGGAGATTGTCACTGCCTGTGAGCGGGAGTTGGACGACGACAGCGAATCCATCATCACCAACGAGCGCTATGAGTACATCACCTCCATGCTAAAGGGGGCCTATCAGAAGAACCGCAGCGGAATGACCGTCTCGGACCGGATCGACCGGATCGTGACCAACCGGATCCTGGCCCTGCCCATCTTCGTGGTGGTGATGGGCCTGGTCTATGCCATTGCCATGGGGACCTCTCCCGCCGCCCTGTTTGACGGCAGCGGCGACCCCTGGGGCATCGGGATCGGCACCTTTGGCACCGACTGGGCCAACGATGTGCTCTTTGGAGAGATCGTTCCCGGCTGGTTTGACGCCGTGCTGGGGGCGTTGAACGTGGTGGAGGGCTCTGTGCTCTACGGCCTGATCCAGGATGGCATTGTGGCCGGTGTGGGCGCTGTACTGGGCTTTGTTCCCCAGATGCTGGTGCTCTTCCTGCTGCTGTCGGTGCTGGAGGACTGCGGCTATATGGCCCGCATCGCCTTCATCATGGACCGGATCTTCCGCCGCTTCGGCCTGTCCGGCAAGTCCTTTATCCCCATGCTGGTGGCCACCGGCTGCGGCGTCCCAGGCATCATGGCCTCCCGCACCATTGAGCAGGACCGGGACCGCAAAATGACCATTATGACCACCGGCTTTATCCCCTGCGGAGCCAAGATGCCCATCATCGGACTGTTTGCGGGCGCCCTGTTCGGCGGCTCCGCCTGGGTGGCCACCTCCGCCTACTTCATCGGTGTGGCTGCGGTCATCCTCTCCGGCGTCATGCTGAAAAAGACGAGGCCCTTCGCAGGTGAGCCTGCCCCCTTTGTGATGGAGCTGCCCGCCTACCACGCCCCCACCGCGGGCAACGTGCTCCGGGCCACCTGGGAGCGGGGCTGGTCCTTCATCAAGCGGGCCGGTACGGTCATCCTCCTCTCCGCCATTCTGATGTGGTTCCTCCAGGGCTTCGGCTTCACAGAGGCGGGCTTCGGCATGGTGGAGGACAGCGACCACTCTCTGCTGGCCGCCATCGGCAGCGCCATCGCGGTGATCTTTGTCCCCCTGGGCTTTGGAGATTGGCGCTCCACTGTGGCCACCTTCACCGGCCTGGTCGCTAAGGAGAACGTGGTAGCTACCTTTGGGGTGCTCTTCCAGTATACCGGTGAGATCTCGGAGGCGGGGGAGGAGATCTGGCCCCAGATCCATGCGGCCTTCACCCCCATTGCGGCTTACAGCTTCATGATCTTCAACCTGCTGTGCGCCCCCTGCTTTGCCGCCATGGGCGCCATCAAGCGGGAGATGAACAACACGAAATGGACCCTGGCCGCCATCGGCTATATGTGCGGCTTTGCCTATGTGATCTCGCTGATCGTCTATCAGCTGGGCGGCCTGATGCTGGGCGAGGTGGCCTTTGGTGCTGGCACTGTGGCCGCCGGGATCGCGCTGGTAGCCCTGGTCTATCTGGCGGCGCGCAGAGGCTATCGCCCCGGAGCGGACGAGCGCCTGAACGTGCGCTCTGTGGCCAACGCATAAAATGGAAGGAAGCAGAGGGCCCGCTGCGGCGGGTCCCTGAGCAGAAAGGAGTTTTAAAGTGGGTACTTGGATCGTAGCCTTGTGTGTAGTGGGTGCTGCGGGTCTGGCGGTCCGCTCCCTGTGGAAGGATCATAAGGCAGGAAAGAAATGCGGTGGCTGCGGCGGTGACTGCAGCAGCTGCCGGGGCTGCGGACACTGATCCAGGCGGTCCCGGGATCATAAGGGCAGATCAGCGCCCCTCCGGCCAGCCGGAGGGGCGTTCGTATATAAAAATGAGCAGATAGACTTGCTTTTTTGACGTAGATTTTGTACAATACAGAGGAAGAACGTCATGAAGCATTCTCATGGGCTGACGGCCCTATATGGGAACCGTTTTGAAAAAGGAGTGAAACGAATATGAAAAAGATCTGGCATTCCATGCTCTGTGGCGGCGCACTGGCTGCACTGCTGTGTACCCCCGCTCTGGCTGCCGGAGAGGGGGACTTCTCCCTGGTGGTCAACGGCGAGCCGGTCTCCTTTACCGACGCCCTGCCCCAGTTGAGGGAGAACCGCTCCTTCCTGCCCATGGCGGCCACCTTCCAGGCCCTGGGCTATGAGGATGGGACCATTACCTGGGACAACGACGCCCGCACGGTGACCGCGGAAAAGGACGGAGTGACCCTTCTGCTGGCCATCGGGAAACAGGAGATCAAGGTCACCGGACCGGAGGGTGAGGAGACCATTCCCACCGATGTGGCCCCCTATATCGATCCGGCCTCTGACCGCACCTATATCCCGGTTGGACTGGTGGCCGACGCCCTGGACTACAACGTGGGCTGGGATGGGAATACAGCCACCGTGATGATCGACGATGTGGACGCCATTCTGGAGGCCAACACCGCCACCTATGCGTGGATGGACCGCTATATGGAGTACGGGCGGAAGTACACCCAGGACGCCTGCCAGGTGACTGGCGGCTATCAGATGGAGCTCACGGCGGAGAGCGCTGCGGAGGACGGCACGCTGGAGGAGAGATGTTTTACTTGTAAGGGCGACTACACCATGCTCCAGTCCCTGAAGGTGCTCCAGTTCGATACGGACATGGTGCTCAGCACCAGTGCGCCCAGCCAGGGGACCACATCTCTGGATGTGGACGCGGCCATGCGCATGAATCTGGAGACGGGGAAGCTGTACTTCCAGTCCGAAGCCCTCTCCGGGATGATGGGGGCGGAACAGACAGACAGCTGGTATCTGATGAATCTGAAAAGCACGATGGACGGCCTGTATGGCTCCGGCTACTACCAGGAGCTGATGGCTCTGGCCTATCAGGAGAACGACGGCGGCTTTGGTGAGGCCCTGGCGCTGTCGCTCCGGGAGTTCACTCCCGCCAGCCCGGATATGACCACAAAGGATATGCTTCAGCTCTATAACCAGCTGTTCAGTGATGAGGCATTCCAGAAGTCCGGCTCCTCCTATGTGTCCTCCAGCCAGTGGGATGGTGTGGATCTGACCTTCACACTGTTCACCACCGGCGGCAATCAGGTCAGCGGCTATGCGATGGAGCTGTCGGCGAACGACCCCAGCGGCCTGAGCATGGTCATGACCGCCTCCATGAAGAACGACAAGATGGAGATGAACATGGAACTCCATGGTATGGGGATGGATATGACCATGACCATGGACGGCGCTTACCGCCGGACCAGCACCAAGCCCGCGGGGACGCCTCCCGCCGGGGCCGAGGTGGTGGATGTGATGGAGCTGCTGCTCAGCATGGTCTCTGAGACCGGGGTTTGAGCAGAGTTGACTGGAAATACCAAAATAAGAGGGGCACAGCCGTGCCCCTCTTAATATTTTTGTGCGTTTATGAAAGGACGCCCAGATGTTCCAGCAGGATCTTGCACCCCATGAGCACCAGGACCAGGCCGCCGGCCAGCTCCGCCCAGGACTTGCCCCGGGAGCCCACAACGGCCCCGGCCTTGACCCCAACAGCGGAAAGAAGGAAAGTAGTCAGGCCGATCAGACTGACTGCCAGTAGGATGTCTACCTGGAGGAAGGCGAAGGTGATGCCCACAGTGAGGGCGTCGATACTGGTGGCCACCGCCAACGGGAGCATGGCCCGGGGGGAAAAGGAGGTCCCCAGGCTCTCCTCCTCCTGGCTGCGGGACTCCCGGATCATGTTCAGACCGATGAGGCCCAGCAGCAGGAAGGCAATCCAATGGTCGATGCTGGCGATCAGGACCTGGAAGCGGCTGCCCAGCAGCCAGCCCAAAAAGGGCATCAGGCCCTGAAACCCGCCGAACCACAGTCCGGCGGTGAGGGCATGGGGCAGGGTGACCCGCCCGGCGGACAGCCCCTTGCATACCGAAACGGCGAAGGCGTCCATGGACAGGCCCACGGCCAGAAGGAACAGTTCAAAAATACCCATATCCGTTTGTCAGTCCTCCCTTTCCAAGCGGAGATACTCCTGCCGGACGTTTTCTGTTACCCGGCGGAGGAGGGCGTCCAGCTGTGCCCGCTCCTGGGGGGAAAGGCCCTGTTCCAGCGTCTGGAAAAAGGCGCGCTGATTGGCCTGTCCATCCGCCACCGCAGGCGCGGCCTCCGGAAGAAGGGTGAGATGGATCAGCTTGCGGTTGTCCGGACGGCGGACACGCAGCAGATAGCCTTTCCTTGACAGCCCCTCCACCGCGGCGGAGACATGGGATTTGGTCAGCCGCCGGATCTCCACGATGTCCTTTGCTGTGTCCAGCCCAGGGTGGTTGGCGAGAAACAGCAGAACGTCCAGCTCGATCTGAGTCATCTGATAGCGCGCTAGAACGGGGCTTTGCAGCTTATGATAGAGCAGCTCCAGCGTTCTCGCATGGGTAAAATAGTCCCAGGACACAGCACGGCCTCCTTGGTTTGTGATGAAAGCAGCTGCGGAAGCTCTGTCCGCGGCAGGTATTTGGCAGTTGACATATAAAAAGTGGTGTAGGGTGACTATAACAGCGGGCGGCCCCTTTGTCAAGGGCCGCCCGCCGCTTTTTTCGCTGGATCTCAGGTCAGGGGTGCTCGGTTCGGAGCGTCTCCACAGTGGAGGCGGGGATGGAAAATTCCAGCACGCCTTCCGCGGCGGCGGCCACGGAGGCCTCGTCAAAGACCAGCACCAGTCCTCCGTCCGGCGTCCAGTAGAAGGCCTGTTCAGGATCGATGGACCGGAATTCGTGGGAGAAATAGGAGCGGTCCCCCTCCTCCATCTGCCGGCGCACCTCGTCGGACAGCACCGATACATAGTCTGAGCCGCTGGGGAAGAGGTCGGATAGTGTGGCCATCTCTCCGGTGCTCTTGTCGATGTGGTAATAGCGCAGGATCTGGTATCCGCTGGCCTGGGTTTGAAGGGCGGATACGCAGAGGGTGAACCAGCGGTCCGTGTCCGCCGTCACCTCATAGCTCACGTCCAGACTTTGGTAGCCGCCCTGGGCCAGGACCTCCGCATCCTGCTGGAACTGGTCCAGAAGCCGGTCGATGTCGGCCTGTACCGCCGCGTTGACGGAGCTGCCCGCCTGACCGCCCTCCAGCACCTGAGGAACAGAGACGTCGGCGAAGCTGTGTCCGTCGTCATAGAGGTAGTTCCGCAGGGTGACTACCTGTACCAGAGAGCCCAGCACCGGGATCTGCTCCAGCACCTCGGCCGCAGAGGCGGACACATTGGGCAGGACCACCAGCAGGGAGGCTGCCACAGCGGCGAACCAGGCCCCCCAGTGGGAGAGCTGCCGCCGTTCTGGTTTCCGCCGGGGCGGTTCCTCCAGACTGTCACAGGTCTCCCGCAGCCGCTGGACAAAGGAGTCAGGCAGGGGAAAGGGCTCCTCCCGGGCGCGCCGCTTCAGATCTCGATCAAATTGATCCATGTTTACACCTCAATTCTCCGTGAATGTCTGTCGAAGCCGGTCTCTCGCCCGGCTGAGGCGGGTCTTGACCGCCCCCTGGGAGATCTTCAGGATCTGGGCCGTCTCGGCCACGGAGCAGTCCTCATAGTAGAACAGCGTGACGGCCGCCCGCATGGGCTCCGGCAGCTGAAGGACTGCGTCCCACAGCGTCAGATGCTCCGCAAGATCCGGCTCCGGCGTGGTCAGGTATTCCGCCGCCTGGTCGAAGTCCACGGTCCTCCGCTGCCGGCGGCAGAGGTCATAGCACTCGTTGACCAGGATCCGCAGGAGCCAGGATTTGAATTTTTCCGGCTCCCGCAGGCGGTCCAGATGGGAGTAGGCCGCGCAGACGGCCTCCTGCACCGCATCCTCCGCATCCTGCTGGTTGGACAAGATGGAACGGGCCGTGCGGTAGAGGGCGCTTTGATGCTCCTCCACAAGGCGGCAGAATGTTTCTTTGTCCAGGACAGCGTTGGTCATGGATGGGGGCGCTCCTTTCCGGGGTCGATCGGCCGATCTGTCTGTTTAGACGGGATGGGGGAGAAAAAGGTTACAGAGGCACAGGCATGAGACCTGTATTTTCCTACTATAATATCCCTGGAGAGAAACGTCAACATCTCCCGGCAGAGGGTGAGGGGAAATTTTTTGTGGGACTGTGAGTTTATGACTTCCATTTCTCCCGGAAATGTTGTATGATAAAATAAATTAGGACTGCTGTCCCTCTGGCTGAACAGGCGGTCCAGAAGCAAGTGAGGGCTGAATGATGGAAGCTGCCAACGTACACAACAAGCTGATCCTGGCTGTGGTGCAGGAGGACGACTATGACACCACGGTGAGCGAGCTGAACCAGAACGGTTTTTTTGTCACCATGCTCAGTTCTACCGGCGGGTTCTGGAAAAAGAAGAACATCACCATTATGCTGGGTGTGGAGGAGGCGCGTCTTGAGGATGCGCTGTCTATTTTGAAGCAGTGCGCTGGAAAACGGAAGCAGACCATTTACTCCAATGTGACCATGCCCACTGGGAGTCAGTACGCTGTGGCAATGCCCTCCGTGCCGGTGAATGTGGAGCTGGGCGGCGTGACTGTGTTTATCATGGATCTGGAGCGGCTGGAGAAGCTGTAAGCCAGAGGACAACGCCTTGTCTGCGCCCTGCCGGCCTGCTGGCTGGCAGGGCGCATTTTTGAAGGAAGCTCTGTGAAAATCTTAACGAAGTCTTTACCACCTGTGCGCCTTTTTTAAGGAAAAGTGTCCCGGTCCTATGGTATAATGGACCCAATATCCTGGTTCGCTTCCGGCCTGTCCGGAGCGGGACCTGTCTGGAGGTTTTGCTGTGCTATGACGGAGGCCCTGCTGCTGATCGGCTGTGTGATCGCCCTATGTACCTTGATGGGGCGGTTCCTGGACCGCCTGGCGGTCCCATCCCTGTTGATCTTCATCGCATTGGGAATGTGCTTTGGAGAAAACGGGTTGCTGCGCATTTATTTTAATGACTACTATGCCGTCAATCTGATCTGTTCGGTCAGTCTGATCTTCATCATGTTTTACGGCGGCTTCGGTACCAACTTGTCTGCTGCCCGGCCGGTGGCGGTCCAGTCGGTAGTTCTCTCCACCCTGGGGGTGGCGGGGACGGCGGCGCTGGTGGCCGCCTTTGCCCACTGGGCACTGAAGCTGCCCTGGCTGGAGAGCTTTCTCATCGGCTCGGTCATCTCCTCCACCGATGCGGCCTCGGTGTTCAATATCCTGCGGTCCAAAAAGCTGGCGCTGAAGGAGCATACTGACTCCTTACTGGAGATCGAATCGGGCTCCAATGACCCCATCTCTTATATGCTGACCACTGTGGCGGTGGGGCTCATGTCCGGGGAGAAAATGGTGGTCCCGCTGCTCCTGCTCCAGCAGCTGGCGGTTGGGATCCTGTGCGGGCTGCTGCTGGGCAAGCTGGCCATCTGGGCCCTGCGGCGGGGAGCCTTCCCATCGGAACAGAGCCAGACCATCTTCATCTTTTCTGTGGTCATCCTGTCCTATGCCCTGCCTACCGCCCTGGGGGGGAACGGGTATCTCAGCGCCTATCTCTGCGGTATCTGGATGGGAAATACCAAGCTGCCCCAGAAGCGCTATTTGGTACACTTCTTTGATGTGGTCACCGATGTGGCCCAGGTGCTCATTTTCTTCCTGCTGGGCCTGCTGGTGACACCGGTGGAGCTGCCCTCCGTCCTGCTGCCGGCCCTGTCCGTGATGGCCTTCCTCACTCTGGTGGGCCGCCCCCTGGTGGCCGCCCTGCTGCTGCTGCCCTTCCGCCCGTCACTGGGCCAGGTGGGGGTGGTGTCCTGGGCCGGACTGCGGGGCGTGGCCTCCATTGTGTTCGCCATCATGGCGGTGCTGGGCGGTGTGGAGATGAAATACGACCTGTTCAATCTGGTATTCTGCATCGTCCTGCTGTCCATCTCCATTCAGGGCACCCTGCTGCCCCGGGTGGCGGAGCGGCTGGCCATGATCGATCAGGCGGGTGATGTGAGCAAGACCTTCAACGATTACCAGGAGGAGAGCGACATTGACTTCATCAAGGTCCACCTGGGTCCGGGACACCCCTGGAGCGGTGGGACCCTGCGGGAGCTGCCCATCCCGCCGGATCTGCTGGTGGTGATGATCGCCCGGGGACAGGACACCATTGTGCCGCATGGCGGGACGGTTTTACAGACCGGCGACCTGCTGGTGATGGCGGCGAGGGCCTTTGAGGACCGGGAGAACCTCTCTCTTCAGGAGGTGGTGGTGGAGCGGAGCCACAAGTGGTGCGGGCGCTCGCTCAGCGAGATCTCGGTGCCCCGAAACTGCCTGATCGTGATGATCAAACGGGGGCTGGATACCATTATTCCGGACGGGAGCACCCGTCTGGAGGCTGGGGATGTCCTGGTGGCGGCCCAGTCCAATACAGCGGCGTCCGCCTGACGGGGGCGGGAATGATGACCTCATTCCCGCCTCTTTTTTGCTGTTCTTCTGTGATTTTGTGGATTGATAATTCTTTGGTTCTGTTGTATCTTAGTAAATGTATTAAGTTAATAATCTGTAAAATTTTTCGGCGGTCCGACAGGCGGACTCCAGTTCAGCGCGCCTGGCCCGGATCCGGTGAGAAAGGATGGAACGATCTGATATGATCCGCACCAAAAAGCGCCACCAGCTGGATATGTGTCACGGCTCTCTGGCGGATAAGATCCTGCTGTTTGCCATCCCCTTGATGGCCTCCAGTATGCTCCAGCTTCTGTTTAATGCTGCTGATGTCATTGTGGTGGGGCGGTTTGCCGGGAAGGAATCCCTGGCGGCGGTGGGCTCCACCACCTCCCTGATCAACCTGCTGGTGGCCCTGTTTGTGGGGCTCTCCGTGGGCTCCAATGTGGTGGTGGCCCGGAATCTGGGAGGGAAGCGGCACGACATGGTGGGCCGCGCGGTCCACACCTCCATTCTGATGGCCCTGGTCAGCGGCGCGATCCTGGCGGTGTTCGGCTTCTTTGCCGCCCGGCAGCTTCTGGTGTGGATGTCTTCTCCCGCTGATGTGATCGACAAGTCGGCCATCTATCTGCGGATCTATTTTTTGGGAATGCCTGCCACCATGGCATATAACTTCGGGGCCGCCATCCTGCGGGCCCAGGGGGACACCAAGCGCCCCCTGTATTTCCTGATCATCGCGGGCGTGGTCAACGTCATTTTGAACCTGATTTCGGTCATTCTGCTGAATATGGATGTAGCGGGGGTCGCCCTGGCCACCACCATCTCCCAGTATGTGTCCGCAGGGCTGGTCATCCTCTGCCTGACCAAAGAGGACGGTCCCCTGCGCCTGAATTTGAAGGCGATGAAGCTGGACCGGCATATTTTGGGGCAGATCCTGGAGATCGGCCTGCCCGCCGGCTTCCAGGGCATTGTGTTCTCCTTGTCTAACGTGCTGATCCAGTCCTCCATCAACTCCTTCGGCTCTACCGTGGTGGCTGGCTCTGCAGCTGCCGGCAACATTGAAAACTTTGTCTATCAGGCCATGAATGCCTTCTATCAGACCAACCTGACCTTCACCGGTCAGAACTACGGGGCAGGGGAGTGCCGCCGGGTGGATAAGACCCTGCTGTACTGCCAGGGCTTTGTGATTGTGACCGGACTGCTGCTGGGCAATTTGGTCTATTACTTTGGACATCCGCTGGTGAGCATTTACGCCCCCGGAGAGGAGGATGTGATTCGGCAGGGGATCATCCGCCTGGGCTATGTGGCCCGGCCCTATGCCCTGTGCGGCATCATGGATACCATGGTTGGCAGCCTGCGGGGCCTGGGTTACTCCATTGGGCCCATGATCGTCTCTCTCATCGGCGCCTGCGGCCTTCGGGTCGCATGGATCTTCACTATTTTCCAGATGTACCGCACGCCGGAGAACCTGTACATCTCTTATCCCATCTCCTGGATCGTGACCGGCGCAGTCCACATTCTGTTTTTCCTCTATGCACGGAAAAAAGCGTTCGCTCTGGTGCGGGCCGACTCCCGCAAGGAGGCGGAAGGGGAGCACCCTGTGACAGAGGAGCAGTGAGCCAGAAGCGCTCCGGATGCGGTGGCCAGCTGGGCCGCCGTTCGCTATTTTGCTGTGCACACTGGAAAAATTTTACCATATGCTTGAACCCCCAAAAAATCTGCTTCCGGATTTTAGTTTTCCCTAGACAAAGGAATCCACCTTGTGATAAGATACCCACAGCAGAGTGGGAGAAGCGCTCTGCATAGAGAGGAAGCGCACCGGTTTCCGCCGAGGCCGGCCCCGGGTCAAGCGCCCGCGCATCCCCATTATGGATGAAAAGAAGGAGATCAAAATGGAAATCCGCAAAATTTTTGTCGTCGGTTCTGGTCTGATGGGCAGCGGTATCGCGCAGACTGCCATCCAGGCTGGCTATGAGGTCATTCTGAACGACCAGAGCAAGGCCGCCCTTGAGCGGGGGCAGGCCGGCATCAGCAAGCGCCTGGAGCGCCTGGTGGAGAAGGGCCGCATGACCGCGGAGGAGAAGGAGGCCTGCATGGGCCGCCTGACCACCTCTGTCAGCGTCCATGTGGCGTCCAATGTGGATATGGTCATCGAGGCCATCTACGAGAACCTGGAGGCCAAGCAGTCTATCTTCCAGCAGCTGGACAAGATCTGCGACAGCCGCACCATCTTCGCCTCCAACACCTCCTCCATCTCCATGACCAGCCTAGCCGCCGCCACCAGCCGTCCGGAGAAGGTGGTGGGTATGCACTTCTTCTCCCCCGTGCCTGTGATGAGTCTGGTGGAGATCGTCTACGGCCTGCGCACCTCCAAGGAGACCATCGACATCGTGGACGAGTTGGGCAAGAGTATGGGCAAGCGCACCATCCTGGCCAAGGATAAACCCGGCTTCATTGTCAACCGTATGCTGCTGCCCATGCTGAACGAGGCCGTTCAGGTCCTGGACGAGGACATCGGCACCGTGGAGGATGTGGACGAGGGCATGATGCGGGGCTGTAACCATCCCATGGGTCCCCTGGCTCTGGCTGACATGATCGGCCTGGACATCCTGCTGGAGGTCATGGAGACCTTCTACCTGGACCTGGGCGACACCAAGTACCGTCCCGCCCATCTGCTGCGCAAGATGGTGTCCGCCGGATACCTGGGGCGCAAGTCCGGCGCCGGCTTCTATGTCTATGACGAGGGCAAGAAGGTCGGCGTGAATCCAGTCCTGGTTAAGGCCTGAGTACACAAACTCAAAAGATCTTACAAGCGCCCCGGGGCTCTGCTGAGCTCCGGGGCGCTGCGTTTGACAGTGGAGAGGAGGGATCCGCTTGAAGCTGAGGAGATACCGCGTCTCTGACTGCTCGGAGCTGACGCGGCTGTTCTATGACACGGTCCACTCCGTCTGTGCCAGGGACTACACGCCGGAGCAGCTGGATGCCTGGGCGGACGGACATCCGGATTTGGAGACATGGGACCGCTCCCTGCGCGCCCATGACACCTTGGTGGTGGAGGAAGGGGGACGGATCCTGGGTTTTGGGGATATGACGGCGGATGGCTATCTGGACCGCCTGTTCGTGCATCGGGAGGCCCAGGGACGGGGGATCGCCTCCGCCCTGTGCGCCGCGCTGGAGTGCCGCTGCTCCGCTTCAGAGTTTACGGTCCACGCGTCACGGACCGCACAGCCCTTCTTCCAGGGCCGGGGGTATCAGGTGGTGCGGGAGCAGCAGGTGGAGCGCAGAGGGGTCCTGCTGACCAACTTTTTGATGGTGCGGCCGGCGGATGGTGTGGAAGAAAAGAGAAAATAATTAAATAAAAACAAAAATAAAATTAAAGATTGACTTTAATAAAATTAAATGCTATAGTGGGGGCAGAGAGGGGGAAAGAGGATGCCCATTGAGACAGTTCCTGAGTGGATGGCCGGACTGGAGGAGGAGGACGTGGCCTTCGTCCGGCGCTTTGTGCTGGCCTCCGGGTCCCTGAAGGAGGTGGCGGGGGGCTACGGTGTGACCTATCCCACTGTGCGCCTGCGTCTGGACCGGCTGATCCAGAAGATCCATCTGAGTGAGGATACCGCCGCCGATCCATATATTGCACTGATTAAGCGGCTGGCTGTGAACGAGAAACTGGATCTCGACACCGCCAAGGTGCTGATCTCCGCTTATAAAAAGACGAAGGGAGAATGATACCATGTTTATGGCTTCGCTGGCTGGTCTGATAGCCCTGCCGCTGATGTTGCTGAGTCTCCTGCTGCCTGTGGCCCTGGCAGTGGCCCTCCAGGTGTGGCTGTGCAAGCGGAGGAGCCGCTGGCTGGGCCTGATCCTGCCGGGTCTGACCCTGTTGGCCAGTCTGCTGATTCTGCTGTCCATGGCCGCCTTCACCCAGGTGGGAGCGTCGGAAGTGGTCTATGATGAGCACGGCGCTGTGGTGGAGGAGCACCATGCGGAGCATTGGGAGGCGTTCACCGGGGCGGAACTGGGGGCGGCGGGAGGCGTCTTCCTGGTAGCCAATATCCCCACCGTGGTGCTGGGCGGCATCTGGCTCCACTATAAGAACCGCCGGGATCTCCGGGAGGAGATGAAGCGGATGGACCTTCAGGACCTGGAATAGGGTGTGGCGCCAGGCCATTTTCCCAGGTAATGTGATCCTTCGGACTTGTGGGAAACTGTTTCAGATCAATTTGACTTTTTTCAGAAAATCGTATATAATTAAAAGAGTTTTCTGAAAAAACATCCCTATTTCTCGGATTTTCCGGTGAATTTGGATATTCCCACAAAAGACCGCGGGGCTTCCCTGAAAAATTCGGAGGATCCCCTTTGCCGGCGCTTGCGCCGGTCCGCCGCTCCACGGTCCTGTTTTGGAGGTTTCTGTATGAGTTTTGCCATTCCCCGGTATCGGGAACCGGATTTCGCCGCCCTTGGGCTGGAACGGGCGCCGGATGTGAAGCTGGTCCCCGCGGAGCGGGACGGAGTGATGCCCCGCGGCTACCACGCCACCACGCTGTTTCCTGAGTATTACCACATTGGCGGCCGGTGGGTCCTGGCGGAGGACAGCCGCATGGACTGCGTGGCCGTGGTGCGGGACGAGGCGGTGTCCATCGTAGAGTTCCGTAACGTCAGGGCGGGGGAACTGGTGGTGGTTGGCCGAACGGAGGACGGCTCCGAGGGAATCTACGTCCACCCCAATTGCTTTGTGGATCAGAGCGGCGAGGCGGAGGCATTTGCCTTCCGTACTGGGCGCAGCCGGGAGACCGCATATTCCATCGACTATGACGGCCTGTACGACCTGCTCCGCCACGAACGGGAGCATGGGAATATCCTGTGGGTCATGGGACCGGCCTGTTCCTTTGACGCCGACTCCCGGGCCGCCTTTGCCGCCCTGGTGCGGGACGGCTTTGTCAACGGGCTGATGGCCGGAAACGCCCTGGCCACCCACGACCTGGAGGCGGGCTATCTGGGGACTGCTCTGGGGCAGGATGTGTACACCCAGCAGGCCCACTTCAACGGCCACTATAACCACATCGATACCATCAATGAGGTCCGCCGCCTGGGCTCCATCCAGGCATTCGTGGAGTCCGGCCAGGTCCGCAACGGCATCATGTATGAGTGCGTCCGCCATCAGGTGCCCTTTGTGCTGGTGGGCTCTGTCCGGGATGACGGCCCCCTGCCGGAGGTGTACGGCGATGTCTACCAGGGCCAGGACGCCATGCGGGAGCTGGTGCGGAAGGCCACCACCATCATCTGTATGGCATCCACCCTCCACACAGTGGCCACCGGAAATATGACCCCCTGCTACCGGGTGGTGGACGGGCAGGTACGCCCCCTCTTTTTCTACTCGGTGGACATCTCGGAGTTTGCGGTGAACAAGCTGCGGGACCGGGGAAGCCTGTCGGTCAAGACCATTGTGACCAATGTTCAGGATTTTATCGTCCATGTCCGAAAGGGCGTCTGTCCTCCGGAGGGCTGAACCATAGGGAATATAAAATACGCCTCCGCCGGCCGGCGGAGGCGTATTTTTGTGCCGTTTAAGCATCCGGGCCGCTCCGGTCCTCCCGGAGGACGTCAGCGGCAGCCCGCAGAAGCTTTTTCAGCGTGAGAAGGATGTGGCTCCGGGTATCCTCGTCCAGCTGGACCAACCCCTGGATCAGGGTATACAGCCGCCTGGGCTGGGCCAGGTCCTCCAGCTCCTGGGCCTGGGTGTCCTCAAAGGCCTGATACAGGCTGTCCAGAAAGCGCTCACGGTCCTGGGGCGTGAGACCGGCCAGCCAGTTTTTCAGTGTGAGATCCAGATTCCGGCTGCCGCTGCTGAGTTCCTCTAGACAGATGAAGCTGCCTCCCCGCACCGCCCAGGTGTATGGGTCATGCTGGAAAATGCCAAGGTGGCGGCTTTTGACCACGGTATACGGCTCCTCGTGCTCCAGAAGCATCCCCACCACAGAGGACTGGGGAACATAGCTGCGGATGCGGGGGAGCAGCTCCTGATACCCGGTAGCGGAGAGCACCCGCTGAGTGAAGCCGGGGCTGTCGTAGCTGTATACCGCGCCAATCCGGTCCCGCAGCTCCGGGGGAGAGAGGGAGGCGGAAAAAACAGCCAGGTTGCCCCCTTTGGAGTGTCCAGCCAGCAGCAGAGGGCCGGGGCGGGCGGCAGCCAGCCGGGCGGTATAGTTCAGGGCGGCGGACTGGGCTGGGACGACCTCCAGAAAGCTCAGATTAAAGTCCTCCTTCCAGCCCACCAGAGTGTTGTCTGTTCCGCGAAAGACCAGCAGGGCCTCTCCGGTGTCCAGCAGCACGGTGAGGGCGGAAAACTGCATTTCCCGCTCCGGGTCCAGGCAGTCCTGATAGAACGTGAGGGGCAGGGAGGCGAAGCGGGGAGCGGAGAGGAGAGCCTTCAGCAGGGGAAGATCATGCCTGCACCGCACCCGGTCCTCTGCCTCCTGCTCCGGCAGGGCGAGGAAGGCCTCCGCCGCCTGCTGAAGGGGGACGGACAGGCTGGGGGAGTCCGGGACCAGCTCCTGAAACCGGACATAGGACAGGGTGGAGAGAATCAGGCCGTCCACAGGGCCGAAGGGGACCTGGGACAGGGGGATATCCCCCCTCCAGGCGAGGTAATCGAACAGATCTAACATGAGACAGCAGACCGCCTTTCTAAAGTTTCTATGGGGTGTAGCGCGCCCCATAGATCAAGAATGGCCGCCCGGGCGGGCGGCCATTGGGAGCGATGCGAATCCTGTGAGGATCAGCTGGCGGGCTGGGACAGGATCTCCTCCTTACGCTGGAGCAGCTCGTCGGACAGCAGCATGGCCTGGACCTGGTCGAAGCCCAAACGGGTGATGGTGTCGGCGAAGCGCTCCTTGGGCTGGCCGTAGGCGCGGAAGAGCAGCAGACATTTTTCGATCAGAGTCAGGAGCTCCTCCTGATCGGTGAAGATCGCGCTCAGGGGACGGCCCATGGCGGTGCGCTTGCCCCAGCGGCCGCCAATGTAGACTTGGTAGCCGGTGGCCTGGGCCTCGATGGCATGGAAGGGGCACTTGGGGATACAGCGGCCGCAGTTGTTGCACTGAGAGGGGTCGATGACGGCCTTGCCATCCACTACCTTGGCAACATGGAGGGGGCAGGATTTTTCACACAGCTTGCATCCCTTGCACAGTTCAGGGATGACGCGGGGGATGCGCTGTCCCACAATGCCCACGTCGTTCAGGTCGGGCTTCACACAGTTATTGGGGCAGCCGCCCACCGCGATCTTGAACTTGTGGGGCAGCTTGACTCCGGCGTAGCCCTTGAAGAAGCGTTCGTGGATCGCAAGGGACAGGGCGTTGGTATCGATCAGGCCGTACTGGCAGGTGGTACCCTTACAGGAGACCACTGGGCGGACCTTGGCGCCGGTGCCGCCGGTCTCCAGACCAGCCTGCTCCCGGAGAAAAGTCCGAAGGGGCTCGATATTTTCAAAGGGAACGCCTTGGATCTCCATGGTCAGGCGGGTGGTCATGGCTACCTCGCCGCTGCCGAAGCGCTTGGCTGCCTCCGCGATGATATGGCACTCCTCCGCAGTGATCTTTCCGTTGCGGGTGATGACACGGCCGTTGAATCGATCCTGGGTGCGCTTGTCCCAGAGAAATCCCAGGGCCTTGACCCGGGTGACCTCACTTTGCGGGATCGGGGCCGCTTTGGTATTGGGTTCGTTCATATCGTTACCTCCCTAAATGGCTGCGTTACGAAGGCTCCGCAGTGCGGTCAGCCTTCCATATCAGACGCTTTCTTTTCTGTATCTACCATAGCAGAAACGGAGAACTTCGTCAATCAAAATATGTTGGAACTTACGGGCTGGGACTGCTCTTTTGAACCTCCGGCGATTGTAGAAGAAAATACTTGGGTTTGTGGAAATGTTCCGAAACAATAATCCCCAGTCCGTTTGGACTGGGGATGTATTTTGAGCGTATTGGAATCAGATCACACCAGCTTGGCGCCATTGACCTTAACGCCGGGGCCCATGGTGGAAGCCACCACGCAGCTCTTGATATACTGGCCCTTGGCGGCGGCGGGCTTGGCCTTGACGATCGCGCCCATGATGGCGTTGAAGTTCTCAGCCAGCTTCTCCGCACCGAAGGAGACCTTGCCGATGGGGCAGTGGATGATGTTGGTCTTATCCAGACGGTACTCCACCTTACCGGCCTTAATCTCGTTGATGGCCTTGGTCACGTCCATGGTGACGGTGCCGGCCTTGGGGGAGGGCATCAGGCCCTTGGGGCCCAGGACCTTACCCAGACGGCCCACAACGCCCATCATGTCGGGGGTAGCCACGACCACGTCGAAGTCGAACCAGTTCTCCTTCTGGATCTTCTCCACCAGGTCCATGTCACCCACGAAGTCGGCACCGGCGGCACGGGCCTCGTCGGCCTTGGCGGCCTTGGCAAAGACCAGCACGCGCTGGGTCTTACCGGTGCCGTGGGGGAGGACGATGGCGCCGCGGACCTGCTGGTCAGCGTGGCGGGAGTCAAC
>ENA-ORUO01001407-ORUO01001407.1-human-gut-metagenome-genome-assembly--contig:-NODE-1407-length-23437-cov-23.690446_pt1 | contig 23437 bp, 20 predicted proteins | sample MGYA00242082_ERZ509215 | MGnify/ENA primary metagenome ERZ509215 (study PRJEB26280, sample SAMEA2338829) | human gut metagenome | biome: human gut; feature: human-associated habitat; material: faeces... | reverse complement strand
TCATCCAGCTCTCCCGCAAGAAGCTCGCATCTCGCAAGGGCATGGAAGAGATCGCCAAGGCAGCTGAGTCCGGCGAGGTCGTCGAGGGCGACGTCACCGAGTTCAACAAGGGCGGCGTTGTCGTCAACGTCAAGGGCGTCAAGGTGTTCGTCCCCCGTTCTCAGGCCACGATGCGCCGCGACGAGGACTACACTGCTCTGGTCGGCCAGCACGTTCAGCTGGTCGTCACCGAGTGCTCCGGCCGCAAGATCGTCGGCAGCATCAACAAGGTCACCGCTGAGCAGAACAAGGCAAAGCGTGAGGAGTTCTGGGCAAATGTCGAGGTGGGCAAGACCTACACCGGCGTTGTCAAGAGCCTGACCTCTTACGGTGCATTCGTCGATATCGGCGGTGTGGACGGCCTGTGCCACATCAGCGAGCTGAGCTGGAACCGCATCAAGCATCCCTCCGAGGTCGTCTCCGTTGGCGACACCATCGAGGTGTATGTGAAGGACATCGACACCGAGAACCACAAGGTCTCTCTGGGCTACAAGAAGGCTGAGGACAACCCCTGGGAGCAGCTGAAGAACAACTACCCCATCGGCAGCACCTTCCATGCTCCGGTCGTGTCCCTGACCAAGTTCGGTGCATTCGTCCGCATCCTGCCGGGTGTTGACGGTCTGGTCCACATCAGCGAGATCAGCAATGATCGCGTTGAGAAGGTCTCCGACGCACTGAAGGTCGGCGATATGGTCGATGTGAAGCTGCTGGATGTTGACTTCGACAAGAAGCGCATCAGCCTGTCCATGAAGGCTCTGCTGAACGACGACGCTGAGTAATCAGTCCGTGGTTCGCTGAGTTTCAGACACAATGCGACTACAGCCCCGTTGCCGGGTAACGGCGGCGGGGCTGTTTTTGTTAAACCTCTCAGTCAAAGCCTTGCGGCTTTGCCAGCTCCCCTAATAGGGGAGCCCTTGGCAAAACCGGGAACTTTGGACTGAATGAGGAAGGTTTGACGGTATGATTAACTGGTTAAAGAAGCACTGGGAGGTTATCTCCTACCTGATTTTCGGCGTGCTGACCACCCTGCTGAATATTGTGCTGTACGCCCTGTTCAACAGGCTGTTCGGCTACACCGCCGCCAACAGCTGGGGCAATGTGCTGGACAACATCCTCTGCATCCTGTTTGCCTACGCCACCAACCGGGCCTTTGTGTTCAACAGCAAGACCAGAGGCAGAGCGATGGCAAAGGAGTTTGGTGCATTTGTCACCTGCCGTCTGGGTACCATGGTACTGGATGCCGCCATTATGATGATCGGCGGCAACCTGATGGCCGCGCAGGGTGCTGCGTGGATGGAAGGACTGCTGACGGGCGTGTTCACCCACCTGAACCCCGAAACGCTGATGGGCATCACATCCACAATGGTCCACACAACGGATTCCAGCGCAGCCATTGCCGTCATCGGCGGTGCCGATGGCCCCACGGCAATTTTTGTCACCGGAGACCTCCAGTCACTGTGGGGCATGGTGGTGAAAGTGTTTTCCAATGTACTGGTGATTGTGCTGAACTATGTGTTCAGCAAGCTGATCATCTTTAAGAAGAAATAACTCCCTCTGTCTGCACCTACGGTGCAGCCACCTCCCTCTGGGAGGGAGGCATTGCCTTGCATTTGCCGACAAGGCTCCCTCTCAGAGGGAGCTGTCACCGAAGGTGACTGAGGGAGTTTTAAGTAACAAAACAATGGAGGTACGGTATTATGAAACGTGGTCTGAAAGGTTTTGCATTCCTGGTTTCCGGTCTTGTTCTGGGCATCATTGGTGCCACCGCATCCGTAACGGCAATTGCCCTGAGCGCTGTGGGCATGGCAAAGGTCCGCCGTGCCAGCAAGAATTGATGGAGGAAAATAATATGACCCGTGAAGAAATCCTCTCCCATGTCGATCATACCCTGCTGAAGCCTGAGGCCACCTGGCCCCAGATCCAGACCATCTGTGATGAGGCCATTGCCAACCACACCGCATCCGTCTGCATCAACACCTGCTATGTAAAGCAGGCGGTCGAGTATATGGCGGGCCGCATCCCGGTGTGCTGCGTGGTGGGTTTCCCTCTGGGTGCTATGGATACCGCCAGCAAGGCCTTTGAGGCCAAGACTGCCATTGAGAACGGCGCTGCCGAGGTGGACATGGTCATCAACATCGGCCGCCTGAAGAACAAGGAATACGATGCTGTCCGTGAGGACATCCGTGCTGTGAAGCAGGCCGTGGGCGACAAGGTGCTCAAGGTCATCATTGAGACCTGCCTGCTGACCGACGAGGAAAAGGAAAAGATGTGCGACATCGTCTGCGAGGCAGGCGCTGACTACATCAAGACCAGCACCGGCTTCTCCACCGCAGGCGCTACCTTCCACGATGTGGAGCTGATGGTCAAGGGCGTGCATGGCCGCTGCAAGGTCAAGGCTGCCGGCGGCATCTCCACCGTGGAGGATATGGAAAAGTTCCTCGCTCTGGGCGCAGACCGTCTGGGTACCTCCCGTGCGGTCAAGCTGCTGAACGGCGAACAGGCAAAGGGTTACTAAGAGAGCTTCGGGAAACTCCCGGTACTTCTAGGGGAAATCCTAATCAATTTCGTTGAGATGTCTAAAAAGAGTGATACTCTTCTTGACAATCTGACGAAGAGATGATAAGATATCTCTCGGAAAACAACTGAATACCGACTTATCAAGAGCGGCTGAGGGGACAGGCCCTGTGAAGCCCGACAACCTGTGCGAAAGCATAAGGTGCCAAATCCTGCGGGAAACCGAAAGATAAGAGTGCAAACGCTCAGAGCTTCGGTTCTGAGCGTTTTTGTTTGCGCAAACTTGATGGACGTGTATGAAGCTGTGCAAGATTCACCACACACATGGAGGACAAAATTTATGGCAAGACACCTGTTTACTTCTGAGTCCGTCACCGAGGGACATCCTGACAAGATCTGCGACCAGATCTCCGATGCCATCCTGGACGAGATCCTGACCCACGATCCCGATGCCCGCGTGGCCTGCGAGACCTGCGCTTCCACCGGTCTGGTCCACATTATGGGCGAGATCACCACCAGCTGCTATGTCGATTTCCAGAAGATCGTCCGCGAGGTCATCTCTGATATCGGTTACACCCGTGCAAAGTACGGCTTTGACGCTGACACCTGTGCCGTTATCTCCAACATCGACGGCCAGAGCCCCGATATCGCACTGGGCACCAACGACCAGGTCGGCGGTGCCGGTGACCAGGGCATGATGTTCGGCTATGCCTGCGATGAGACCCCTGAGCTGATGCCCATGCCCATCAGCCTGGCCCACAAGCTGGCCAAGAAGCTGACTGAGGTGCGCAAGAGCGGCGAGCTGGATTACCTGCGCCCGGACGGCAAGAGCCAGGTCACCGTGGAGTACGACGAGAACAACAAGCCCATCCGCGTGGATGCAGTCGTCATCTCCAGCCAGCACAGCGAGAGCGTGACCATGGAGCAGCTCCGGGCCGACATCATGGAGAAGGTCATCAAGGCCACCATCCCTGCCGAGCTGCTGGATGAGAACACCAAGTACTACATCAACCCCACTGGCCGCTTTGTTGTGGGCGGCCCGCAGGGTGACAGCGGCCTGACCGGCCGCAAGATCATCGTTGACACCTACGGCGGCTACGCCCGCCACGGCGGCGGCGCATTCTCCGGCAAGGACCCCAGCAAGGTGGACCGCAGTGCCGCTTATGCGACCCGCTGGGTGGCCAAGAACATCGTGGCTGCCGGTCTGGCCAAACAGTGCGAGGTGCAGGTGGCCTACGCCATCGGCGTGGCAAAGCCTGTGTCCATCATGGTGGATACCTTTGGCACCGGCACCGTGGCCGATGAGAAGATCGAGCAGGCAGTGGAGAAGGTCTTTGACCTGACCCCCGCCGCCATCATCCGTGACCTCGGCCTGCGGAAGCCCATCTACCGCAAGCTGGCCGCCTATGGCCACATGGGCCGCGAGGATCTGGGCGTGAAGTGGGAGAACACGGACCGCGTGGATGAGCTCAAGGCCGCTGTTGCAGCGCTGTAAGAACAGAACACAAAGCGCCCTGTACCGTGAAAGGTGCAGGGCGCTTTTCTATGGTGGGCGGCAGACAAACAAAAAACGCTCCCCCGTGCAGGTGGGAAAGCGTTTTTTGTTTGTCCTTTTCAGGACAGGGTAAATGATAAGAAGGTAAATGAAGAAAATAGCATAATAATAGAAGGATGAACAACAGGAGTGCCGGAGAGGAAAGCGCGTCGTTTCGCTTTGTATCCAACTGACGCTTCTGTTGGATACAAGATAACACTTTTCACAGAAAAATACAAGAGCTTTTTTGAAAAAAGTTCTTTTGTTCGAGCAAAAAATGCAATTTTGTCACAACGCACAAAAATGGGAGAGATACATTTGGCAAAGTGATGAAACAAGCACGGGCTGGGGGCAGAGGTCCGGAATCACAGAAGCTGATTCTTTACAACAGGATGCGGCTGTGTTATGATGGATACATCTATGAGAAAAAGACGCTCTGCGGCCCGGAAGGGCAGAAAAGGTGTGGGAAGAAGCGAGGGATAGAATGGAACATACGATCGCACAAAACAAGGCCTCGTGCTTTGGCGGGCGGGCCCCGCTGTTCAGCCAGCGTGACCTGCTCAGACTGGTGGGGCCGCTGCTGGTGGAGCAGCTGCTGGCCGTGACGGTGGGCATGGCCGATACCATGATGGTCTCCCGCTGCGGCGAAGCCGCCATCTCGGGTGTCAGCCTGGTGGATATGATCAACAACCTCATCATCGTGCTGTTTGCGGCGCTGGCCACCGGCGGCGCGGTGGTGGTCAGCCAGTATCTGGGTGCAAAGGAGCAGAAGCACGCCAACGCAAGCTCGGGTCAGCTGATCCTGCTCAGCGCTCTGCTGGGCGTGGGTGTGGGGGTGTTCTGCTTTGTGCTGGCTCGTCCCATGATCCGGCTGTGCTATGGCAGCATCGATGCCGATGTGCTGGAGGCTGGTGTGCTCTACCTGCGCATCACGGCGGTCAGCTACCCGTTCCTGGCCATGTACAATGCCGGTGCGGCGCTCTTCCGCAGCATGGGCAACTCCAAAATCTCCATGCAGATCAGCATCCTGATGAACGTCATCAACATCGTGGGCAATGCGGTCTGCATCTTTGTGCTGGGCATGGGCGTGGACGGTGTTGCCTGGCCCAGCGTCCTCTCCCGTGCTGTGGCAGCGGTGCTCATCCTGAACCGCTGCTACCAGAAGGGCCACATGCTCACCGTGCCCAAAACGTTCCGGCTGGATGGCCGGATGGCAAAGCGCATCCTGGGCATCGGCATCCCGTCCGCCTTTGAGAACAGCCTGTTCCAGGCGGGCCGCATTCTGGTGGTGAGCATGATTTCCACCTTCGGCACCGTGCAGATCGCCGCCAATGCCGTGGCAAACAATCTGGACGGCATGGGCTGCATCCCGGGGCAGGCCATTGGTCTGGCCATGATCACGGTGGTGGGCCGCTGCGTTGGCGCAGGGGACAATGAGCAGACCGTTTTCTACACCCGCAAGCTGCTGCTCTGGGCCTACATCTCTATGGGAATCTTCAACGGCGGCATCCTGCTCTTCCTCAAGCCGCTGGTGGGCATCTACGCCCTCTCCGGCGAGACCATGGCGCTGGCTATCCTGCTGGTGCAGATCCACGCAGGCAGCGGCCTGTTCCTGTGGCCGGCCTCCTTTGTTCTGCCCAACGCCCTGCGCGCGGCCAACGATGTGAAATTTACCATGGTGGTCTCTGTGCTCAGCATGGCCATCTGGCGGCTGGGATTCAGCTACCTGCTCTGTGTCAGGATGGGCTGGGGCGCTGTGGGTGTCTGGATCGCCATGGTCATTGACTGGGTCTGCCGTGTCATCTGCTTTGTGGCGCGCATGAAGAGCGGCGCATGGAAAACAAAATATCAGGCATAAGAAAGGAACAGGATATGAAACTGATCAGCTGGAACGTCAACGGCCTGCGGGCCTGCCTGACCCACGATTTTGCCGCAAGCTTTGCGGCGCTGGATGCCGACATCTTCTCGGTGCAGGAGACCAAGATGCAGCCGGGGCAGGCTGATTTTGCCCCCGAGGGCTACACCGAGTACACCTACTCCGCCGAGAAAAAGGGCTACTCCGGCACGGCCTGCTGGTGCAAAACGGCCCCGCTGGCCGTGACCACCGGCATCGGCAAGGAGGAGCACGACCACGAGGGCCGGGTGCTGACGCTGGAATATCCCGGCTTCTATCTGGTCAACTGCTACACGCCCAACAGCCAGGACGGCCTGAAGCGGCTGGACTACCGCATGACCTGGGAGGATGCGTTCCGGGCCTACCTGCTGGAGCTGGACGCGAAAAAGCCGGTCATCCTCTGCGGTGACCTGAACGTGGCCCACACCGAGATCGACATCAAGAATGCGAAGACCAACCGGATGAGCGCGGGCTTCACTGACCAGGAGCGGGCCAAGATGACCGAGCTGCTGGCGGCGGGCTTTACCGACACCTTCCGCGCTGTCCACCCGGACGAGGTGAAGTACAGCTGGTGGAGCTACCGCTTCCACGCCCGGGAAAAGAACGCGGGCTGGCGCATTGATTATTTCATCGTTTCAAACCGCATCGCCGACAAGGTGACCGCTGCCGAGATCCACAACGAGGTGTTTGGCTCCGACCACTGCCCGGTGGAGCTGGTCATCGACCTGTAAGCCGTTACGATCATGATCTTATAATAAGGAGAAACCTGGATGCTCAAGAATTATCTGATGGTGTTTTTTGTCTCGATGGTGCCGGTCATTGAACTGCGCGGTGCCATTCCGATCGGGCTGGGCATGGGCCTGCCCGCCCTGCCCACCTATCTGGTCTGCGTGCTCGGCAATATGCTGCCGGTGCCCTTTATCTACCTGTTTGCCCGCAAGTTCCTCATCTGGGGCTACCACAAGCCGGTCATCGGGCCGGTGTGCAAGTTCTTCATCACCAAGGGGGAAAAGGGCGGCCGCAAACTGGAGGAAAAGGCCGGCAAGGGCCTGACCGTTGCCCTGCTGCTCTTTGTGGGGATCCCGCTGCCCGGCACCGGTGCCTGGACCGGCACGCTGGCAGCCTCCATTCTGGACATGAAGTTCAAGGATGTTCTCATTGCCTGCATGGGCGGTGTGCTGCTGGCGGGCATCATCATGGGTCTGGCCAGCGCCGGGCTGCTGGGCGCGGTCAGCGGGCTGTTTGCGGCAGGCTGACAAAACGCGGGCGTTTTTGTCGTGTAAAATGCCGGTAGCTTTTCTGCCCGCAGTATGCTACACTGAATAATAGTTGTGTGAAAACCGGAAGCCGCTTCCGGTCAGAAAGGACGTTGTAGAACATGGATCAGGCACTGAATCAGAAAATTGACGCATATATTGCGGAAAACAAGGAGCAGCTGCTGCAGGATATTGCGGCGCTGGTGGCCATTGACAGTGTAGAGGGCACCCCGGAGGAGGGCGCACCCTTCGGCGCAGGCCCCCGCGCAGCGCTGGACAAGACGCTGGAGCTGGCTGCAGGCATGGGTCTGGCGACCCGCAACTGCGAGAACTACATCGGCTATGCCGAGCTGGCCGGTGCAGACCCCGAGAAGTATCTGGCAACCATCTGCCATGTGGATGTGGTGCCCGTGGGCAACGGCTGGAGCCAGGACCCCTTCAAGATGCAGATCCGGGACGGCTGGATGATCGGCCGTGGTGTAGCCGATGACAAGGGCCCCATGGTGGCTACCCTGTACGCCCTGAAGTTCCTCAAGGAGGAGGGCGTTTCCCTGCGGTATCCCATCCGTGCAATGGTTGGTGACAACGAAGAGACCCACATGAACGATGTGGAATACTACCTCAAGAACTACCCGGCTCCGGTGTTCTGCTTCACCCCGGATGCGGAGTTCCCGGTGTGCAACGGCGAGAAGGGCCATTTCGGTGCGGAGCTGGTCAGCCCGGTCTGCAACGGTGAGATCAAGGAGTTTGAGGGCGGCGTTGCCAACAACGCAGTCCCCGACCGCGCCAGCGCACTGGTGGAGACCGATATCACCAAGCTGAAAAATGCCCCCAACATCACGCTGGAGCCGGAAGGCAATGGGGTGCGTATCCGGGGCTGGGGCAAGAGCGGCCATGCCGCCATGCCCGAGGGCACGGTCAACGCCATCGGTCTGGTGGTGAACTACCTGCTGGACAACGGCCTGTGCAACGATGCAGAGCGCGCCTATCTGGAAGCCCTGAAAAAGCTGCACGCTTCCACCGCAGGCACCGGCCTGGGCATCGACTGCGCCGACGGCCCCTTCGGCCCCCTGACCATCATCGGCGGCCGCATCTTCATGCGGGAGGGCCGGATCGTCCAGACCATGGACAGCCGTTACCCCACCTGCACCAACGCCGAGAAGATGAAGGAGCAGATCAAAGCTGCCATTGGCACGGGTGCTTCTCTGGAGAAGGCCGAGGGTGCCGAGCCCTTCTATATCGCAGCCGATACCCCCGCCATCAAGGCCTGCATCGAGACCTACAACGAGGTCACCGGCGAGAATGCCACGCCCTTTACCATGGGCGGCGGCACCTATGCCCGCCACTTCCCCTATGCGGTGAGCTTTGGCCCTGAGCACGAGGACATGGTGCTGCCTGAGTTCGGCGGCCCGATGCACGGTGCCAACGAGGCAGCTCCCATCGATAAGCTGCTGGAGGCCCTGAAGATCTACATCATCGCCCTGCTGCGGCTGGAGGAGATCGACTTCTGATGAACGTTCTGGTCATTGACGGCCAGGGCGGCGGTCTGGGCCGCCAGCTGGTGGCGGCCATCTCTGCCGCCTGCCCGGAAGCCCGGCTGACCGCCGTGGGCACCAACAGCCTTGCGACTTCGGCCATGCTCAAGGCGGGGACGGTCCGCGCCGCCACCGGCGAGAACGCCGTGGTCGTGAACTGCCGCATCGCGGATGTTATCGTGGGGCCCATCGGCATTGTGATCGCTGACGCGCTGCTGGGCGAGATCACCCCCGCCATGGCAGCGGCAGTCTGCCAGAGCCCCGCCCGGCGGGTGCTGGTGCCCATCAACCACTGTGAGAACATCGTGGTGGGCGTGCCCGACCAGCCCATCGGCCAGCTGGTGGCGGCAGCGGCACAAAAGGTCAAAGAACTGGTGGCAACTCCTTGTGAATAACAGAAAAGCAGCTGCGTTCCGTGTGTGCGGAGCGCAGCTGCTTTCGTTTTGCAGAAGCTTTGTGCAGTTTTTGCGGATAGTACTGCCATGCCGGCGGCTCTCCTATGAGGAAAGCTGGCACGCAAAGTGGGACCGAAAGGTTCAGCGCTGCTGTTTCTGGATGACCTCGTGGATGCTGGGAGGCACATCCCCCTGTGCGTCCTTTTCCAGCTTGCTGATGCGGCGGTCCAGCTCGGTGAGGCGCTGGGCCATGACATCCGGCAAATCCTGCTGGTCCAGGTCATCGGCGGGGTTGACGGCCTTGTTGTTGATGCGCACCACCTCGGCGGGCACGCCCACGGCGGTGCAGTTGGCGGGCAGGTTGCGCAGCACAACGCTGCCTGCGCCGATGCGGGCGTTATCGCCGATATACACCGGGCCCAGCACCTTGGTGCCCGCGCCGATCAGCACATTGTTGCCCAGGGTGGGGTGGCGCTTGCCGGTGTCTTTGCCGGTGCCGCCCAGCGTCACGCCGTGGTAGATGGTGCAGTTGTCGCCGATCACGGTGGTCTCGCCGAACACGATGCCCATGCCGTGGTCGATGAACAGGCACCTGCCGATCCGGGCACCGGGGTGGATCTCGATGCCGGTCTTGTGGCGGCCGTGCTGGCTGACCCAACGGGCAAGGAAAAAGTGCCCGTGCTCATACAGCCAGTGGGCAATGCGGTGGTAGACCAGGATATGGAAGCCGGGGTACAGCAGGATGACCTCCAGCACACTGCGTGCGGCGGGGTCTTTGCGCTGAATGTTCCGTGCGTCCTCCAATAAGCTCATGTGGGGAACCCTCCCTTTTTGTTCAGCCGCCTCGGTGCGGCTCTCTCTTTTTGACAGATACTATAATAACACATGCAAACTTCAATGTACAGTACTTTGGTAGGAATTGACGGAGAAAAATCCCCTCCGCGCAGGGATTATGGGGCGGGAAACGGGTTTTCGGTAGAGTAGCCAAAATTCCGGGAGATACAGCCAAAACCTTTTCACACAGGAATCTTACAGAAAGCATTGACACATTTTGCGTTTCTATGATAAAATATAACGAAAACAAATGCGAAGGAAAAGGAGAAGCGGACGAATGCTGTCAAAAATGAACGCTGAACTGAAAAAGCAGTTTGCAGCCGTTTTTGCGGTGGGCTCCGTGTTTCCTTTTTTCGCTTTTTGAACTTTTCCGTTTGTGGAAAAGTTCTTTTTTTTGCCTGTCCGCGGGCTGCAATGCCCGCATCCGCCCATCCGAAATACGAACAGGGAGGTAAAAGAATATGCTGCTCATCAACGCTGTAAACGCTGCGGGCCGCCCGGTGGAGCTTTTCGTGAAAGACGGAAAGATCGCCGCCGTGGGTCAGGATCTTTCCGCACTGGCCGGGGAGGGGGAGACTGTCCTCGATGCAGGCGGTCTGACCGTGCTGCCTGCCTTTGTGGACCTGCACTGCCACTGGCGCACCCCGGGCTTTGAATATAAGGAGGATATTGCCACCGGAAGCATGGCTGCGGCCGCAGGCGGCTACACCTTTGTCAACCTGATGCCCAACACAAAGCCCATCTGCTCCTCTGCCGCACAGGCAGCCATGGTGGAGCAGAAGGCCGCCGAGGTGGGCCTGTGCGATGTGAACCAGACTGTTTCCATCACCGAGAACTTTGACGGCAAGACCATCGACCACCTCAAGACCCTGCCCGCCAGCGTGAAGTTCATCACCGAGGATGGCCACGGTGTGCAGGACAACGCCACCATGGCCCGGGCCTTTGCCATCTGCACCCAGCGGGATATCACCGTGATGAGCCACGCCGAGGATATGGAGATCAGCCCCTGGGATTACCGGCTGGCCGAGGATCTGGAGACCGTGCGCAACTGCTGGCTGAGCGAGTACTACCAGACCAGGCTGCACATGTGCCACGTTTCCACCCGTGGCGCGCTGGAGGCCATCCAGATGGCCAAGCTGCGCGGCGCACCCGTGACCTGTGAGGTGACCCCGCATCACCTGTGGTTCAACAATGAGACCTGTGATTACCGGGTCAACCCGCCCATCCGCACCGCAGATGATGTGCAGGCGCTCATCGATGGCATCCGTTCCGGTGTGGTGGATGCCATTGCCACCGACCACGCTCCCCACTCCGAGGAGGACAAGCTGAAAGGCATGGCCGGTATGGTGGGCAGCGAGACCGCCTTTGGGGTCTGCTACACCAAGCTCTGCAGGGAAGAGGGCCTGCCGCTGGAACTGCTGGTGCACCTGATGAGCACCCGCCCGGCAGAGATCCTGGGCCTTGCCAAGGGCCAGCTGGAGCCCGGCTACGATGCAGACTTCGTGCTGGTGGATCTCGACACCCCCTACACCGTGGACAAAGAAAAGCTGCACTCCAAGAGCCATAACTGCCCCTTTGATGGTGCACAGCTCTACGGCAGGGTCTATGCCACCATCAAGGGCGGCAAGCTGACCTATCAGGCGGATTAAACCTCTCAGTCTCGCTTCGCTCGCCAGCTCCCCTAGTAGGGGAGCCCTTGGCAGAGTGGGCCAGTTTGTGCAGAACGCAGGAGAAATCAGCAAAGATAAAATTGTTATAAGAAGTATTTACAGATAGAGAGTATGGAGGAACCCGACAATGACAAACATGGACAAGCTTTACGAAGCAGTTGCAGCCCGCGGCCCGGTGTGTGTGGGTCTGGACACTGATTTCAGCTACCTGCCCGCTGACTTTGTGGACACCGCCCTGACCAAGGGGGAGAACATCGTCCGCTTCAACAAGAAGCTCATCGATGCCACCAAGGCTGTGGCTGGCTGCTACAAGGTGCAGATCGCATACTACGAGTCCCTGGGTCTGGAGGGCATGAAGGCCTACGCCGAGACCCTGTCCGCTGTCCGCGAGGCCGGTATCCCTGTCATCGCCGATATCAAGCGCGGCGATATCGCCAAGACCGCCGAGATGTACGCCATGGGCCACTTCACCGGTGACTTCGAGTCTGATTTCGTCACCCTGGCCCCCTACATGGGTCTGGATTCCATCAGCCCCTACCTGCCCTATGCCGAAAAGCAGGGCAAGGGCATGTTCGTCCTATGCCGCACCTCCAACGGCGGTGCCAAGGACTTTGAGTATGAGAAGCTGGCAGACGGCCGCCACGTCTACGATCTGGTGGGCGACAAGCTGAACGCTCTGGGCAAGGACTACATGGGCGAGCACGGTTACTCCTCCATCGGTCTGGTCATCGGCGGCACCCACATCGAGGAGGCCACCGAGATCCGCGCCAAGTATCAGGACAGCTTCTTCCTCATCCCCGGCTACGGCGCACAGGGCGGCAAGGCGGAGGATATTGCCCAGTACCTGACCAAGGGCAACGGCGGCGTGGTCAACTCCAGCCGCGGCATCCTGCTGGCCTATAAGAAGCAGCCCGGCGTGGCCTTTGATGAAGCCGCTTACAACGAGTGTGTGAACATGAAGGAGGCCATTGCTCATGCGTGCAGCCTGCTGTGAAGCCACCGTTCTGAGCCATGAGAGCATCCTGCCGGACATCCGGCTCCTGCGTGCCCTCTGGCCTGACCGGGAGCATGCCCCCCACGCCGGGCAGTTCTTTACCCTGCGTGCCTGGGGTGCCGATGAGGCCCCCTTCCTGTCCCGCCCCATCAGCGTGCACAAGTGGGAGCCGGAGACCCAGACCATTGAGTTCCTGTATCAGGTCATCGGCGAGGGCACTCACAAAATTGCCCAGCTGAAGACCGGCGATACCTTCCAGCTGACCGGCCCCATGGGCAACGGCTTTGATATCCCGGCCCTGGCCGAACAATACCATAAGATCGCTGTGGTGGGCGGCGGCATTGGCACCGCCCCCATGTATCAGGTCACCCGGGAGCTGGCAGCTGCCGGTGTTAAGCCGGACGTGTTCTTCGGCTTCCGGGATACCCCTTACTGCATGGAGGAGTACCGCTCCATCGCAAATGTGGTAAAGGTCTCCACCGATACCGGCGCGGTGGGCTTCCACGGCTTTGTGACCCAGCTGTATGACCCGGCAGATTACGATGCCGTGCTGATCTGCGGCCCCACCGTGATGATGAAAAACGCTGCCCGGATCTGTGCCGAAAAGGGCACCCCCTGCTTCGTGAGCCTGGAAAAGAAGATGGCCTGCGGCATTGGTGCCTGCCTTGGCTGCACCTGCGAGACCAAGGGCGGCGAGGGCAAGAGCGTGTGCAAGAATGGCCCGGTCTTTGATGCAACGGAGGTGTTCTTCTGATGGCTGACCTGAAAACAAACCTGCTGGGCTTTGTGATGAACAGCCCGGTCATCGGTGCTTCCGGCACTGTGGGCTACGGTGTGGAGTATGAAGAACTGGCCGATTTTTCCAAGATCGGCGGCATCTCCGGCAAGGGCCTGACCCTGCACGGTCAGTACGGCAACAAGGGCGAGCGCCTGTGGGAGACCCCCTCCGGCCTCATCAACAGCATCGGCCTGCAGAACCCCGGCGTTCAGCATTTCATTGACGTGGAACTGAACGAGATGCTGGAGCTCAAGCAGAAATACGGCACAGTGGCCATTGCCAATCTGGGTGGACACAGTGAGGAAGAGTATGTTGAGGGTGCGGCTCTGCTGAGCGAGAGTGCAGTGGACATCGTGGAGCTGAACATCTCCTGCCCCAACGTCAAGGTGGGCGGCATGGCCTACGGCGTGAAGGCCGAGGCTGCCGGTGAGGTGGTGCGGATGGTCCGCGCGGCCTGCAAAAAGCCCCTGATGGTCAAGCTGAGCCCCCAGGCAGAGAACATCCCCGAGATGTGCAAGGCTGTGGAGGCCGCCGGTGCGGATGCCATCAGCCTGACCAACACCTTCCAGGCCTGCGCCATCGATCTGGAAAAGCGCAAGCCGGTGTTCAACAACATCTTTGCCGGTCTGTCCGGCCCGGCGGTGCGGCCCATTGCCCTGCGCATGGTCTGGCAGGCAGTGGGTGCCGTGAACATCCCGGTGGTGGGTCTGGGCGGCATTGCCACCGGCCGTGACGCACTGGAATTCATCATGGCAGGTGCCACGGCGGTACAGGTGGGCGCGGCAAACTTTGCCAACCCCCGCGCCATGGAGACCATTGCCGACGAGATGGCACAGTGGATGGATGCCCACGGCGTGAAAACGCTGGAGGAGATCCGCGACTGCGCCCGAAATGCTGAATAATTGAGCTGATATACCAGAATAACCACGACTTATGCGTATAAAATGAAAAAATGCGCATAAATTTGCAATTGCTGCAAAAGCGTGGTACAATACCGTTCAAAAGATATTTTCCATAAAAAAGAGAGGGAGAACTACAATGAGTGAAGCACTTGAAATTCTGAAGAGCTGTGACGCATTCCTGGAGGGCCATTTCCTGCTCTCCTCCGGCCGCCATTCCAGCGCATACTGCCAGATGGCCTACCTGCAGCAGTACCCTGACCGCTGCGCCGAGGTAATGAAGGCTGTGGCCGATCAGATCAAGAAGCTGGATGTGGATGTCATCGTGGGACCTGCCATGGGCGGCATCGTCTATGCTTACGAGCTGGCCCGCCAGACCGGCAAGCGCGCCATCTTCACCGAGCGCGTGGACAATGTGATGACCCTGAAGCGCTTTGCCATCCATCCGGGTGAAAAGTGCATCATTGCTGAGGACGTTGTCACCACCGGCATCTCCTCCCTGGAGACCAAGCGCGTGATCGAAGAGGCCGGCGGCATCTGCCTGGGCATCACCTGCGTGGTGGACCGCACTAAGCCCGAGGCTCCGTCTCCCATTCCCATCCTGGCCAGCGCCCTGAAGCTGGACCTGCCCAACTACGCACCCGAGGAGTGCCCCATCTGCAAGGAGGGCAAGCTGCCTCTGGTGCACCTGGGCAGCCGCAAGATGAAGCAGGAAGCCAAGCAGACCCTGTAACTTGACAACAACCGTGTTGAAACAAGGAGTACCTATGAACGCTTATCTTCTTTTGGCAAACGGCATGGTCTTTGCAGGCCAGTCAGTGGGTGCTGAGGGCGTTACCGTGGGCGAAGTCGTCTTTGCCACCGGTATGGTGGGCTTTGAAGAGACCCTGACCGACCCCAGCTACTACGGCCAGATCATCACCCAGACCTATCCCCTCATCGGCAACTACGGCATGAACAAGGACGATATGGAGTCGGACCGCATCTGGGCCAAGGGCTACATTGTGCGCGAGGCCTGCACCACCCCCTCCAACTGGCGCTGTGAGGAGACGCTGGACAGCTTTTTGAAGAAAAACAATACCATCGGCATCGAGGGCATCGACACCCGCCACCTGACCCGCATCATCCGGGAGAGCGGCGTGATGAACGGTGCCATCCTGACCACCTTTGACCCCGCTGACCCTGCCAACAAGGCCGAGACGGAGAAGCTGCTGGAGACCATCCGCGCCTATGCCGTGACGGATGCTGTCAAGAGCGTGACCTGCGAGAAGCCCGAGGTCTTTAACGAGAAGGGCGAGACCCACATCGTGCTGATGCACTACGGCTGCAAGCGCAATATCGTGCGCTGCCTGGTCAAGCGCGGCTGCAAGGTAACGGTGATGCCCGCTTTTGCCACCGCTGAGGAAGTGGCTGCCCTGAACCCGGACGGCATCATGCTGTCCAACGGCCCCGGCGACCCCGCCGAGCCGGTGGAGGTCATTGAGAACCTGAAGCAGATCTTTGCACTGGGCATCCCCACCTTCGGCATCTGCCTGGGCCACCAGCTCAGCGCTCTGGCCGCTGGTGCCAAGACCATGAAGCTGAAGTATGGCCACCGCGGTGCCAACCAGCCTGTCACTGATTTTGAGTCGGGCCGCACCTTCATCACCAGCCAGAACCACGGCTATGCGGTCGTGGGCGAGGAGCTGCCCGCCGAGATGGGCGAGGTGGCACAGGTGAACGCCAACGACGGCACCTGCGAGGGCATCAAGTACAAGAAGTGGAACTGCTTCACGGTCCAGTTCCACCCGGAAGCCAACGGCGGCCCCAAGGATACGGAGTTCCTGTTCGACCGCTTCCTGAACAACGTCAAAGCAGCAAAAAAGGAGGTGCGCTGAAATGCCCAAGGACCCCAGAATCAAAAAGGTGCTGGTCATCGGCTCCGGCCCCATCATCATCGGCCAGGCCGCTGAGTTCGACTACTCCGGCACTCAGGCGTGCCGCGCCCTGAAAGCAGAGGGCATTGAGACCGTTCTGCTCAACTCCAACCCCGCTACCATTATGACCGACCCGGATGTGGCCGATCATGTCTATATCGAGCCCATGGCCCTTGAGGTGGTGGAGCGCATCCTGGAGATCGAGAAGCCCGACTCCGTTCTGCCCAACCTGGGCGGCCAGATGGGCCTGAACCTCTCCATGGAGCTGGCCCGTTCCGGCTATCTGGACCGCACCGGCATCCGCCTGCTGGCCTGCAAGCCTGAGACCATCGACCGCGCCGAGGACCGTGAGCTGTTCAAGGAGACGATGGAAAAGCTGCATCAGCCCATCATCCCCTCTGAGGTCGTGGAGACCCTGCAGGATGCGCTGGCCTGTGCGGACCGCATCGGCTATCCCGTCATTGTTCGCCCTGCCTTTACCATGGGCGGTACCGGCGGCGGCATCTGCGAAAACAAGGAAAAGCTCATCGAGATCGGCACCAACGGCCTGCGTCTTTCCCCCATCCATCAGATCCTGGTGGAAAAGTGCATCGCCGGTTGGAAAGAGATCGAGTACGAGGTCATGCGTGACCACAAGGGCAACGTGATCACCGTCTGCAACATGGAGAACCTGGACCCCGTCGGTATCCACACCGGCGATTCCGTGGTCGTGGCTCCCTCCCAGACCCTGACCGATCACGAGTACCAGATGCTGCGCACCGCCGCACTGGATATCATCACCGAGCTGGGCATCGAGGGCGGCTGCAACTGCCAGTTTGCCCTGAAGCCCGACAGCTACGATTACGCGGTCATCGAGGTCAACCCCCGTGTGTCCCGCTCCTCCGCACTGGCCTCCAAGGCCACCGGCTACCCCATTGCCAAGGTGGCCACCAAGATCGCCATCGGCTATACGCTGGACGAGATCACCAATGATGTCACCGGCAAGACCTGCGCCTGCTTTGAGCCTGCGCTTGACTACATCGTGGTCAAGTACCCGAAGTGGCCCTTTGATAAGTTCGTCTACGCCGACAAGTCTCTGGGCACCCAGATGATGGCCACCGGCGAGGTGATGAGCATTGGCAACAGCTTTGAGGCAGCCATGATGAAGGCGGTCTCCTCCATCGAGCTGGGTATGGACACCCTGACCCACAAGCCCTTTGAGGAGCTGACCGATGACGAGATCGTGGCCCACCTGCATGTGCAGGATGCAGAGCGCGTGTTCTGTGTCTACGAGGCCCTCAAGCGCGGCATCGACCACGAGACCATCTGGAAGATCACCAAGATCGACTGGTGGTTCCTGGATAAGATGCAGCACCTGGCTGACCTGGAAAAGGGTCTGGCAAAGTGCAACGGTGTTCTGAGCCTGGAGCAGTATCAGACCGCCAAGAAGTATGGCTTCCAGGATAAGACCATCAAGCGTCTGGCACAGGTGGATGCTCTGCCTGTGGAGAACTACCGCGCCGGTTTCAAGATGGTCGATACCTGTGCTGCTGAGTTCTCGGCCAACACCCCGTACTTCTACTCCACCTACGACGGCGACAACGAGGCCGCCGAGTTCATTGCCGCCAGAGAGGCTGAGGCTGCCGCCAACGGCCAGCCCAAGAAGAAAAAGGTGCTGGTCTTTGGTTCCGGCCCCATCCGCATTGGTCAGGGCATCGAGTTCGACTACTGCTCTGTCCACTGTGTCTGGACCCTGAAGAACCACGGCTGCGAGGCCATCCTCGTCAACAACAACCCCGAGACCGTCTCCACCGACTTTGACACCGGCGACCGTCTGTACTTCGACCCCCTGAACCCGGAGAGTGTGGACAACATCATCGCCACCGAAAAGCCCGATGCCTGCGTGGTCCAGTTCGGCGGCCAGACTGCCATCAAGCTGGCAAAGCACATGGATGAGATCGGCCTGCCCATCCTGGGCACCCCGGCGGATGCCATTGACGAGGCAGAGGACCGTGAGCGCTTTGACGAACTGCTGGAGCGCTGCAAGATCCCCCGTGCGCCCGGCCGCACCGTGTTCAATCTGGAGGAGGCTCTGGCTGCTGCCGATGAGATCGGCCTGCCTGTCCTGATGCGTCCCTCCTACGTTCTGGGCGGTCAGAATATGATCGTTGCCTACACCAAGGCCGATGTCATCGAGTACATGGGCGTTATCACCGAGCATGTGGACATGGATCACCCTGTCCTGCTGGATAAGTATATCATGGGTACCGAGTGTGAGGTCGATGCCATCTGCGATGGTGAGAACTTCCTCATCCCCGGCATCATGGAGCAGGTGGAGCGTACCGGTGTCCACTCCGGCGACTCGATCTGTGTCTACCCGGCACAGCATCTGACCCAGGCCGAGATCGACACCATAGTGGATTACACCGGCCGCTTTGCCCGCGAGCTCCACGTCACCGGTCTGGTCAATGTCCAGTACGCTGTTTCCAACGGCAAGGTCTATGTCATCGAGGTCAACCCCCGTTCCTCCCGTACCGTGCCTTACATCTCCAAGGTCACCGGCGTGCCCATGGTGGATCTGGCCGTGCGCTGCTGCCTGGGCGAGAAGCTGGCAGATATGGGCTACGGCACCGGCCTGCACCCCAACGCCCCCTATGTGGCTGTTAAGGTGCCTGTGTTCAGCTTTGAGAAGCTGCACGGCGTGGATACCCAGTTTGGCCCTGAGATGAAGTCTACCGGCGAGGTGCTGGGCATTGCCCCCAACTATCACGATGCCCTGCTCAAGGGCCTGATCGGTGCGGGCTATACCTTTAAGACCCCCGGCCCCGCCTCCTGCTGCATCTTTACGGTGAAGGACAGCGACAAGCCCGAGTTCGTGGATATCGCCTGGAAGCTCAAGAGCATGGGCTACAAGCTGTACGGCACCTCCGGCACCTGTGCATGGCTCAACAAGCACATGGTCCCCTGCAACGAGGTACGCAACATGTCCGGCGAGTCCCCCAACATCGTGGACCTGCTCCAGAGCGGTCTGGTGGACTATGTGTTCTCCACCAGTGCCAAGGGCCGTGACCCCAAGCGCGATTCTGTCCGCCTGCGCCGCAAGGCCGTGGAGCTGAGCATTCCCTGCATCACTGCTGTGGATACCGCCAACGCACTGGTCGATTGCCTGCGCAGCGACCATGACCTGAAGAATATCCCGCTGGTGGATATTGCAACGCTGTATCATAAAAAATAACGCACAAAATGTAACTCGTGCGCAATATTATGCGTTTCGTGCGCAATCTCTCGTAATGAGGGGCTGCATTTGTTATACTCAACAACGCAAAATTTGCCAAAAGACGTTACTTTTGGACGTTCCAGGAGGATATCGATACAATGACTCGTTCCCAGATGATCGAAACCGTGGCACGCAAGACCGGCTTTACCGAAGCACAGGTCGAGACCACGATGGACGCTTTGTTTGACCAGATCGCTGACTGCCTGCGTGCAGACGAGAAGGTGACCATTGCCGGCTTTGGCCGTTTTGAGATGCGTCCCCGCAAGCCCAAGGCTTACACCAACCCCAAGACCAAGGTCTCCAGCCGTCTGGAGTCCACCTCCATCCCCGGCTTCAAGGCCAGCGGCCGTTTCAAGCAGAAGCTGGAAGCAGGCCGTGCCGCTGCTCAGAGCGTGGAAGAGACCGCCTGAGCGCGTACATCCCAGATCCAACCGCAGAGCCGTGCCCCAAAAGGGCGCGGCTCTTTTTGCGTGCTGACAAGCGCCGCGTTTCATGGTATACTGAACAAAACAAGGGTAGAAGGATAAGGAGTATCAAACATGCTTTACAGTGAGTTGCAGTGCAGTGAAGCCATCCACAAGGCCGTGGAGCGGATGGGTTTTGCAGAGATGACGGAAATTCAGGAAAAGACCATCCCTGTGATGCTGGCAGGCCGGGATGTGATCGCCAAGGCCCCCACAGGCACCGGCAAGACCTGTGCCTTCGGCATCCCGGTGGCGGAACATATCGACCCGGAAAAAAAGTACCCGCAGGCTGTGATCATGGCCCCCACCCGGGAGCTTGCCCAGCAGATCGCCGAGGAGCTGACCGAGCTGACCTACTTTATGCCTGAGGTGCAGGTGGCCTGCGTGTACGGCGGTGCCAACATGGAAAAGCAGGCCAGGCGTTTGGCCGAGGGCTGCCAGATCGTGGTGGCCACCCCGGGCCGCCTGATGGACCACTATAAGCATCACAGCATCGATCTGGCCCATGTGACCCAGGTGGTGCTGGACGAGGCCGATGAGATGCTGAACATGGGCTTTTATAAGGATGTGCGGCATATCATTGAGCTGATGAAGGCCCGCAAAAGCCTGTCCATGTTCTCCGCCACCATCAGCCGCGAGGTCATGGACATCGGCTGGCTGTATCAGAACAACGCCGAGGAGATCACCGTTCAGCCCAGGGAGGAGAGCCAGCCCAAGATCACCCAGTACATGCTGGAGACTTCCGGCCGCAACAAGCTGTCCGACCTGGCCCAGATCATCATTGGCGAGGGCTACAAGCGGGTCATGGTGTTCTGCGATACCAAGTTCAATACCGCCACCCTGGCCAACCAGCTGGCCCGTCTGGGCTTCTCTGTGGACTGCCTCCACGGCGACCTCTCCCAGAAGGAGCGCAACCAGATCATGCAGAACTTCCGGGACGGCAGGCTGGCTATCCTTGTGGCCACCGATGTGGCTGCCCGCGGCATCGATGTCTCGGATGTGGATGCTGTCATCAACTACGATGTCCCCGGCGACAACGAACATTACACCCACAGGATCGGCCGCACCGGCCGTGCCAAAAAGGAGGGCGTGAGCTATCTGTTCTATGTGCCCGAGGAGAAAAAGCGGGTGCAGGAGCTTCTCCGCCTGACCCGCAACACCGACCTGTGCACCCCGGTCCACTTTGATTTCAACCATGAGCGCATCGTGGTGGAGAAAAAGCAGGATAATGCCGATCGGTTCCAGATCAAGTGCTATTTTTAAAGGAAGAAACTCCCCCAGTCTGCTCCGCAGACAGCCCCCTCAAGGAGGGAGCCTGCCCGTACTGTAAGCCTCCCTCTCTGAGGGAGGTGTCGAGCGAATGCGAGACGAAGGGAGTTCTTTTTTCAAAAAACCATTGACCTTCCCCTTTCTGGAAGGTGTAAGATGGTGCCTGTAAGGAGGCTGCGGAGCCAATGAAGATCAACGAGGTGGAAGCCGCCGTGGGCGTGACCAAAAAGAATATCCGCTTTTATGAGGAAGAGGGACTCATCAGCCCCCGGCGGGAGCCCGGCAACGGCTACCGCAGTTACTCGGAGGCGGATATCGAGCGTCTGCGGCGCATTAAACTGCTGCGCAAACTGGATGTGCCGCTGGCCGAGATCCGGCAGATGCTGGAGGGAGAGTGTACGCTGGCTGAGGGAATGTCCCGACAGCTGGAACGCTTGAACACCCGCCGCACCGATCTGGACGAGGCAGTGAACTTCTGCACTCTGCTTCAAAAGGAACCTGTCAGCCTCAATGAACTGGATGTGGAACAGACGCTGGCGCGCCTGACTGCAAAGGAAGAACAGGGGGTAACATTTGTGGATATCGAACAGGTGGACCGGAAGGCCGAGCGCATCAGGGGTGCGCTGGTGGGAGCCGGATTGTTTACTGCGATCATGCTGCTGTCCATCGGCATCATGGCGTGGGCGTTCTGCGTCGATCCGCAGGATGTGCCGCCGCTGCCGCTGTTGGTGGTGCTGTTCGGCATCCCGGCGGGCTGTATCATTGGCACGCTGAAGGTGCTGGTGGATCGTCTCAAAGAGATCGGAAAGGGAGAAGAAGATGCTTATCGTAACTATTAACGAAGTCCCCGGTAAAAAGATCGAGGCCCTGGGGGTGGTGCGGGGCAGCACCGTGCAGAGCCGCAACCTTGGCCACGACATCATGGCCGGGTTCCGCACCCTTGTGGGCGGCGAAGTCACCGACTACGCTGAGATGCTCACCGAGGCCCGGCAGATCGCCACAGGCCGCATGGCAAAGAATGCGGAGGAACTGGGAGCCGATGCTGTGGTTGGGATGCGTTACGCTTCCGCCAGTGTCATGCAGGGTGCGGCAGAGGTCATTGCTTACGGAACGGCGGTGAAATTTGTATGAGTACAAAAGAAAAGCAGGGCTTTTCCCTTTATTTCCTGATTGCCTTTGGTCTGGCGTGGCTGTGCCAGGTGGGCGGCTGTATGGCCCTGCTCCAGCAGAAGAATGCCGTGTTGTATCAGCTGGCACTGATCGCCACTATGTTTTGCCCGCTGCTGGCTGTGCTGCTGGTGCAAAAAGTATTTCTGCGCCAGCCTGTCGGTATCGGCTGGAAGGTGCAGGGTAAACGGCGGTTCTGGCTGGCTGCGTGGTTTGGCCCGGCAGTGTTCACCCTGCTGGGCGCAGTGCTGTATTTTGCCGTATTCCCCTCCCGGCTGGACTTTTCCTGCAGCTGGCTGGTAGCCGCCTACGGCGGTGAGATGGATGCCCAGACCCTGCGCAGCGAGCTGGGGGTCTCTACCCTCAGCTATCTGCTGCAAAACGGGCTGTTTGCGGTGATCCTTGCCCCCGCCATCAACATGTTTCCCGCGCTGGGCGAGGAAGTCGGCTGGCGCGGCTACATGATGCCCCGCCTGAAGGAGCGGTTCGGCCTGCTGAATGGTCGTCTGTTGGGCGGCGTTGTGTGGGGTGTCTGGCATTGGCCCCTGATGCTGCTGGTGGGTTACGAGTACGGCACAAACTATCTGGGCGCACCGGTGCTGGGGCTTGTAGTGTGGTGTGTGGTCTGCTTTGCCCTGAACACCCTGCTGGATCTCCTCTACGAGAAAACAGGCTGTATCTGGGTGTCTGCCATTGCGCATGGTGCTTTCAATGCCATTGCGGCGCTGCCGCAGGTACTGATCACCCCGGCAGATGCATATTATAATGTACTGGGTCCCATGCCCATCGGTTTGATCTCTGTGCTGCCCATGCTTGCTGTGGCAGTAGGATTGACCCTGCATCAGATGAAACAGGAACAGTAAGAAGAAAACGCAATCCCCGGCGGTCAGATCGACTGCCGGGGATTTTCTGTGCTTATAATATAAATAAGGAAAGCAGCGTTCAAGCGAGGGCGCAGACCCTGCCTAGAAGCACTCATTTTGCGAAATATAGAAAAAACTCAAAAAAGATGCAAAAAAGTGT